>Ga0070730_10001945_pt1 | contig 19255 bp, 24 predicted proteins | sample Coa_R1_3_FD_66447 | JGI IMG/M metagenome (GOLD analysis project Ga0070730, IMG submission 66447) | Surface soil microbial communities from Centralia Pennsylvania, which are recovering from an underground coalmine fire - Coalmine... | ecosystem: Environmental > Terrestrial > Soil > Unclassified ... | reverse complement strand
GCCGAGAATGCCGCTGCGATCCGCCGTGTCTTCGCCGGCGAACGCGGCGGGAAGCGCGAGGCGATCCTCCTCAACGCTGCCGGCGCGTACGCCGCCGCCGGCCACGCCGAGGGAATCGCGGATGCACTCGAGCCCGTCCGCGAGGCGCTCGACTCGGGGGCGGCTACTGCGAGACTGGATGCGCTCGTGGAGTTCTCCCGCTCATGAGGTTCGCCGACGCCCTCGCCCAGCCGGGGCTGCGCGCGATCGCCGAGGTGAAGCGGCGCTCACCGTCGGCGGGAGACCTCCGCCCCGACGCCGATCCGGCACGGCTCGCGGCGCAGTTCGCGGACGCAGGCGCCGCCGCGGTCTCGGTGCTCGTCGACGAGCGCTTCGGCGGCACGCTCGACGACCTCCGCGCCGCGCGCGCGGCGACGAAGGCGCCGCTGCTCGGCAAAGGCTTCTTCTCCACGGAGGAGGATCTGCGCGAGCTGCGCGACGCGGGCGCGGACGCCGTCCTCCTCCTGCTCCGCGATCTCGACGACTCGGCTGCTGCGCGCCTGCTCGCCTATACCGAAGAGCTCGGCGTGGACGCGCTCGTCGAGGCCCACGACGCGGAAGAGCTGGGGCGCGCGGTGCGGCTCGGCGCGCCGGTGATCGGCATCAACGCGCGCGACCTCGCGACCTTCCGCATCGACCGGAGGGCGCAGCTCGAGCTCGTCGCGCAGGCATCTGGGGACCGCATCGTCATCGCCGAGAGCGGCGTCGAGACGCGGGCGCAGGGAGCGGCCGCCGAGCTCGCCGGCGCGGACGCGATCCTCGTCGGCTCGTCGCTCATGCGGGCCGCCGAGCCCGCCGCGAAGCTGCGCGAGCTGCTGTCGCGCCCGCTCGTGAAGGTGTGCGGCCTGACGCGGCAGGAGGACGTCGACGTCGCGGTCGAGGCGGGGGCCGATCTGTGCGGCTTCATCCTCGTCGAGAAGAGCCCGCGCCGCGCACCCGCCGTCCTCGACGTGCCCGACACGGCGCTCTCGGTCGCCGTCTTCGTCGAAGACGCGCACGAGACCGGCGCCGACCTCGTCCAGCTCTACCCCGACGACGGCGGCACCGTGCGCGGGCGCGAGGCCGTCATCCTCCGCGACGGCGAAGAGGTGGCGCGCCTCCTCGACGAGCCGTGGGAGGACCGCGACCCGGAGCACTGGCACACCGCGGCACAGGCGAAGGGCCGCATCGTCCTCGCCGGCGGCCTCGGCCCCGAAAACGTGCGCGCCGCGATCTCCGTCGTGCGGCCGTGGGCGGTCGACGCGGCGTCTTCGCTCGAGTCGTCGCCCGGGATCAAGGACCACGCGCGCGTACGCGACTACATAGAGGCCGCTAGAGGATGACGACGCTCTTCGGCGACTACGGCGGCCGCTACGTCCCCGAGACGCTCATCCCCGCCCTCGACGAGCTCGAGCGCGGCTGGCGCGACGCGCTCGCCGACGACGCGTTCCATGCCGAGCTCCAGCACCTGCTGACGACGTACGCGGGACGCCCGACGCCGCTCACGCTTTCGGAGCGGTTTGCGCCCGGCAAGCGCGTCTACCTCAAGCGCGAGGACCTCCTCCACACCGGCGCGCACAAGCTGAACAACGCGCTCGGGCAGGCAGTGCTCGCGCGCCGGCTCGGCAAGCACCGCATCGTCGCCGAGACGGGCGCCGGCCAGCACGGAGTCGCCGCCGCGACGGTGTGCGCGCGCTTCGGGCTCGAGTGCGTCGTCTACATGGGCGAGGAGGACATGCGCCGCCAGAAGCCCAACGTCGAGCGCATGGGCCTGCTCGGCGCCGAGGTACGCGCGGTCGACTTCGGCACGAAGACGCTGAAGGAGGCGACGAGCGAGGCGATCCGCGACTGGATCACGAACGTCGAGACGACGCACTACCTCATCGGCTCGTGCGTCGGGCCGGCGCCGTACCCGGAGCTCGTCGCAGAGCTGCAGTCGGTGATCGGCCGCGAGGCGCGCGAGCAGTTCCTCGCCGCCGAAGGGAAGCTGCCGCAGGTCGTCGTCGCCTGCGTCGGCGGCGGGTCGAACGCGATCGGGATGTTCCACGGCTTCCTCGCCGACGAGGACGTGCGGCTCATCGGCGTGGAGGCGGCGGGCGCGGCCTCGCTCGGCACGGGCCGCGCCGGCGTGCTGCACGGCGCACGCTCGTCGATCCTCGCCGACGAGGACGGGCAGATCGCGGACGCCCACTCGATCTCCGCCGGGCTCGACTACCCCGGCGTCGGGCCCGAGCACGCGTACCTTCGGGACATCGGCCGGGTGGAGTACGTCGGCGCGACTGACGCCGAGGCGCTCGCCGCGTTCCGCGACCTCGCGCGCACCGAGGGGATCATCCCGGCGCTCGAGCCGGCGCACGCCCTCGCGCGCGCGCGCGAGCTCGACGACGACCTGATCCTCGTCTGCCTCAGCGGACGCGGCGACAAGGATCTCGCCGAAGTTCTGGCGCAGTGAAGAAGCTCGTCATCTACCTGATGGCGGAACCGGAGACGCCCGAGCTCGCACGGGCGGCCGTCGACGGCGGCGCCGACATCGTCGAGCTCGGCTTTCCGTTCTCCGATCCGCTCGCCGAGGGGCCGGTGATCCGGCAGGCGTCCGAGCGCGCGCTCGCGCGCGGGATGCGCACGCGGGCGTGCCTCGACGTGCTTGCCCGCACGCGCGAGCTCGTCGACGTCCCCATCGTGCCGATGACGTACGCGGCGATCCTCGAGGCCTACGGCTACGAGCGCTTCGCCGACGACGCGGCGGCCGCGGGCGCGTCGAGCGCGATCATTGTCGACCTCCCGGTCGAGGTGCATCCGGAGCTGAGGCGGATCCAGCTGATCGCGCCGACCTCCACCGACCAGCGCATCCGCGCCGCCGCCGCGAACACCGACGGCTGGCTCTACGTCGTCTCGCTCACCGGCACGACCGGCGCGCGGAAGGAGGTGTCGCAGCGACTGGGTACGCTCGTCGAGCGCACGCGCGAGCTGGCGCCCGCGGGGCTGCCGCTCTATGCAGGCTTCGGCGTCTCGACGCCCGAGCACGCGCGAGCGTTCGCCGAGGTCGCGGACGGCGTCGTCGTCGGCTCGCGCGCCGTGCAGATCGCCGAAGAAGGTCCCGCCGCGCTGCGCGACTACGTCGCGTCGCTACGCGGGGAGCTCGATCGGAGCTGAGACCGGCGGCTCGAGCTCGCGCTCGGGCTCCGGCTCGCGCTCCACCAGGCGCGGCGGCGACGAGACGAACGGGAGCTGCTCGACCTGGCTCCTCAACGCCTCGACGATGGCCGCCGTATTGCGCTCGAGCTGCAGCTGATGCAGGACGAGCTGGGCCTGGAGGCGAATGCCCGTCGCCCGCGAGTCGCCGACGACGTAGCCGATCATCAGGCCTGCCAGCGCACCAAAGAGGGCCGTCGCCGCCCCGAACATGTGCGGCACCGGCCAGTGCGACCAGGGCGTGAGCGGATACGCGCCGAGGGCAGCGCCGAATGCTGTCCCCACCACCATCGAGCCACGCGTGAGCGCGGCTGCGCGACGGTAGAGATATACGGCGTGGCGCTCGATAACCGTGGGGTCGAACTCGGCCATCCTCTCGTCTCATCGGCGCCTTCCGTGACGACCTTTAGAGATCTCTCACAGAGCTCTCACCCTGTTCCTAAGGAGCGGCGCTGGAATGGGCTGGGAAGCCTCAAAAAGGAGTCATCGATGAGCCAGGAGACATTCCGCCGCTGGGCCCGCCGGGGAGCGCCGGCCGCTGTCGCTCTCGCGCTGGGCGCCGGGGTCGGCGCCGCGATCTACGCGGCAGTCGGCGGCGGCTCGGGCGGTTCGACGGCAACCGCGGTCGTCCCTGCCCAGCCGGCGGTCTCGACCCAGACCGTGTCGAGCCTCACGCAGCTGTACAAGGATGTGACACCGGGCGTCGTCGAGATCACCGTCACCGGCACGTCCGGACCGAACTTCTTCGGCGGCCAGCAGCAGACTCAGTCGGAAGGCTCGGGCTTCGTCGTCGACACGAAGGGTGACATCGTCACGAACGCGCACGTCGTCGACGGCGGCTCGTCGTACTCCGTCCGCTTCCAGAACGGCAAGACGGTGAGCGCGACGCTCGTCGGCGCGGACGACGGATCCGACATCGCCGTGATCAAGGTGAACGTTCCCTCGTCGGATCTCCATCCGCTCACGTTCGGCGACTCCTCGCAGGTTCAGCCCGGTCAGGAAGTCGTCGCAATCGGCAGCCCGTTCGGCCTGCCGGGGACGATGACCGCCGGCATCGTCAGCGCGATCGACCGGACGATCACCGCCCCGAACCGCTATTCGATCGCGGGCGCGATCCAGACCGACGCGCCGATCAACCACGGCAACTCCGGTGGCCCGCTGCTCACGACGAGCGGCGACGTGATCGGCGTCAACGCGCAGATCGACAGCGATTCGGGCGGCAACGACGGCGTCGGCTTCGCTCTGGCGGGCAACGCCGTGAAGAGCGCCGTCGACACGCTGATCTCCGGCGGCAAGGTGCAGCACGCCTACATCGGCATCAGCGTCAACGACGCCGCAAACAACGGCGGCGCGACAGTCGAGCGCGTCGTCGCCGGCTCACCGGCGGCGAGCGCAGGCCTCAAGGCCGGCGACGTAATCACGAAGATCGACGACAAGAGCATCACGAGCGCCGACGACCTGACCGCGGTGATCGGCGGACACGCACCGAACGACAAGGTGACGGTGACGCTGACCCGCGACGGCGCGACGAAGACGATCGACGTCACGCTCGGAACCCGTCCCTCCTAGTTCCCTCCGAAACGGACACGGCCTGGTGTCTGACCCCGGGCCGTGTCCGTTCCAGTCGTCAGCGGGCGCCGCCGCCCGCCGGGCTACCCGGCGTCTCGGGATTCAACCCAGCGCGGATACTGCCGATCGGCCCATTCCTCGCTGACGGTGCCGACCGTCATCCCGCGCAGCGAGTGCCGCGTCGCGGGATGGATGAGCACGAGGTAGAGATGCCCGACGAAGAGCACGAACGCGGCGAAGAAGAGGCCGTCGTGCAGGACGACCGTGCTCGCGAAACGGAAGCGCGTGTCGCGCTCGCCGAGCCAGAGGAGCAGGCCGGAGATGGTGAAGAGCACCGCGAAGGCCGCCGTGAGGATCGCGTTCACCTTCTGGCCGACGTTGAAGCGGCTCGGGCGGAACCGATCGAGGTCGCGCGCGGTCGCGAGCAGTCCGCGGCGGTCGCCGAGCAGCGCGAGGATCGCGAGGGCGGGTAGCCAGCACACACCGGTCCAGAAATGGATGTCCTTCAGGAGCGGCCGCCGTCCGAGCAGGACCTCGAGGCTCGGGATGTACAGCGCGAGCCCGGTCGCGAGCAAGAGGAGAAAGGCGGCGGCGTTCACCCAGTGCACCGTGCGCTCGGTGCGGGAGAAACGCTTGACGTAGCTCACGACCTGTAGCCGTTCGAGCGGCCGACCCAGGCGTCGCGGTCGTAGCCGAGGTTCTCCCAGTACCCGTTCTCAGCCTGCGGAACGAGCTCGATCCGGTTCAGCCACTTGACGTTCTTGTAGCCATACATGTCGGGGATGACGAGCCGCAGCGGTGCACCGTGCTCGTGCGGCAGCGGCTTGCCGTTCATCTCGTAGGCGAGCATCACGTCGTGCAGCAGCGCCTGCTTCATCGTGAGGAAATCGACGTACGGGACTTCCGCGGAGACGAACGCGAGCCCGTTCGCCTCGGGGGCGGGCCGCACGCGATCGAAGATGTCGGCGAGACGCACTCCACCCCAGTGGACGTTCTTCACGGTCCACCCGGTGACGCAGTGGAACGTCGAGACCTGCGTCGCCTTCGGGAGCGCGAGCAGCTCGTCGTAGCCCAGCGAGATCTTCTGCTGCACGAGCCCGCCGACCTCGAGCCGCCAGGTCGCCCGGTCGAAGCCCGGCATCGATCCCGAGACGGTGTAGATGCGCCAGCCCTCCGTCGGCAGGAACGGCGCCAGGGTGCCGACGGCGGGCGAGACGGTGCTCGAGACGGCGTTCCAGGCGGCCTTGCCCCAGGCGAGCGAGGAGATGCCGCCCGCGACGGTGGCGAGGAAGAGCCCGCGCCCGATCCGCCTTCCCTGTTCCTCCTCAGGCATATACGAAAGGCTACTCCCGTTGTAGGCGCTCGGATTCCCATTTTCATGACGAGACAAGGCCGCTACACACTCATCGCGACGATTCTCGGAACGTCGATGGCGTTCATCGACGGATCCGTGGTGAACGTCGCTCTCAAGGCGATGCAGAACGACCTCGGCGGTGGTCTCGCGGCGCAGCAGTGGTGGATCGACGCCTACCTGCTGACACTCGGCTCGCTCATTCTCGTCGGCGGGTCGCTCGGCGACATCTTCGGCGAGGTGCGGATCTTCACTCTCGGTGTCGCGAGCTTCGGGCTCGCGTCGGTTCTGTGCGCCCTCGCACCCGATGCGAACACGCTGATCGTCTTCCGCGGCTTGCAGGGCATCGCCGGCGCTCTGCTCACCCCAGCCTCGCTCGCGGTCATCACATCGACGTTCTCCGGAACCGAACGTGGCGCCGCGATCGGGACGTGGACCGCATGGAGCGGCATCTCGTTCGTGATCGGCCCGCTCGTCGGCGGCTGGCTGATCGGCCTCTGGACGTGGCGCGTGATCTTCCTCATCAACATTCCCATCGCGATCGCGACCCTCGTCCTCGCGAGAACGCACATGTTGCGGCAGGAGGCCGAGGGCAAGAACATCCGCGTCGACATTCCCGGTGCGGCGCTGTGCGCAGCTGGGCTCGGCCTGGTGGTCGCCGCGTTCATCGAGCAGCCGCGGCTCGGCTGGAGCGATCCGTTGGTGGCCGGCGGCCTCGCCGGCGGCGCCGCGCTGCTCGCGGCGTTCGTCGTCTGCGAGATGCACGCCGCGATGCCGATGCTGCCGCTGCGGTTCTTCGCGAAGCGGAACTTCTCGGTGACGAACATCGAGACGTTCGCCGTGTACGGGGCCCTTTCGGGGTGGGGCGTCTTCACCACGCTGTTCCTGCTGGAGTTCGCGGGCTACTCGCCGCTCAAGTCGGGCCTTGCGACGCTACCCGTGACGATCGTGATGTTCGTGCTCTCGCCGCGTATCGGGCGGCTGTCGATGCGCTACGGCCCGCACCTGTTCATGGCCGTTGGACCGGCACTCGCGGGCGTCTCGCTCCTCGCCTTCGCGCGGCTGCCGGTGAATCTCGACTACTGGGTCGACTTCCTGCCCGCGCTGCTCGGATTCTCGGTCGGCCTCTCGCTCACCGTCGCGCCGCTGACGACGACCGTCCTCTCCGACGCGGGGCCCGGCGACGCCGGGATCGCGTCGGGAGTGAACAACGCCGTCGCGCGCGTCGCAGGGCTCGTCGCGGTGGCCGTTCTCGGCATCGCGGCCGCCGGAGGCGGCGACCATCTCACCGCCCGCGGCTTCCACCATGCGATTCTCGCCGTGAGCGCGCTACTCGTCGTCGGCGGCGCGATCGGCGCCGCCGGCATCCGCAATCCGCAAACGAGCTAGCGCCCCTCGCCGCCCCCCTGCGCGTCACCGTCCGCACTTCGGCGGCGAACGGCGGCGGCGCAGCAGGCGTCGCAAACATAGGTATTGCTTAGGTAGTGTCCGCAGGGATGGCCAAGGAACTGTACTCCGCCCGGGAGGCTGCCCAGGCCCTCGGGATCAGCCTCGACACGCTCCGCCGCTGGGACCGTGACGGCCGCCTGCGCGCCGACCGCGACAGCGGCAACCGCCGCGTCGTTCGCGCCTCGGAGATCGCGCGGCTGCGCGGCGACGACGGCAGGCACATGAGCGCCCGCAACCGGCTCGCCGGCACCGTGACCGACGTGCGCGTGGACGGCCTGCTCGCGCAGGTGGAGATAACCGTCACCGAGCCGGCGACGATCGTCGCGATCGTGACCCGCGACGCGGTCGAGGAGCTCGGGCTGCAGGCGGGCTCTCCCGCGACGGCGATCGTCAAGTCCACTTCGGTGATGGTCGAGTCGTGATCCTCACGATCTTCGCCGCAGCTTCGCTCACGACCGTCTTCCCGCAAATCGCGCCTCATGCGCGGTACTCGTTCGCGGGCTCGAACATGCTCGCCGCGCAGATCCAACAGGGCGCACCGGCCGACGTCTTCGCGTCGGCGAACACGAAGCTGCCGCAGGCGCTCTACCAGGCGGGCCTCGTCGAGAAGCCGGTCGTCTTCACGCGGAACGCCCTCATCCTCATCGTCCCGAAGTCGAACCCCGCCGGCATCCACAGCGTCTACGACCTGCGCAAGGCGGGCGTGAAGCTCGACATCGCCGCGGCCGGCGTGCCCGTCGGCGACTACACGCGCACGGTCCTGCACAACCTCGGCCTCGACGACGTCGTCGACAAGGCCGTCAGCCAGGAGACGGACGTGCGCGAGGTGCTCGCGAAGGTCGCGCTCGGCGAGGCGGACGCCGGCTTCGTCTACACGACCGACGCGCGCACCGTGAGGGGCAAGATCGCAACGATCGGCATCCGCTGGAGCGCGCAGCCGATCGTGCAGTACGCCGTTGCGGTCGTACGCTCGAGCCTACATCTGAAAGCTGCGCGCCAGTTCGTCGCGACGCTGCTGACGAAGGCGGCGCAGAAGAAGCTGCTCGCGGCCGGGTTCCTCCCGCGCAAGTGATCCGGCGCGCCCTCGTCTTTCTCGCAACGTTCGTTGCGCTGTCGTTTCTCGCGCTACCGCTGATCGCGATCTTCGCGCGGGTGCCGCCGGGACGCCTCCTCGCGCAGCTCTCGAACCCGCTCGTCACGGACGCGCTCGTCGTCAGCTTGAAGACAACGGCGGTCGCGCAGGCTCTGGTCCTTCTGTTCGGGACGCCGGCGGCGTATGTGCTTGCGCGCCGGCGCTTCCCCGGGCGCGGGCTGCTCGTCACGCTCGTCGAGCTGCCGCTCGTGCTGCCGCCCGCGGTTGCAGGCATCGGGCTGCTCGCAACGTTCGGCCGTTTCGGGCTGCTGCACACGAGCATCCCGTTCACGCAGACGGCGGTCGTCCTCGCGGTGGTGTTCGTCTCCAGCCCGTTCTACATACGCCAGGGGATCGCCGCCTTCGAAGCAGTCGATGTGAATCTCGTCGCCGCGTCGCGCACGCTCGGCGCAGGCCCGGTGAAGACGTTCTTCCGCGTCGAGCTGCCGCTCGCTCGCGGCGGGCTCGCCGCCGGTGAAGCGCTCGCATTCGCACGCGGGCTCGGCGAGTTCGGCGCGACGATCATGTTCGCGGGCAGCCTGCCGAAGGTCACGCAGACACTGCCGCTCGCGGTCTACGCCGCGTTCGACGTGAACTTCGACGTCGCGCTCGCGATCGGGGCGCTGCTCGTGCTGATCAGCGCCGCCCTCCTCCTCACCCTCAAATGGCTCACCTCCTCCTCGACTTCACGCTTCCGCTTCGCGCTTTCGAGCTCGAGCTGAGGCTCGCCGTCGAGCGCACGGTTGCGCTCGTCGGCCCCTCGGGCGCGGGCAAGACGTCGGTGCTCCGCGTCGTCGCCGGGCTCGCCGCGCCGAGCCGCGGCACCGTTGCCTACGACGGCGAGGACTGGACGAGGCTGCCGCCGGAGGGACGTCGCGTCGGCTTCGTCTTCCAGGACTATGCACTCTTCCCGCACCTGAGCGTGCGAGCGAACGTTGCGTACGCCGGCCCGGTCGGCGACTTGCTCGATCGGTTGAACATTGCACCCCTCGCCGACGTGATGCCGGGCAAGCTCTCGGGCGGCGAGCGCCAGCGCGTCGCGCTCGCGCGCGCGCTCGCGCGGAAGCCGGACGTGCTGCTGCTCGACGAACCGCTGGCGGCACTCGACGCGCATACGAAGTCGCAGGTGCGCAGCGAGCTGAGCGAGCTCCTCCGCGGGCTCGGCCTGCCCACGCTCCTCGTCACGCACGACTACGAGGACGCGGCCTCGCTCGCGGACGAAGTCGGCGTGCTCGTCGACGGCCGCCTGCGTCAGCTCGCGACGCCGGCCGAGCTCGTCGCGTCGCCCGCCGACGCGTTCGTCGCGTCGTTCACGGGTGCGAACCTGCTGCACGGAATCGCCCAGGCATCGGACGAGCTGACGGAAGTGCGGCTCGTCGGCGGCGAGCGCGTATTCTCGACCGACCGCGCCACGGGCGCGGTCGGCATCGTCGTCTATCCGTGGGAGGTCTCGATCGCGCGCGCGCACGAGGACGATTCGGCGCTGAACGTCCTGCGCGGGGAGATCGGCTCGGTCGTCGAGATCGGCAACCGCGTGCGCGTCCGCATCGGGCCGGTGACGGCGGAGGTGACGTCGTCGTCGGCGGCGCGGCTCGAGCTCGACCGCGGCGGCGTCGCGTATGCGACGTTCAAGGCGACCGGCACGCGCCTCGTGCCTCTTTAAGACACGGCCAGGTGTCTGACACCCGGCCGTGTCTCGATCAGCTAACGCGGCTTGCCCTCCGGGTAGCGCTCGAGGCCGTCGTCCGGGATCGGCTCCCACGCGCACGCGTAGTTGACGAACGTGCGCCACTGCGGACGGATGTCGTGCGGCTCGTCGAACAGCCCGAGACGGACGCTGCCGACCTCACCGGTGTCGGGGTACTTGCTCCACAGCGCGCTCCCGCACACCGAGCAGAAGCACTTCGGCCAGCCGTCGCCCGGCGCGTACTCGCGCACGAACTCCTCGCCCGCGAGCAGCCGGAACGAGCCGGGCGCGAGGCGCGCCTGCGCCGAAGCCGCCGTGCCTGTGCGCCGCTGGCAGCGCGTGCAGTGGCAGTAGCCGGCGCCGAGCGGCTCGGCGGTCACCTCGAAACGAACGCCGCCGCAGAGACAGTGCCCGGTGTACACAGCTCGAGGATAAAGAGAGCGGCCGCCTTTCGGCGGCCGCTCTGGTGCGACTTAGATCGCGCGGACGTTCGTCGCCTGCGGGCCCTTCTGACCCTCAGTCGCTTCGAACTCCACCTTGGCGCCCTCAGCGAGAGACTTGAAGCCCTCGCCGGCGATGCCGGTGTGGTGCACGAACAGGTCCTTCGACCCGTCCTCGGGGGTGATGAAGCCGTACCCCTTGTCGTCGCTGAACCACTTCACGGTTCCAGTTGCCATGTATTTCACCTCCCCCGGGTTACCACCGGGAGCGTCCGCCGCGCCGGCTCGTGTAGAGGAGCTTCGGCTTGGCGGTACGCATACCCGTACTTTCGAACTTTTCACGGTGCCCGAGTCGGTTGGCAACGCGACTCACGTCGTGCTGCTGCTCCGGTAGGACAAGGGTGCTGCCCCGCCCGGCGCGGCCGGCTCTGCCGGTCCGCCCCACGCGGTGCACATAGCCCTTGTCGTCCTCGGGCGGGTCGAAATTGATCACGTGCCCGATCGCCTCGAGATCGAGGCCGCGGGCAGCGACGTCGGTGGCGACGAGCGTCGTCACCTTTCCGCTGCGGAAGCGCTCGAGCGCGCGCTCGCGTGCCGGCTGCGACATGTCGCCGTGCAGCGCGATCACGCTGAGATCGCGGCGCGAGAGCTTCTGGGCGAGCCGGTCGGCGCCGCGCTTCGTGCGCACGAAGACGAGCGAGAGCCCCTCCTCGGCGTCGAGCAGCTCGACGAGCCGGTCCACCTTGTCGTCGGCCGTCACCGAGACGAAATCGTGCTCGATGACGCCGTCGTTCGTCTCGCGCGCGTACTCGTAGTGCGACGGATCGCGCGTGTACTCGCGGGCGAGATCGCCGACCTCGCCGTCGAGCGTCGCCGAGAAGAGCATCGTCTGACGGTTCTTCGGCACACGGCGAAGGATCCGCTCCACCTGCGGGCGGAAGCCCATGTCGAGCATTCGGTCGGCCTCGTCGAGCACGAGCGTCTTGACGCCGTCGAGCGAGACGAGCTTGCGCTCGATGAAGTCCTGCAGGCGGCCGGGCGTGGCGACGACGATCTGCGCGCCGCGCAGCCGCTTCGCCTGCGCACCGACGGGTGCGCCGCCGTACGCGAGTCCGATCCGCACGCCCTTGACGTGCGAGAACGAGGCAAGCTCGTCGGCGACCTGGAGCGCGAGCTCGCGGGTCGGGACGAGAACGAGCGCGGCGGGTGCCGCTCCCTGCGGATCGATCCGCTCGACGAGCGGGATGCCGAAGGCGAGCGTCTTGCCCGATCCCGTCGGCGCCTTCGCGAGGACGTCACGTCCTGCAAGCGCGTCCGGCAGGACGAGCGATTGGATCTTGAACGGCTCGGTGATGCCGCGGCCGGCGAGCGCATGCTCGACGGCCGCGCTCACACCGAGCGCGGAGAATGACTCCTGGGATTGCATGTTCGACTCCTTAAATGACATTGCGGTTCGAGATCACACGACTCGAAACCGCCAAAGGAGGAACGAGAAGCTGAAATCTCACGGGACGGCCGGTTGCCATCCGTGGCATCAGAGTAGCAGGTGTCGCTCACCAGCCCGGATTTCGGTCGAAAGCCGGTTCGCGGGGGGCGTCAAGGGGCACGCCCACTTGTCGTCGTACGAGCAGGACGGGTTGTAGGCGAAGTTGAAGTCGAGGACGAGGCGGCCCTCGACGCTGCCGAGATCGGAGCCTTTCACGGTGTCGAGGAGGTAGCGGCCCGCGCCATACGTCTCCCGCCCCGCGGTCGCGTCGCGGAAGGGCAGGAAGACGCCTCCGCCGTAGCCCTCGAGCCAGTACAGCTCGAGCGTCCCGAGCTCGAAGCGCACGTGAGCGAAGCGGCGGAAGCGGAAGCCGTCGATCTCCCGCGGCTCGTCCTCGGCCGGCTCGACGTCGCCGAGGAAGCGCAGCGCCGGGTCGTAGTCGAAATAGTCGAGGCCGGCGTAGCCGGGCTTCGGCGACTGCGGATGGTCGCGGAAGAGCTCGTCACGAACTGCGCGCCAGCGGCTCCACGCCTGCTCGGGGTCCGCAGACGCACGAATCTCGGCGTACAGCTCGAAGATGTGCCGCTTCCAGTCGAGCAGGTCGAGCTCGTTCACCTCGCCAGCTTAGGCCTCGCGATCACGTCGACTGAGGCGATGCGATCGCCGACGATCGTGAATGCGACCACCGAGATCGGGTCGTCGAGGGGGCCGACGATCGCGCCGGCGACGCCGTTGACGATCGCCGGCCGCGCGAGCGGGGCCAGGGGCCGTCCGCGCGCGAGCACGGTGCGCGCGACCTCGTCGGCGCCGTGCACGGTTGCCGGCCGGATGTCCCCTCCGCGTACGCGGAAGACGACGTCGGGATCGAGCACTGCGACGAGCGCCTCGAAGTCGCCTGCGCGCGACGCCGCGAGAAACGCAGCAACGAGCTCGCGCTGGCGCCCGAGACTGGCATCGGCGCGCGGTGCGGCGCCGCGCACGCGCCGTCGGCCGCGGCTCGCGAGCTGGCGAACCGCGTCCGGCGTGCGCTCGAGGATCTCTGCGATCTCCGAGAACGGCACCGCGAACATGTCGTGGAGGACGAACGCGAGCCGTTCGGCCGGGGTGAGTGTCTCGAGGACGACGAGCAGCGCGACGCCGACCGAGTCGGCGAGGATTGCCTCGTCCTCGGGGCCGTCGTCGATGTGCACGATCGGCTCGGGTACGAGCTCCTCGTGGCGGCGCGAACGCAGCGCGTCGAGACAGATGCGCGCCACGACGGTCGTCAGCCAGCCCGCGAGATTGTCGATCGCCTCCGTGTCGGAACGGGCGACCCGAAGCCACGTCTCCTGCACGGCATCCTCGGCCTCGCTCGCCGACCCGAGCATGCGGTAGGCGACCCGCGTCAGATGGGCCCGGTTCTCCTCGAAGCGCTCTGCCAGCTCGTCCATGTCACATCCCTTCGTCGCGATACGTCAACCACATGACGAGCCGACAACGGCCGATGTGACGAGAGGAGATCGGAATGATCGAAGTGGAGGCACTGACGAAGGTCTACCCGGGCGGCGTTCGCGCAGTCCAGGAGATCGACTTCGCGGTCGAGCCGGGCGAGGTGTTCGGCCTCCTGGGCCCGAACGGCGCAGGCAAGTCGACGACGATCGGCATGTTGACGACGACGCTTCGGCCGACGAGCGGGACCGCCCGCCTCGCGGGTTACGACGTCGCCAAGGAGCCGCTCGCCGCGCGGAGCGTGAGCAGCGCGGTCTTCCAGGAGGCGGTCGTCGACCGCTCGCTCACCGGTCGGCGCAACCTCGAGCTGCACGCACGGCTGTGGGCCAACGGTGCGAACGGGATCGACGCCGGCGCCGCCGCGCTCGGCATCGACGGCAGTCTCCTCGACCGGCCGGTCGAGACGTACAGCGGCGGCCAGCAGCGCCGCCTCGAGATCGCGCGTGCGCTCGTCTCGAGCCCGCGCGTGCTGTTCCTCGACGAGCCCACCGTCGGGCTCGACCCCCGCATCCGGCACGAGCTGCTCGACGTGCTCGCAGGCCTGCGTGGGCGCGGCGACATGACCATGCTGCTGACGACGCACTACCTCGACGAGGCAGAGCAGCTGTGCGACCGGATCGCGATCATGCATCGCGGCCGCATCGTCGCGCTCGACACGCCCGCAGCGCTGCGTGCGAGCCTCGGTGCGGAGCTCGTCGAGCTGCGCGTCGACGGCGACGGCGAACATTCGCTCGCGCAGCTGCGCCAGCACGGGCTCGCGGGAAGCGACGCCTTCCTCGTCGGCTCGACGCTCACTCTCCCCCTCGACAGCCGCGGCGCGGCCGCAACCATCGCCGGGATCGAGGTGCTCGACCTTCCCGTGGCCGGCATCTCCACGCGGCGGCCCAACCTCGACGACGTCTACCTACGACTCACCGGCGACCGCCTCGCGGACGCTGCCTGAAAGGAGATCGGATGACCGCTGTTGCCTACACCCCCACGCTCGTTCCCCGCATTCGTCGACCGGGAGCAGGAGGCGCGCTTCGCACGCTCGCACTCCGCCGCTTCGCGCTCACCGCGCGCACTCCGCGGGAGCTCCTCGTACCGCTGCTGACGCCGGTGCTGTTCGCGCTCGTGATCGCACCGGCACTGAAGACGGCGCTGCACACGTCGGCGACCTACGAGTCGTACGTCGCCATCGGCACCGTCGGCTTGCTCGTTCCCCTGAATACGTTCTTCCTCGGCCTCGGCGTGATCGTCGACCGGCAGACGGGCGCACAGCGCGAGCTGCTCGCCGCGCCCGTGCCGCGGGCGCTGCTCGTGCTCGGCAACCTCGTCGTCGCGCTGGCGATCACCGGACTGCAGATCGCGACGCTGATGGGGTTCGCCCTCGCGCGGCAGATCCACTTCAGCCCGCACGGCGCGGGCGTGCTCTGGTTCCTCGCGGCTGCGACGCTGCTGACGATCGCGATGTTCGGCGCGGCCGAGACGCTCGCCGCCCGCATTCCGCGGCAGGAGGAGTACATCGCCCGGATCCCGGCGATCGCAATCGCACCCTGGTTCCTCGCCGGGTCGCTCTTCCCGATCACCGCGATGCCCCTCGGGCTGACCTGGATCGCTCGCTTTCTCCCGCTCACGCACGCTCTCGCGCTCATGCGTTACGGGCTGCTGAACGACCCGAGCGGCCTGCACACCATCTGGCGGATGAGCAGCACGACGGGCTCCGCGGCGCTGAGCCTCGGTGTCCTCGCCTTGTTCGCCGCGCTGCTGATGACCGTCGGCATCCGCGTCTTCACCCGTGCGGCGACGCGGTGATCAGACCGCTTCCATGATCCCTTCGGTCGTCTGCCGCAACGGCTTCTCGTGCAGGAGCCACGAGAGCAGGAACGCCAGCACGCCGATCCCCGCACCGACGACGAAGACGGGATGCAGCGACGCCGAGAACGCGCGCACGTAGAGCTCATGCAAGTGCGGCGGGAGCTGCCTCACGTTCTTCGGCGTCGGCGTGCGCGGGCCGTGAACGCCGCGCGGCAGTGTCTTTGCGAGGTTGGCATGCAGCCTGTTCGCGAAGATCGCGCCGAACAGCGCGATGCCGACCGAGCCGCCGATCTGGCGGAACATGATCGCCCCGGAGGTCGCGACGCCCATGACGCGCGGCTGCACGTCGTTCTGCACCGCGAGCACGAGCACTTGCATCACCATCCCGAGGCCGAGCCCGACGACGACCACATACAACGACACTTGCAGCACGGTCGTGTGCGGATCGAGCTGCGCGAGCAACGCCAGTCCGATCGTCATCACCGCAGTACCCACGATCGGGAACGGCCGGTAGCGGCCGAACCGCGAGATGAGCTGGCCGCTCCCGATCGAGGTGATGAGGAGCCCGAGCATCATCGGCGTCAGCTGCAGGCCGGAGCTCGTCGCGCCGCGCCCGCGCACGATCTGCAGAAAGAGCGGCAGGAACGTGAGCGAGCCGAAGAGCGCGACGCCGATGATGAAGCCGACGCCGGAGCAAACCGCGAACGTGCGCTGGCGAAAGAGCTCCAACGGCAGGATCGGCTCCGTCGCCCGCTGCTCCGCGAGCACGAAGAGCGCCGTCATGACCGCCCCGATGACCGCGAGCGCGATGATCGGCGCGGAGCCCCACGCATACGTCGTGCCGCCGAGGCTCGTGAAGAGCACGATCGCGGACAGCGCCGCCGCGAGCGTTGCCGCGCCCAGGTAGTCGATCTTGTGCTCGACGCGCTCGGCCGGCGCATGGAAGACCGCGCCGATGACGAACAGCGCGGCCGCGCCCAGCGGCAGGTTGACGTAGAAGATCCAGCGCCACGAGAGGTTGTCGACGAAGAACCCGCCGATGAGCGGGCCGACGACCGTCGCGACGCCGAAGACGGCGCCGAAGATCCCCTGGTAGCGGCCGCGGTCGCGGGGCGGAATGATGTCGCCGACGACGGCGATGGCGACGACGACGAGCCCGCCGGCGCCGAACCCCTGCAGGGCGCGGAACGAGATGAGCTCGGCCATGTTCTGCGCGATGCCGCACAGCGCCGAGCCGACGAGGAAGATGACGATCGCGATCTGGATGACGACCTTGCGTCCGTACAGGTCGCCGAACTTGCCGTAGAGCGGGCCGCTCACGGTCGAGCTGAGCAGATACGCGGTGACGACCCACGACAGGTGCTGGAGGCCGCCGAGGTCGCCGACGATCGTCGGCAGTGCGGTCGAGACGATCGTCTGGTCGAGCGCGGCGAGGAGGACGACCAGCATGAGCGCTCCGAAGATGACCCGCTTCCGCGGAGCCTGGCTCGTCGTCGGCATAGTTGAACCATGCCTAAGATCGAGAAGTCCGACGCGCAGTGGCAGCAGGAGCTTTCGCCCGAGCAGTACCACGTGCTGCGGCAGAAGGGAACGGAGGCGCCGTTCACCGGCGAGTACGACCACGTCTTCGAGCCGGGCACGTACAGGTGCGCGGGCTGCGGCGCCGAGCTGTTCGGGTCGGAGGCGAAGTACGACTCCGGCTGCGGCTGGCCGGCGTTCTACGCGCCCGCGGGCGAGGACGCGGTCGAGGAGGAGACCGACGTCAGCCACGGGATGGTGCGCACCGAAGTGCTCTGCGCGAGCTGCGGCGGCCACCTCGGTCACGTGTTTCCCGACGGCCCGCACCCGACGGGGCAGCGCTACTGCATCAACTCGGCCGCACTGAAGCTCGACGAGAAGTAACGCGTAGCTTCGTCTCGTCGAGCCAGCGGTAGAGCAGGACGAAGACGGCGAGCGTGAACGGGATCGAGCCGATCCCGATCATCACACCGGCGGCGAGCTCCTGGTCGCCCAGCGCCGACAGGCCGGCCCACCGGTGCGACAGCGCCGCATACGCGGGATAGAGCGGCCGAGTCGCGAGCGCCAGCACGAGGGCGAGGATCCAGCCGGGGCCAGCTCCCGCGGTGACGTAGAGCGTGCCGCGCAGCTCGTCGAGCCGGGCGTGCAGCGGCGGCGAGTCGAGCACCGGCAGCCAGAAGATGATCCCGAAGACGAGGAACGAGAGATGCTCGACGTCGTGAACCGCCGCGTTGCTCAGCGTCAGGTCGTAGAGCCAGGGGACATGCCAGATGCCGATGTCGGCGTTGATGAGCAGCCACGCGGGCCACGGCGAAACGCAGCCGCGCAGGCCGCGCCGAAGAGTCGCGGGCAGCCACATCACTCCGCGCGCGAGCGGCCGGCGGAGCCCGAGCGGAAGACCGCGCCAGATCGTGAGCCACGGCGCCGCCAGCACTGCGAGCGGCGCGACGAACGACATGAGCACGACATGCTGGAGCATGTGCAGCCCGAGCGACTCGTCGGCAAGGCGGTCGAACGGCGGACAGAGCACGAGCTCGGAGAGGACGAGGGCCGCGGCGAACGGATAGGCACGCCACAGGTCGTACTTCGTCCGCCGGCGCACGCCGAGCACGTAGAGAACCACGAAGAGGACCGCGACGACGAGCGGCGCCTGGAGCCAGCTCACGGCTGGCGGCGGCCGCGTACTACCACGACCGCCCACCATGCGAGCACCGCCAGCAACAACCCGAGCGGGATGGCGAGGGTCATCACGGTGCCGGCACCGATGTCGTTCATGTCACCACGTACAAGAGGATGAAAGACGCGACCTCCACGAGGCCCAACACCGTCCAGACGAGCGAGACCGACGCGAGGTCGCCGCGAAGCTGAACGCGCAGCACCGAGTCGGGGCGCCGCGACGAAGCGAGCACCGCCTCGAGCCAGAGCATGACGCCGAGGGCGAAGATGCTGAAGAAGCCCGTCCAGCCGAGATAGACGCTCGCGTACCCGCCGTCGCCCGGCCCGAAGCCGAGGGCCGTGTACTGCCAGCACTGGACGCCGACCGCGACGAGGCCGAGCACGAGCGCTACGAGCGCGACGAGCCGCCAAACGGGTCGCGCCTGTGCGCGCAGCTCGCCCAGCGCGAGCCGCAGCAGGACCGCGCTCGCGACCACCGAAGCGAGCACGACGATTCCGACCGTGAGCGCTGCGTGCACGTGGTGATGCGGCTTGCCTCCGCCCCAGAGACCGTCCGTGTTCAGCGCACGCAGGTAGAAGAACGCGAACAGGAAGGCGACGAAGAAGAACGCCGTCGCGGCCGCGATCAGGTAGGCCCCGATGGCGACGATCTGCGCCTCGAGCTCCGGATCCTCGGCCGGGATCGGGACGGTGGGCGCGGCGCTCGTCATGCCTCGGCCGGCTGCAGTCGGGCGACCGGCGGCGCCCCCTCGACGCCGTAGTCGTACGGGTAGCCCGTGATCTCGGGGACGACGTCGAAGTTGTCGACCGGTACCGGCGTCGGCACAAGCCACTCGAGGCCGCGCGAGTGCCACGGGTTCTGCGGCGCGGGCACGCGTGCGAAGACGAGCGAGTAGATGAGGTTGACGACGAAGACGAGCATCGACGCGCCGAGGCAGAAGGCCGACGCCGA
>Ga0070730_10001943_pt1 | contig 19260 bp, 19 predicted proteins | sample Coa_R1_3_FD_66447 | JGI IMG/M metagenome (GOLD analysis project Ga0070730, IMG submission 66447) | Surface soil microbial communities from Centralia Pennsylvania, which are recovering from an underground coalmine fire - Coalmine... | ecosystem: Environmental > Terrestrial > Soil > Unclassified ... | reverse complement strand
TGGTTTCGTTCGGCATGGCGACTAATCGGGCCTGGTCTGGAGGCGTTGAGGCGGAAGCTCGCCCAGGCTGGCGCTGAGATCGGCGGCGAGCCTTACCAGCGCGCTTTTCATATCGTCAAGCAAGGGCGCCCAGGGTCGGGAGACTGTTCCCCCCCTGGCGATGAATACATAGTCGCATCCGAGCCGCGCATGAAGGGGCGCGACAAACCGCGCCGCCTCCCGCAGCCGCCGCTTGGCCCGGTTGCGCACCACGGCGCCGCCGATCCGGCGGGTGGCGGTGAAGCCGACCCGGATCAGCGGCGAGCCGTCGGCGCGATAGCGGGCCTGGGCGACCACCGCGCCCCGGGCGCAGTTGAGGCCCTTGGCGGCGGCGAGGAAGTCGGGGCGTTTCTTCAGGCGCGCGATTGCCGGCGTGGCAGGCGGCCCGTCTTCGCTGAAGGTGGGGCTCATGATCTTGCCCCCGGCGGACGCCCCTGCGGGGCCTGGCGATCCGGCGCCTCGGGCGTTCGCCGCCGAAGTGGAAACTGGTTCGGCGATCAGCGAACGCCCCAGTGTATGAGACTAGCGCAAATCATCACCTTCCAGGTGAATTCACCTGGAAGGTGTTTGCGCTAGGCCGTCAGGGTCTTGCGGCCGCGGGCGCGGCGGCGGGCGACGATCTTCTGGCCGTTCTTGGTGGCCATGCGCGAGCGAAAGCCGTGACGGCGCTTGCGGACTAGCCGGGACGGTTGAAAGGTCCGCTTCACGACGTGGCTCCAAGGTGCGACTTAGGGGCGGGACGGCATCCTCGACCCCGGAAGCGCCCGAAACGAGGAAGGGCGGGCTGATAGGGGAAGCGGACGTCGAAGTCAATCCGCCGCCAAGAATCTCAGTGGGGATCTCAAGGGTCCGGCCGGAGCACCACCTTGCCGATGACCTTGCGGTCGGCCAGCAGGTCGAAGCCTTCGCGCCACGCGGAAAGCGGCAGCTCGGCGTGGACCCGCGGGCGGATCAGCCCCTCGTCGGCCAGGCGCCACACCGCCTGTGCGTTCTCGGCCCCCTTTTCAGGAAATTGCCGACCGTACTCGCCGGCGCGCACGCCCACGACGGAGAAGCCCTTGATCAGCGGCATATTGACGGAGACCGTCGGGATGCGCCCGGAGGTGAAGCCCACTACCAGCAGGCGCCCGTCGAAGGCGATGCAGCGGACGCTCTCGTCGAACACGTCGCCGCCCACGGGGTCGTAGATGATGTCGGCGCCGCCGCCGGTGATCGCCTTCACCTCCTCGCGAAAGCCGCCCGTGACGTTCACCAGGGCGTCCGGGGCGTACTCCTCGGCGATGACCTTCAGCTTGTCGTCCGACGCCGAGGCGGCGATGACCCGGCAGCCCAGGCGCTTGGCCAGGTCGACGCAGGCCAGGCCCACGCCACCGGCGGCGCCGTGCACGAGCACCCACTCCCCCGGCTGCGCCTGGGCCCGACGGACGAGGGCGACATAGGCGGTCAGGTAGGCGGCGCCGTAGCTGGAAGCCTCGGCGAACGAGAGACGGGCGGGCTTGGGGCGCAGGGCCTCGGCCCGGGCGAGGGCGTACTCCGAGAAGCCACCGGTCTTGGCCCCGCCCACCACGGCGTCGCCGGGCGCCCAGCGGGTGACCCCTTCGCCCACGGCCTCGACTTCGCCGGACATCTCCATTCCGGGGGTGAAGGGGAGGGGCGGCTTGTGCTGGTATTCGCCGCGGGTCATCAACAGGTCGGGGAAGTTCACCGCCGCGGCGCGAACCTTCACCCGCACCTCGCCCGGCCCAGGAGACGGGACCGCCAGCTCGCGCAGTTCGCACCCCGCGTAGCCGGGCGCGAGGCGGTCGACCACCAGGGCGCGCAAGGTCAGGAGTCCCGGCGCGGCAGGTTCGGCACGCCGCCGAGGATCAGGCGCACCACGAAGTCGGTCGCCGCGGGGACGTCGACCACCGGTCGCTCGATCATGCGGTCGCCGATCTCGCGCGCCACGGCGATGCAGCTGGCCGCCAGGAAATCGATGTCCACCTTGGCCGAGACGTCGCGTCCCATGATCACGGTGAAGACCCGGCGGACTTCCTCGAACACCGCCAGGATCTCCGGCGTGTTGCGGGCGTGGGGCATCGGTCCGCCCTCGGCCGGGCCGGGCGGCCAGGTCCGGCGCTCCGCGGCGAGGAAGTCGAAATAGGCGCTCACCGCCGCTCGCAGGTAGGACTCGAAGTCCGTCGCCTTGGCCGACTGCGCCTGGAGGATGGGCTTGAAGCGTCGCGCGCCGTCGTCGGCGAGGGCGTCGAACACCTCCTCCTTCGACCGGTAGTAGTTGTAGAAGGCCCCCACCGAGAGGCCGGAGCGGCGGACGATGTCGCGCACCGTGGCCGCTTCGAAGCCGAGCTCGCCGAACACCTCGCGCGCCGCATCCAGGATCGCCAGCCGGTTTGCGGCCTTGGTCTGTTCGCGTTTGCCGGGCGGAAGGATGAGAATCTGGGTCATGGACCCGATGATTGTAGCCGACCCGCGCCCTAGCGCTAGTCCAGCGCTTTCAGCCGTTCGGCCAGGGCCATGGCGGCGGCGGGCGCGCGGACCTTCCCGGCGTTGATGAAGAAGGCGAAGACCTCCCGCGGGCTCTGCGTGCCGTCGCCGACCGAGAGGGCGTGCAGGCGCCCGGCCCAGGCGTCGAGCGCCTCCGGGGGATAGCCGGTCTCGATCTCGTCGCGGCCGCGGACGAGGCGCGCATAGGCGAAGCCGGCGGTCGCCTCCTCGATCAGCGGGGCGCTGGCATGATCCAGGAGGACGATGGCCACGCCTCGCTCGCGGCAGAGCGCGATGAAGCGGGGATCGGCGAAGCTCGCGTGGCGCACCTCGACGGCGTGGCGCAACGGCCGTCCGCCCAGTTCGTCCGGCAGCAGGTCCAGGAAGGCGGTGAAGTCCGCCGGATCGAAGGCCTTGTAGATGAACTGCCAGAAGATCGGTCCTAGGCGCCCGCCGAGCTCGGTCAGGCCCTGGCCGAGGAACCGCGCCACCGAATCGCCGGCCTCCGCCAGGACTTTGCGGTTCGTGCAGGCCTGATGGCCCTTGACGGTGAAGACGAAATTCTCGGGCGTCTGGGCGGCCCACCGCGCGAAGGTCGCCGGCTTCTGCAGCGACTTCGAGGTGGCGTTGATCTCGATGGCGCCCAGCCGCTCACTGGCGAAGGCCAGTTCGTCGGCCTGGCGAAGACCGGACGGATAGAAGACGCCCCGCCAGGGCGGAAAGACCCAGCCGCCGATGCCTGTCCGTACGAGGTGTGTCATAGCCGCCTCTCCCTGTGGCAAAGTGAACGATGTTTAACTTGCGCGCCAGATCGTGGCGCGGCGTGGATGACATTACCGTTCGAGGACGGCTATGAGAGGGTTTCCGAGGGGGGTTGGCCGTATTTCATGGACTGGATGAGACGTCTTGCGCCCGTAGTCGCTCCCTGGCTGGTGGCGAGCGCGACGCTTGGCTTACCCGCGGCCGCGGTGAGCCGGGCCCCGCCGCCCGGTCCGGCGTCGGCGAGGCTGCCTGTCGCCTACGAAGCCCCCGCGCTCGGTCCGGCCCTGGCGCCCGCCGTGCTCGATCGCTGGTGGCTCCTCTTCAACGACCCGGTCCTGGACGCCCTGGAGGACGAGGCGTTCGCGACCGCGCCCGACGCGCTGACGGCGGAGGCCCGCGTCGTCGAGGCCAGGGCCACCCGCAACAGCCAGGTCGCCCAGACCCTGCCGACCGGCGAAATCTCCGGCAAGGCCAGCCAGGAACGGGAGCACAACATCGGCTCGGGGGGAAACGCCCTCTTCCCCATCGGCGGCGTGTTCGAATCGGAAACGGTGAACCTCCAGCCCTCCTGGGAGATCGACCTGTTCGGCCGGCTGGCCGTCGCGCGCAAGGTCGCCAAGGCCGACCTGGCGGCCACCCGCTTCAACATCGAGGGCTCGCGCGCCAGCCTCGCGGCCAGCGTCGCGGACGACTACTTCCAGGCCACCGGCCTCGCCATCCAGATCGATGACGCCCGCGAGACCTTGCGGATCGAGACAGGCCTGGAGCGGGTCGCCCGGGAGAAGGCGGACCTCGGCCTCGGGGCCGCCTCGGACGCCGATCGCGTGGCGGCGGACGCCGCCCAGGCCGTGGCTCAACTCGAGGACCTTCAATCCCAGTTCCATGCCGCGCGGCGAGCGCTGCTGGTGCTCATCGGGCGGGCCGGCGCGCCTGTCGAGAGCATCGCGATCAGCACCGAGGTCGCCGAGGCGCCGCCGCCGCCGCAGGCTCTGCCCACCGAACTGCTGGCCCGGCGGCCGGATATCCGCGAGGCCGAGGCCAGGCTCAGGGCGCAGGTCGGCACGGGGAAGCTGAGACACCTGGCGATCTTTCCCACCTTCACCTTCCTGCCGCAGCTGGGCGCCTCCCGGACCGTCCAACCGAGCGTGGGGTTCAATCCGGTCACCCAGCAACTCTTTCCCATCCAGCAGACCACCAGCCTGGGATTCTGGACCTGGGGCGGCGGCGTGACCGTTCCGCTGCTCGATATTCCCCGCCTGCTGTATGACGCCAAGGCGGAGGACGCGCGCACCCGCGAGGCCGCCATCGCCTATGAGAAGACGGTGCAGACGGCGTTCGGCGAGGCCGAGAACGCCCTGGTCAATCTCGCGGCGGGCAAGCGCGCCGCGGGCGTGCTCGCCGATGGCGAGGCCCGGGCCCACTCCGCCTCGGAGGCCGCCCAGACCCGCTACGCCATGGGCCTGGACGACCTGACCACAGCCCTGACGGCGGAACAGGCCTGGCGCACCATCCATTCGGCCCTGACGTCGGAGCGGGTCCAGGCGCTGCGGCGCGCGGTGGCCGCCTACAAGGCCCTCGGCGGCGGCTGGGCCTATGCAACCCGGGCAAAAGCCCCGTGAGGCCCCACCTGATGATTCGAGGCGTCCTTCCAACCACGCTGCTGCTCGCGCTCGCCGCGGCGGGAGCCCTGGCGGGCTGCGAAAAGAAGGTCGCGGAGTCGGCGCGCGAGCAGGCGCGCAGCGTCACCGTCGTGACCGTCGAGCCGCGCGAGATCCAGGGCGGCCTGGTGGCCTCCGGCTCGCTGATGCCCCGCGAGGACACCGCCATCTTCCCCCAGATCACCGGCTATCGGGTCGTCGAGGTGCTGGTCGACGAGGGGACCACCGTCAGGGCGGGGCAGCCCCTGGCCCGCCTCGACGACACCCTGCTGCGCGCGCAGCTCGACCAGCAGGTCGCCCTGGCCCGGCAGGAAAACGTCGCCGCCCAGCGGGCCGACGCGGAGGCGGCGCGCGTCAAGGGTCTGGACACCCGGGGCATCCTGGCTCAGGAGCAGATCGACGTGCGGCGCTACGCCGCGGCCTCGGCCCACGCCCAGGCCGCGGCCCAGGCCGCCGCCGTGCACGACGTGGAGACCCGCGAGGCTCTGATGACCCTGCGGTCGCCCTATGATGGGCTGGTGATCGAGCGCAACGTGCGGCCGGGCGACATGAGCGCGACCGCCGGCGCCAACCCGTGGTTCCGCATCGCCAAGCTGAGCCAGGTCGAACTGGCCGCCGACGTCGGCGAGGAGTCGCTCGACAAGATGAAGGTGGGCGCGCCAGTGCAGGTGACCCTCGCCGACGGCGCCAAGGTGCAGGGGCGGGTCCGCCTGGTCAGCCCCCGAGTGGACGCGACCACCAAGCTCGGGCGGGTCAAGATCGCCCTGCCGGTGCGCTCCGACATCCGCTCCGGCGGCTTCGCCAGCGCCGCCTTCCTCGGCTTCACGCGGTCGGCCCTGTCGGTGCCGGAGACCGCGGTGCGCTATGACGCCAACGGCGCGGCGGTGATGGTGGTCGGTCCCGACGATCGGGTCACGCGCGTGCCGGTGACCACCGGCCAGCGCGGCGGCGGCTACGTCGAACTGGTGACCGGGCCGCCCGCGGGCACGCGGGTGGTGGAAAAGGCCGGGGCGATGCTGGTGCCCGGCGATGTCATCCGGCCGGCGAGTTCCACATGAGCGGCGGGCGTCAGTTCTTCCGCGTCTCGGAATGGGCGATCCGCAACCCCATTCCCGTCGCGGTCATCTTCATGGCCGCGGTGCTGGCGGGGCTGTTCTCCTACTTCGCCCTGCCGATCAAGAACTTCCCCAACGTCGAGTTCCCGACGGTGATGGTGCAGGTTACGCGCAACGGCGCCGCGCCGGTGGAGATGGAGAACCAGGTCGCCCGCCCGGTGGAGAACGCGCTGGCCGGCCTCTCCAACGTGGAGTCGATCAACTCGACCCTGACGCAGGGCACGTCCGACACCTTCATCCAGTTCCAGCTGGGCGAGAACATCCAGAAGGCCACCGACGACGTCCGCTCCAAGGTCGACCAGATCCGCAACGACCTGCCTCGCGACATCGACCCGCCGATCGTGCAGCACCTGGATTTCGGCGACCAGCCGATCGTCACCTACGCGGTCAGCGCGACGGGGATGTCGACCACCGAGGTTTCCTGGTTCATCGACAACACCATCGCCCGGACCCTGCAGGCGGAGCCCGGCGTCTCCAAGATCGATCGCATCGGGGGCGCCGACCGCGAGATCAACGTCCTCGTCGATCCCGACCGCCTGGCGGCGCAGGGCCTGACGGCCGCCCAGGTCAACGACGCCCTAGCCCTGGCGAACGTCGATGTTCCCGGCGGACGGGTGGATGTCGGCGGCCGCGAGCAGACCCTGCGCGTGCTCGGCGCGGCGCTCTCCGTCGACCAGATCCGCAATCTCACCATCCCGACCACGGGCGGCCGCTTCGTGCGGCTCTCCGACGTGGCCGACGTCGGCGACGGCGCCGCGGAGGAACGTGGCTTCGCCCTCCTCGACGGCCGCCCGGTCGTCGGCTTCGAGGTGAGCAAGGTCAAGCTCGCCAGCGAGGTCTCCACCGAGGACAACGTCGACGCGGCGATCAAGCGCCTCGAGCAGCAGTACCCGAGCGTGAAGGTCCACAAGATCGTCTCGGAGGTCGATCAGACCCGGGCCGCCTTCACCGCCACCCTGCACACCCTGCTGGAGGGCATGGCCCTGGCCGCCCTGGTGGTGTGGCTGTTCCTGCGCGACTGGCGGGCCACGGCGGTCACCGCCGTCGCCATGCCGGTGTCGCTGATCCCGACCTTCGCCTTCATGAATCTGGCCGGGTTCAGCCTCAACGTCGTGACCCTTCTCGGCCTGACGCTGGTGATCGGCATCCTCGTCGACGACGCCATCGTCGAGATCGAGAACATCGAAAAGCGCGTCTACACCGGCAAGCGGCCGTTCGACGCCGCCATCGAGGGGGCCGACCAGATCGGCCTCGCCGTCGTGGCCTGCACCGGCGCCATCGTGGCGGTGTTCCTGCCGGTGGGTTTCATGCCCGGCATCCCCGGGCAGTTCTTCCGCGAGTTCGGCCTGACGGTCTCGGTGGCCGTGCTGTTCTCCCTGGTGGTGGCGCGCCTCCTCACGCCGCTGATGGCGGCCTATTTCCTGACCCCCAAGGTCGGCCGCGAACGACCGCCCCTGCCCCGGATCTATACCGGCGCCTTGGGATGGGCCCTCGATCACCGCATCCTGTCGGTGGTGATCGGCGGGATGATCTTCTTCGGCTCCATGTCCCTGGCCATTCCCCTGAAGAAGGGTGTGCAGCCCGAGAGCAACCCCAACTTCTACTACGTCAATATCGAGGGGCCGCCGGGCGCGACCCTGGCCGACATGCGCCGGACCGTCGACAGGGTCGATGCGCTGCTGGCCCGGCAGCCGGAGACCATCAGCACCTTCGCCCAGGTCGGCGCGGGCGGGATCCAGGGGGGGCCTGGCGGCTTCGTCAACCAATCGGGGGTCACCAACGGCGCGGTAGTGGCGATCCTGCGGCCCGACCGCAAGGCCAAGGTGGGCCAGATCCGCGACCGTCTGCGCGGGGACCTGCGTGGGATCCCCGACACGCGCCTCTCGTTCGACATAACCGGATTCGGCTCCGGCGGCGTCCAGGTCATCCTCACCAGCGAGACGGGCGAGAACCTCGACAACGCCGCGCTGGAGCTGCAGCGACAGATGCGCACGGTCCCCGGCCTCGCCGATCCGCGCCCGGCGACGCCGCCGAGCGGTCCCGAGCTGGTCGTCAAGCCCAAGGTCGACGAGGCCGCCCGCATGGGCGTGCCGGTGACCACCATCGCCGAAGCCGCGCGGGTGGCGACCCTCGGCGACATCGACGCCAATGTCTCGAAGATGGACGAGGGTGAGCGCCGGATTCCCATCCGCGTGCGCCTGCCGGAGAAGGACCGCGCCGACCTGTCGGTGATCAAGAACCTGCGCCTGCCCACCGCCAGCGGCGGGGTCACCACCCTGGAGAGCGTCGCCGACGTCTATTTCCAGGCCGGCCCGGGCCAGATCAACCGCGTCGAGCGCAAGCGCAACATCACCATGCAGGCCGACACCACCGGCGACACCCAGGTCGGCGACGCCATCGCCCGGGTCCACCTGCTGCCGATCATGCAGCATCTGCCGCCCGGCGTCGGCCTCTCCAACCAGGGCCAGGAGAAGGCCTACGGCCAGCTGTTCGGCGGCTTCGCCGTCGCCATTCTGGCGGCCGTGGGCCTCGTCTATGCGGTGATGGTGCTGCTGTTCGGCAGCTTCTTCAAACCGTTCGTGATCCTTTCCGCCCTGCCCACCGCGATCGGCGGCGCGCTTCTGGCCCTGCTGATCTCCGACCTCTCCCTCTCCATCCCCTCGCTGATCGGCTTCCTGATGCTGATGGGGCTGGCGGCCAAGAACTCCATCCTGCTGGTGGAATACGCCATCGAGCGCGAGCGCGACGGCGCCAGCCAGCGGGCCGCCCTCATGGAGGCCTGCCGCGAGCGGGCGAGGCCGATCGTCATGACCAGCCTGGCGATGATGGCCGGCATGCTGCCCACCGCCCTGACGCTCGGCAAGGGATCGGAATTCCGCCAGCCGATGGCGGTGGCGGTGATCGGCGGCCTGATCACCTCGACGGTGCTGTCGCTGCTCCTCGTCCCGGTGGTCTACGAGTTCATCGACGATTTCGAGCGCTGGATCTCCCCGCGCCTCGGCCGCCTCGTCACGCCCCGCCATCCGCCGTCGACCCCCGCGCACGGCCCCACGCCCGTTCCCTCGCCCGCCGAGCGCACGGCGGCGGAGTAGTGGAGCGCCGGCGTCCCGCCGGCTCTTGAGCAGGATGCCGGTGGGACGCCGGCGCTCCCGACGATCACGCCCGCAGCGCCGCCTCCGCTTCGTCGCGGCCGCGCCTGGCGAGTTCGTCGGCGCGCTCGTTGAACTCATGGCCGGCGTGACCGCGCACCCAGCGCCAGTCGACGTCGTGCCGTAGCCTCGCCTGGTCCAGGCGCCGCCAGAGGTCCTCGTTCTTGACCGCGCCCTTGGTCATGGTGCGCCAGCCCCGGGCCTTCCACAGGGGGAGCCACTGGGTGATGCCGTTCCTGACGTACTGGCTGTCGGTGTGCAGCTCGACACGGCAGGGGCGCTTGAGGGCGTCCAGCGCCTCGATGGCGGCCGTGAGCTCCATGCGGTTGTTGGTGGTCTGCGCCTCGCCGCCCCAGATCTCGCGCTCGCGGCCCTCGAACATCAGGAGCGCGCCCCAGCCGCCCGGGCCCGGATTGCCGCGGCAGGAGCCGTCCGTGTAGATCACCACGCCCGGCGTCACGACCACGCTCCGAAGCCCGGCAGGCCCTCGCGGTGGACCGCCAGCTTGCGCTCGTATTCCAGCGGATCCTTCGGCCGGACGAGAGCCCCCGCCGGCGTCGCCGTCCAGTCGTTGAGGCGGGTCAGGAAGAAGCGCAGCGCCGCGCCGTGAGCCAGGATCGGCAGGGCGGCGCGCTCCTTGGGCGTAAGCGGCCGGCGCCGTTCATAGCCCTCCAGGAAGGCCTGGGCGCGGGTCAGGTTGAAGCTGCCGTCGGCTTCGAAGCACCAGGCGTTCACCGCCGCGCCGATGTCGTAGGCGAGCTGGTCCCAGGCGGCGAAATAGAAGTCGATGGCGGCGCCGAACCGGCCGTCGATGAAGAAGACGTTGTCGGGGAAATAGTCGGCGTGGACGATCCCCTCGGGCAGGTCCTGCGGCCAGCGGTGGGCGAAGAGGTCGAGGTCGCGCCGGATCACGCCGGGCAATCCCGGCTTGAGCGCCTCGGCGGCCGCGGTCAGGGCGCAGAATATCCCCTCCCAGACCTGATGGCCCAGGCTGTTGACCCGATGGTCGGGAAAACCCTGCGCCGCCAGATGCAGCCAGGCGAGCCCGTCGCCGGCCTCCCGGCAGTGGGCGACCGTGGGGCGGCGCACCGACAGGCCCGGCAGGAAGGCCACCAACGCCGCCGGCTTACCCCGGAGCGTCTTCAGCGTCGCGCCCGAGCGGTCGGCGATCGGGGTGGCGCTGGGAAAGCCCCGGGACGCCAGCCACTGCATCAGACCCAGGAAGAACGGCAGGTCTTCCGACTTCACCCGCCGCTCGTACACCGTCAGGATGTAGCGCCCGACGCTCGTTTCCAGCATGAAGTTGGAGTTCTCGACGCCCTCGGCGATGCCCTTGAAGGCGATGGCGCGGCCGACGTCGAAATCGGCGAGGAAAGCCTCGAGCTCCTGGTCGGTGATGTCGGTGTAGACGGCCATGGCCCCTGATCGGGGAGGGTCCGCCTCCCGTCAAGCAGGCCTTCGTTGCGGCGCCCCGGATATGCCGCTATCACGCGGGCCTGTCACCTGGACCCTCCATGCCCCGTATCCGCACCCTGCTGTTCACCGCCTGCGCCAGCCTCTCGCTGCTTCAGGCCCTGCCGTCCTTCGCCCAGTATGGGGGCGGCGGTGGCGGGGGCCGTGGCGGTGGCGGCGGCCAGGAAGAGGACGACGCGAAGAAGAAGAAGCGCGAGGAAGCGTTCGGCAACCTCGTCACGCCCCTGCCGAAGCTGAAGAACGCCGGGCCCTGTCCCTACGTGAAGGTGCTCTACGACGCCGCCCGCTACGTCGATTTTAAGGACAATGCCGAGGCCTCGGCGTCCGTGCGCTACACCGGTGAGATTCAGAACGTCTCATCCCTCTGCGCCTACCGCGCCGACCAGCCGATCACCGTCAAGGCGCGGGTGCTGTTCGAGTTCGGCCGCGGTCCCCAGGCGCCGTCGAGGTCGACGAGCTACCGCTACTGGGTCGCGGTGACCGACCGCAACCACGCGGTGCTGGACAAGCAGACCTTCGCCATCCCGGTGAGCTTCCCGGCCGGCCAGGACCGCGTCGCCCTCACCCAGGACATCAGCCGCATCGTCATTCCGCGCAAGAATTCCGACGTCAGCGGCGCGAACTTCGAGGTGCTGATCGGCTTCGAGGTGACCCCGCAGATGGCCACCTTCAATCGCGACGGAAAGCGCTTCCGGCCCAACGCCGGCCAGGTCGCAGCGAGCGCCGCCACCCCGCCCCCTTAAGAGATCTTGCATGAGCGACCTCGCCTCGGCCCTGGGCGAAGCGGTCGGCGCCGCCTTCGCCGGGCTCGGCCTGTCCGCGGAACTGGGCCGCGTCACGGCGTCCGACCGGCCCGATCTCGCCGACTTCCAGAGCAACGGCGCCCTGGCCGCCGCCAAACGCGCCGGGCGCAATCCGCGCGAGATCGCCGCCGCCGTCGCCGCCGCCCTCGCCGGCGACGCCAACCTCGCCAGCGTGGATGTCGCCGGCCCGGGCTTCATCAACCTGAAGGTCAGCGAAACGGCCCTGACGGCGCGCGCCAATATCCTGGCCGCCGACGACCGCGCCGGCCTCACGCGTGTGGCGACGCCGCGGCGGGTGCTGGTCGACTACGGCGGTCCCAACGTCGCCAAGGAGATGCACGTCGGCCACCTGCGGGCGTCGATCATCGGCGAGTCCGTCAAGCGGTTGTACCGCCAGCGGGGCGATGAGACCGTCGGCGACGCCCACTTCGGCGACTGGGGCTTCCAGATGGGCCTGCTGATCGTCGCCTGCGCCGACGCCGACCCGGCCATCGCCGTCCAGCTGGAGCGGCTGGCGAGCGAGCCGTCGGGGTGGACCGGCGCCGACGAGGCGGCCCTCGACGCGGATCTGGACGCCCGTATCAGCCTGGCGGACCTCGACCGGCTCTACCCCGCCGCCGCCGCCCGGGCCAAGACCGACACCGCCTTTCGCGATCGGGCCCGGCGGGCCACGGCCGAGTTGCAGGCCGGCCGCTTCGGCCACCGGCTGATCTGGCGTCACTTCGCCCGCATCACCCGGATCGCCCTGGAGCGCGACTTCCATGCGCTGGGCGTCGATTTCGATCTCTGGCGCGGCGAGAGCGACGTCGATCCCCTCATCGAGCCGATGGTCGCAGACTTGCGGGACAAGGGCCTGCTGGTGGAGGACCAGGGCGCGCAGATCGTGCGGGTGGCGCGGCAGGGCGACCGCCGCGAGGTCCCCCCGCTGTTGGTGGTCTCCTCGGAGGGCTCGGCCATGTACGGCACCACCGACCTGGCGACGATCCTCGACCGCGAGCGCTTCTTCGACCCCGACCTGGTGCTCTACGTCGTCGACCAGCGCCAGGCCGACCACTTCGAGACGGTGTTCCGCGCCGCCTACCTCGCCGGCTACGCGGCCGAGGGCAGCCTGGCGCACATCGGCTTCGGCACCATGAACGGGGCCGACGGCAAGCCCTTCAAGACCCGCGAAGGCGGCGTCCTGAAGCTGCGCGACCTCATCGACATGGCCACCGACAAGGCGCGCGAGCGCCTGCGCGAAGCGGACCTCGGCGGCGAGCTGCCGGCGGCGGAGTTCGAGACCACCGCCACGCAGGTGGCCGTCGCGGCGCTGAAGTTCGCCGACCTGGTGAACTTTCGCGGCACCTCCTACGTCTTCGACCTCGACCGCTTCTCCAGCTTCGAGGGCAAGACCGGGCCCTACCTGCTCTACCAGGCCGTGCGGGTGAAGTCGCTGCTGCGGCGGGCGGCGGCCGAGGGGGTGACAGCGGGGCCGATCGCGGTGGCCGAGCCGGCGGAGCGCGAACTGGTGCTGCTCCTCGACGCCTTCGACCACGCCGCGACCGAGGCCTACGACAAGCGCGCGCCGAACCTGATCGCCGACCACGCCTTCCGCCTCGCCCAGACCTTCGCCCGCTTCTACGCAGCCTGCCCGGTGCTGACGGCCGACCCGGACGTGAGGGCCTCCCGCCTGGCCCTGGCCGCCCTGACGCTCCGACAGCTCGAACTGGCGCTCGACCTCCTCGGCATCGCCACGCCGGAGCGCATGTAGTCGCCTCCCGGAGCGCGGGCTTCCAGCCCGGCCTTCTCTTCGGCGGGGGCTTAGGCGAAAACCTGTGGCGCGTGCTCCAGCCGCGTTAGCCAATAGTCGGCGTCGTAGGTCGCATCGTCGGTTAGGTAGCGCCACAGCTTGACGCGGTTGACGAACTCCAGGCGCCCGGTGTCCTGCTCGAACCACGGCTCGGGCGTCATCAGGATCGCCGCCACCGTGTCGGCCGGCTGCCGCCCTTTGACCAGGAAGATCGGCCGCTGGGCGTCGGCGGCCGGGCCCACGTCCCATTGCCGCTGCTGCGAGCGGCTGGCGTGCAGGCGGATCTTGAACATCGTCCGCGTGCCGTCCGACAGGTTGACGCCGCCGCCGTGCCATAGCCCGTGGTGCAGGAAGAGCAGGGTCCCGGCCTCGCAGACCATGTGCTGCTGGCCGCGGATGTTCTGGTAGCGGCCGAGCGCCACTTCGCTCACCTTGCGCAGGTGGGTGCCGGGCACGAACCGCGTGCCGCCCATCTCGCGAGTGACAGCGTGCGGATAGTACATGATCTGCACATCGAAGCTCAGGCGCGGGTCGATGGTGGAGTCCTGGTGGGTGTGCTGGGAGACGTTCTCGCCGCCGCCGGCCTCGTGGTAGCGCGGCGGGAAGGTGACGTGCAGGAAGTGGTGGTCGAACACCGGGTCCTCGCCCACCAGGCTGCGGATCGCGCCGCGCACCAGGGGCAGGCCGAGCAGCCGCTCCACGGCGCTCCCCTGCGGATAGGCCTGGAAGAGCGGCGTCCCCGGCGCGATCTCCGGGATGCCGCTCTCAGCCAGCAGGGACCCGTAGGTCGCCCGCAGCTTTCGCTCCGGCCTCGCTTCGGGCGCCTCGCCCGCCTCGGCCATGAACTGCGCGTTGATCTCCTCCGGCACGGCGGCCTCGAAGCGCAGGAACCCGCGGGCGACGAAGCTCGCCATCTGCTGGTCGGAGAGGAGGGTCATGGCGTCCCGATCCACTGCTCGAAGAAGAACTCGTACTTCAGATAGGCGAGATCATGCTCCTCGCCCCGGTGATGAGGCAGCAGCTGCGAAGCCTGGAACAGCCGCCAGCCGTCCTTGAGGGCGTCCAACCCCGTGGCGTAGGGCGGCGTGTCGGAATCCCCGGCCATGTGCCGCCGCTCTCCCGTCCCATCATAGACCGCCCAGCCCACCACAGGGGAATCGAGTGCGGAATTGGCCAGATAGAGCACCATGACCTTCTGGCGTCCTCCGCCCCGTTTCTCGGTCACGTTCAGCACATCCCCCGGCGCACTCGAGGCGCCTGCATGATCTCAGCGAACCACACGGCGAGGCCGCGGTCCACCACGCGCGACCGCCGCGCTGCCGCGAGATTTTAATTATACATATTGACAAATATTATCGATAGTTCAAATCAACCACGCCGCTTCACGTCGTCAAACGAGGAGTACACCCGATGATCACGGTCTACGGCGGATGGCCCACGCGCTCGTTCCGCGTGCTCTGGCTGCTCGAGGAGATGGGCGTTCCCTACGCGCTGCACGCGGTCGACATCCGCAGCCGCGGCGCGGACTCCGAATTCCAGGCGATCAATCCGGCCGGGTTCCTGCCCGCCCTGGGACGGCGGCGACGCCATGGTCTAATCGGTCGCCATCATGGAATACCTGATCGCGCGCTACGGCCCCACCGAGCTGGCGCCTACCCCTAAGGATCGCGGCTTCGCGCCGTATCAGCAGTTTCTGCATCTGGGGGAGTCGGGCTTAGCCGCCTATCTCAACATCGCCGTCGCCTGCCGGTTCTTCGCGCCGGAGACGGAGCGCGAGAATTGGGGCGCGCGCGCCGCCGTTCAGATGTTCCTCAACCGGCTGACGCTGGTGTCGCAGCGCCTGGACGGCTCGCCGCACCTCGCCGCCGAGGCCTTCACCGCCGCCGACATCTCGGTGATCTACGCCCTGGAACTGGGCGCCCGGCTCGGGCTCGCCGACCACTATGCGCCGACGGTGAGCGCCTACATGCAGCGCCTGAGCGGCCGCGACGCCTACCAACGGGCGCTCGCCCAGTCCCCGCCCTGACCGGACCGACCCGACGGCCCACGCACCGGCGATAGTCGCAGAATATGACGCTGGTCGTTACCGCTGGCGCCAGGCGCTAACTAGTGCGGCTCGCCTGGGATCCCTCGCCGGATCACAGCACTCACGCGGACGGCCTGTGCGAGCGTGTTCCGCGCGAATGCCCTGTGCTATCTGTCCAGGGGAGGACATGACCTCATTCGACGCCTCGGCTCGGGCTTGCTTTCGGGATGAGCCGGCCCGTTCGTATTGTCAGGTCTGATGCAGGAGGAGGGCGAACAATGCCCATGACAATAGGCCCTGGCGCCACTGGCGAGGATGTCAGGCGGGTGCAGAGAGCCCTGGCGCGGCAGCTGCTCTGGAATCCGTTCGGGCCAATTACCGGCGTGTTCGACGCCACCCTGGAAGCGTCGGTCAAGCTGTTCCAGCAAGCCAATGGCCTTCCAGCGACCGGTACGGTAGACGGCCCGACCTGGGCGAAACTGCAAGCCTACCGGGAAGCCTCGCCGACCTTGCGCGTCGGCGATACCGGCCCGGTCGTCGCCTGGTTGCAGCAGGCGCTGCAAGGGCAGGACATCGGGATCCTTTTCACCCCCTATGCAGGAGCGATCGATGGCATCTTCGGTCCGTTGACCGAGGCATCGGTGCGCGCGCTGCAAAGCTGGTCAGGCGCCACGCCGGATGGGACCGTAAGTGACAACACCTGGTTCACGTGGATGGCCCCAGGCAGCGCTCAACAACTGACGCTGGAAGCCGCATGCGGGCTGTTGCGCGGGCTCGGGCCTTGACTCAACAATTGCAATATGCGATACCCTGGAAGGCGCCCGCCAATCTGGCGGCGCGCCCCCCGCGGCTATGCCGCGGCGGCGAAGGACATCGCCCCTCTGGCGACCGAGCAACGCCGACCTTATCGCGGGATCTAGAAGTTTCGGATACGATTTCAAAGGGTTAAAGCTGACGAGAGTCTTTCCGACAACCCCCAATCCCGTCAGAACCCCTGCATTTGCCTGCCCGGCGCCTACCAAAACCTGCCAAAACCTGCCAACGCAACCAGAGCGGAGGGCGGGTCCGCGATAGAGAGCTCGCCACGCGGCGCTTGACTCGCCGTGCGGCGTCGCCCAGTTACGGGGCGACTCTCGCGGGAGAGGCCGGGCGGTGACTTGCGCCCGGAGCCGAAGGCGCAACCGCCCCGGAATCGCTCAGGCAAAAGGACCGCGAGGGCCCGACGAACGCTGGAAAGAGACGCGTGGCGTTCCCCTCAGGGTCGCTGCACGGATCGCCGAAGGAGCAAGGGCGCGCGGTTTCGCGGGTCCGGAAACTCTCAGGCCCAAGGGACAGCGGGGGCGTGCGAGGATCGGCGGACCGTCCGCCCCTCCCTCCGCACCCGTCCGTGGAGCCCGATAGCGACGTGACCCCGAGCGACCATCCCGGCGAAGCCCTCAAGTTCACGGTGCTCACGGGCGCGCACCGGGCGCTGGCCGCGAAGATGACGCCGTTCGCCGGCTACGACATGCCTGTCCAGTATCCCGCCGGGATCCTGAAAGAACACCTGTGGACGCGCGCCCACGCCGGCGTCTTCGACGTTTCCCACATGGGCCCGGCGTTTCTCGAACTCTCTGAGCGCTCGGGCGATCCCGAAGCCGACCATCGCGCCATAGCCGCCTTGATCGAACCGCTGGTGTGCGGCGACATCCGTGGCCTCAAGCCCGGCCAGCTGCGCTACACCCTGCTGCTGAATGCGGCCGGCGGCATGGTCGACGACCTGATGGTCGGCCGGCCGGCCGAGCCGGAGCGCCAGGGCGGGCTCTATGTGGTGGTGAACGCCGACACCAAGGAAGGCGATTTCGCCCTCATCGCCGCCGGCGCCGGGTCAAAGGCCCGCCTTGAGAGAGCCGATGACGGCGCCCTGATCGCCGTCCAGGGGCCGCAGGCCGAGGCGGTCGTCGAGGCGCTGGCGCCCGGCGCGGCCGACCTCGGCTTCATGACCTTCGCGGCGCTCGCCTTCGAGGGCGAGCGGCTGGTCGTCTCGCGCAGCGGCTACACCGGCGAGGACGGTTTCGAGATCCTCGGCCCCGCGAGCGTCGCCGAGAGACTGTGGACGCGCCTGCTGGCCGACCCCCGCGCCGCGCCGGTGGGCCTGGGGGCCCGCGACTCCCTGCGCCTCGAGGCGGGCCTGCCGCTCTATGGCCACGACGCGGACGAGACGACCTCGCCCGTCGAGGTCGCCCTCGCCTTCGCGATCTCCAAGCGCCGGCTGAAGGCGCGCGATTTTCCGGGCGCCGCACGCATCGCCGGCGAGCTCGACGGGACTCTGTCGCGGGTGCGGGTCGGCCTGAAGGTCCTGGAAGGCGCGCCGGCGCGGGAGGGCGCGCCGATCGTCTCCCCTTCGGGCGAGAGCCTCGGCGTGGTGACCAGCGGCGGCTTTTCCCCGAGCCTCTCCGCCCCGATCGCCATGGGCTACGTCCCCCCCGCCTTCGCCGCGCCCGGAACGGCGCTCACGGTCCAGGTGCGCGGCCGCTCCCAGCGGGCCGAGGTCGCGGAGCTGCCCTTCGTACCCCACCGCTATGTCCGCAAACCAAAGCCCGCCTGAAGGACGACAGAGACGATGCGCTTCACCAAGGATCATGAATGGGTCGAGCTGGTCGGCGACACGGCCACCATCGGCATCACCGCCTACGCCGCCGAGCAGCTGGGCGACGTCGTCTTCGTGGAGCTGCCGGAGGCCGGCAAGGCGGTCCACGCGGGCGAGCCCCTGGCGGTGGTGGAGAGCGTCAAGGCGGCCTCGGACGTCATCGCCCCGGTCAGCGGCGAGGTGACAGCCGCCAACGCCGAGCTCGGCGACACGCCCCAGACCGTCAATGACCAGCCCGAAGGCCTGGGCTGGTTCGTCAAGATCAAGGTCGCTGATCCCGCCGAGGTCGAGGCCCTGATGGACCGGGCCGCCTACGAGGCCTTCCTGGCGACCCTCTGACCATGCGCTACCTGCCCCTCACCCCTGCCGACCGGGCCGAAATGCTGAGCATCGTCGGCGCGGAGACGATCGACGACCTGTTCGTCGATGTTCCCGCCTCCGCCCGCCTCGCCGGACCTGTGGACCTGCCGCCGCACGCCAGCGAGCTGGCCGTCGAGCGGGCGCTCGGCCGCCTCGCCGCCCGCAACCGCCCGGCCGGCGCGGGGCCGTTCTTCTGCGGCGCCGGGGCCTATCGCCACCACGTGCCGGCCAGCGTCGACCATCTGATCCAGCGCTCGGAATTCCTGACCAGCTACACGCCCTACCAGCCGGAGATCGCCCAGGGGACGCTGCAGGTCCTCTTCGAGTTCCAGACCCAGGTGGCGGGGCTCACCGGCCTGCCGGTGGCCAACGCCTCGATGTACGACGGCTCCACGGCCTGCGCCGAGGCGGTGCTGATGGCCTCGCGCGTCACGCGCCGGCGCAAGGCGGTGCTGTCTGGCGGCCTGCACCCCCACTACGCCGACACCACCCACACCCTGGCCCACTCGGCCGGGGTCGAGACGCGGCGCCTGCCGGCGACCGTGGACGGCGAGGCGGCGGTGATCGCGGCCATCGACGCCCACACCGCCTGCGTGGTGGTTCAGAACCCCAACGTGTTCGGCACGGTGACCGACGTCACGGCGATCGCCGAGGCCGCCCACGCCGCCGGCGCTCTCCTCGTCGTCGTCACCACCGAGGCGGTCTCCTACGGGCTCCTGAAGTCGCCGGGCGAGATGGGGGCCGACATCGCCGTGGCCGAGGGCCAGTCGATCGGCAATGGCCTGAGCTTCGGCGGTCCCTACGTGGGCCTGTTCGCCTGCACCGAGAAGCTGCTGCGCCAGGCGCCGGGGCGCCTGTGCGGCGAGACGGTGGACGCCGAGGGGCGGCGCGGCTTCGTGCTCACCCTCTCCACCCGCGAGCAGCACATCCGGCGCGACAAGGCGACCTCCAACATCTGCACCAACTCCGGCCT
>Ga0070730_10001941_pt1 | contig 19279 bp, 22 predicted proteins | sample Coa_R1_3_FD_66447 | JGI IMG/M metagenome (GOLD analysis project Ga0070730, IMG submission 66447) | Surface soil microbial communities from Centralia Pennsylvania, which are recovering from an underground coalmine fire - Coalmine... | ecosystem: Environmental > Terrestrial > Soil > Unclassified ... | reverse complement strand
GCTTTCCTCAACATCCAGCGTAATTTCGTCGGGCCGCTGGAAAGTACACCCGTGACGGTATCCGCGTCCAAAAAAGAAACGTAGGTCCAGTGTCCCGTCCTTGGGCATATCTTGCGCCCAAGTTTCTTGTATGGCCTCAACACGGGCGTAAAGTCGCTCACAGCACATAACCGCTATCAGCTTACGCATGGCGCGCCGCGATTCTGCGGATATCCGCTAAAAATTCTTGGGTACTGCGCGCGCCCTTCATGTTGTTGCAGGGCCAGCAGCAGGGAACTACATTACCCTGTATATACCCGTGTCTGTTGTCCATTCGGTCAATTCCGTTGTAAACGTATACGTTCCCAAGCCGGGTTGCTTTAACGCGAAAAGGTTCCCTGCCACAGTAAAAGCAGGCACTAGAGGTAAGCAGTTTCACGTGCTCATAAGTCAGTGTAAATCCAAGGCGCTGTGCCGCGTCGTTGCGCCTATATTCAGCCAAAAGAATGCGGAAAGCACTGTCAGATTTTCTAGCCCGTAAGCGCATACAGCCACAATGTTGTGATGCGGTAGACTGCAAGCTTTCCAGAAGAACCGGGCGCAAGGTACCACAAATACAGCGGCAAGTAAACCGGCGCTTACCTTCGAACGGCGTATCTTCGGCTTCAACAGTCCAGAAACCGAATTGCCGCCCCATTGCAATGTTTAGCCTAGTGGGCATTCTGCTTTACCCACATGTCATGTACGGCAAACATCTGCTTCGGCAGGCACTTATGCGTTGTAATAATGTTGTTGTTTCGTTCAGGCGTGCCTTCCAAACAATCGGGGCCGGGGAAAAAGCGGTCGTCATGCACAAACGAAACTTTGCCGTACAGTGCGTGCCCCAACGCCCCGTCATCAATTACGGCGTTGCGGAGCATAATTGGGCTGCACACAGCCTGCACCATTGCACGGGCACTTATCCAATACCCTGCGCCTTGAATGTAGGGCCGGGCCACGTTGTTGTACGTGTAGGGAAACGTGCGCGCGAAACCAACGTAGTCGTGCTTCCAATACTGGCTAGCGCGTAATCTTTCCGGCACTATGTAGGTATCGTCGTCGCAAACGAAAGCAAAGTCGTAGCTGTGCTCTAGCGCAAAAGCAAACCCGCACCGGATTTTGGGGGCTATGTTGGGAAATTCATCAGAAACGTTACAGGCGAGGGAATCTGGAAGCACGGGCGCGCCCTGTGCGGGCGTTGGCTGGCCAATTAGGAATAGGCTGTCAGCCCAATCAAGCCGTGGGAGCCAAGTACCACGGCACGCCGCGCGACGGTCGGCGTGCCTGTGGCACGATTTAATTAGTACGATAACCTTCAAGGCGTAACCCCGGAAGTTACTTTTTCTTTTTGGTTTCCGGTTCCGCCGCTGGGGCCGAAGCTGTTGGCGCTGGCGCGTTAGCCGGAATCGGCATAACAAGCATCCGGTAGTTGTTGCCGGAAACAAAGTCAACCGGGCATGCACCGTCCTTAAGGCGAATCAACAGCGACGTTTCCCCACTGGCTTTTTCCACGAAATCCGTCAGCAACTTGGCATTGAGAATGATTTCTTGACCGAGACCGGTGTTTGTTACCTCAATCGTGTCGTCAGCAAAGCCCGTGGCGTTGCTGCGCGCTTTAAGGGCCAGTGTCGTGCCGTCCTTGGCCACGCTAAACACAATGGCTGGCACTTCCTCGTCAGCAAACGGCTGCACGCGGGCGATTGCAGAAAGAAACACGGCCTTGGGCACGGCAATTTCCGTCTTGTGGCCTTTGGGCAGCAGGCGTTCATACGGGGGAAATTCGCCACTGACCTTGTTAACGAAAAGTGTTTCCGTGGCCGTTTGAAACACGAAAGCGGATTCCGTTTCCGAAATCGTAACGGTATCGCCGTTCAAATCCTGCACAAGCTCCATTGCCGTACGCGGCCAAATGAGCTTGAATTCCCCAGCCTTGCCCGAATAGGTAGCCAACACAAGGTGCAAGCCGTTGGTACCAACGATTCGCACTTCCTCGCCTGTCGATTCCAGCAGCCCAACTTTCACAGTGTATTTATCGCCGTCGGAGGGCACGGCAAAAATCGTGCTGGCAATCAAGTCCTTAAGGCCGGGCAGGCCCAGCGTTTTCTTATCGAATTCCGGCACCTCTGGCGTGCCCTCAAAGTTGTCGGCGGGCAACGTTACCAATTCGCCGCGATACTTGCCGCTGCGCAGGGTAATCTTGTCGTTGACCAGCTCAAGCGTCACGTTGGCGTCCGGCAGATTCGGCAAAATCTGTTGCAGCTTTTTGGCTGGCAACAGCATAGCGCCGTCCTCCGGCCCATCATTCGTAACCTGCACTTCAAGTGTTGCGTAAGGGGCGCGGCCCGTTAGGGTCGTCTTTCCGCCTTGCACAAGTAACCGCACGTGCTGGTAAACCGGAATGGTAGCCTTGGCGTCAACAATCGCCGCCACGTGCTGCAATTTGGCTTCCAGCTCCTTAACCGTGGATTTGAACTTCATTCGCTTTTCTCCTTAAAATAAATCGGATTCGGGGCTATCAGAATCAGTGTGTGGCGGCGGCTCTTGAGCCGTACGCTGCATTTCCATCTCGACAAATTTACTACAATCTTTGCGATAAAGCAAGTGGGCGATAGGCTTCCCAATTCCGCGCCCCCTATCCTTACGCAAAACAACCTCGGTTTCTAGCGAAAGCAGGTCGTCGGGCGTTGCGGCCTGCTGCCCCTCCGGACGGGCGGATTTCTTTCTATGCATCAAGTACACGCCGAAGGCAACGTCGAATAGTTCGCGCGTGCCGCGCAGGATACCATACTCGTCGCGCTTGGATTCCTTGATACCCTCCGCTTCCTTTGTTGATTGGCCGATAAGAATAAAAATTGTGCCGTACTTGCTGGCAATAGCTTCTAGGCGCTTTAAGGCGCGCGCCTCTAGCTGGGCTTGGCTTTCCCCTTCGAGCGCTTGGATGATTCTGTGCAGCGTATCAATCACAAAGCGTGTTGCGCCGGTTGCGCGCACTGTGTATTCCAAAAAGTCAAGTATCTTATCGGTTTCGCTTTCTGGCAGCGAATATCCGACGTATAGTTGAATAGCGTCAACGCCAGCTTTAGCGTGCCAAAAATCCTGCACGGCCCCAAGCCCGCGCTGCTCCATTTCAAGATACGTGGGCGTCAAAACCTTGGCGGTTTCCGCATATTCTTCGGCAGAAATTTTGGAATTACGGTCAAGGCCGCCTGTACGAAACGGCCCAAGTGCTTGCGCCGCGAGCAGCGCCAAATAATTCTTGTCGCGCAGTTCTGGCGAATACACAATGACTACTTCGCCGCGCTTGGCTTCGTGCACGCCAACCTCGGTAATCAAAACAGTCTTGCCCGTGCCAGAATATGTGCTGTACCAAATCACGATTGAGCCAGCCGGGCTGTAATTCATATCGTCGATAGCGCGCCACGGATAGTGCAGCCTATCCGGGTCGTTGCGCGCGTCCGTGCCTTCTTTTTGTGCTTTCAATTGCTCAAGTATCGACGTGAAGCCCTCAACCGGCGTTTTCTTGGCCGTTTCCATAAGCTGTTCGATTCGTTCACGGAAAACGTTTACGTCGCGGTTGCACTGATTCAGAAAAAAATCATTTGCATCTTTCGCGCCATCCGGCCACCACAGCAGGAATGCTTGCTCGCCCAATTCACGCGCTAGCTGCCGCATGGCAACGTTACCCACAGCGCCGTCGTTATCCCCGGCAAGAAAAATGCAAAGCGCTTTTTTCAAGTGCTTACGCGCCACAGGGCTTAGCTTGTTGTTGCTAGCGCTGGGAATACTTACCGCATGAAAGCCCGCCTGCTCTAACACTGCTGTATCAAGTTCCCCCTCGGTTACGAATACCGGGTCAAACGGCGTTATGGTTTCCAGATTGAAAAGCGCTTTGCCATCCATACCGGTCCACTGCGAAAACGCTTTTGTAGTAATGGAGCGCATTTTCACAGCCACAACTTTGTCCTCAACGATTCGCGGGTAAAGTATCCAGCCTTTGTCACGCGATTCTTCGTCTGCTGCGTCCAAGTGCCCTTTGCAGGCTTGTGCATATCCAAGGCACAGCCTTTCTGCTGTTTCGGCAGTAATACCCCGCTTATCCAGCAGCCACGCAAGCGCGGGCTTGCTGGCGGCAAGTGCGCGCTTTGCACCAAGCCATTGCGCTATCGGCAGCGGCTCCCGCTTTTTTTCGTCGCTGGCAATAGACTGGAAGGTCTCCATTACTTTTGGAAAGTTTTCATCCCAACCGGGGTCGGCGCTGGGCGGCTGCTCTGCACTTTCTTTTTTCAAGCCTGCCAGCTTTTCCACTTTTTCAATTGCAGCTTTTGTCGTGCACTTATCCATGTATTCGATAAAGCGGATTACATCCCCGCCTTTGCCGCAACCGTGGCAATAGAATACCTCGCCATCCTTACCTTTGTCTTTGATTGAAAAGCTGGGCGTTTTTTCCCCGTGCAACGGGCAGCACGTCCAAGATTCCGCGCCGCGCTTTTCCAAGCTAAGCCCATAGCTTGTAGCTACGCGCGAAAGCGAAACTTTCTTTTTCAGTTCATCAATTTTGATTTTCATTTAGTTCCGCTAGGTAATCTTCAGGGCCGCCCGGCTCCTTCACTTCTTTGGCTGTAAGCAATCCGCCGAATGTTTCCCTATGCCGTTTGTTATCCGCCTCAATCGCGGCTGTATGGCGTTTCTGCCTTTCAATTTCCTCAGCAGCGTCTTTATCGGCCTGTTCCTTCTGCTGTTTCAACGAAACGATTATGCCGGTTGCGCCCCCATCGGTAAAGAAATTTTTTACGGCGTAGCGCAGTTCATCTTCATCAAGTTTCGCGCAGTAGGATTCAAACGCTGTGATTATTTCCGCTGCTGTATGCTTTTTCAGCAGCGCGGCTACGGCAGAATTTTTTGGCACGCGCCCGGAAAGGGTAAAGCATTTGGCGGAAATTTCCGCCACGGCTGGGTCACTTTCTTCTTCTGATTCGGGCGCAGACCCTAATCGAATATCAACCACTTTCAGATATTCTGAAAGCGGGTACTGTACGCGGCTACCTTTCAGGCTTATACAAAATTCCGTAAAGTCTTTTTCAACTGCTGCCGCGCCGTATGCTACCGCCAAAAGCTCTAGGCGCTTTTTGAATTGTGGATGTACCCCGCCTGTATTCTTAAGTTCTTTGGCGGCTATCTTGGCCAGCGAATGAATCAGCATTGCGACCCGCTCCAATCCATACCAAACCATCTCCAGAACCAAACCAAAACCAAACCCTCTGGCGCTAATCCTCGCCCTTGCAGGATTTATCCTGTGGGCTGTAGGATTCATCCTCAATTGGCGGGTTGGGCGGCAAATTTTTGTACCTATTTAAGTGGCTGATACTAGGCAACCTACCCTCTTTGTCCATGCCTATAAAAAATCCCCAAGTCTTACCATCCGCCTTAAACAGTTTGATTAAGCCCACGCGCACAAAGGCAGCAAGTAAGCTAGAAACCTGCTTTGGACCAAAGTCAGGCCGAAGGAAAGAGTAAACACGCGTGTATATCTGGCTTACGCTGGCCTCAAAAACCCCGTTTGCCTCCGCGAGTGGAATCCACGCAGCGTAATGCAAGCGATATTCCTTGGGCAGCAGCTTAACTTTTTCGGAAAGCCAAAATGCTTCGCCGTCAATAAGGCGCTTGGGCATTAGTCAACATCCTTCCCGTCAAGCCATTCCTCGCCCGTGCGGGTAAGCAGGCGGTCGCGGGCGTCGGAATCCCCGGCGCATATCGGGCGCATGGCGCAAAACTTACATTTTTGATTTGGAAAGCGTATACCGCCCGTCTTGGGATACACGCCGGTTTTAGTAGCCTGTACCATTTCAATTGTGGTTTGGGCCAGTGCCAGCCCGGCCTCATTTACATCCTGCTCCGATAAGCGCGCTGTGCCAAACTGCAAACGCTGCTTAGTAATCAGCGCAGGCGGAAGCGCAAGCACATCCTCATCGCTTTCAAAGAATCCACGCTTGGCCGCTTTGGCGATATTGGTTGTGGGCGAAGAAAATCCGTCCAGCATATCCTCAAAACGTTTGACGCACTCTGCCGTGCGCGCTACATAAACAAGCGTGCCCGGCTTTTCTTCCACGCCCAACACAGTAAATTCCCGGCCTGATATTTCCGCCGCGCGCAGCAATGTTATGCGGCTGCCCTTTTTGATTTCATGGCTGCGCTTTACAAACCACAGAAAGGCAACGTCGCGCACGCGCGATTGCCAAGCGTATTCTGCAAGCTGTGGGTCAAGCCCTACGATGTCAGTTTCTAAGTCCACGCCCGCTGTTTTAATGTCGATGATTACCGGGCGCACGCGGCTTACGTGGCTCGGAATCCGCACAAGCAGCGGATGGTTCCATTCCGGGTAGGAAATTACGTCAATGTACGCCTTGTTGGAAAGTACTTGCAGTGGGCTGTTGGGAAAAATCGTTTTGCGCAACGGCACTTGGAAGCGAGCTTTGGGGAGTGTAGAAATCGGTAGGTAGGGCGCGCGTATTTCATATAGCGTCATCATTTCAACGCCAGCACGCAGCAGCCCGGCCCAATCGCCCTCACTATCCGTGTACGTAAAATCCTTTGCTTCTTTTAATCCGCCAACCGCTTTCCACGTTTCCGAAAAGTGTTCCTCAGCAGCATGCGGGCGGCGGCCTGTGCCCTCGAAAGATTCAATCGCGGCCTCAATAGCTTTGCCAAACCACGCAGATGCGCGTTGCTCTTTTTGGCTGTAGCCTTGCACGCGGGTTAATTCAAATTGCTTGGGGCAATAGCGGTAGGATTCGCGGGCAGAATAGCTGCCGTGGTCAACGTCTTGGCCCTTAGCGTTTATGTACAAGCGCACTGCTTGCTGCGCGTTAATGGCTGTGTCCAAGCTAGACTCCTGCCTGCTGGCATTGTAGCGTGAAATTGGCCCACGGGTCAATGCCTGTGGTTTCTTCCTTTGGTACGTCCCCGGCAATAAAAGGGCTGGGCACGCCCGCGCAAGATATGTACAAGTTTTCTGTGGGGCGCGAAACGGCCACGTAGTACAGCCGCTTTTCCTCTTGTATCTCGCCCTTATCATGCGGAAACAGGCCAAGGTTTACTCCCACTACAAAGACGTTCTTAGCTTCCAGACCCTTGAACCCGTGCACAGTGGAAAGCACAAGCCGCGTTTGCTTTTTGGAGGGCTGCAAGGCCGCGTTGGCAAACTTGACAAAGTCTTTCAGCGTTTCAAACTTGGACGAAATGGAAATTACCTTTTTGATGTTTTCCTCTGCGAACGTATCCTCGGGCTTTTCCGTATCGCGTTCTGTAGCATAGTCGAATGCCCCGGTATTCGTTGCGATTTCCTTAAGCAATTCCCGCACAGGCGGCTGCTTAGCCGCTGCGCGTTGCAGCGCCGCCAAATGGCTGCTTAGGTCGCGGACTACCGAATCCTGTCCGTGGTCGCCGGTCGTGTATCCAGACAGCAGCGTGTGCAGCGCCGGATTCCCAACCCGCCCGGCCTGCATCCGCTCAAGGTTTGTAATCGCCTCATCCTTACGCAGAAAACGCGTTATGGGAAACGGCGCGCGAATAACCCCGCGCACATTATCATCCGTGGGCATGTTGGCGTAGCGCGCGTAAGAAAGCAGCCCGGCCACTTCGGGGCGCTTCCAAAAGTTTTCTTTCCCCAGCAGCTTATAAGGTATGCCCTGCATAGCGCACAGCCCTTGGAAAAGCCCAAGTTGGGCGTTTGTGCGAGCCAGTATCGCTGTGTTGGCAACCTCCATGCTGGTGCGCACAAGCCGAAGAATTTCTTCGGCCTCAAGGGTTTCCTCTAGGAATTTCAGGAACTTAATAGGGTTGCCGCCCTGCCTGTGGGCGCGCAGTTTTTCAATATAGGACGTTTGCTCCGGGGCAACTTTTTTGCTGTAGTCAACGATTGTGGAAACGCTGCGATAGTTGGTGCTAATCGGAAGCGTTATCGCGCCGGGAAACGTGAGTGGGAAATCCGCAAACAGCTTAGGATTCGCGCCGCGAAATTCAAAAACACTTTGGTTGCGGTCGCCAATAACCCAAATGTTGCCATGCTGGCGCGTGATTAAACGCATAAGACGCCAATCCATGTCGGAACAATCCTGCGCCTCGTCAACAAGCAGGTAGGGAATTTGGTAGCGCGCTACAACATCCGGGCGGGATTCAAACAGCTTGATAAGCTCAATAATTGTGGAATCAAAGTCCAGCACGCCGCGTTGGCGGCAGCCCTCTTCATACTTGCGGTATACCTGCGCGTAATCAAAGGCTTTCTCATTATCAGCCTCGCGCAGCGCCCGATTCGGCCCAACCCCTTTGCGTTTCTGCGTGCTGATATAGCTCTGCGCATCCTTGTACATAATCCCGCGAAAGGTTTTGACTATTGGGGCCAGTACTTCGGCTTGATGTAGCAGCAAGGGAAATGGCTTAAGGGGCGGCTTAAATTCCATGTGTTCACGGCGCACGCCCTCTAGCGCCCATGAGTGCAGCGTGCGCAGCGTTTGCTTTTCCATGCCGGAACGCTTTTGCATTTCCAGCGCAGCGTTGCGGGTAAACGTAAGTCCCAAAATATCTTTTTCTGGAACGCCCCGGCGTTTCAAAAATTCCAGCCGGGCAACAAGGCAGGTGGTTTTGCCCGCGCCCGCGCACGCATCAATACGATACGCGCCGCGCCATGCTTGAACAGCCGCTAGCTGTTCCGGGTCAAGTTGTGGCATTAGGCAGTTTCGTAAGAAAACTTTTCTGGAAAACCGCTGTAGCTTTTTACAAGACGGCAGACACGCGCCGGGCCAGCGGCGCTATCCACATCGGGCGGCGCGATTCTGGCCATTCGTTCTTGGTATTCAAGGGATACGCGCAGCTCGTCAGGATAAACCCGCAACCGTTTGGAAAACGGATTAAGGAAAATCAGCAAGCTAAGCACGGTATCCTCCAATTTCGCGGGGGCGAAGCGGTTTCACCAATGCGGTTGTGAGCCGGTTGTTACCGCTGGCTGCGCCCTCGTGTATAGCGCAGCCCACTGTTCGCCCCTATCCGTTTCAAAACGGAATGTCTTCGTCGCTGATTTCCGGGCGGCCCGGCGTTTCCGGCGTGCCCACGCTGCTGCTGTACGGCGCATCATCATCGCCATGCGGGGGCGCGGCGCTGCCGCCGTTGTTGTTGCCGCCCAGCAATTCCAGCTTTGTGACGTAGATTTCGGTTGTGTAGCGCTTGACGCCTTCCTTATCCTGCCAATCGCGGGTTTGAATCCGGCCAGTAATGTTGACCTGATTGCCCTTTTTCAAATACTGTTGGGCGATTTCGGCCGTCCTGCCCCACGCCACGATTTTGTGCCACTCGGTCTTTTTCTGCTTTTCGCCGTTGCGGTCCTTGTAGCTTTCATCCGTGGCAAGTGAAAAGTTGCATACGGCTTGGCCGCCGCCGGTGTAGCGCGTTTCCGGGTCCTTACCCAAACGCCCGATAAGAATTGCTAGGTTCACTTCTTGCCCCCTTTCAAAATCGAAACAACTTCTTCAGCCGGTTTGTTTTCAATCATGGAAAGCATGCGCTCCCACGTGGCGGCTGAAATCTTTTTAAGTGATGCCTTGCCTGATTCCTTGATGAACCAATCCTGCAAAAGTTGGTTGGGGTTTTTGGCGGCGTTGGATTTCTGCAACACGTCACGCAGCAACTTGCTGGCGCGGTTGGTAACAAAGACGGCGTATTCGGCGGGCGTGGCTGGGATATCTTGCGCGGGCGCTTCGATTGCCTGCACAACTTTGGGGTCGGCCACGGGGTTAGTGGCATCCTCCACAGATTCCGTGGCTATTGGGGCAGCCGGGGCCACTGCTGGGGTTTCGGGCTGGGGCTGGGGTTTCGGGGCTGCCGGTATCGCTTCAGGGGCCAAAACAGGCTGTTCCGGGGCTGTCAAGGCCGGTTTTGGGGCATCCACAGCGGCTTCAGCGGCCTTAAGAATCCCCTGCGCCTGTACTGCGCTAACGGGCGTTCCCGGCAATTCTTGGGGGCGCGTATCTGCGGTTTCCGTGGCTGGGGCTTGATTCACGGCGGTAACAAGCGCTATGGCCGATTCAGGCACTTTCAGGCTGGTCTCAGCCAGCGCGCCGGGCATTGCTTTACGCCCCGAAACCTCGGAAGAATCCAGAAAGCCCACGCCAGCAAGCGAAACCGTTAGACGATTCTTAGCTTTGGTTTCCGCGCCCATGATTGCGTCGGCGGCGCGTTGGCCGCCCATATCATCAAGGGTTGAAACGCCAGTCGCGGAATCCTCGCGGTTATCCTTATCCTTACCGTACACAGTGAATATGGCAAACTCATTGGTAATCTGGCGTTCTGTGCGGATTATGCTAATGCCGTGGATTTTTCTTAGCTGTGCCGCGCCCACTTTGTTTACAGCCAGTGTTTCACGGCCATCTTCGCCAGCCTGAAAGTACAGCGGCGACGTAAGGTAATTCAGTTGCAGGGATTCGCAAACTTGTTTGTAGTACTGCCCACGCTGTTCCGCATTCAATCCTGAAATATCGCCGGTTGCCAAGGCCGCCGCGATTGCCGCCGAATTGTCCATTAACTACCCCTTTTGGAATTTCCGCAGTAGCGGGTGCAATTCCGTTTTTGAAAACAATGCGTCACTTTCAGCTATAGTAGCCCGCACGCGTTCAATTGTCAAGAGGGCCGGGGGCAGGCTGCACGTGCTGCCGTAGGAATTCGCAAACAGTACAAGGCCCAAACCAATGCCTTGATATCGCGCGCCTGCCGCCTCGACTATCGCTTTGTAATCCGCAGTTTCCCTACCCACGGATTTGCCCATCGTAGCGCGGGTTGCTGCTGGCTGCCCGTTGGAAAACTTCCACGGTAAACGGCGCGGCGCTGGCCGCCGTGAAAATCCCCGGCGCATCTTCGCGCAAGTGCTTGATTCCGACCTCAGCTTGGCTAGCCACAACGCGGATTTCGCCGCCGTCAGCGTGAAACTTAGCTTGATACTTGGCGTTTCTGATTTGCGCTGTATTCATCATGGTCCAAGGGTAGCGCCGGGGCCGTCCGTTGGCAATAGGCGACTAGTACCACCGAAGTTCGGTACTATTTTCCTATTGCATCCCAAGACTGCAAAGCCCATACTTGGCACAGTTAAGGAGCACAAAATGGAAAACAAAACGCAACCAACCAAGCTGGAATTACAGCGCGCCGCCCGCGAAAGGGCGACCCGGATTCGCGCAGCGCGCCTGAGCTAAGCCCATGAAAGCAACGCATCGCGGCCACTGCCAAGTCTGTAACCGGATTCAAAAGCTGCCCGACGGCAAGCTGGCTAAGCACGGCTATCAAGTGCTTTCCGGCTACTTCGAGGGCACGTGCTTTGGCAGTGGTGAACTCCCGCTCGAGCAGGATAAGGCAATCGTTGTTAAATCTATCGAATGGGCCAAGGCGCGGCAGGCCGATTTTGAAAAAGAAGTTACCACGTGGTCCAAGCCCGCCACGGGGCTGGAAGCATGGTTTAACGAATGGGTAGAATCCACAAGCCGTTATCTGCCCAGCCGGTACGTTTGGCGGCGCGTGCCACTGCTGCAAGAAAAAGTTACCCCACGCCCGGATTACACATATACGGAAAATTTCTTTATCAATCACAAAGGCGAAAAGGTACCGCTGCGCCGCCATTCGATTTATGGCGACGACCTGCTGAAAATCGCCAACGAATTGAACGCCAAGTACGTTGAACAATACCTTAAGAAAGCGGTTAAGGATATGAAGCAGTACGCCGCTGACCAGCAGTACAGAATCAAAGTGTGGCACAAGCAACCCTTGCTGCCGCTGGAATAGCCTGCTACACTAGACAAAGGAGGCCTTATGGCCGTTGAAGCAAAACGTGGTTGTGGATATCGCAAGGTTGGCGGTTTGTATCTGGCCGGTACGGGCTTTGGAATCGCTTGTGACCGCCTGCCATTTGTGCTGCACGTGTGCCCCACATGCAGCCACGGAATCAAGCCCACGCGCGGCTTTACGTGGGTTGACGCGCCCGTGTTGTTTGGCGGCCCGCACGTTGACCACGTTATCGGTATTAACGAATATCTTTGCAAATGCGCGGGGCGCGGCTGCCCGCTGTGCAAAGACCCAGCAATCCTTGGCCGGGCTGGCCTGCTGTGGATTGGTGAACAGTTTTACAAAACCGCTGCCGAATTTGAAGGGGAAGCCAACGTGCTTGGCGTTAGCCGCCGTATCGCTACTATCCCGCGCGGCTTCGAGATTGGCAAAACGTGGATTCTGTTCGCCCACCGCCTTGGCAAGAAATCCACGGTTACTGTTGACGTACCCGGCGCGCTGCCCGGCGTAACCGGCACGGAAACAAAGTTCGAGCCAGCGATTTTCCGCGTGTGGCTGCCCCAGCGCATTGAACAAATCTGCGTAGAATCCCAGCGCGGCACAGACGAAATCGCGGCGCTGGAAAAGCGCGGGATAACCCCGGTATTCGTGCCGGATAACGACCCGGACCACAAAGGCCGTGGGGAAAAGGATGAGGATTCCCAACCGGAACTTTTTGAAAAGGAGGCATAAATGTTTCGCTGCCCGGAATGCAAAACCGATTACTTCAATTGGCTGGGCATGATGCTTTGCCGTGTGTGCTGGCTGCGCCGCTTAAGGAGGTCAGCATGATTGGCAACAAGTTTACGCGCCAGCCCAACGGCACGTACCTGCGCGAGGACGGCGATTGGCCGGGCAACCTGCGCGCGCAGCTACAGGCTGAGGACCAAAAGCCGTTTGGAAACTACAGCCGCGAAGAAGCAATCGCCTTTCTTGAGGGGGCGATTGCCAAGAATCAAGTGCGCAAAGCGTGGTACGCAGTTGTGCCCAATGGCGAGCTTAAGCAAACCCGCGTGCAGGCTGAGGAAAGCACAGTCGTTGCCGCCAAGGAAAAGAAAGCCAAGAAACGACAGGATAAGAAAGTCGTGGCACAGGAAAAGGCCGCCGTGGAAATCGCCACACGCAAGCCGCGCACGTTGAAAACAGCCGTGCCCAACGCTTTAGCTGCGCACATGGCAGCGGAAGACCCGGATGCCGCAAAGGAATTTGCCAAGCAACAGGCGGCCCGCCCCGGCACACTGGATAGCGATAAGGTAGTCCAGATGTACCGCAACAGCGTAAAGATTGTTGACATTGCCGTGGCTTTCGGCTATGCTCGTGGCCAAGGTCAGAACAAGATTCGCGCGATTCTGCGCGAGGCAAAAGTTTACAACACGCCCACGGGAGGGGCGCAAGCGACCAGCGTTACCAACTGAAGTGCCGGTACAAGCCGGAAATAAACGACTGGATTTGCTTATAGGAAATAAAGGGCCAAGGAGGGCCAATCCCATGACCAAGAACTAAATTTCCCACACTAACGACCGATTTACTTTGAACTGCGCGCCGGGCGGCCACTTGACTGCCCGGCGCTTTTGCGTTACAGTGATAGATTCATGGGATTATTCACGCCTAACGAAATGGCGGCTATGGCCGGAGGAATCGTGGCCACGCCGCCTGCCAACTACAGTCTGCCCACGCAGTTCCCGTCGCTACGCAAAGCCAAACGAATATGCCTTGATTTTGAATGCCATGACGAAAGCATGGGTCTCGATATGGGGCCGGGCTGGCGGCGCGGCGCGTATCCGGTTGGCGTAGCGCTGGCGATTCAAGCGCGCGATGGCGGCGTAGCCTTTTCCGAATACTACCCGCTCAGGCACCGCGTTGGCCCCAACCTTAACCCGGAAAAATTTTACGAATATCTTTCTGATGAGCTGGCTTTCTATGACGGCGAAATCACAGGCGCAAACCTGCTGTATGATGCCGATGGCCTAAGCTATCAAAACGTGTACGCGCCTTTCGCCAAGTGGCGCGACGTGCAGTGGGCAGAAGCGCTGCTGGATGAAACCTCTTTCAGCTACAAGCTGGATTCCCTCGCCCGAAAGTATCTCAAGGAACACAAAGTAACCGAAACGCTCAAGATGCTGTATGGCAGCAGCTACATTGAGCGCATGCGTGATGTGCATCCCGGCCACGCGCGCGCGTACGGGCTGGGCGACGTTGAATTGCCGCTAAAGATTTTGGATGAACAGCTTAAAGCGCTGCGCAAAGAAAAGATGGAAGACCTTTTCCATCTTGAATGCCGCCTTATGCCTTTCCTGCTGTACATGCGCAAGCTGGGCGTGCGCGTTGATACGAAAAAGGCCACAAGTTTTGGCGCTGAATTAACGCGGAAACGCGATGATGCGCTACGCGAAGCATCACGGGTTGTTGGTATCCGGGGCTTTGAACTTAATGAGGAAAACTTCGAAAAGCCAACCGTGCTTGCTATGGTTTTCGATAAGCTGGGAATCAAGTACCCAACCACGGCAACCGGCAAGGCCAGCATCAAAAATGTTTGGCTAAAGCGGCTCGAGCATCCAATCGGGGAATTACTGGCCACAGCCAACGTATGCGAAAAGGCGCGCGGCACTTTCGTTGACGGATACGTTGACAAATATCAAATCAACGGGCGAGTGCACTGCGAATTCCATCCGCTGCGCAAGGTTGACGATGCTACCAACAAAAAGAATGGTACGGTTAGTGGGCGCTATAGCTGCGTGCACCCCAACCTGCAAAATATCCCCAGCCGTGATGACGAGTTAGATTTGGAAATCGGCCCGCTATGCAGGGGCATGTTTATTGCGGACGAAGGCGCGCAGTGGTGGTCGCAGGATTACAGTCAGATTGAATACCGCTTCTTAATCCATTACGCCGTTGCCATGCAATGCGCGGGCGCGGGCGTGCCGCAAAAAGCCTTTATTGAAAACCCCGACGCCGATTTCCACGAGCTCTGCGCTAAGCTCGTGTGGACCCAAAAGTGGAATGACGTACAGCGCCGCCTTGATGCCGGGGAAATCGACAAAGCCACAGCCAAAAAGCTGTGGAAAGCGATACGCGGCCCGGCTAAGAACCTGAATTTCGGCATGGTCTACGGCATGGGTAAGGATAAGCTGGCCCATGACCTCGGAGAAACGAATCCAGACGGCACGCCCAACGAAAACGCACTGCGAATCATGGCGGAATACCACGCCGCCGCGCCCTTTATCAAGGATTTGAACAAGAAGTTGATGACTTTTGGCCAAGAGCACGGCTATGCGCAAACAATTCTTGGCCGCCGTCGTCGTTTCAACTTTTGGGAACCAAAATATACAGAAAAGGGCGCGCCACGGCAGAAATCTTTGCCGTATGAGCAGGCCGTGGCCGCCTACGGGCAAAAAATCAAGCGGTCGGATACAAACATTTCGCTTAACGCTGTGTTGCAAGGCAGCGCCGCCGATTTGATGAAGAAAGCAATGGTTGATATGTGGGAATCCGGCGTGTTTGACCCCGGAAATGATATTACGTGCGTGCTTACTGTGCACGATGAGCTTAACGGCAGCTACGTGCCCAGCGCGCGGGGTAGGGAATCGCTGCGCGCAATCAAGAACTGCATGGAAAACGCAATGAAGTTGCACGTGCCGGTACTTACTAGCGGCAGCCCTGACCTTGACCCGGAAAAATTCGCCAAGTACACAGGCACATCATGGGCGGAAGCCAAGTGACAACCTACATTCTGGATACATCGGGCTTCATGCACAGGGCATACCACGCCAGCAAGGGTACGCCCATGTACACAAAGGAAGGCGCGCCGGTTGCAGCTATCGACCTATTTCGCCGCATGCTTACGAAATTGCGCTATGACCAGCAGGCGGATAGGCTGCTAGCAGCGTGCGACAGCGAAGTATACGGGTTTCGCTGGAAGCTTTACCCGGAATACAAGGCCGGGCGGCCCGCAACGCCAGAAGATTTCGCTGCACAGCGGCCCGGCATGTACAAAGTGCTTGAGGAAATGGGCATACCGGCGTACGTGGCAGATGGATATGAGGCTGACGACGTAATCGGCACGCTTGCCGAAAAGGAAACGCCGCCCGTTTGTATTATTTCGGGCGACAAGGATTTGTGTCAGCTTGTGCGGCCCGGCGTAACCGTGCTCAACCCAAGCAAAAACGTGATGCTGGATTGCGCAGGGGTAGAAAAGGCGTTTGGCGTGCCGCCTAATCAGCTTGTGGATTTACTGGCGCTGGAGGGCGATTCCTCAGATAACGTACCGGGCGCGCCGGGCGTGGGGCCGAAAGGCGCGCTGGAAATAATCCGCAAGTTTGGCACCGTTGAAAACGCGCTTGACCATACCGACCAGATTACCAATCGCCGCTATCGCAAGGCGCTGCAAGAAAACCGCGCGCTAATTCTGCTCAGTAAGCAGCTTGTTACTATTTGTCGGAATATACCGTAAGGTAAGATTAAAACCGGCATGCCGGAAGTTCGGGTATCCGCGTAAGGTGTTCCAGCATTGCACTAACCGAAAGTCCCGCCGATAATCCAGCGTGCAGGCCATTATACACGCGGTACTCATGATAGCGGCGCAGGAATTCTGCCGGGGCCGTACCATGCCGGTTTACGCATTCCGTAACCGGATACGCCACGTGGTAGCCCAGCACAAGCTCTTCAACCGCCGTATTGCGCTCAGGATAACGGCGCTTGTGATTAGGCAGCCCCCAATTCCAAACCTCGCCGTGCATCGTAAGGATATCGGCGGCCTTAATCAGCTTGTGCTCAGCCACGGTTGGCACGCGCAAGCCTAGCGCTTTGCACGTACGGACTAAAATCTTATCTTCCATTTCGGAAGTGGCGTGCAGTTTTACAGGCTTGGGCACATCATTGCCCACGCATTCCGGCCCGTCGTGCAGCAGCCCGTATATTTTCAAGTAGGGCGGCAGTAAATCTGCCACGGCAAACGAATGCAGGCCAACCGGCCACCATTCCGTAAGATTACCGCCGTATCGGCAAATTCGGCACAACGCCCACGCCATGTCAACAGGATTGGGCGCGCCCTTAACGCGGGAAACTTCCGTCCCGGTACCCAGCGTCACATACTTAAGCGGCTTTTGTTTCACGCTGCTCCCGTAGCGCTTGCAGATGCACGGCTATTTCGATGTATGTTTCTAGCCACTTGCTGCCTTCAACGTCGCCCTGCATGCGTAGCTGCCCCGAATACATGATAGCGTCGTAATTTTCCTGCTGTAAATCGTTGAGTGCGTCACGCCCGTTATTCGCGCGCAGATACGTGCCGTACTTGGCACGCCCGAATTCAGCGCGGGCATTAAGGTCGTCATACACGCCTTGCAGCAGCTTTACGCGCTGCTTGTTTCCCAAGTGGCGGGCTGTTTCACGCAGGTTGAATATCAGCGTTTGAACTTCGTTTATGACAACCGCGCCGTCGCCAGTTGGCGCTGGCTCGCGCGTAGCGGCCTTAGAAAGCGGCCACGCCGTAAACTTATTGTTGCTCACGTTTGATTCCCCGGATTTTCAGCCACTCAATTTCCATTGGCGATAGTGGGCACGGCGATTCGTCGCCGGGTTTCCACGGACCGCGATGATTCGGCAGGCGGTTTAGGCTTGCTGGCCGCCAGCCCATGTAGACCCAAATGGACATGGTAATGGCGTTAAGGATATTCCAACCGGCTTGCGATAGATGCGCCTCACTACGGTCGCCAGCAAGGTAGTTGGTCAAGTGATTCATGGCGCTGCGCACAAGCTCATCAATCGGCATGCCGTTTTCCCAATTACGGTCGCTGCCGTCCTTGGCGTCATTCTTGCTACGGCCAATGTTGCCGATTTCATAGATGCGCGAAACAAGAAACACAGCATCCCACGGTAGCCAGTGCAGCGCGCCTTTGCCAGTTGCGCTATCACGAACAGCGCCAGTACCAAAGCTGCGCTCTTCTGCGCTGGATTTCTTAAAGCCTACCGGACTAAGTGCACTTTCCACTAATCCCTCCCGCGAAATTCCGCAAGCCGCGATGGATTGTTTTTCTGTTCTGTTTCCCCAGCAGCGTGCCATGTACGGCCCGGACTGCCCGCGTCATCATTTGTATATTCGGCGGCGCGCTTAAACGAGGGGCACAGATATTCAATCATGGCAAAGTTGGCAACGTCGACCAGATAATCCGGGTTGCCCGGCGCAATCGTTTTGCCTTTTACAACGCCACCGTTTAGATATAGGTCTAGACGGGTTTTCAGTGAATCCGTAGCAGAAACTTTTTGCGGATACGCGTCGTACAAATCCCCGTACTTGAAAAACGAAACGGCCATGCTGCGCGCCATTTTCTGCGCAAATTCTTCACTGAACTGCGTATCGGGCGCGCCCGGCGTACCGCGTATAGTGTAGTCGCTCACTTTGCAACCTCCGGGGCAAGTAGCTTGGCACGGACATCTGCCAAAATCTGCTGCGCAATATCGGGGCTAAGTGCCAACGTTTCGGCTGCGTTTTCTTTGCCCTGCCCCAACCGTTCGCCCTTGTAAGAAAGCCACGAGCCGCTCTTTTCCAGTATCCCGGCGATTTCAGCCACGCGAACCAAATCGTCAACCTGAGAAAATCCGCGCCCGTAAATCATATCCGGCTCGGCCTCGGTAAACGGCGGGGCCAGTTTGTTTTTCACAAACTTAATTTTGCTTTTCGCGCCAACAGCCCGGTCGCCTTCTTTGATTAGCGTGCTACGCCGCACGTCAAGGCGCAGGGAGGCATAAAACTTCAACGCCCGCCCGCCCGTGGTTGTTTCCGGGTTGCCAAACATCACGCCGATTTTTTCGCGGATTTGGTTGATGAAGATAAGGCAAGCGCGCGATTTGGCAGTAACGGCCGTCAGCTTTCGCAGGGCTTGGGACATAAGCCGGGCTTGCAAACCCATTTGCGGGTCGCCCATATCCCCTTCCAGCTCGGCTTTGGGCACTAGGGCTGCCACGGAATCCACAACCACAATGTCGATTTCGCCGGATTTGATAAGCGCTAGGGCGATTTCAAGCGCCTGCTCGCCGTTATCCGGCTGCGAAATAAGCAGGTTTTCCGTGTCTACGCCAAGCGCTTTCGCGTATTGGCGGTCAAAGGCATGCTCGGCATCGATGAAGGCTGCTAGGCCGCCCAGCGCTTGCGCTTGGGCAATCACCTGCAACGTCAGCGTGGTTTTGCCGCCCGATTCGGGGCCGTAAACCTCTACCACGCGCCCGCGCGGGAATCCGCCGATACCAGAGGCGATATCCACGGACACAATGCCGGTTGGGATTACCGGCACAGGCGTTACCTTTCGGTCGCCCAGCCGCATGATGGAATTCTTGCCGTGCTGCTTTTCTATTTCCGCAAGCGTTGCGTCAACTTTTTTCTGGTCGGCCACAATTAGTCCTTAAAGAAAGATTC
>Ga0070730_10001940_pt1 | contig 19281 bp, 16 predicted proteins | sample Coa_R1_3_FD_66447 | JGI IMG/M metagenome (GOLD analysis project Ga0070730, IMG submission 66447) | Surface soil microbial communities from Centralia Pennsylvania, which are recovering from an underground coalmine fire - Coalmine... | ecosystem: Environmental > Terrestrial > Soil > Unclassified ... | reverse complement strand
TCACCGGCCGCGTCGCCGCATCATTGATCGCGTCGTCCTCGGCGATGAAGCGGCCGCGCTCGACTCCCACGCCCTTGCGTCGCGCCAGAATCACGTTCACGGCGAGCCGGTGCAGCCACGTCCCGAAGGCCGCTTCACCGCGGAACGTCGACAGCTTCTGCCACGCGCGCACGAACACGTCCTGCGTGACATCATCGGCCTCATCCGCATCGAGCATGCGTCGCACCAGCGTGTGAACTCGCGACACATGGGTCCGATACAGGCGCTCGAACGCACTGGCATCCCCGCTTGCCGCGAGAGCCGTGTCCGCCGCTATGGAGTCAGCAGTCAGAGTGTCCTCAGCCACCTGTCGGGGCATGCACGGTCTTGGATATCCAAGCAGGTCAAAAGGTTGTAGTTAGATTCCGCCTCGAAAATGACGCCCTCAATTGTAGCCGTCCTGGCCATCGGTGGCCTGCTGGGGTTCAGGCATGCCTTTGAGCCAGACCATCTTGCGGCCGTGTCGACCCTTGCGACTCGGCCGGCCAGCCGGCTGTGGAGCGCCGCCCGCCTGGGGCTGATCTGGGGTCTGGGGCATACGGCGACGGTGGGGGTGGTGGCGCTGCTCATCATTGTGTTAGGGGTGCAGATCCCCGCCCGCTTCTGGCCGTCGGCCGAGCTGCTCGTGGCGACACTGCTGGTATTGCTCGGACTGACCGTGATCTGGCGGTACGTCCGCGGCGGTTGGCACATGCATACGCATGCGCATCCCGCGTCGCCTCCGCACTTTCATCTCCACAGTCACATGCAGGATGAGACGCACGGCCACGCCCATGCCGTCGTGGACGCCCGCCGCTCGCTTGGGTTCGGGATCGCACACGGGCTGGCGGGAAGCGGCGCCATCGCCGCACTGCTGGTCGCGACAGTGCCCGATACGGCGTCGCGCATCGGCTACTTCGCGGCGTTCGGCGCCGGTACGATCATCGGTATGCTGGCCGTATCGCTGACGCTATCGCTGCTGGTGCGTGCCGCGGCCGAGCGCGGCGCGCGCTGGGCCACGATTCTGCATTTCGGCGCCGCTGTGGGGAGTGTGGTTGCGGGCGTCGTGCTCGCGCAGCAGGTGATTACCGTGCGGTAGCTCCGTAGGTGCGGCCCCGCCATTCAATCCTACGCCTGCCGCGCATGGCGGATCGCAGCATGATCAGCGCGACGAACAGTGCCCCCAGGGGGTAGAGCGGCGCATACCACGGCGGTGCGCGATAGGCGATGTAGATGGCGAGCCACGTGACGAACGAGATCGCTGTCGCAACCGCGGCGAATGGCCAGCCGGCAATGAGCCAGGCGAGCGGTGGGGCGATCCAGAACAGCGCCGGCATCCACATAATGAAGGGCACGATCGCGCGCAGCGGCCGAATCGGCGGCGTCATGAGCGGCACGCCGAGCGCCAGGTTCTTCGACCAGCCGGCGACGATCTCGCGCAGTGAGCCATACATGCGCGTCGTCATGAACTGCTCGGCGTAGGCGAGGAAGATGTCTTTGCCGGCGCGCACGTAAACCTGCGCGAGCAGCAAATCGTCCACCACCGAGTGCCGGACCGCCTCGTGCGTGCCGGCACTTTCGTATGCGGTCCGCGTGGTGAGGATGAACTGGCCATTGGCGATCGCGTGCCAGTCGACGCGCGTGCGATTCACGCGCTTCAGGCTTACGACGCCGGTTTCGAGCGCGAGAAAGACGTGCGGCTGGATCAATCGCTCCCAGAAGCTCCGCATCTCCTGGCGTGGAATGACCGAAACCAAGTCGACGCGCTCGTCCTGCAGTGCGCGAACCGCTCGTCCGATGAGCTCCGGCGTGTGCTTCGTGTCGGCATCCGCAAAGAGCAGCAGGTCCCCACGCGAGACCCGATATCCCTGGATGATCGCCCACTGTTTGCCGAACCATCCCTCGGGCGGCTCGACACCGCGCACGAGGCGCAAACGGCGGCCCGTCGCGGGCTCGACGATTTCCGCGGTGCCGTCGGTCGAGCGGTCGTCGACCACGATGACTTCGATCGGCGCGTATGCGGCCTGGAGCACCGAGCGCACGCAGCGCTCGATGTTACGCGCCTCGTTGCGGGCCGGAATGATGACGGAGACGAGAGGGCCGGTCGCGAGTGGCTCGTAATCGCGGAGCGCCGGATGGCGGCGCGCAAATCGGTACAGCAGAAGGACCAGCACCACGATCCACGGTGACGCGAGCAACCAGCTCATATCCCGGCTATTATACCGCCATGACAGACACCACACACGCGCAGATGCGGGCATCGAAATGGGCGCTGATTCTTGGCGCATCGAGCGGTTTTGGTGAGGGAGCAGCGCGCGCGCTTGCGCAGGCGGGTTACGACATCGTCGGCGTGCACCTCGACCGCAAGGCAGGGCTCGAGCACGTCGCCCAGATTCGCCGTGACATCGAGCAGCTGGGCCGCAAGACCCAATACTTCAACATCAATGCTGCCGACGAGGAGAAGCGCAACGAAGTTCTCGCCGAGCTGGCGAAGCAGAACCTCAACATCGCCATCATGCTGCATTCGCTCGCCTTCGGAACGTTGAAGGCTTACATCGGGGACGACGTGCTGAACAAGGCGAACATCGACATGACCCTCGACGTGATGGCGCACTCGCTGGTGTATTGGGCGCAAGGTGTGGTCAAGCACGGATTGATGGGCAACGGCGGCCGGATCTTCTCGATGACGTCGTCCGGATCCACGAGGGTATTTGCGACCTACGGCGCGGTCTCGGCGGCGAAGGCGGCGCTCGAATCGCACACCCGCCAGCTGGCGCTGGAGCTCGCGCCGCACGGCATCACCGTCAACGCGCTCCGCGGCGGCGTGACCGATACGCCGGCACTCCGGAAAATTCCCGGCAACGACAAGCTCATCGAGATCGCGACGCAACGAAATCCGCACCACCGCCTCACGACCCCCGCCGACTTGGGCGGCGCGATCGTCGCGCTTGCGAATCCCGGCGCCGACTGGATCACCGGCAATGTGATCAACGTGGACGGCGGCGAGGAGGTCTCGGCGTAGGAGCTGGCGAGCTAGGAGCCGGGAGCCTGGGTCATGGCCACCGTTCAGGACGCTCGCCGGAAGTTGCGGGATTACCGGCCGACTGAGATTCCGTTCGAAACTGGGATGATTGCTGCCGCAGTCGCCGTGGTCTTGCATGACGGCACCGCAGGCATCGAGGCGCTCTTCATTCATCGCGCAGTGCGCGTCGGCGACACCTGGTCGGGGCAAATCGCATTTCCGGGAGGACGCCGCGAACCGACCGATGCAGACCTCGGCGCCACCGCAGTCCGCGAGACGCTCGAGGAAGTCGGCGTCGATTTATCGGCCGCCGAGCGGCTCGGTGTTCTCGACGACCTCCATCCGCGGACTCCCATTCTCCCACCGGTGGTCGTCCGACCATTTGTATTCGCGTTGACGGAGCGGCCCACAATTGTCGTCAGCCCAGAGGTCCAAGAGGCCTTCTGGGTCTCTTTCCGGGCGCTCCAAGCCCCAGGGGTACTGGGTGAGATCGCGATCGATCATCCTGGCATCCCCCGACGGGTATTGCCTGCATATACATTAGGAAATCGGATCATCTGGGGGATGAGCGAGCGCATTCTCACACCGTTAATTAGCCTAGTTTCTTAGCTGATCAAAATCCACATCTTTGCTTGACAATATTTGATAATTAGGCTAGCCTAATGCCCTGTCTGGTTGACAGTCGCAACTACGGAGACCTGATGAGTGCCGTGACCCGAGCGCCCCAGCCGCCGCTCACACGATCCGTCGAAGACTACCTCAAGTCCGTTTTCCACCTCACCAGTCAAGGCGGTTTTGCGACAACGAGCGATATCGCCGAAATGCTCGAAGTCGCGCCGCCGTCCGTCAGCGGCATGATGAAGCGTCTATCCGAAACAGGACTGATCGAACACGTGCCGTATCGCGGCGTGCAGCTGACGCCACAAGGCCGCCGCGCCGCGCTGCAGATGATTCGCCGCCACCGCATTCTCGAATCGTATCTCACGAGCAGGCTCGGCTACGACTGGGGTGACGTCCACGTCGAGGCGGAGCGGCTCGAGCATGCCGTCTCCGACAAGTTGATCGAGCGCATGGCCGAGGCGCTCGGCGCGCCGCGCTACGATCCGCACGGCGCGCCGATTCCCACCGCCGCCGGCGAGATCGAAGAAGCCGAGCTCGTTACGCTCGCCGAAACCGCGGTCGGCCGCACGGTCGTGTTGCAGGAGGTCGGCGACGAACAGCCCGCGCGTCTCCACTATCTCGCCGAGCAGGGACTCACACCCGGGGTGCACCTGACCGTTATCGAACGCCAGCCGTTCAACGGACCCACCATCGTGCGCTGCGGCGACGGCACGACGCGCGTCGTCGGGCAAGAGCTCGCGCTGTTGCTGTTCTGCAGACCGATTGATGGCGAATAGATCGCCCGTCCTCGAGAACGGCTGGCGCCATCCGCGCCTCACGCCCAGCCTGGCCGAGGCGTATCGCTCGGTCCCGGTAAAGCGCGGCGCGTGGTGGAAGAAGGCCCTCGCGTTTGCGGGGCCGGGCTATCTCGTGGCGGTCGGCTACATGGACCCCGGCAACTGGGCGACCGATCTCGCCGGCGGCGCGCACTTCGGCTACACGCTGTTGACGATCATTCTGCTGTCGAATCTCATGGCGATCCTGCTGCAAGGTCTCGCGGCCAAGCTGGGCATCGTCACGGGGCGCGACCTGGCGCAGGCATGTCGCGATCACTACCCGAAGCCGGTGTCGTTCGCACTCTGGATCATCTGCGAGCTCGCGATCGCCGCCTGCGACCTCGCCGAAGTCATCGGGTCGGCGATCGCGTTGAATCTGCTGTTCGGCATTCCGCTCGCGTGGGGAATCGCGATCACGTCACTCGACGTTCTGATCGTGCTCTACATGCAGCATCGCGGCTTCCGGCTGCTCGAAGCGCTGGTCGTCGCGCTGATCGCGACCATCGCCGGCTGCTTCCTGTTCGAAATTCTGATCGCGCGGCCGGAGGCGGGCGCGGTGCTCCGCGGCTTTTTGCCGAGGGCGTCGATCCTGAAGGATCCCGATCAGCTGTACATCGCGATCGGCATCCTGGGCGCGACGGTGATGCCCCACAATCTCTATCTCCACTCGTCGGTAGTGCAGACGCGCAGCTACGAAGAGACGCCGGCGGGCAGGCGCGAAGCGGTGCGGTTTGCGTTCCTCGATTCGACGGTGGCACTCACGTTCGCATTGTTCATCAACGCCGCAATTCTCATCGTCGCCGCCGCGACGTTTCATCGCGCCGGTGAGACGGGTGTCGCGGAAATTCAGGACGCCTATCGCCTGCTGACGCCGCTGCTCGGGGTCACGGGCGCAAGCGCGGTGTTCGCGTTCGCGCTGCTCGCATCGGGGCAGAACTCGACGCTCACGGGCACGCTGGCCGGCCAGATCGTGATGGAAGGATTCCTCAACATCCGGATCCGTCCGTGGCTTAGACGGCTGATCACGCGTTCAATTGCGATTGTGCCCGCGGCGCTGACGGCTATCTTCTTCGGCGAACACGGCACGGCGCAGCTTTTGATCTTCAGCCAGGTGATCCTCAGCCTGCAGCTCTCGTTCGCGGTCTTTCCGCTCGTGGCGTTCACGTCCGACCGCCTGAAGATGGGCGAGTTCGTGAACGCATTTTGGCTCAAAGCGCTCAGTTACGTCGTGGCCGTCGCCATCGCCGCGTTCAACGCCTGGCTGCTCGTGCGGATCGTCGCCGGCTGGATGGGGGGGGCCTGATGTACAAACGAATCCTCGTCCCCCTCGAGAACGGCCCGGCGGATCGGACGATCCTGGCCCACGTCACCGGGCTCGCCAAGCTGCTCGGCGCCGAAGTGGTGCTGATGCATGTCGCGGACGGCTGGGCAGCGCGCAACCTGGAGCACCTGAACCTCCGGGAATCACAGGAAATGAAGGAAGACCGCGCCTACCTGGAGGACAAGTCGCAGGAGCTGCGGAAGGCGGGGCTGGAGGTCGATGCGATACTGGCGGCTGGGGATCCGGCAAAGGAGATCGCGGCGGCGGCGGAGCGGGAGCGGGTCGACTTAATCGCGATGGCGACGCATGGGCACTCGTTACTGGGTGACGTGGTTCATGGCACCACCGCGACAGCATTGCGACACGTCAGCCGGATTCCGATCCTGATGGTGCGCGTGATTGCTCCAGCGCCATGAGAATGGCGCTCAACCGGCGGTCACGCGCCTCGCGTAAGAACTCGACTTTTCCCTTGTAGGCCTTCTCGATCGACTGTATCAGGGCGCGCTGCTGCTCCGGATCGAGCTGCGCCCAGTGGGCGAGCTGTTGCCACCAGCTCTCGAAGCTCGCCAGCAGGTGCTGGGTGAAGATCCGAATCCCGCCCTCGCCGGCCGCGAGGTGATAGGTGAGGTGCGGTCCAGCCGCCGCCCATCCGATCGCCGGGCCCAGGGAGACCGCGCGATCGAGATCGTCGACGCTGATCACACCGCGGAGCACCAGGTCGATGCACTCCCGCCAGACCGCTGCCGCGACCCGCCCGACAACGTAGCCCGGAATCGCCTTCTTCAGCACGATCGGGAATCGTCCCAGCGCGCGGAGATACTCGGCCGCGCGCGTGAGACTGGCCGCCGACGTGCGCGTCTCCGGAACGACCTCGACGAGCGGGATCAGCTCGGGCGGATTCAGGGGATGCGTTACCAGGCAGCGATCCAGCCGCCGGCAGCGGCCAAAAATCTCCGTCGGCGACAGACCGCTCGACGAGGAGCTGATGAGGACATCGTTGTCCACGGCCTGTTCGATGGCGGTGAGCAGTTTCTGCTTGGCGACGACGTCCTCGTGGATGGACTCGATGACCCAATCGGCGTCCTGCACGGCTTCCGAAAAGAATTTCGCGCGCACCAGCTCCGTGAGGCCGCGCTCCACGATCGACGCGGGCGCGCGATCGAGCGCGACGAGCGCGCGCGTCCGCCGCTCCACCTCAGCCGATGCACGGTCCATCGTCCCGGGATTCAGATCGAAGATCGCGACCGGCCATCCGGCGGAGGCGCACAGCGCGGCCCAGCCCACGCCGATGTCGCCCGCGCCGATGACCGCGACCTTCCGCGGGATGGTCATGCCATCGCCTCTTCGACCAATGCCCCAGCGGGCAGGACGCGCTCGAACAGCAACCGGCGGACCGGCGGCGCGTGCACTTCCATCGCGACCCGTGTGAACGAGCCCTTGGGATCGAGCTTGGTACGGCCGCGCGTTTGTCCTTCCTCCAGCTCGACGGTCAGTCGTAGATCGCTGAAGGTGAGCAGCTCGGGCTGCAGCAGATAAGCGATCGGCAGGACGTCGTTGATGACGGCGCCGTCGAGCCCTTCCTGCTGGCGGTGGAACTCGACGTAGAACCTGAGCGCGTCGTGGAGCCATGGCGAATGTTGCGCCAGCCGTTCGACCTCGTTGCCCTTGATCACGATCTTGCGTGTCACGTCGAGCCCGATCATCTCCGTCGGGATCTCGGCGGCGAGCACCGTGGCAAGAGCTTCGGGGTCGCACCAGGCGTTGAACTCCGAAACCCGGGTCTGCGTGCCTTTCGCTTCGATCGTCCCGACCATCGCGACGTGGCGCGCGACTTTGTCACGCACGAGTGCCGGATTGGCGCGCAACACGAGCGCCAGACTCGTCAGTGGACCCAACGTCACGAGGGTAATGGGCTCGCGCTGCGATTCGAGCATGCGCTCCAGCGGGCGGACGTAATCGAGGATAACGCCCGCCGGTGGCACGTCGGCGTACCCCAGGCCCGATGGCCCATGTGTGTCGTCGGCAATTTGGACCTGTCGCTTGAGTGGCCGCCGGGCGCCAATGCCCAACGGCACGCGCACGGCGTGCTTCACTTTCCGGATGATTTCGACTGCGTTGCGATAGGCGTTCTCGACCGTCGTGTTGCCGTACGAGACCGAGATGCCGCGGACGTCCAGCTCCGGCGAGTTCAGGGCCAACAGCAGCGCCAGGCAATCATCGATGCCGGGATCGGTGTCGATGATGAGGGGGAGCCGGGAGTCAGGAGTCGGGAACTGGGGGTCGGGCACTCTCTAGGTTAGGGACCTGACTTCGGAAGCGCAAACGCGATGATTGCGTCGCTCGTGCCCCAAACGTCGCTCCCGCCTGCTGCGATCACCACGAACTGTCTTCCGCCGCTCTCATAGGTCATCGGTGTCGCGCGCGCGCCGGCCGGAAGCGCAGCCTGCCACAATTCCCGACCGGTCTCGACGTCGTATGCGTGAAACGTCTTGTCGATGCTCGCGCCGATGAATACCAGCCCGCCGGCGGTGACGATCGGGCCGCCGAGCTGCGGTGAACCTGGGGTGCGGCCCGGCCCGAATGTGCCCAGCGGCACGTTCCAGGCTATTGCGCCGGTGGTGAGGTTTACGGCGACGAGCGAGCCGAACGGCGGCGGCGTGCAGGGCAGTCCGGCGGGACCGAGGATGATCCGGCGCCGCATGATGTAGGGCGTGCCGCGCATGCGCGTGTATTCGAAGTTCTTGATTCCGCGCGCCGCGTCTTCCTTGAACAGGCTGTCGCCGTTGAAGCCTTCGGCGGGGATGAGCTGCACCATCGCCGGGACACGATTGACCGGCACGATGGCGAGCGCGCGCCTTTCATCTATAGCGACGCCGCCCCAATGGGCGCCCCCGATATTGCCCGGTTGCTGGAGGATTCCCTGTGTACTCGGCGGTGTGAAGGGGCCGTCGTTCTGCAGAGCCGCGAGGATGTCGTGGCACGCCGCTCTGACCTCCGGCGTCGGTCCCCAGGCGTCGTCGGCGGTGTAGCGGAGCGGTACGAGCGGCGGGATTACCGCAGTAAACGGCTGGGTTGGCGATGCTTTTTCGCCCGGGATGGTGCTGGCCGGGACCGGACGCTCTTCGATCGGAAAGACGGGCGCGCCGGTCGTGCGATCGAACACGTACATCATGCCTGACTTATTCGTCTGAATGACCGCCGGAATCGTCGCGCCGTTGCGCGTGATCGTCACCAGCGCCGGGGGCGAGGCGTTGTCGAAATCCCAAAGGTCGTGATGTACGATCTGGAAGTGCCACACGACTTTCCCGGTCGACGCGCGCAGCGCGACGATCGAGTTAGCGTAGCGGTCGTCGCCGAGGCGAAAGCCGCCGAAGTAGTCCGGCGCCGGGCTGGTCGTGGGCAGAAAGACCAGGTCGCGCGCAGGGTCGGAGACGATGACGGACCAGACGTTGGCGGCTCCGGTCCGCTTGGCGCCCCCATTCAGCCAGGTTTTGTATGCGGGATCGGTGGAATCCTGCGGAATAGGATCGAACGTCCACCTGAGCGTGCCGCTGCGCGCGTCGAAAGCGCGGACTTCGCCGCTCGCCGGCGCCAGGTTCGCGTTGTCGGCGACGCCGGAGCCGACGATGACGAGATCGCCCACGATCGCGGGTGGCGACGTCTCCTCGTAGGCCTGGAACTCGAATGGCGCGACGCGTAACCCGGCGCGCAGGTCGACGGCGCCGTTCGCTCCGAAACCGGCACAGGGCTTTCCCGAGGCGGCGTCGAGCGCAAACAGCCGGGCATCGATCGTGGCGACAAAAATGCGACGCGCGCAGGTGACGCCCTGAGCGGCGCGACTGTCGCGCCAGTACGACACGCCGCGACTCACGAAGTCGCCATACCCGCGATGCGGATTGACGCCGGCGTCGAAGCGCCACTTCTCCGTGCCGGTCGCGGGATCGAGCGCCGCAATGATGCCGGTCGGCGTGCTCACGTACATCGTGCCGTCGACGACGATCGGCGTCACCTCGAGCGCGGGAGGCCGATGGCTCATGCCGGTCATGTCCATCATGCTCGCGTGATACGTCCATGCCACCCGGAGCCGGGTGACGTTGTCGCGCGTGATCTGCGCCAGGGGCGAGAAGCGCGCGCCGCCCGGATCTCGGCCGTACGCCGGCCAATCGCCGGGCGCTTGAAGACTAAGGACGAGCAGTAGAATCAGCATGGATCTCCTTCGCGATGGTTTCGCGCAGATGGCGGAACTCGGCGTCGCCGCCGAAGCCAAAAAAGCGCTCGATGATCCGGCCGTCCCGGTCGAGCAAGACGGAGTAGGGGAGTCCCCGGAAGTGATAAATCGGCTTCATGCGCCCGCTCCCGACCAGCACCGGGAACGGCGGCCGAAACTCGCGCACGAACGCGCGCATCTTGCTGCCGCTCAAGTCGTCGGAGATCGCGGCGATGTCGAAGTCGGCGCGCGGGAATTCGCTGTACAGCTCGGCCATGTGCGGGAATTCGTCGCGGCAGGGCGCGCACCACGATGCCCAGAAATTCACGAGGGTGACTTTGCCGCGGTAATCCTCGAGCCGCACCGGCTTGCCCGTGAGATCCGGGAGCGTGAACGACGGAGCAAAGCGGTCACGGCCGCGAGTCGGCGCTTGCGCGAGCAGGGCGGTGGGATCGAGCACGCGAATCCGGCCGCGGCGATCGACCGCGATCGCCGTCACGGGCGTGGCGAGGACCTCGCTGAAGACAATCTGCCCGTTGTCGCGATTGAGAACGTCGAGGCGCAGGCGCGTCGCGGCGGAATCGTCGCCGCCGAGCATGTAGAGGCGGCCGTCGGGGCCGACCGTCATGGCGATGTTGGGCATCGCGTACTGGACGCGGCGCGACTTGCCCGGGGCGAACTGCGGATCGCGCTCTTCGCGGATCAGGCCGCGCGAGCCGCGCCACACCGGTGAGCCGCTCGCATCGAGGCGCAAGATTTCGTCGCGTACGAGCGGGGCGTAGTAGACGACGTCATGCGAAATCGCGATCGGTCCCGCGTTGACGAGCTGGGCGAGGTAGCGGATGTCGGGCACGTGCGTGATCCCGAGGCCCCCCTGCCGGTGACCCAGCGTGTCCAGCAGCCATAGGAGCGGCGCGCTGCCGTCTTCGCCGATGAACTGCACGTAGTAGGGCGATCGAGACGCGACGATGCGATCGCCTTCACTCGCATAGAGTGACGCGGGGAACGGGCTCTCCCACTCGCGCACCGGTTTCCCCGTCGTGTCGAACACGACGCCTTCCCCGGTACGCTCGGTGATCAGGAGCCGGGAGCCGGGATACGGCGCGACCGCGACCGGACTCGAGATCCGCGGGTCGCTGATGGTGCGGACAACCTGCAGCTCCCCGTCGAACGCGATCAACCGGCTGTGCGGCGCGTCGGGCGCCCAGGAATAGCGTCCGACGCGCGCCACCGGCGAGCGGCCCAGGAAGAGCAAGGTATAACCTTGATCTTCCGGCGCCCGGCAGCCCAGCGCGACGATCCCGATCAGTAACGCCGCGCCCGCCCCCGCCCCCGCCCCCGCCCCGGCCCAGCGCATTCGAGGAGTATATTTGCGCGCATGAACCAGAGCTATCGCGCGTTGATCGACACCTTTGGGCAGGGATGGGAACGGGGCGATGTCGATGTGATCTGCTCCGTTTTCGCGAATGACGCCGTGTTTCTGGAGACGCCGTTCAGCAATCCCGATCGCGGTATGGCGGCGATCCGAGAGTACTGGAAAGACATACCGCTATTCCAGGCCGAGACCACGTTTCAGTCCGGAGAGATTTACGAGGCGGGACCGTGGTTTGTTACAGAGTTTCGATGCACATTCCGGCGCCGCAGGACGGGCGAGCAGGTGGACGCGCGAGGCGCGATCTTTTGTGAGACGAAGGATGGGAAGATTTCCGAGATGAGGATGTACTGGCACCGCTACGCGGGCGGCAGGGAAGAACCCAAGGCATAGTCCAGCGCCACTTCCATCAGTTCCGCGCTGCGCAACCCACCGCGCATCGCCACATCAACGGCCTCATCGCGGTCCATCTTCTTCTCGATCATGAGATAAGGAATCAACGCGGCCGACGTGCGATTGCCGCTCGAGCAGTGCAGCAACGCTTTCCGATTCTCCAGCTTCTTGGCCGTCGCGTGCATCTGCTTCATTGTGTCCGCAGTGACTGCGCCGTGCACGATCGGAAGGTTGATGTATGCGAGTCCCAGCGCGCGCGCGCTCGCGGGCTCGTCAAAGCCGTGTGGCTCCATTGGATCACGATTATCGACCACGACTTCACCGCCAGCGGCCTTGAACGCCTTTAGCTGACTCTCGGTCGGTTGACCGCCCGTGATCCAGCCGGGGACCGGCTCGCTGGCGTTGGGCAGATTGCGAAACGCGTCCAACAGGGTGGGCATCATGGGAGCCAGCCGCCGGTGAAGCCGGCGCGCTTCAGGCCGGCGATGATGTGCGCATTGCCCCGCATCACCTTCCAGACCAGTCCAGTGCGAAAGTTTTCGATCATCGCGAGAATCGGTCCCTGATCGATGCCGAGGTAATCGACGTCGAACCAGCCGAGGTTCGGGTCGACGGTGCCGGTTTCCTGCTGGCCGCTGGCCGTGAATGTCGGGTTGAAGGCATCCAGAAAGCCGTAGGTCGAAAACAGTTTGTTGCCGTATGTGGTCCGCATCGTGAGCAGCGCGGCGATCGCATACTCGGGCACGAACGGGATCGCGCCGCCCACGGCCGTCGGACAGATGGTCCCGTCGTCGCGCTCGTCATTCAACGCGGCACCGCGCGCGAAGTACGTGTGGAACTGTCGCGTGCGGCCGCCGATCGTGAGCGTCTTGTTGGCCGGGCCGTCGCAGGCGGTCAGCCCCCACACGTCGCCGCCGTAGTCTTTCCAACCGCCCGGATTCGCGATCGCGTAGGCGCGTTGCGCCAGCGCGGCGCGGCGCGAGTTCTCGAAGTAGTCGATGCCACGGCCGCGCATGTAGTCGTCCGCGATGACCTGGAAATCGATCCACACGTGCGAGTACTCGTGGCCGAACAGCGGCGCGAACTGCACGAAGCTCTGGCCGTAGTACGTGCTCCACTGATAACCGCTCTCCCACTTGCTCCACGCCGCCGAGTCGGCGGGATGAGTTGGGGAGCCGAGGGCGAGGATGTTGAGGATCATTCCCTCGTTGTAGCCGATCCAGTCGGCGCTGATGAATCCGCTTTCGGGGTGCCAGCCCATGCTCACGGCCGGCGGGCGCGCCTCCGCCCATTTCCAGTCGACGCGGAAGTAGATCGAGTCGGCGAGCGCGCGGATCTGCTGTTCGGTCGTGTCGCTCTGATCGAAGTAGCTCTGCGCGAACAGAATGCCGGCGAGCAGGAGCGAGGTGTCGATCGTGGACAGCTCGACCGTCTGGTAGCGATAGCCGGTCGACATGTCGAGGAAGTGATAGAAGAAGCCGTGATAGCCGGTCGTATTGGGGCCGGCCGAATCCTGCGGCGCGGTCCAGAAGAAGCGCAGCGTCGCGAGGGTGCGGGCGGCGGCTTGCGCGCGTGTGATCCAGGCGTGCTCGACGCCGATCGGATAGGCGGTGAGCGCAAAGCCGACGGCGGCGATGCTCGAGAATGACGGTGTGGGCCAGCGGTCGGGTGTCAGGCCGTTGGCCGGCGGCGTCAGGTTCCAGAAGTAGTTGAAGGAGCGGTGCTGCAGCGTGTCGAGGAAGGCGAGGGTGTCGGGCGGAGTGCCCGGGCCCCCGGAGTTGTGGGAACAGGCTCCGAGGGCCAGGGCGAAACAGACTGCGGTGAAGCGGCTCCGCTTAATCAGAACTTGTACTCAACGCCGAGCTGTGCGCGTCGCGGATCGCTGGCGAGGCAGCTCGGCTTACCGAGGTCAGGAGAATTGTAGCCCGTATTGAAGCAACCGTAGTTGTTGTAATTGAACACATTGAACACGTCCAGCGTCACGCCAACGGTCGAGCTGCCGAATTGCGGGAAGTCCTTGAGCAGCTTGAAATCAATCCGGCGGTACGCCCAGGCGTGAGGAATGATGAAGTTGAAGCGATTCGGCTGGAGACCGCCGTTGATGTAGGTCGATGGACCGCAGAAACGTGACGGGCAGCCAATGTCCAGCCGGGCGCCGCTGCCGAGCGTCAAGAGACCGCCGAACTGGATGCCGAACAGATACGGCATGTCCATGATCCAGTTGGCGACGACGTGATTGCGCTCGTCATTTCCGCCGTTGTCCGAATGTCTCGGAATCCCGATCGTGTTCGGGAACGCGCCGGGAAACGATGACGTGAGATCGTTCAGGTTGTCCAAGCCGGCAAGCGAGCGCTTGGCGTAGGTGTACGTCAGCCCCGCGCCCCAGCCAAAGTTGCTGCCGGTCCTGTGGTACGGGCGGTCGAGCTGGAGCGACACGGCGTCGTACCAGGTTTTCCCCTGCTCGGTTGAGTAGATGATGTTGCGGAAGCCGTGAGCGCCGATGTTGAAGCTCGCGCAGCAGCTGCCATTCGGGTTCAACCCGAAGTTCGCCCAGTTGTAGGTGAATAAGTTCGTTCCACGCTGTCCTTGATATGTCAGGGCAGCGACCAGGGCGCCGAACGCGTGGCGGACGCCCAAGCTCCACTGATTGGTTTTGGGGGGCTTCATCTTGTTGTCCAGCAAGAACGCTTCAGGCTCGCCCACGGCGTGGACGAGCGCGTTCAGCGTCGCCGTGTCCGCCGTCAGCATGCTCGGATTGAACGCGACTTGTCCGGCCTTCGGGGCGGAATCCGGATCGGCGAAATGAATGATGTACGTGGGGTGCGCGATCTTCTGAATCTCGTCAACCGAGAAGTCGAAGATCGACCGGTCATAGTAGACGCCCCAGCCGCCGAACACGGTCGTCTTGTTGTTCTCGTCGAGCGCGTAGGAGAAGCCCAGGCGCGGCTGAATCGCGCCGTAGAACGGCTTGCGATTGCTTCCGGTGCTGACGTAGCGGCTCAAGTCCAGCGGTGTCGGCAGGGAATCGTTGTACCGCGTCAGCGTGTCGACGACTTCTTTCGGCGTCACATAGTCCGTGTTGAGCATGCGCGACTCGAAATCCCACCGTACGCCGAGATTGAGCGTCAGGCGTGACGACGGACTCCAGTCGTCCTGGAGATATGCCCCGAGCTGCGTGTTCGTCGTCGCGATTCCTGGAATGCCGGTTCCGTACGTCAGCTGATACGGCGTCCGGAAGTTGAAGAAGAGCGCCGTCGTATCCTGCGTGAAGCCGTAACTGTTCGGATCGACGTACTTGGCATACTCAAAGTCGGGCGTCTCGTTGTTGCGCTTGGTGATGTCATAATGCACGAAATCCAGGCTCAAGCCGCCCTTCACCACGTGATCGCCCGCGCCATGGAATCCGCTGTAGGTCAGATCGTTCCGCAAACCGATACGCCGCTGGACGAAATCCTGGGTGCTCAGATTGCTGCCGATCTGGATATCCTGTCCCGGGTAATGGAACACGCGCGCGGCGAGGCCCGGAGTATTGGGGTGCGGATTCCGCTCATAGCGGTCGAAGATGAGCGACGCCTCGTTGAGCCACGGGCCGTTGAAGTAGCTGTACTTCAGTGTCCCGATGCCGACGTTGTTGCCGTAGTTCACGGCTGATTGGTACGACTGGGTCAAGCCGAAGTCGCGAACGTCCTTTTCCGCGCGGTCGCTGAGACTGAGCTCCGCGCTGGAATGCGGGCTTGCGGCATAGGTCAGTTTGCCGAAGAGCAGCGTCTCGCGGAACGGAGACTGGAACGTTCCGTTGTAGTTCGTAAGGTTGACGCTGTCGAGCGCCGGACTTCCGGCTGGCGGCGTGAACTTCACAACCTGCGCGCGATTCTGGTAATTGCCCTCGTAGGAGCCGAAGAAAAACAGCCGATCGCGCTGGATCGGTCCGCCGATGCTGAATCCGGCGAGCGACCGTGTGTAGTCGGGCTTCGCCAAGCCGGCTGCCGAGACGAACGTATCGGCCGCGACGAAGCTCTTGTTCTGGTAGGTGAAGAGCGCGTCGCCGGTCCAGGTATTGCCACCGGTCTTCGTGGTGGCGGTGATGATGGCGCTGCCCGATTTCTGATATTCCGCCTTGAAATTCTGTGAGATGACGCGGTATTCCTGCACGGCGTTGCGGGGGAAAGGATTGCCGCGGCTCGCATCTTGTCCAGCGATTCCACCTGCGGTCAGATCGTTCTTGAGACTCGCCCCGTCGATGAACACATTGACCTGGTTGGGGCTCGAACCGCCGGCGGCAATGGTCTTGGGTGCGACACCGCCGCTCAGACTCGCATTCAGCCGATCTTCGGAGACCTGAATCCCCGGAGCGAGCGCCGCGAGATCGAGGAAGTTGCGGCTCGAGGTCGGCAGTGCTTCGATCTGACGCTGGCTGACGTTCGTCGCGACCTCGGGCGTGCGCATCTCAATCGCCGGCGGCGCTTGGACACCTTGAACGGTGACCGCCTGGAGCTCGACGGCGCCCTGCTGCAGCGTGAAATCGGCTAGCAGCGTTGCGCCAATCTGTACGACCACCCGGCGTTGTTGCGGCGAGTTGCCAATGTGACGCGTGGACAAGTCATACGTTCCTGGAGTGAGGCCCGGCAGCACGTAGGCACCATCGGTCTTCGACGTCGTCACGCGCGGGACACCGGTCTCCACATTCCTCGCAGTGACCTCGGCATCGGCCAGCGGCGCGCCGTTCTGGTCCTTCACATAGCCGCGGATAGTACCGGTGCTGGTTTGTGCGCTGAGTGAAAGAGGAAGAACAAGCAGACTGCTGCAGACGAACCACAAAAAACGATGCTTCCGCATAGATCATCTCCCGTGAAACGAGTCCGTTGCAGAAACTTGACCCCAGGGCACTGGAAAACGCCAGACCTCCTGCTGTCCCCATTTGAGCCGTAACTTCAAGGCCTAATCGCGCCCCGGAGCCAGGAATGTTGCGGATCCTCTGCCTGATGGTACTGCTTGCGGCCCCCGCCGCAGCCCAGAATCTCGATTCCCTGCTCGCCCGCATGACCCTCGACGAAAAACTCGGCCAACTCAACCTGCTGTCCGCCGACGGCAAGGCGTCCCAACAGCAGATGCAACTCGTGCGCGCGGGCAGACTCGGTGGACTCTTCAACGTGATCGGCGCCGAAAACACCACGGCGGCGCAGCGCGTGGCAATGACCGATGCGCGCCTCAAGATCCCGCTGCTCTTCGGCCTCGACGTCATCCACGGCTATCGAACGATCTTCCCGATCCCGCTCGGCGAGGCGAGCGCGTTCGATCCGGATGCGGCCGAGGCGACCGCGCGGGCGGCGGGACAGGAAGCGGCGGCGTTCGGCATCAACTGGACGTATGCGCCCATGGTCGACATCGCACGCGACCCACGTTGGGGCCGCATCGCAGAAGGCTCGGGCGAAGATCCCTACCTTGGCTCGCAGCTGGCGGCCGCACGCGTGCGAGGATTTCAGCAGACGATCTTCGCCACCGCGAAACACTTCGCCGGCTACGGTGCGGCGGAGGCGGGCCGCGAGTACAACGAAACCGAAATCTCACAGCGCACGATGCGCGAGATCTACCTGCCGCCATTCAAGGCCGCCGTCGACGCGGGCGTCGCAAGTCTCATGTCGGCGTTCAACGACAATGCCGGCATCCCGAGCTCGGGCAACGCGTGGCTCACCGATACTGTACTGCGCCGCGAATGGAGGTTCAAAGGCTTTGTCGTGAGCGACTGGACGTCGGTCGCGGAGCTGATCAACCACGGCGTCGCGGGCTCGCAGGCCGAGGCCGGCAGGCGCGCGCTGACGGCCGGTGTGGACATGGACATGCAGAGCACCATCTACGCGGACTCGCTGGCAGCGCTCGTGCGCAGCAACCGCATTCCGATGCGTGTAGTGGATTCGGCCGTGATGCGCATCCTGCGCGCCAAGAAACGGCTCGGCCTCTTCCAGGATCCGTATCGCGCCAAGACCGCGCCGGCGAATGCCGATTTACGCGCGCTCGCCCGCCGTGTGGCTGGGGAATCGATCGTCCTATTGAAGAATGACAGCGGTAGGGGCGCAGCATGCTGCGCCCCTACATTGCCGCTGAGTGCGAACGCGGGGCCCATCGCAGTCATCGGCCCGCTCGCCGACAACAAGGAAGAGCCGCTCGGCCCGTGGCACACCCAGGGCCAGGCGTCGGACGTGGTGACGGTGCTGCAAGGCATCAAAGCGAAAGTGGGAGCCGGGACGCAGGTGCTGTATGCGCAGGGCGCCGGCTTTGAGGACACGTCGACCGCGGGCTTCGCGGACGCGGTTGCGGCCGCGCGGCAGGCCAAAGTCGCCATCCTCGTGCTCGGCGAGCGCGGCGACATGAGCGGCGAGGCCGCCAGTCGCTCGGAGCTCGGACTCCCCGGCGTGCAAGAACAGTTGTTGGAGGCGGTGGCCGCGACCGGTACGCCCGTCGTACTCGTGCTCATGAACGGCCGGCCGCTGATTCTCCCCTGGGCGTCGGACCATGTGCCCGCGATTGTCGAGACGTGGTTCCTCGGCGTCGAAGCCGGCAATGCGACGACTGATGTGCTGTTCGGTGACGTGAATCCGAGCGGACGGCTGCCGGTCACGTTCCCGCGCGTGTTGGGCCAGATACCGATCTACTACAACCATCGGAATACGGGCCGGCCACCCGATCCCAACAACCACTACACGTCGAAGTACCTCGACGTCCCGGTGACGCCGCGCTACCCGTTCGGCTTCGGCCTGTCATACACGACGTTCAGCTACGGCAATCTCAAGCTCAGCTCGGCGCGCGCGCGCGCGAGCGACACAGTCACCGCGACCGTGACCGTCACGAACACGGGATCGCGTGAAGGGACCGAGGTGGTGCAGCTCTACGTACGGGACGAAGTGGCCAGCGTGAGCCCGCGCGTGCGGCAGCTCGAGGCCTTCACTCGTGTGACGCTCAAGCCTGGAGAATCTCGCGCAGTCAGCTTGCGCGTGCCGCTCCGGAATCTCGCGTTCTACGGGCTCGACATGAAACCCGTCGTTGAGCCCGGCACGTTCCGGGTCTTTGTCGGCCCGAATTCCACCGAAGGGCTCGAAGCGACATTCGAATGCATTCGTTGATACTGCTGATGGTCTTGCAGGTAGGGGTGCAGCATTCCCATCCTACCACATGTTACGAAGTCTTCGTCCGGTCGTTTTACGATTCGAACGGCGACGGCATCGGCGATCTGCGCGGCCTGACCCAGAAGCTCGACTATATCAAGGGCCTCGGCGCCGATTGCGTCTGGCTGATGCCGGTCGCGGAGTCGCCAAGCTATCACGGCTACGACGTCACGAACTACTACAAGGTCGAGCCGGACTATGGCACGAACGCTGATTTCAAGGCATTCGTCCTAGCCGCGCACCGCCGCAAGATTCGCGTACTCGTCGATCTCGTGCTGAACCACACGTCGAGCCAGCACCCCTGGTTCCAGGAGGCGCTGCGCGATACGACCGCACCGCACCGCAACTGGTA
>Ga0070730_10001939_pt1 | contig 19286 bp, 12 predicted proteins | sample Coa_R1_3_FD_66447 | JGI IMG/M metagenome (GOLD analysis project Ga0070730, IMG submission 66447) | Surface soil microbial communities from Centralia Pennsylvania, which are recovering from an underground coalmine fire - Coalmine... | ecosystem: Environmental > Terrestrial > Soil > Unclassified ... | reverse complement strand
ATATTGGGCTGAACATCGGAGATTTCCCGCACTTGTTCGTGGAAATCCGGGGCTACAAACTTCTCTCGCGGATCGCGTCCAGGCCGGCGCAGCTCTTCCAGAATGTCGTTCAGCGTATAGCTGCCGGCTTCGAGCCGGTTGCGGTCCACTTTGTCGAGGAGTTGCGGATTCTTAATCAAATCCTGCACAGGCACATTGAGCGACTGCGCAATCTGTTCCACTATCTGATAGGACTCAGGGTGAACAGCGGTAAGATCCAGCGGATTCTCGCCGTCGCGAATGCGCAGAAAGCCTGCCGCCTGTTCAAACGTTTTCGGCCCAATTCCCGGAACCTGGCGCAGTTGTTCGCGCGAGCGGAACCGTCCGTTTTCATTGCGGAAAGTTACGATATTCAGCGCAGTCCGCTCCGTGATTCCCGCGACATAGCGCAGCAGAGTCCACGACGAGGTATTCAGGTCCACGCCCACTCGATTGACGCAGCTTTCCACCACCGCCGCCAGTGATTGCTGCAAGTTGCGCTGATCGACGTCATGCTGATACTGGCCCACGCCGATGGCTTTGGGGTCGACCTTCACCAACTCTGACAGCGGGTCCTGCAGGCGGCGGGCAATGGAAATTGCGCCGCGGACAGTGAGATCAAGGTCAGGAAACTCCTGGCGGGCAATATCGGATGCGGAATAAACACTGGCGCCGGATTCACTCACCGTTACTGTGAAAACTCCGTCGAGTTGCCGCTCCCGCAGATAATTACGCACGAAACTATCGGTTTCCCGCGATGCCGTGCCGTTGCCAATCGCAATCGCACGGACTGTGTACTCCTTCAATAAACGCTCGATCACCTTGCCCGCACCCTGAACGTCGTTCTTCGGCTGATGAGGATAGATCACGTCATGCCCGAGAAGTTTTCCCGTCTCATCCACGACCGCAATCTTGCAGCCCGTGCGCAAGCCCGGATCGATACCCAGCACAACAATGGGACCGGCCGGTGGTGACAGAAGGAGATTGTAGAGATTGTCGCGGAAAACCTGGATGGCTCCCGTATCCGAGCGCTGCTTCAGTTCCAAACGAATTTCCGTTTGGATGGAAGAATTCAGCAGGCGGCTCCATGCATCGTCGATGGCCAGTTCCAGTTGCGGCGTCCAGTCACCAGTAGTGCGCAACACCCGGCTGCGCAGAATTCCGATGGCGCGCAGTGGATCTGATTCAATCAGGAAATACAGGACTTTTTCGCTTTCGCCGCGCCGGATGGCCAGCATGCGGTGCGAGGGAATCGTCTTTACCGCCTCACGGTATTCGTAATACATTTTGAATTTTTCCTGCTCGTCCACGGCATTCAGGGCCTTGCGGCTGGTTACGACTCCCTCGTCGAATACCATCTGCCGCAGGGCTTTGCGCAGCTCTGCATCTTCACTGATCATTTCCGCGATGATGTGCCGTGCCCCTTCGAGAGCCTCATCCGCCGTGTTTACGCCTTTTTCCGCATCCACAAAAGTTTCCGCCAGTGAGGCCAGCGGCTCCGCCTGTTTCTGTTGCTCCCACAGATACTGGGCCAGGGGCTCCAAACCCTTTTCCCGGGCGATCATCGCTTTGGTCCGCCGCTTGGGTTTATAGGGCAAATAAAGGTCTTCCAGTTCGCTCTTGTCGAAGGTGCTGGTGATCTTCGCCTTGAGTTCATCCGTTAGCTTGCCTTGCTCACTGATGGAGGCAAGGATGGTCTCACGCCGCTCCACCAGTTCACAGAGGCTGGAAAACTGATCGGCGATATCGCGAATCTGGACCTCGTCAAGGTTCCCGGTCTGCTCTTTGCGATAGCGGGCAATGAACGGGACCGTGCTGCCTTCATTGATCAACTCGATTACGGCTACGGCGCCGCGCAGAGGGACATTCACTGTTTGGGAGAGGTGAAGCAGTAGTTCAGGAGCAAGAGTTTTTTGTTCAATCATGAGGGAACCTTGCCTATGTTAAATGGATGGAGAGTTAATTTACGGCCTTTGAGAACGAACAGTTGTGGAAAACCGAGCAGGAAAAAATGTCTGCATCTTCGTTGTTTAAAAAAAGTGCACAGGGACAGAACCAGGTGCGCTGTTCCATTTCAATATTTCGCTTACCGCAGATGTGTTGTGGCTTCCAGAGACATGACCGCAGAGACCAAACCATTATGAAAACGAACGATTGACTCCGTGGTGCAGATGCACCGGATTCATGAATGGAGTCTGCACAGGCTGCACTGGAGGAGGTGCGATTTACGGCGGAAGCGCGAGATGTCTTGCCGTAGTTAGGACAGACTGTGGCCTGACCCTCGATATTCAAAGCCGTAATTTTGCACAGAACACTGAGCACACCTTCCTGTTGTGCAGACTTGCGGAAGCGAAACATGAGTCCATCTGTGTGTGTGCAAAAAGCAATGCGAATTCAGTCTTGCATGGTTGCCGCGACTTCCACTCTTGTTCGCCCTTGCTTTACAGTCCCGTGAGTGCGTGTTAGTCTTGATAAGTCACTAAAGGACAAGTATTTAATTTAGGAGTGCACCAGTTTCAGTGTTAGCGAGAGAGCAAAAAACCGAGGTCATTCACCGCTACCGTAGGAGTGAGTCGGATACCGGAAGCCCGGAAGTGCAGATTGCAGTTCTGAGCGAACGGATTGGCGAACTTACGGAGCACTTCAAGACCCACAAAAAGGACCACGCCTCCCGGCGCGGCCTTCTCATGATGGTAAGCAAGCGCCGGCGCCTGCTGGACTATCTGAAGAAATACGATACTGAACGTTACAAAGACGTCATCCAGAAACTTGGAATCCGCAAGTAACCGGTCTGTTTTCGGCTATTTTTCCGGAGTTTCGCGCTGGTGGCCGGGGTGTCCATCCCGGCCCGCCACACATGACCGCTCTTATTGCAAGCCCAAAACTGATGGGCCTCCCAGGAAAAGAGGAATTACATGAAACAAACAGCCACTGTTGAACTTGCAGGCGGCAAAACCCTCCATTTTGAAACCGGACATTTGGCCAAACAGGCCCAGGGATCTTCGATCGTCCGGTTCGGCGACAATGTAGTGCTTGGAACAGCCTGCTGCTCTCCTGATCCCCGTGAAGGCATCGACTTTTTCCCGCTTACCGTTGATTACAGGGAATACACATATGCCGGTGGACGCATCCCCGGCGGTTTTATTAAACGTGAAGGCCGTCCCAGCGAACGTGAAATTCTCACTGCCCGCCAGATTGATCGCCCCATCCGCCCCTTGTTCCCCGAAGGCTTCCGCAATGAAACCCAGGTCATTTCTCTGGTGCTCTCAGCGGATACAGAAAACGATCCCGATGTTCTGGCCATCAACGCTGCTTCCTGCGCTTTGACCCTTTCGGATATTCCGTTTGCCGGCCCCGTGGGCGCGGTCCGCGTTGGATTCGTGAACGATCAGTACGTAGTGAACCCTGGTTATGCCGAGATGCATGACAGCCTGCTGAACATCATGGTGGTAGGCACGGCCGAAGGCATCGTGATGGTTGAATCCGGAGCCAAAGAGGTCTCGGAAGACCAGGTGCTGGGCGCGATTGAATTTGCCCACGAGCAGATCAAAAAAATCTGTGCCGGCATCAGCGAACTGGCCAGCCGCGCAGGCAAGGCGAAGCGTGCCGTGCCTCCGGTGGAATTCGATCAGGCATATTACGACAAGCTCAAGGCCAAAGTTGGCGCTCAGCTTGCCGATGCGCTGGACACCGCGAAACATCCGAAGCTCGAGAGCTACGAAAAAGTAAAGCAGATCAAGGACCAGCTTAAGGCCGAGTTGCCGGAAGGTGACGAGGAAGCCCCACGCAAACTGTCGCACTATTATGAAGTGCTGCGCGAACGCATCTTCCGCGAGCAGGTAACGAACAAGCGTCGCCGCCCGGATGCGCGTGAATTCGACCAGATCCGTCCGATATGGATTGAAGTGGGAGTGCTGCCGCGTACTCACGGATCGGCAGTCTTCACTCGTGGTGAAACTCAGGCACTGGTCACCACCACGCTGGGCACTCCGGACGACGCACAGCGCATTGAAAGGTTTGAAGGCGAGACCAAAAAGCGCTTCATGCTGCACTACAACTTCCCGCCGTTCTCGGTTGGCGAGGTTGGCCGCATGACCGGTGTAGGCCGCCGCGAGGTAGGCCACGGTGCGCTGGCTGAGCGTGCTATCTCCGCCGTGCTTCCCTCGGAAGACAAATGGCCTTATGCCATCCGCGTGGTTTCCGACATTCTGGAATCCAACGGTTCTTCTTCCATGGCGACTGTCTGCGGAGCCTCGCTCTCATTGATGGATGCAGGCGTTCCGCTCTCATCCGCGGTTGCCGGTGTAGCCATGGGGTTGGTGAAAGAGCCCGACTCCTACGCAATCCTGACCGATATCGCGGGCGCGGAAGACCACTACGGCGATATGGATTTCAAAGTCGCCGGTACCCGCAAAGGAATCACAGCCCTGCAAATGGACATCAAGGTCATGGGCATCACCTCGAAGATCATGCATGAGGCTCTCGAGCAGGCACGACGCGGACGGCTCTTCATTCTCGAGAAGATGGAAGAGATCATCACCGGCGGTCGTGAGAATATCTCGAACTTCGCTCCCCGGATTTACACTCTGCAGATCCCCGTGGACAAGATTCGCGATCTCATTGGCCCTGGCGGCAAGATGATTCGCAGCATCATTGATCAAACCGGCGTCAAGATTGACGTTGACGATACCGGCAAGGTCAATGTTGCTTCCAGTGACGGCCCCTCGGCGCAAAAGGCAATTCAGATGATCAACGATCTGACCGCGGTGCCGGAGATTGGCAAGACCTATCTCGGCAAAGTGGTGCGCCTGGCCGAATTCGGAGCTTTTGTGGAGATCATTCCCGGTACCGACGGCCTGCTGCACATCAGCGAAATCGCCGAGCATCGCGTAAAGGATGTGAAGGACGAGCTGAAGGAAGGCGATCAGGTGCTGGTTAAGGTGCTGGCCATTGAAGGTAATCGCATCAAACTGTCGCGCAAGGCCATCCTCAAAGAGCAGCGCGCCAAAATGGCCCCAGCCGGCGGCGATGGAGATGGTCATCCGCCAGTTCCGGTTGCAGCCAATGGTGATGGAGAAGAAACCATCACTTTCGAAGGCGGCGGCGATTTCGAAGAGACTGACGACGAACCTAACTTCAACCGTGAAGAAGCCAACCGTGAGACGGTCCACACTGGAACCGGAACTGGAGGACGTCCTGATCGTCCTCGTGGTGGTGGTCCCGGCGGCCCGGGTGGCGCTGGAAGACGCCGTCGCGGGCGTGGTGGGCGTCCTCCGGGTGGTGGTGGTGATCGGGGCGGTCATAGGGGTGGCGGCGGTGGTGGAAGCCACTAAGCTGATCTGATCGAGTAAAAAAGGCCATCCTCCGTGATGGCCTTTTTTGTCTCTCAACAACTCTCAGCTACACTGTGTTTTCATGCCTCTAGCCGGAGTATCCTTCGCACGTTCGCAAATCCTGGGCTATTGCGCTCTTTGCCTGATTTGGGGGAGCACATGGCTGGCGATCAGTATTGTGGTGAAGGAAATCCCTCCACTGCAGGCGGCGGCGCTCCGCTTTCTTATTGCGGCTGCGCTTCTGCTTGGTTCACTTTTGTTTCGCAGGGCAAAATGGCCTCAAGGGAAAAATGAGTGGAACGCCATTGTTCTGCTCGGCCTTACGGTAATGGCGCTGCCTTATGGACTGCTGTTCTGGGCGGAGCAGTATGTTACCTCGTCGATGACTGCTCTCCTGTTTTCCGCCATGCCTTTGGTGGTAGCCCTGATCACTCCGCTTATGCTCCATCGCAGCGTTCCGCGGACGGCAGTTTTTTCCATGCTCATGGCCCTGGGTGGAATTGCCATTCTCTTCAACGGACTCGACGCGAATTCACGCTCGCTGCTGGGCGGACTGGCCGTGTTAGCTGCCGTATGCATCAGTTCGTGGGCGGTGGTGTACGCGAAGAAAACACTGCAAAATATGGACCCTGTGATCTCCACCGGTTTGCAGTGTCTGTTTGGATGTATTGCGCTGTTTTGGGGAAGCTGGGCTTTGGAAGCACACAGGACCGCCCACTGGTCGCGGAAATCGATACTGGCCCTCATCTTTCTGGCGGTATTCGGATCGGCCACTGCTTTTGCTCTGTATTACTGGCTGTTAAAACACATGCAGCCCTATCAGCTTTCGAGCGTAAGTCTGGTTGTCCCGATCATCGCTCTTGCCGAAGGTGCTCTGTTCGCTCACGAAGCCATTCCATTTCTGATGATTGTTTCCATGGTGATCGTACTGGGAGCGGTCGGGTTGGTCCTGCAAGCGGAAATCAGTGGTTCAGGCACACTCTTGTTCAGCGGAGAATCTGAGTGAGCCGGTTTGATTCTTAATGCTGGCTCCGCCGGACAATCGGCAGCACGCTCATATCAAGTCTCTTTGCGCCACGGAGCACGGTCAGGCGTGTTTTCGCGCCGATCCTGTCTTCATTCAGCAACCGGTGAAGCACATCCACGCCCTCCACGATTTCACCGCCTAGTTCCACAATTACGTCGCCTTCCTGCAATCCTGCCTGAGCAGCGGGGCTGCCGGGTTCCACCATCAACACCAATGCCCCGGTAAGAGTCTGCAGGCTGTAATAGCGCGCAATCGTCCGATTCACTGCTGCGGTTTGTGCCTGCACGCCGATGTAGCTGCGGAGGACCTCGCCATCGCGAATCAGTTTGGTGGCAATGAACTGGGCCGTATTGATGGAAATGGCGAAGCAGAGTCCCTGTGCCGGAAGAATGGTGGCGGTATTCACTCCAATCACCTCACCAGTTGCGTTTACCAGCGGACCGCCGGAGTTGCCAGGATTGAGAGCTGCGTCGGTCTGAATAACGTCTTCAATCAGGCGTCCGGATTGCGACCGCAAGGTGCGCCCCAGAGCACTGACTACGCCTGCGGTTACGGTGTGCTGGAAGCCATAGGGATTGCCGATGGCCACCACGAGCTGGCCCACCCGTATTCGGCGTGAATCCCCCAGACGCACGGCCTGCAGAGCAGGTGCATCGATCCGCAGCAGGGCCAGGTCGGTGTCCGGATCTTCGCCAATTTTCTGGGCATTGAATTCGCCGGAGTCAGGCGTCCATACCGTGACTTTCCTTGCGTTGTGCACCACATGGCTGTTGGTGAGCACGAACCCGTCCGGCGTGAAAATAAAACCTGAGCCGCCTCCGCCCTGTCCGCGATCCATGGCAACCTGAATTCGCACCACGGCAGGGCTTACCGATTCGGCCACACTGGTGACCACGCGCGAGTATGCATCCAGTGCCTCGCTCTCCAGCGCGTGTGTCTCAGCTGGCATGGAAACGAAATGCGGGATGGCACTCATACCAACATTGGATACGGCCTGATGGAAAAAGATTCAAACCCCATCCACCTGGGCCGCAATAGAGTGTTTCTGGCTTCGCGTACAATGCAATTCGTGAACGAACTGAAAGGGAAAACGATTGTGGTGACTGGCGGTGCACGCCGCCTCGGGAAAGAGATTGCTTTGGGTGCGGCCCGCGCGGGGGCGCAGGTGGCTTTTACCTGGCTGAGCTCCGCGGAAGAAGCTTCCCGAACTCTTGCGGAACTCAGAACCACTTGTGGCAATGCTCTGGCTGTCCAGTGTGACGTACGCGATCAGAAAAGCATTGTCAAAGCAATGGATACCGTGCTCCATCACTATGGCCGCATCGATGTTCTGGTCAACAACTCCGGGAAGTATGAGACCGTCACCATGGCCGACCTGAGGCCGGAACAGTGGGACGAAATTTTTGCCGTGAATGTTCGCGGTCCGTTTCTGGTGTCACAGTACTGCACGCCCGCGCTGCGCCAAAGCAAAGGAAAAATTATCAATCTGGGCTCGCTCGGCGGGGAGAAATCGTGGCCGGACCATATGCATTACTGCTCATCCAAGGCAGCCCTGCATATGCTCACCCGGACCATGGCCAAAGCGCTGGCGCCGGATATCGCTGTAAACTGCGTCGCGCCCGGCATGATTGATTTGGAGCAGGGAAGGCCTGACCCGGAGGCATTCCGGCGATTCGCCGAACAAACCCCGATGAAGCGGAATGGCGCGGCCGCTGATGTGGTCAGCGCGGCGCTTTACTTTGCCTCGGCGCCCCAGTTCATCACCGGGCAAATACTTCTTGTGGATGGCGGGCTGGTGCTGCGCTGACGGAGGCAGGCCGCTCGGGCTGCCGGGACATTACTTCCGCAAGTTTGGTCGCGAGCACGTCGCGGCCAAAGGGCTTTTGCAGGCAATTGCAGGTTTCATGTTCGAGGACATCCGGGAGATATCCGGAAACGTAAATCACCCGGAGCTGCGGTTCGATGGTGCGAAGAAACCGGGCCAGTTGCAGACCATTCATTTCCGCCATGGCAAAATCAGTGATCAGCAAATCAATGGAAATCTGTTTCTTCTGAAATTCCTGAATGGCGGTTGTGGCATCAGGAACGGCAACTACCTTATAGCCCAGGCGTTCCAGCTGCGCTGCCATAATTTCCCGAACACAGGGTTCGTCTTCCACCAAAAGAATATTGCCGGGCAAACTGCCAGCATGTACAGCACCGCATGCCGTGTTTTCCATCTGCCCCTCCAGGCACCGATATCTTTATGCCGTGAGCAACTTGCTCCGGCACCTTTTTTATTTATCGGCGGAAAACGGCAATACTTAAGTAATAACGTTATTTTTCGCTGACAAACGCTTTTACGGCGATGCCGCGGGGATTACGGCCCAGGGGGACCATTGCGGCCAGGGATGGATGATCCGGGCGGGGTTTTCCTTTGCGGTCGGTAAGGTCGAGTACGGAGAGGTCTCCGCTGACGGTGTTGACGACCAGCAGTTGCAACTGATTGGGCGAAAAAGCCAGCGCCTCGGGATGGCTGCCGACTTCCACGGTATGGGTCCAGCGGCCCGAATCAATGCTGTAGACCGCCAGCGAGTCCGATCCAAAGTTGCTTATATACGCAAAGTTGTTGTCCGCGGAAATGATGATGCGGCTGGGCTGCTTGCCGATCAGGAAGCTGTGGTTCACTTCATTGATGCCGGCGGTGATTTCCGAAACCGAGCTTGAATCATAATTGCAGACAAATACCTCGCCACCATCGGGCTTCATGCCGATGGCGACAGGGGTCTTGCCGGTATCGAGCAGCGTGAGAAGCCGTAAATTCGCGAGGTCCACAACCGCGACCTGGTTCGATGCAGGGCAGGTAACAAAAGCCTTGCTGGAATCACCAAGAATTTCCAGATCACCCGGCTGGCTGCATATTTTGATTTTGGCGCGGACGTTCTGCGTGGCGGTGTCCACCACCGCAACCGAGTCTTCGGTTCTCAGCGCCACTACAGCCAGCCTGCCATCCGGACTCACCCGCGCCAAATCGCTGCCGTTGCCCACGCCGACAGTGGTGATGACCTTCCGTTTTTCCAGATCCAGAATGGAAAGATTGGCAGACCCCGAGTTGGCCACGTATCCACGTTTGCCATCGGCGGAAACGCTGATGTAATAAGGAGCGCGATGGACGCCGATGGTGGCGGCCACCGTGTTGGTCTCGGCGTCAATCACGCTGATGCTGTTGGAATCCGTGTTGACCACATAGATTTCATTGCGCCGCGGATTGGCCGCCACTCCGGTGGGGCCCCGGCCCACGGAGATTAATTTGGCAATGCGCTGTACGCGCAGATCCACCACCGTGACGTTATTACTGCCGCCATTGGTGATGTAAGCGAATTCGCGATAGTTCAATTTAGGTTCGGGCGTGCTGGAACAGCCGCCAAGCAGCGCGGTTATGGCGGCGAGCAGCGTGATGGCAACAAAAGTAGAAATTCGAAAACGCAAGTTATCCTGCTGCTCCGATCAGCGCCCACATTGGTCCCTGCCGGCAATCTGCGCATCGGCAGCCATATTCGGGCCAGGCTGATCGAGGCATTGCTTTGCATGCGAACACATCACGGTCAAAATGAGTCTAATTCGTTAGTGTACTTCGATTGCTGCGCAGGGAACAAGCAACGCCCTTTTGCGGCCAGGCATGAGGACGGAAATCGGAAGGCCGAATATTTACCATGTTAAAATCAGTGGTTTAGCGCATGCCACCACAGGAATCACGGAAGCCAAAACTTAGTTTGAAAGACGTGCTTCTGTGGTCGGAAGGTGAGCCGCCCAAGCCAGGGCGGCGGCGGATCGGGATTCATACATCGACTTTTGGCGGAGTGCAGAGCGCCGCCGAGCGGGCTTACCGGCTGGGAGCGAACACATTTCAGATTTTTTCTTCCAGCCCCAGGCAGTGGAAACCGTATGCGCTGACTGAAGCCCAGTGTGCGGCGATGCGCAGTCTGCGCGAGAAATATGCCCTTGGGCCCATGGCCATTCACACCAGTTATCTGGTGAACCTGGCGAGTGTGACTCCGGATTTTCACCGCAAGTCGGTGGAGGCCTTTCGCGGTGAACTGGAGCGGACGCTGGCTCTGGGGGCGGATTTTTTGGTGCTGCATCCGGGATCTTTCCGTGGACGAAGCCGGGAAGAAGGGCTGGAGTTGGTGGCGCGCTCGATTGAAGAATCCGCGGAAGGGTTGAATCTGAAGAATTCTCTGCGGATACTGATCGAAAATACTGCGGGCGCGGAGTTCTCGCTGGGTGGATCGTTCGACCAGGTGGGTGAGCTGTTGCGGTATTTACAGACGGTGTGTCCGGTGGGCGCTTGCATCGATACTTGCCATACTCATGTTTCCGGATATGACATTGTCTCTGAAGAGGGATGGCGCGAGACCATGCAGAAGCTGGATGAGACGATTGGTATCAATAATGTTTTTGTGTGGCATTGCAATGACGCCAAAGATCCGTGCGGCTCACGGCGGGACCGGCATGAGCATATCGGAAAGGGTACCATTGGTCTGGAGCCGTTCCGGCGGTTGCTGAACGATCCGCGCACCGAACATGCGGCGTTCATTGCTGAGACTCCTATCGAAGAGCCGCAGGATGATTTAAGAACCATTGAAACACTGAAATCTTTGGCCGAGTCAGGACAGTAAGGATTATGGAGACAGAAAAGATCATCGTGAACCAGGGCGAGCAGCGCGAGCTTCGTTACGATCCGCGGCAAATTGAGGAGAAGTGGCATGCGCGCTGGCAGGCCGATCCCGCTCTCTATGCCGCTGAACCGCACAGCAGTAAGCGGAAGAAATACTATGTGCTGGAAATGCTTCCGTATCCTTCCGGCGCGCTGCATATGGGGCACGTGCGCAATTACTCGATTGGCGATGCCCTTGCCCGTTATATGTGGATGCAGGGTTATAACGTGCTCCATCCCATGGGCTGGGACGCTTTTGGTCTGCCTGCCGAAAATGCGGCCATTAAGAACAAGGTGCCGCCGAAGCAGTGGACGCTGAGCAACATCGCGCACATGAAGTCGCAAATGCAGCGGCTGGGCTTTGCCTATGACTGGTCGCGCGAGGTCGCAACCTGTCTGCCTGAATACTACCGCTGGAACCAGTGGTTCTTTTTAAAGCTTTACGAGAAAGGCCTGGCGTATCGCAAAAAGAGCAAAGTCAACTGGTGTCCGGAATGCGCAACTGTACTCGCCAACGAGCAGGTCGTCTCGGGTTGCTGCTGGCGGCATGAAGAAACCAGGGTGGAACAGCGCGAGCTGGAGCAGTGGTTTGTGCGCACCACTCAATATGCGGAAGAACTGCTTGCCGATATCGAGAAGCTGGAGGGCTGGCCGGAAAAGGTCCGCACCATGCAGCGGAACTGGATTGGCCGCAGCGAAGGCGCGCTGGTGGACTTTGCCCTGGATGGCGCGGCTGGTCTGGTGGCGAGTAAAGTCACGGTGTTTACCACGCGCATTGACACTATTTATGGCGCCACTTCCATACAGCTTGCTCCGGAGCATCCGCTGGTAGCGGACTTTATCGATAACGATCCACATTTGCACGCAAAAGTTGAAGAACTGGTAGAGGAGCAGCGCAAAGCGAAAGAATCGGGCGATATTGGCTCCATCGAAAAGCACGGAGTGTTTACCGGGCATTACGCCGTGAATCCGTTCAATCAGGAAAAGGTCCCTATTTGGGTGGCCAACTACATACTGATGGATTACGGTACCGGCGCGATCATGTCCGTGCCGGCGCACGATGAACGCGACTACGAATTTGCCCAGAAGTACGGCATCGAGATTCGCGTAGTGATTCTTCCGCGTCGTACGGAAGAGCCGCCTGCTGCAGGTCAAAAGGAAGAGCCGGTGCTTCCGTACACCGACAAGGAAAGCCTGCTCATCAATTCCGGTGAATTTAACGGCTTGTCCAATCAGGAAGCCATTGAAAAAATGACGGCCTTTGCCGAACAGCATGGCTTCGGCAAAAAGACGGTTACGTTCCGGCTCAAGGACTGGGGAATCTCTCGCCAGCGTTACTGGGGCACGCCCATTCCCATGGTCCACTGTGCCCAGTGCGGCGTGGTTCCCGTGCCGGAAGACCAGCTTCCAGTCGTGCTGCCGGAAAATGTGGACATCACGCTGCAGGGCAGCTCTCCCCTGGCGCGCATGCCGGAGTTTGTGAATGTGAGCTGCCCAAAATGCGGCGGTTCGGCTCGGCGCGAGACGGACACCATGGATACATTCGTGGATTCGTCATGGTATTTCTACCGCTACACGAATCCGCAGCTCGCGGATCGGCCGCTGGATACGCCGACGGTGGATTACTGGTTTCCTATTGACCAATACATCGGCGGAGTCGAGCACGCCATCCTGCATTTGATTTACTCGCGCTTCTGGACCAAGTTCATGCGCGACATTGGAATCGTGAAAAACGATGAGCCTGTTGTCCGCCTTTTCACCCAGGGCATGGTGATCAAAGACGGCGCCAAAATGTCGAAGAACAAAGGCAACGTGGTCTCACCGGACGACATGGTGGCCCGCTTTGGCGCGGATTCCACGCGTGCCTATGCTCTCTTCGCCGCGCCGCCCGACCGTGATCTCGACTGGCAGGAAGCCGGCGTGGAAGGCGTGCATCGATTTCTGAGCCGGGTGTATCGCTTTGTCATGCGGAATGCTGATGCTGCGAGTAAAGCTTCAGGGAATACTTCAACTGCTGACGGTGGCTCTGTGCGGGCGATCCAGCGCAAGCTGCATCAGACGATACGGCGCGTGACGGACGATTTTCAGGGGCGCTGGCACTTCAACACCTGTATCGCTGCCATCATGGAATTCGTGAATGCGCTGTACGCAGTGGAAGACGAAATCACCGCTGGCCGGTTTCCCGCCGATGTTTTGGCCGATGCCCAGCGCAGTCTGGTGTTGCTGCTTGCGCCCTTTGCGCCGTACCTCGCCGCCGAACTGTGGGAGGTGCTGGGTGAAAAGAGCAATCTCCTGCGCCAGCCCTGGCCGGAATACGATCAAGCCCTGGCCAAAGAAGATGAAATTGAGTATGCCATTCAGCTCAACGGCAAGCTGCGCAGCCGTCTTGCCGTGCCTGCCGACACTCCGGAAAGCGCTGTGCAGGAGCGTGCGCTGGCGGACGAAAAAGTGAAAGCATCCATGGACGGCAAGCAGGTAGTGAAAGTAATTGTGATTCCCGGCAAGCTGGTCAACATCGTAGTGAAGTAGGAAGAGAAGTTGTTTTCAGGTTCCTTTGAATGTACGAATTCATCATCGATGAGCGCTCCTAATCCCGTACCTGCTGGTTTTCGCACGGTTACCCGCGATCCGGCGCTGTTTTTCATGGAAGCGGCCTGGCGATGGAGCTTTGGCACGGCGGCGCTTCTGCTGTTGTGGCACGCGTTTCGCATGTTGCCGTCGGCAGAAACGATCATGCACGCCGGCGTCGCGGCGTGGAACAGCCGCAACCCGATGCTGATTGCGGCCACACTGGTCCGCATTGAGGAGCAGAGCGGCCACCGGATTTCTGCTGTCGCTTTATTCGTTTTTCCGGTGATTACCCTGCTATGGGTGGCTCTGAGCGCTCTGGGGCGTGTGGCTTCGCTCCGGCGCTTTTCTCCTGAGCACTATCAGGACTGCTGGCTTACGATCTTTGGGCTGCATCTCCTGCGTGCTCTTTTCCTGTGGATTGGCATCTTCACGGTGATTGGCACAGCCGGTGTGGAAGGCCAGTTAGCCACACACAATCATCAGCTGGATTACATTCACTTTTATTTGATGGCGCTGCCTTCGCTTTTGGCCATCGGGTTTATGTGGATTGCGGTGAACTGGCATCTTTTTCTTGCTCCGATTTGCGCTGGCAATGGGATAAGCGCATACCAGGCAATCCGCCGGGCGGTTCGCATGAGCCGCACGCTGAGGGCTGAACTTGCCAGCGTGAGCGCGCTCTCTGGACTGCTACGCGTAGCCGGGATCCTGATCGTATTCGTCGTCTGCATTGCAACTTCAGCCTGGATGGGCCCAGCGCCGCGACGATATTCTTTACTGGTAGCGGCGGTCACTCTGCTGTATTTTGCTTTCGCCGACTTTCTCTTTGCCGCTCGACAGGCGTCGTTTGCGATGATTGTGACGCCGCCTGCCGAGGCTGAAGCTTTTCCTCTGAGTGCCTCAGAAAAGAGCGCGACTGTTTAGCGGCATAAAAAGGGGCGGAGTTTCCGCTTTACAGCACTGGTGTAAATGCGGGAAACTGGATAGTGGAAGAACAATCTATTGTTGTCCTCGACTTCGGCTCGCAATATTCGCAGCTCATTGCCCGCCGCATCCGTGAACTGAAAGTCTTCACAGCCGTGCTGCCCTGCACGGCATCCCTTGAAGAAATCAAAAGTTACCATCCTGCCGGCATCATTTTGAGCGGTGGGCCATGCTCAGTTTATGATCCCGACGCGCCGCCGGCGGATGAACAAGTGATGGCGCTGGGCGTTCCCGTGCTGGGCATCTGCTATGGACTGCAATTTATTGTCCATAAGCTGGGCGGGAAAGTGCGTCCGGCTCCAAAGCGCGAGTATGGTCACGCCGAGGTGAATGTTGCTGGCCAGTCGCGCCTGTTTCAGGGGCTGCCGCAGGCGCTGAATGTCTGGATGTCCCATGGAGACGAGGCACTGGAATTGCCGCATGGCTTCCGTGAGGTGGCCCGGACCAGCAGCGCGCTGGCGGCCATTCAAGACGAAGCCCGCCGCATCTGGGCCGTACAGTTCCATCCGGAAGTCCATCACACCAAACAGGGAACGGAGTTGCTGAGGAATTTTGTTTCCGATATCTGCGGCGCACGGGGCGACTGGACGCCGCAGCACTTTATCAGTGAGAGCATCAGCCAGATTCAGCGCACCGTAGGCGAACAGGGCCGCGCGATCTGCGCTCTTTCCGGCGGCGTTGACTCCGCCGTGGCGGCAGCGCTGGTGGCCCGGGCGATGGGCGACCGCCTGACCTGTGTCTTCGTGAATAACGGCGTGCTGCGCAAGAATGAATTTCAGAAAGTCCAGCAGAACCTGCGCGACAAGCTGGGCCTGAATGTGGTGGCGGCCGAGGCCAGCGAACGATTCTTAAAGAAGCTTGCCTGCGTGACCGATCCGGAGAAGAAGCGCAAAATCATTGGCAACGAATTTATTCTTGTGTTCGATGAAGAGGCGCACCGCATTGAGCAGAAGGCCGGCAAAGTCGAGTGGCTGGTGCAGGGCACGCTGTATCCCGATGTGATTGAATCGCGCAGTGTGCGCGGCCCTTCGCAGACTATTAAGACGCACCACAACGTGGGCGGACTGCCGGAAAAGATGAAGCTCAAGCTGATTGAGCCGTTAAAGGATTTGTTTAAGGATGAAGTCCGGCGAATTGGCCGGGAAATGGGAATGCCGGAGGAAATTCTTCAGCGGCAGCCATTCCCCGGGCCCGGTTTGGCCGTGCGAATCCTGGGTGAAGTCACGCCGGAGCGCATCGCCATTCTGCAGGAAGCCGATGACATTGTGGTTAACGAGATCCGGCGCGCGGGGCTTTACACGCAAATTTGGCAGTCATTTGCCGTGCTGCTTCCGGTAATGTCGGTGGGAGTGATGGGCGATCAGCGCACGTATGCTTACACCTGTGCCGTTCGCGCCGTGTATTCCGAAGACGGCATGACCGCAGACTGGGTCCCTCTGCCACCGGATGTGCTCAAGAAAATCTCCAGCCGCATTGTGAACGAAGTGCCAGGAATCAACCGCGTGGTTTACGATGTGACTTCCAAGCCACCGGGAACGATTGAGTGGGAGTAGTGCTGCGCGGCTGAATGTTGGCCTTGAGTTGATCCGGCGATCCTGTCATCAAGAATCGCCGGATTTTTTTGTCCTGGCTACACTGCCATCGTGTCCTGCAAGCGCAGCGATGTGTTGTCCGTGGCTTCCGGGAAAATGTCATAGACATAATCGAAGGCGGAAAGTACCGACGGCTTCATCGATCCGGCCTGCACGCGCTTTACGATTTCCTCGCGCGAGAAAAGGAAGATTGCATCCAGAATCTGAGCGCGCTCCTGCGCGCCGGTTTGCCCCACGATGAAGAGCACGCGCGCGCTGTGCTGTATGTAACGCGGTGAGAGAAGCTGGCGCTGCAGCAGGTCCATGATGATGCCGGCCTTGCCGCGATCAAAGCGTCCGCGATCTCCGCGCCGGTCCTGCTCGGCGAAAAACTCCGCCGTCCACTCATTGTGATATTCCCAAAGTTTGCGGAAGAGTTCCGGAGTGAAGCGGGTACCCGCCTTTACGGCATAGGCGTCGGCTGCCGGTTCCACGCCGTCTTCGGTCAGGGCCGGGCGCTTGAGATAACCATCTTTGGTGATGACGGCCTGATGGCGCACAAGAGTCCACAGCCACGAAACATCAATGCGGTAGGTAGCCAGATCGTTCATAAAACGCAGCTTGAGTTCGTAATCATCAATGGCCGCGGCGAAGTTGCCGTTCAGAATCTGGTAGCCATAGTTGGCCGCCATATAGAAGGCGTGCTGGATGCGCTCAATGGTGATCTCACCCTGCGGCACGCCATAGATGGACTCCCACAGCTCCGGGGTGAAGAGCTTTTCCGGGGAATTCAGCATGTCTTTGGCAATGACGCGCGGCGTGATTTTGCCGGCGGCATTGAGCAGGCCGCGCGATTGCAACAGGCTGCGCTCGGCCTCACTGAGTCCGCTCTTAGCGGAGGGCACCTGCTGGGTTTTCACCGGCACTGTTTCTAAGGGCGCATCGAGAATCGATTGCAGCTTATCAATCGCGGCCTGCAGGGGAGCATTACCGGCAGCCACGTATGCGGCTTCCGGGCTGGCGACCCAGCTCTGCCGGTATGCGTCGTAGAGTTTCCCTTTGACGCTTCCGGAGAGAATATCTTCGAGAGTGGGCTGCTGTCCGCCGGAAAGCGGCTGCTCCGGCACAAACACCAGACCCAGCAGACGCTCGCGCAATTTATCGATCACCATGGCGCGAAGCGCGAGCGGGTTATAGCGGGAGCGGCCATAGGGATCATTGGCCTGATAAATCATGACCGCAGCCATGCCGCCAATGGGCGCCGCGTTGGCCAGTTCGCCATTCTTCATTCCGGCCATGAGCATCATCAGCGCATTGTAACGCTGGTAGGCGACCATGTTCGGCGCGGCCATGCCGATGGACTGGGGATCGGGAAAGACGCCTTTGGGATCGTCCTTCCACATCTCGATCAGACTGCCGAGATAGTCCCAGCGGCCCACGTTGGTTCCCAGGAGGCGCCGGCGCAGAGTCCAGGCGATGGCCGGCAGCACACGGCCAGCGCTGCCTTCTTCATACAGCATCTTGATTTTCAGAGTTCCCGCAGGAACGCCGATCAGGCCTTCGATTCCGGAGAGAAGTTTCTCCACAATGAGCGCTTCCTGCGCCGACTGGAGCTTGGGAATGTAAAAGTAAACACCGGCGCCTGCACGCTTCAGCGCGTCGTAGTTGTTGAAGGCCCACAGGACAGTGACTGCAACCATGCCGGGCGCGGGCTGGCCGTCCACTGTGATGTGGTCGTAGCGCACGTGCAGCCCCGGAGGCCGTCCAAAGCGCGCCGGCCATTTGGCCGGAGGATTGGTGATCCGGTAGCTGCGGGTCTTATCTTTCTTGACGACTTCATAAGCGCGGTCGTTCCATTCGCCCTGAAAGATCTCTTTGGCATTTTGCAGGGCGGCAAACACCCCAACCGGCTGATTGGTGGCCGTGCCGTCAGGCCGGAAGTGCGGCGGCGATGCATCCTCGAAGTCGGGCATGTTCATGGGCGCTGGGCTGTTGAGTGCGTTAAACGCCATGTCCAGCGGATACCATGGGCCGGTCAGTTCCAGCCCCGCATTGCGCAGCGGGTGCGCGTCGGCGGGAATGGGCACTTCGTCATTGAGCCGCCAGCGCCAAGGGCTTTCCTGGCCGAGAAAATTGTCGATCAGGCCCTGCGTAATCTGGCGCCAGGTCCAGAATTTCCCGCTGATGGGGTCTTCGAACTTTTGCTCCCACTGCGGCCATGCATATTTTTCCCGCACCGACGCGGGAGACTCGAGCATATGGCGGCGCGCCGTGAGCGCGGAGGCAATCTCCGGGCGCAGCTTGCGAGTCAGGCTGGCAATGGCTTCTTCAACGCTGACTTGTTTTCCATTCGCCGTCTTTGAGCCAAACAAATTCGGGAAACTCTGGAGAATGTCTTCGCGGATCATGAACTTACTCCTCTATTGATTACAGAAAATTTCGTTACTGAAGAACTTGTCTTTATAAAAACTAATGAGCAGCCAGTACCGGCGTTTCGTTCTTTCCGGATGTATTCGATGCCGCGCTGCCCTGAAGAAATTCCATGGCCGCCTGTACGCCACCGGCGTGATGCGGTACGCTCGCGGCGTGCAGACCCATTTCCACGCCTGCCAGCGTGCCAATCAGCATGAGATCGTTGAGATCGCCAAGATGGCCGATACGGAAAATTCTGCCTTTCATTTTTCCGAGGCCAGTGCCGAGAGAGATATCGTACTTCTCGAGCGCAATACCCCGAAAGCGGTCCGGATCGTGCCCTGCAGGGGTGAAGACCGCGGTGAGCGAATCAGAATATTCACCCGCATCGAGCGCCACCATTTCCAAACCCCAGTGGCGAACAGCGGTGCGCACAGCTTCCGCATGGCGGTGATGCCGGGCAAAGACGTTATCCATGCCCTCTTCCAGCAGCATGGCTATGGCTTCGCGCAAACCGTAGAGAAGATTGGTGGCCGGAGTATAGGGAAAAAAGCCGCCCGGGTTATTCGCAAGCATCTCCTGCCAGTCCCAGTAGGAGCGCGACATGCGATTCGACTTCGAAGCGCCCAGGGCCTTTTGTGATACAGCATTGAAACCCAGCCCCGGCGGCAACATCA
>Ga0070730_10001937_pt1 | contig 19289 bp, 20 predicted proteins | sample Coa_R1_3_FD_66447 | JGI IMG/M metagenome (GOLD analysis project Ga0070730, IMG submission 66447) | Surface soil microbial communities from Centralia Pennsylvania, which are recovering from an underground coalmine fire - Coalmine... | ecosystem: Environmental > Terrestrial > Soil > Unclassified ... | reverse complement strand
ATCTCCCTTTCGCCCAAACCCTCGCCGAGGTCCTTATTACTGGAAAATCGTGAAAGGATGCCAAAGATGTTTGAAGCGCAAGAACGAGAGCGTGAGCGTCTGGTGGAAGCGATTGAGCAGGCCGTTGGGCATCCTCTTGCCCAAAGACTCAGGCAAGCTTTTCTCACAGTTGCCCGTTCGCACTTTGTTCCGGTTTATTATGTGCAGGACAATCCTGGTGAATGGAGTCGACATGACGCTGCTGATATCGTGTACCAGGACCAGGTATTGGTAACCAAAGTGAACGAGAAAGGGCACCCCTGTTCTTCGTCTTCCATGCCCTCTATTATGGCGGCCATGTTAGAAGCTCTGGATGTTCAGGAAGGCCATCGTGTGTTGGAGGTTGGCACTGGCACAGGCTATAATGCCGCGTTGCTTGGTGCTCTTGTCGGACCCTGCGGGCAGGTCGTTTCGGTGGACATTGATCACGAATTAGTAGTTCAAGCTTCGGCTCGCCTGGCCGAGGCTGGGTATTCCTGGGTACAAACTGTTGGTGCTGATGGATTAGAAGGATATCCCTCTGCTGCTCCTTATGACAGGATCATTATCACAGGGGGCTATTCACGTCTTCCTGGTACCTGTGCGACCAGCTTGTTCATGAGGGCATTCTGGTGGGGAACCTCCTGAGTACATTGGCAACCCCGCTTTTTTGTTTGAGGAAGGAGGCTCAGGGGAGATTGAAGGGAACATTGCTTCCCACAGAGGCCTTCTTTATGTCGTTATCTACGGAGAGACTTTCCAAGAAGCTGCGGCCTGATTTTGCCAGATTTGAAAACGTCCCTCTTGTTGAGCATATACAAACGGATAGTGATATGATCAATAGGTTGTACAATGCTTCTTTCAGAATGTTTTTGGAATGCTCTCTCCCAGGAATAGAACTCCATCATCGTTACCTCGGCAGAGGGTCACACAAAAACATCGCCACCTGTTTTCTCTGGGAAGAGACGCTGCTCACGCTCTCTCCCTGCTTCCCTGATGAGTTGACATCGAGTGCTCAATGGGAAGGAGAAGTCCGTGGACACATTTCTCTCTGGTCGAAAGTGCAGTCCTGCTACGAACAGTGGATGAGTCTGGGTGCGCCTTCCCTATGCCAGTATGAGATGGTCGTTGCGAGATCTGAAGTCCAGCGTATCCATCTGAAATCATTTCCCCTCTCTTCGAGGGAAATGGAACAGTCTCTCTGAGAAAGAATAGTTTTCGTGATAAACAGGCAGATGTATCTAGGTTCTTATAGAAAGGTAGTTTCTCTCTAACAGAGAAAGAATGCGTGAGATACGAAAAGAGGGTTTTCAGATGGAAACAAACAGGTTGGCAAAAAAGGCGTTGGAGCCTCTCGCGCTAGGACACATTCGTCCACGCGGCTGGCTTTTGAATCAACTGCAGATCCAGGCCGCTGGGTTAAGCGGTCATCTGGATGAATTTTGGCCTGATGTTGCCGAGAGTGGATGGATTGGCGGAACGGCTGAAGGCTGGGAGCGGGGACCATACTGGTTAGATGGTATTGTTCCTTTAGCATACCTGCTCGACGATGGGGGGCTGAAGGCCAAGGTGCATCAATGGATCGACTTTATCCTCGATCACCAGCAGGCCGATGGGTGGTTGGGGCCTGTACGTGATCAAAAATATGGTTATGAGCATGATCCCTGGCCCGTAACTGTTTTTCTCAAGGCCATGACACAGTATCAAGAGGCCACTGGCGATTCACGCGTTCTACCAGCATTGAAGCGCTTCTTCTCTCGATTGCGGGACATTCTCGCCACCCGCGCTCTTACCTCCTGGGCTCAGATGCGTAGTTCCGATCTCATGTTGAGCATTTACTGGCTTTATGAGCGCGCCCCAGAAGAAGACTGGCTGCTTGACCTCGCACAGACGATCCAGCAACAAAGCTATAACTGGTTGGAGCATTTCGAGCATTTTCAGTATAAGGAGCGGCAGACGACGTGGCAACATGAGAGCCATGTAGTGAACACCAGTATGGCTATTAAACAACCTGGGGTGTGGTATCGCCTCTCGCATAACGAACAGCATCGCCAGGCTGTGTCTACCATCCTTGATATGCTTGATACCTATCATGGGCAAGCAACTGGTGTATTTTCAGGAGATGAAAATTTGGCAGGTAGGAATCCCTCTCAGGGGACGGAGTTGTGCGCGGTGATGGAGTATCTTTATTCTCTGGAAGTGCTTTTGGCTCTCTTTGGGGAAGCGCACCTGGCAGACCGTTTAGAGCGAATTGCCTTCAATGCCTTGCCCGCCCCCTTTAAGCCTGATATGTGGGCGCATCAATATGACCAGCAAGTGAATCAGGTGCTTTGCGTGGTCGCGGAAGATCACCTCTATACGACGAATGGTCCCGATGCCAATCTGTTCGGGCTTGAGCCAAACTTTGGTTGCTGTACCGCTAATATGCACCAAGGATGGCCCAAATTTGCGGCTCATCTCTGGATGCAGACTCCAGATGGAGGGCTGGTCGCGCTGAGCTATGCTCCTTGTCTTGTCAAGACGTCTGTGTCTGACATTCCAGTGAGCGTCGAGGTGAACACTGACTATCCCTTTCGGGAAACGGTGAAACTGCTCGTCTCAGCGGAACACGCTGTGCGGTTTTCATTGTACTTGCGAATCCCACAATGGTCTCAAGAGACAACTCTTGTGATTGGAGATCGCCCTGGAGAACGGATACAGCAGCCTGGCACATTCTATCGTCTTGATCATCTCTGGCAGGAGTCAACAACGCTCTCGTTGCATTTCTCTATGCCCATTCGGACGCAGACCCGCTATCATAATAGTGTTGTTCTGGAGCGCGGCCCGCTGGTGTATGCGTTGAAGGTCGAGGAGGAGTGGCGGCACATTCGGGGAGAACTCCCCCATGCTGATTGGGAAGTCCACCCTAAAAGCCCCTGGAATTATGCATTGGAAGTAGACCCGACCCATCCAGAGGCATCATGTCGTGTTGAAGATCATCCTCTTGGCGTCACACCTTTCTCTCCTGAAGGAGCGCCTGTGAGTATCCACGTACAAGGACGGTTGCTCCCAATCTGGACTCTTGAGCACAATGCCGCCGGGCCGCTCCCCATGTCTCCTGTCGCGTCAACGCACCCGTTGGAGGAATTAACCTTGATCCCCTACGGCTGCACCAATTTGCGTATCACCGAATTCCCTGTACTTGAGCGATAACGAAGAAAGCGATGGTCGATTCCTAATGCAACGAGAATCAGTTTCCTATTGGCAAGCAACTTCTGATGACGTTCTTCTCAGTCAGGAGCTGCCCCATACGGTTGATGTGGCAGTCATTGGCGGGGGCATATGTGGGGCCGCTACCTGCTATTGGTTAGCGCGTGCTGGCGTGTCTGTAGCCTTGCTCGAACGCCAAGCGATAGGTGCTGGGGCGACCGGGCGCAATGGCGGATTTGTGTCCGCAGGACCGGCAGGTGGCTATCGTGATGCCAGGATGCGCCTGGGAGAGGAGATCGCCCGGTCTGTCATGGTTCTGACTACTGAGAGTAAAGCATTATTAAAGCAGATCGTACAAGAGGAAGAGATTGTCTGTGAGTATCGAGAACCAGGGACCGTGCGACTGGCGGTGGGAGAGGAGCAAATGAAGATCTGCCAACAAGAAGTGGCACTCCAGCATGCGGATGGCTTCCCATCCATTGGGCTTTCCCGGGCGCAAGTCCAGGACCTGATCAAGACGGAGCTTGCGCCTGATATTCTTGGTGGGCGTCTCTCACCCGAGCAGGGTTTGATCCATTCCGCGCGTTTTGTCCGGGGATTGGCACAAGCAGCCCGACGCCGAGGGGGGAGTCTCTACCAGGCAGAGGTCACCCACATGGTCTCTACTCCAAATCATGTCATCCTTCAGACTGCACGCGGCACCACTCAGGCTGGAGCAGTTGTGTTGGCAGTCAATGCCTGGACTGGACAACTGCTTCCGGCGCTTGCTGATATCATTGTTCCAGTGCGTGAGCAAATGCTTGCCTACTCACCTCTCCCCACGGTGTTTACAACGGGAGTGACTGTTGATCTGGTGGCTGGCGAGTACATGCAACAGACCCCAGATGGAACGCTTGTTATTGGGGGATGCAACACGGTGGCGCCTCACGAAGATATTGGGATCTGGGAGAGCACGCCAACCTCCATCGTGCAAGAATCTATTGAGCAGGTAGTGCCACGTCTCTTCCCCAAGCTTGCGCCGCTCAGAGTCATCCAGCGTTGGGCGGGACTCTTGGATTGTACGACAGATAGACATCCGGTCGTTGACGTTGCGCCTGGAATGTCACGAGTATGGTTTACCGCCGGTTTCTCAGGGCACGGTATGCCCTTCGGGGTCAAATTTGGGTCACTGCTGTTGCCAGCAGTGACCAGCGGATCGCTGCCCGTGGCGCTACAGCCGTTTCGGTTGGATCGACCCACCCTCAATAAATGGAGTGAAAGAAAATGAAATTGGGAGAAAAATAATGGATGGAGACAACGTTGCAAAATATCTATTTGAAATGGGGCAGATGAAACGCGTGAAACGCTCGGGTTGGTGGCTGGCGGGAATCAGCAATCCAGAAAGTATCGCGGAACATTCGTTTAGGACGGCCATTATTGGATATATTTTGGCGTCTCTTGCGGAGGCGGACCCGGCTAAAACCGCTCTCCTTTGCCTGTTTCATGACACTGGTGAGGCCAGAATCAATGACTTTCATCGTGTGGCTAAAAGGTATATCGATGTTGGGAAAGGCGAGGAAAAAGCTATTCACGAACAAACAGCCCGGCTCCCATCAGAGATAGCAGAACAAATCACTGCGTTTTTTGAAGAATACGAGGAAAGGCTCTCTTTAGAGGGAAAGCTTGCTCATGATGCCGATTTATTAGAATGCCTTATCCAGGCACGAGAATACCAGCAACAGGGGTATGTTGCGGTGGATGATTGGATAACCAACTGTTTTGCTGGTTTGCAAACAGAGGTAGCAAAAAGTGTAGCTGATGCTTGCCTGCGTACTGAACCCTATGGATGGTGGCAAGGGCTCAAAATAATATAACTATCTCAGAGCTTGTAAAAAAAGTAGCCTAGAAGCATACGGATTTGGTAAGCAAATGATATGGCAACCAGAAAAGAGTACACAACTGACCTGAGTGATCAGGAGTGGCAATTGATTGAACCACATCTGCCTAGTCCTAAACCATTGGGCCGCAAGATCGAATATTCACGCAGGGAAATCCTCAATGCCATTTTTTCTCTCAATCGGAACGGATGCACGTGGCGAGATTTACCCGGTGATTTTCCTCCCTCTGGCATGGTTTCGCACTCCTCTCATGCTTGGCGGCGTCAAGGCCTCTGGCAAGTGCTCAACGAAGTGCTCAGAACTCAACTCCGCGTGGCTCAAGGGCGTCATCCGCAGCCAAGCGCCGCGATTTTGGACAGTCAAAGCGTGAAAACGACGGAAATCGCTGGAGAGAGAGGATATGACGCGGGTAAAAAGGTGAAAGGTCGTAAACGGCATATCCTGGTAGATACTATGGGTCTTTTACTCATCGTTGTCGTTCCTGTTGCTTCCATCCAAGATCGAGATGGAGCCAAACTGGTGCTAGCCAGAGGAGCAAGACATTTGACCCGCTTGGTTCCTATTTGGGCGGATGGCGCTTCTGCTGGCGAACTCATCAACTGGGTCAAAACGACCTGCCAATGCGTCCTGGAAATTGTCAAGCGAACTGACTCATGCAAAGGGTTCCAGGTGCTCCCACGCCGCTGGGCGCGTAGAACGGACTTTTGGATGGCTCAATCGCTCTCGCCGCCTGGCCAAAGACTATGAGCAACTGCCCGAAAGGAGCGAAGCGATGATCCAGATTGCGATGATCCCCCTGATGCTCGCACGACTCGCACCCAAGCTCAACAGCAACAGAAGCAACACTTCTTGGCACTGCAGTCTCATGCTGATTTAGCAGCCTGATTTTTTGCCATCGTATTCTCAATGAAAAAGGAGCCGATCTAATCCTCGCACCAGTCCACTCACCCCCATCACTTTCCGTGCGGCAAGGAGTGTGCCACTCACATACGGCTCGGCACCAGACCCAGCATCGTGGCGAATACTCAGGCGTTCCTCGGGTAACCCAAAAATCGTTTCAAACGCAATAACATAGCCTGGCAGGCGTATGGAATGAACTTGTGTCCCGTCAATGGTTGCTCCACGTGACTCTTTTGGACCATGGGTATTTTCAAGAGCCACTCCCAATTGGTTCTGGGAAATGGTGGCGAGTGCTTCAGCTAGTTCGCGTGTTGTCCCGCTAGGAGCATCAATTTTTGCAGCACTAGCATAATCAATGATCTCCCAAGAAGGCAGGTATTGAGCCGCCATCAAGGAAAAATGCTTTGCCAGGGCTGCCGTCATGGAGAAGTTGCCCGCTGCAATGACTCCGAGCTTTTGGGCCTTGACTCTTTGTTCAATGTCTGCGTAATCGCTCGCTGTCAGCCCGGACGTTCCAACGACCACTCGTACGCCTTTGTCGAGTGCAGCCAGAATGTGGTCCTTCACCACATGAGGTCCGGTGTAGTCAATGAGGACATCCGTTGGTGCCGCCAGCGCTTCTTCCAGGGATGCAACGATGTTCACATTGGCTCTCCCATGACCCAGTGCCTCCCCAATATCTTTTCCAACTTGTCGGCGAGCAATGGCACCGACAAGTTGAAATTCGTTTGATGCTAAGATGGCACCTGTCACTGCACTGCCGGTCCAGCCTGTCGCGCCTGCTACACACACTCTAATAGCCATAATTCAAAATCCTTTCTCACATCCTTCTTCTCTCCTCGATTCTACCACTTTTTCAGATGGCCTCTCAGCTCAACTCTCTTTTTTTACAGGCTCTCAGCCTAGTAACTCAAATCTGATCCTTCCGAATCAATTGTCATGGAAGTGGTGAGCGCTACACTCTAAAGACCCTGAACCCAGGTACAATAAGTGTAGCTCATACGAGAAATACGAATCGACGCTCAGTTTTTTGTGGCACATGCGACTGCTTGCATATATTGCGGTGGTTGAGTCGTGCGTGTAGGGAATAGAGCGTAACCATAGTATTCGGCTGAAGTGGCCCACGCCCAAAAATGGGGCGAGAGCAATTGATTTGCCTGTGAGTACGAGTATGCGCAGAAATACCCCGCTCATTTCTCTGAGATGAAAAGAAAAGGAATATGAAAGATATGCCAGATTTTCTCTTAGCGCCCAAATCTTTGTTTCTACGCATACTGCACGGCCTTCATCGGCTTCTGGGATCTATCATATCACCTCTTCCGGCTTTCCAGGCTGAATGTCTTGCTTTGTTGATTGATGGCGAAAATATGTCATCTGAATGGGCCGTTCATGTCCTGGCGGCAGCCGGGAAATTTGGCGCGGTGAATATTCGGCGGATCTATGGCGATTGGACACAACCAGCTTTGTCCGGTTGGCAAGCAATAGCATCGCACTATGCAATGGTGATGATCCATTACCATCCTCCTGTTGCGGGAAAGAATGCTTCTGATATTCGACTTGCAACTGATGCGGTGGAATTGTATCGAGATGGTATGAGAAGGTTTTGTCTGGTCAGTTGTGACAGTGATTTCACTCCGCTGATCCTGCATCTCTGCGAGCAGAGATGCTTTGTATTGGGCATCGGCAAACCAGAAACACATCCAACATTTCAAAGTGCTTGTACCATCTTTCTTACGACCGATCAACTGATTCCTTCTTCTACCCACCTGAAGAGGAAATCATCTGCTTTGGTTCCTGCTCCTCCGATGCCGCAGGGACCATCTTCGGCTCCACCCGCCTCTTCCAGTATCGATACTTCACTCCCCTCTCACGTCGAGGCAGAAATACCTCTGCTGGCTTTGTTGCAGGACGCCTACAAGAAGGTGGTCGAATTCAAAGGCAGAGAGCCCATCGCATTGGGAGAGCTTGGCAATATGCTCAAACGTTTAGATGCTCAGTTCAAGGTAAAAACATATGGAAGTGCAACATTAAGAGCACTCGTGCAAAAATATCCAGAGGTGTTTCTCGTACAGCAAAAGGGAAAACAAACCTTTATTCAGGTCAAACGAGAAGGAGCAAAAGAGATAGGCGTAAATTCCCACAAGGTATAAATGGCTTTTGTTGCGAAATGTATTAATTCGTTCTTTTTGTGCGAGAACACTATGAAAACGCTATTGCCAGCTATTCCAAATAAGATGCATGGTTATTTGGAATAGAAAATGAGATTATGTTCGAACAATCGACCAGGATGTGCATAGTTTCAAGCATTATTGAAAAGATGAGATATAATGAGATAAGAATAGTTCAAGTGCTAAAAACCGCTATTTTCTAGTAAAAGGTTTGGAGGAAGAATGACAGAAAGGTACTTGCCTGTACCGATATGGAATAGCGCCATTGGCGGTTGGGAGCCAATCGATTCGCGTGGCGGCCAGCGCATGGTGAGTTGGCCCAATGGCTTCAACCCTCTTGTATTGCCTATCCCAGAGTATATAAACGGAGATCATGTACAATTCGTGCGAGACGAGACATGCGCCCGTGAGGGAATTATACGCAGAGTATCCTTACGTGGTGGAGTCTATGGACCTTTGGAAAATCAGGACGAGGTCATAAGGCGTTGGTATCTCAATGCTGATGAGATCACGTATATTGTCACTGCCCGCGGCCATGATCATCGTATCAAAGGCTGGAATATTCTTGGGCGGTTTGTATCTCTCGAACGTCTTTCACGTATCATTCCTCTCCAGGAATAAACCGAACAACCCTTTTCTACCCCACTGATGTCAGATCCCGAATGAATTCCAGACTAACAGTTAAGCGGAAAACTAACCATCCTGGCTTATTCTCACACTTAGTGAGATGTATGTTCTAGACGAGCAGTTAGTATTGACCAGAGTGACCATGGCTTGCAGTTGAGGATAAATCTGTCAGGTGAGGGTCCGAGCTCTCACCTCTACGCAGCTAGTAGCTCTTCTTGAACATTCACCTGGCCAGGGGAGGATGATATTCCCCTGAAAAATCAGACATCTTCAGAAACAGATTACAGAGAGGGGAGAGATGACCGTATTTGTCATCAGTTCTTACGCATGTTCTCAATACTGATATTCGTTTTATGTCGACCAGATAATGATGAATATAAGATGGAGATCGTCGGATGAATCTCTTTACTAATGGCTCAAAGCCTGCTGGCTTTGCTCTTTCTCCAGGCGGAAATCAGCTTGCCTTATTTACCTACCAACAAAGCCAATCACTGCTCACAGTATTCGATATTCAATCAGACGCACCTTGCATTGCTTCTCAAATTCCTCTTGCAATGGAAGTGAGTGGTGCCGCAATGCCGAGTTTCTCGCCTGATGGAAGCTATCTAGCCTTTACTGGAGAGAGACCAGGTGATTCCTTTGATCTCTATCTGTTTCACATGCTCAGTGGATTCGTGGAACAACTCACCCCTCCTGGACGGAAGAACTTTGTCTATCTTCCAAACTGGTCACCCGATAGTCGTCTTATTACCTGCTCCTATTTTGAACGGCCAGTTAGCCCTCAGAATCAACCAGGGATCATTACTATTGATATCCGGACCAAACAACTGATCAGGAGGACTCGGGCACTGGATAGCACTTTGCCCAAGTTTAGTCCTGATGGGAAACGATTGGCCTTTTGTCGCTGGCATAATCTCTGGCTGGTTGACCTTGAGACTGAGACGGAACTCCAACTCACACAGCTAGCTCAGGATGATGAGCCAGTGGATCTTCATCTGTACTGTTGGTCGCCTGACGGCCGATATTTGGTCTTTGAATATGGCCCTAATAATCAGAGGGTAGTGGGGCTCTTCGATACCTGCACTTCTACCTATCAGCGCCTTTCTGAGGAGGGAAAAGATGCGCGTGGACCCTCCTGGTCTCCAACACAAGAGACGATCTCTTATGTTGAAGCAAAAAGGAAGCTAGTATTTATAACGCCTGAGGGAAAACGCCTCTGTGATCAGGATTTGCCAGATGGTGAGGGCATCGCAACCTACCACGATAACAGTCCTCGTTGGGCTCAACGGGGCAATTGTTTGGTGCTCAGAGACCGGCGCGCCTCTAATGTATGGCTTGTGTTGCCAGAGCGCCCTCCTCGACAAGTCACCTTTTTTCTCCCACCCTCGGCTCCACATAAGCCGAGAAATATTATCTATCCTGGGCAGCATGGAAAACAGGTACCAGGGTTTCTCTTTATCCCACACGATACCGTGGTCAAGGGTGCAATCATCTGGGTTCACGGTGGCCCACATGCATCGGAAGATCCACGTAATCCCTCTATTCAGGCCCTCGTGTCCGCAGGTTTTGTGGTCCTCTCTCCTGACTATCAAGGATCAACGGGATATGGACCTGCATGGGAAAAACTCAAACCTTCGGCACTGGGAGAGGTAGATTTATTGGATATTGTCGATGGGCATACTTTTTTGTCGAAGGACCATATGGCAGATCGCGTTGGGATTGTCGGTTATAGTTACGGTGGGTACCTGAGCGTACTGGCCCTGGCGAAGTATCCTGACCTTTGGATCGCGGGAGGTTCGCTATGGGGCATTTTCGATGCACGTGTGATCCAGTTTCATGCAACCCATGCAGAGCCTGCATATGATACTCAGTGGCTTGACCGTCGGTCCCCCAACGCTTTGATTGAGAAGATAGTTGCGCCATTGCTTATTTTGCACGGAGCACATGATTCTCAATCTACAGTGGAAGAAGTGCAAACAGCGGCTGCTCGTCTCAAGCAGCAAGGACAGATGTGTGATCTCCATATCTTTTGGGATGATGGGCATGGGTTGCCGTATCATCAGCAAGAAGGCTGCCAACTGGTTGCCTCTTTCTTTCTGCAATCGCTTGAGGGATAGGACCGCGCTTACGAGCAAGTTATGGTGCATTGATTCAGAAAGTAAAGGAACGAAAGTCGATGCTAAGTAGAGGTGCTATCGAAAATATAACAGTATAGTTGTTTTTATAGAAGCAAGCTGTGTTCTGGCTACTATCCCGCTCATCATGGATATCTATGAGTAGCGGCTTTTTATAGATGAGATGATGATGAGGGAAAGCCAACTTAGGGAGGTATAGCTCCAAAACTCTTTTTGGGAAAGCCAACTCAAAAGGGATTTCCATCATAATAGAGATGTATCAGATGTGCCCTTACCCGGATCCAGCGCGTTCATAGGATATGAGCTGCGCAGCCTTTGGATATCTACCAGATTTCTCAGATCGCTTCCTTGATGCGCCATTCTTTGCTGTATTGTCCCCTCTTACCCGCCTGGGCGTTTGCTTGTCAATTTTTCAAGTATTGCCGTTTTCATCGAACGGAAAAAGATAGATATAATGATGGATGTAAAAACGTCGCTATAAGCGATTTGGTTACTATGTTCTAAGGAGAAGGAAGAAGTTTTGTTAGCGTGCAAAGATTGCTTTCTATTGCCCCACATATTTCTACCGTTGCCAGTAGCATTACTTATCAGGGAGGGTTAGTATGAATGGAAGCCCAGTCGCTCGTTTGTTGTCATGGATAAAAAGATGGAAACGTCAGATGTTTTGGATCTTGCTTATCCTCCCCTGGCTCCCTCTCGTATTCTGTCGGTCAGCGATGAGCCCGTTGTTCTCCTGCTTGATTGGTTTTGTAGCGGTCCTTTGCACCCTTATGGCATTCGCCTGTCTTTTTACACTTTCCGCTCGGCCACGAAATGGGCAGCTTGTAATGGTGGCGCCTGTACGCTCCCCTGCCCTTGAAACAGCGTCGAGACCGCTTCCATTGGTACAACAGAGGCAGACCTTTCCCTCTATTCCTAGAACCGCTAAGGATGTACACAGAACGTTGGATCCAACAGAGTTTGAGTTTCTTTCTGCCGCCGTTGTGATCGGGCTGGGAGAAGGTCATACTTTCTATCGACATTGTGGGGGAAAAGGGGATCAGGGAGTTGATGTGATACTCTTGAACAAGCATGGGTTAAAGGTGGCAGTCCAAGCTAAGCGGTATGTATCTCACCGTAGTGTTGCTTCAAAAGAACTCCGTGAATTTGGAGAGGCAATGCGTTTCCACAATTGTATCTATGGATATTTCGTTGCTACCTCTACCTTTACTCCTGGTGCCAAACAGGTGATAAGTGCCAATGGATTTATTCGCCCTATTGATGGTCGGGCACTCGATTACTATTTGCAGGATAATCACCAGGCAATCGCTCAGGCATACTATGATATTCAAAACCAGGTGCCCAAATAGAAAGAAAAGATATTTGATCCACTGAGAGATGCTGCGTAGACGCGCAAGGGCTGACAACAACTCTGTTACCGGTCGGCAGCGCTGCGAATCACTCCTTGTCTGAGAAACCCTTGATAAACGAGCAGGAGGCCGAACTCAGCCAGGATAGGATGTGCTATAATAACTCTCGAAGAAACCACAGGATAATAACTCTATTAACTGCTCATATGAGAGGAAATCGATATGCCTATTGGCTCGCGGGAAAAAGTGACCCTACTCAATACATCCGCAGATGATGCACTGAGTATCGCCAATGCAATAGGAACGAGCGGCCTTGTTATGCCTATTTCTACCATGGAGCAGGTTCGCGTTGATGTCTCTAGGGCGCAGGTTCTTGTTCTCTGTCTAGATAGTCTACAGGTATCCGTTTCCCTCTCTGTCCATTCTTGGATGGCTCTTCAAATGCTTCTCTCAACTCCAGAGAGGCGCGTCTATCTGGCGCTTCCTGAAAAGGCGCTGATACCACCTGTAGTGTATCTCTATCGAATCATGGTGATAGATCCTTCCTCTCCTACCTTTCTACTCGTCCACGAAACGCTCTGGGATCATACCATCGAAATACTCGATCCAGCCCTGCTCTAATCAGCGTTTCTTTTAGTTCTGATCCACTTTTTCCTCTCGACTCATCTCGCTTTTTGTGATATAGTCTTCCCGTATTCTCTCTACAATTTTAACTGTTGTCTGGACATAAGGGGAAGTGTATATGCCGACTTTAGAGCGTTCGAATCCATTACCGCTGTATTACCAATTGAAACAACAATTGAAACAACAGATCCAGGCCGGGCATCTGGCCCCTCATACTGCCATTCCATCTGAGCCAGAACTGGTGGCCCAATTCCATGTGAGTCGCGCGACGGTCCGACAAGCATTAACTGAACTAGTCCATGAGGGACTATTGTATCGTCAACATGGTCGAGGGACATTTGTGTGTGAGCCACGAGTGCAACAGAGATCTATCAGTGAACTAACAAGCTTTAGTGAGGAATTGCGACGAAAAGGCAAACTCCCTGGAGGGTTGCTCATTATAAGCGAGCTGGTACGGGGAACACAAACCGTACGGGAGCAGTTGCGGTTGACCGATGAAGAGCAGGTCATCCGCCTGGAGCGGGTACGTACTGCCAATAATATACCTGTGGCATATGAAGTTAATTACTTGCCCTATCCACGAGCGGCAAGTGTCTACCAACGAGCGAAAGAAGTAGCGAATGGCTCGCTCTACAATGTGATGACAACCGAGGGGCTACGCCCATCTATTGCAGAACAGACCATGAAAGCCGAAGCTGCGGTTGCTCGTGAAGCCGATGTGTTACGTATCCAACCAGCAGAAATTGGCCTGCGGCTCTTCTCTACAACATTTGATGAGACGGGGGCACCTATTGAGTATACCGAAGCGTTTTATCCAAGTTCTCAGTATGAGTTCCATTTGACCCTGCGTGTGGCAAAGTAGGCAGGAGGAAAGGAAGACCCCTCATCTGTCAGAATGGAAATGCGGGGTCTTCTCCTATGAGTGATATTCCTCAATCCATTATTTCTTAGGAGAGGGGCGAGCGGGAGTTTGGAGGCTGGCGGCCTTGCTCACGCTTGCGGAAGAGGTGGCTGGTTTTCCTTCTGCAGCTTGCGCCAACACTGCTCCAACAGAAAATCCTACCCGTTTGTGAGCGGGCAGCGTGATTTGTTTGCCACCGCGAATGGATTTTACCCGGCGGGGGGCAACATTACGCAGGTTCCAGGCACCAAAGCCCATCAGACGGACCTCATGGCCCTTGGCAACATCTTCACGAACTACTTGAGTAAACGCGTCTATCACCTGGTTCGTTTCTTTCAGGCTCAGTTCTGCCTTGGCTGCGATCTGGTGAATCAGGTCATCTTTGCTGAGAATGTTCTGCTTTTTCGCAGAAGTAGATGTTTTCATATTTTTTGTCTATTTCTCCTGTATATCATCAGGCAAGCATGGTGCTCGCCTCTGTTCTGGATGCGCTCTACCCATCGATAATAGATGGTTTTTCATGACTATCTGGCAAGAAATTCTCTCACCGCCTGCACAGGAATAGAAATTCCTATGCATTTCCACTATACATAGTCTTACCAAGGAGAGCAACTCCGTATGTTGGTTGGGAGATAAGTGTACTTCCCCAGCAACAGACTCATGAGCGAGCGAACTCTGGGTTTTGTCGAGAAGCGGCAAGCCATTGGGTCTCCACGCAATTTGGTGCAGGATGAGCTTTGTTAGCAGAGTGAGGAACGCTTTCCCAGAAAGCGCGGATCTCCTCTGCTCAAAGAGAGTCTTGTGCGGCCTCAGAGATGATGGTTGTCCTCACACTCCTCAGGGGCCTTGTACGAGGCGAGCAAATTCTCACGCCAAGAAAATGACCACAACCGAAATGGTCTCGCCATCGAAAGACCTCATTATCGAGGATAAAGCCCTCCGTCGATGACAATGGACTGAGAGGTGAGGAACGCGTTGGAAATGAGCAGCCGGACCGGCATCCGCAACTTCTTCTGGCTGGCCAAGCCGCCCGATGGGAATGCGTGTAGCAAGCTGTCGATGTTCCTCTTCACCTCCTGGCAGGGTTGTCCCGCTCTCAATCAGCGCAGGTGCAATCGCATTGACCGTAATCCCATCGAGGGCAAGAGCGCCTGCCAGGGCATGCATCAAGCCCATCTGACCCGCTTTAGAGGCTGCATAATGGGCCCCAACCACTCCTCCAGTAAAGGCCGCCACCGAAGAGATCAAGATGATGCGTCCCCATCCACGCTTGCGCATACCTGGTATCACTCGCTGAGCGAGCAAGAATGCCGCCCGAAGGTTGACCTGCATGACATCATCCCACTCCTCCACGGTGATTTCTTCCAACGAGCGCTGTGGCCCAATCGCAGCATTACTCACCAGGATATCGACGCTTCCTAATGCTTCTTCAACAGATTGAACAAGCCTGGTGATCTGTTGTGGGTCACGCAAGTCGGTTCTCAGCGCAACGGCACGTTGCCCCAGGGTGCTAATCTGTTGGACCACGCTCTCGGCCTCCTCGCGCTTTCTTTCGTATCCAATAGCCACATCGATTCCAGCTTCCGCCAGTTTTAGCGCTATGGCTCGCCCTATGCCACGGCTTGCTCCCGTCACGAGAGCTACATGCTTGCTTGTATCTATCAATCTTTTTCTTTCCTTTTATGCATTTCAATCACACAATATCTACTACTGTCTGAAAGAGGGAAAGTAGTATCCCAGGCTATCTAGGTGTCAGGCAACCTCATCTCGTATACGCCCGGATGAAATCCAACACCCGTTGCCAGGCATCACACGACGCCTCAGCCCACTGCTCCGCGCTCCGATCAAAGAAACTGTGCGGTGCATCCGGATAGACGACAATCTCATGCTCTCTATGGCCCTGCTTCAGATTATGATCGAGCACTTCTAACTGTTCGGCTGGTATGAATGAATCACCACCTCCAAAAAGGCCAAGCACAGGAAATCGTATGCGCTTTGATGCTTCAAGGAAGGTTTCTTTTTCCATTGTAAGGCTCAAGGCAGCGTAAAAGCCAATGACACCAGCAAGCTCAAAGCATGGCTCTGTCGCAGTATATAACGAGAGGGCGCCTCCTAAGCAAAAGCCGACAATGAATGTTGGTTGATGTGCTTGATCTTCTACTTTGAGAGCGTTTAACGCAGCAGTCACGTCAGCGAAGAAGGTGGCTTGCTGGAGCTGTTGGAGATGAGGCATATGATCGAATGAATCGCGCGGCTTCAGACCAGCAGTGCGCCCAAAGTAATCAAGAGCTAATGCAGTTATTCCCTTTTCGGCAAAGCGCAATGCCAGCTCTGTATAAAATGGATGTAAGCCGCGCACATCAGGATAGATCAGTACTTGTACTCCAATTGGTTGCTTTGGGAGAGCAAGAAATGCGGCGGAACGTTTTCCATCAGCTGCCGTTATGATCAGATCTTCCCCTCTGGCTGTCCCATTTTCGCTTGTGGGGATGGGAGGGCATGAGTTGATGTCATGGCACATAAGACTATCTTCCTTTCCTTAATCTCGCTGAATATTTCGACTGAGAAAGACGCGCTTCGCCACGCCAAGTGCATTGAACACTCTGGGGACGCCGATAAAGGGGACACAGTTGATGAAAGCCTCAACGATCTCATCTGGCTCAAGCCCCACATTGAGCGCGGCGTTGAGATGAAACTCCAGTTGCACTTCACTGTTCCCTAACGTGGTGAGGGCCGTGAGCGTGATAAGCTGACGTTGCTTGAGATCGAGTCCTGACCGAGAATAGATATCCCCGAAAGCGAACTCAATGATAGCAGTAGCCAGATCAGGGGCGATAGCTTGTAAGCCATCAAGGATTCGTTGACCACCCTGACTATCCAGTTCTAAAAGGCGCTGCCACCCTCGCTCATAACGTGACAGATCCTGATGCTGCGGGCGTTCCTGGGGGTCTTGCATGGGCTGTCCAACTCCTTTCAGGAGGGAACTCATCGTTTTTCTCTTCCACTGTCCTGTAGTACAATGGAGGAAGCGCGGTTGATATGGACGGTTGTCGCGTTCCATGACGAGAGTATGCCGCACGTTGAAGCGTTGAACAATTCCCGAAAAGAGACTAGCCGAAAATCTGCTACGCAGACGAGAAGAGGAATGTCCATGAATGATGAGCAACGACGAGCGGAACTGGCACATTTTCTGCGTTCGCGACGTGAGCGCCTCTCGCCTGCTCAGTTTCACTTGCCAGTGGGAGCGAAAATACGGCGCACACCAGGCTTGCGGCGTGAAGAACTGGCTCAGGTGGCTGGGGTGAGCACCAGTTGGTATATGAAGTTGGAACAGGGGCAGGAGATCCAGGTGTCAGCACAGGTCCTGGAGAGCTTGGCCCAAGCGCTGCAATTGACGCCCAGCGAACGAGAACACCTCTATGTGTTAGCACGTGAACAGCTTCCGCTGCCTACGAAGCACCACACCTCACACATCAGTAAGGATCTGCAAGAGACTCTCGACATGCTCAACCCGCACCCGGCCATGGTGCTGAACGAGCGCCTGGATGTCGTCGGCTGGAATCGGGCTGCATCTCTGGTCTTTGCCGATTTTGACGCGTTGCCCGACGGGGAGCGGAACTTTGTCTGGATCATGTTGACGCATCCAGACCAGCGTCATCTCTATGCTGACTGGCACTACTGGGCACGTCAGACGGTTGCACTCTTTCGTACGAGCACTGGGCGCATTAGCGGTGAGCCTTCGTTTATCGAGCTGCGAGATCGCCTGATGCAGGCCTGCCCAGAGTTCCATGAATGGTGGTCACGACATGATATCGGGGAGGCGCCGATCGTCCAGAAGAAACTTCATCACCCGCTGGTCGGCTCGCTCATGTTACGAACCACTCCTCTGCTGCTCGTGGAAGATCCCAACCTGAAAGTGTTTGTCTTTACACCTCTGCCAGAAGCGGATACGACGCAAAAGCTTCTCTGGCTTGTTAATCCTGCTCAAACCGATCGAGGGTAGGTCTAGAGCAAAGGAAGTAAACCCGATGGAACGCAAAACCTCCAGACCTTGGGGAGTGGTAGGGAGAAGACCTGATTGGCAGATCCAAGCCCCATCCCCTCTCAAGAGAACAACCAAGCGGTCGGGTTACTCCTTGCTAGAGAGCATGAAGCACCCGCTGGCGCAGTAGTGGAAACTCAGCGCGGCCATACATCATACGCTTGATGAGCTTTAATTTGTTGATCTTTCCTTCCACAACCCCGTTGCTCTCCTGTAAAGTGAGACCTGCCAGTACGCGGACGCCCCAAACATCTGCGTTCGGCCCTGGAGGGCAGCCTGCGACGTCTGCGCCTCGAGCGCATTGACCTCTATCAATTCCATCGCCCCGACCCCAAGGTTCCATTTGAGGACTCGGTCGGTGAACTGGCGCGCGTTGAGGCAGCAAGGGAAGATTCGCCATGTCAGACTCTCGAATGTCACCATCGATCAGCTGGCACGAGCCCAAAAGATCGTCCCAATTGTCACGGTGCAGAATCACTATAATCTAGCGATGCGCCAGTCCGAACAGATGACGAAAGCCTCGTCCGAGGCGATGATCGATCTCTGCGCCCGCCAGGGGATCGGCTTTATCCCCTGGTCTCCTCTGGCATTTGGAGAACTGGCTCGCGCCGGGGGAGCCCTCGACCAGGTTGCCAAGCGGCACAACGCCCAGCCCGGTCAGGTTGCACTCGCCTGGCTCCTCAAACGCTCGAGCACGATGCTGCCCATCCCTGGCACTTCCTCGGTGAAGCATCTGGATGAGAACATGATGGGTGCGACGATCAAGCTCAGCCAGGAGGAGTTTGATGCCCTGGATCGGGCAAGCCAATAGCCCTTCTCGGGAGGGCTTGTGATGGGATGCGATCAGCACCACGAACCAGCGAACGAACTATCTCCGGGGATCCGTACCTTTGCACGGATGATTGCTTCTCTCACCGAAGAAGCCGAAGCCATCGGGTGGTACGAGTAGCGCTTAGCCGTGGAGCCAAACGCCCAGGCTCGTGCTCTCCGTCCCTTTCTCAACCGTCCAGTCGTTTCAGCTTTGTTGGATCGGCACCCCTGATGAGAAAGCCGCTTCCTGCTCTTCAATGAGAGGATCACAACGTGTAAATCCCAACATGAAACGGGTCGCTTTTCCAACCCGTATCCCAGGTCGGGCAGGCTGTTCGAGAGAGTTTCCTCACCAGGATACGTGTTGGATTTTCCCCAGAACCATGTTGGGATTTACACATGACGCACAAAGGCCATATGATGTCGCTGCAACGGATCATTGATGAGCATATGACTCGTCGCAGTCAGCCAATGTGTGAGAGCAAAACTTCACCGTGTTCACACATGCTTTCTGGTAGAACATAAGCAGGTGAAGTTGTACATACCAACTTTCAACTGGTCGTTTTTCCAACACGTATCCCAGGTCGGGCAATTTGCCCGAGGCGGCTCAATTCCTCCTGTCCCGTCTGTGGCCCACCAGGGGAATTGG
>Ga0070730_10001936_pt1 | contig 19290 bp, 13 predicted proteins | sample Coa_R1_3_FD_66447 | JGI IMG/M metagenome (GOLD analysis project Ga0070730, IMG submission 66447) | Surface soil microbial communities from Centralia Pennsylvania, which are recovering from an underground coalmine fire - Coalmine... | ecosystem: Environmental > Terrestrial > Soil > Unclassified ... | reverse complement strand
CGTCGGCTTGCGTAAACGGCTGGAAGATGAGCTGGAGCTTCTCCGGGGGAATGCCGCAGCCAGAATCGGCCACGCTGAACTGCAGCACGACCGAATCCCCGAGCTGCGATTCCAGCCGCACCAGCATCCGCACGAAGCCCTTGCCCGTGAACTTAATGGCGTTACCAAGCAGGTTAAACAGAATCTGACGGATGCGCAGCGAGTCGCCCACCAGCGCGTCGGGAACGTCGTCGTCCACAGTGTGGCTCAGCTCGAGTTTCTTAGACGGGACCGTCATGGATAGGGTCTTTACAATTTCAGACAGTGTATGACGCAACGAGAATGGTACAGGGTCCAGCTCGAGCCGGCCGGCTTCAATCTTGGAAAAATCCAGGATGTCGTTTAGGATTCGGAGCAATGATTCCGCCGAATTGTCCACGGTCTCGAGCAGTTCGCGCTGCTCGGGAGTGAGTTCGGTCTCCAGCACTAGTCCAGTCATTCCGAGGATGCCGTTCATGGGCGTGCGGATTTCGTGACTCATGTTCGCCAGGAATTCGCTCTTCAAACTGTTGGCCTCTTCGGCACGAGCCTTCTCGGCGAGGACGTTGGCTTTTTCAAGGTGCAGCTCGTGCGTCCTCTCGCCCACCGCTTGCTCGAGCAGGCGCTGGATTTCGAGGAGCCGGTGCACGCGCCAGCGCCATGCGGCGATCACGAGCCCGAGGAGCAGCAACAGGCCAAGCGTGCGCGACCACCAGGTGGCCCACCACGGCGGCAGGATTCGGAAGGAGACTGCGGCGGGCGCGGTGCTCCAGACACCCTCGGCGCTGCGCGCCAAAACTTCAAAACGGTAATCGCCGGGCGGCAGAGCGGGATATCGGACGTCGCGCTCGGCGGTTTGGATCCAACCGTCTTCCAGGCCAATCATGCGGTATCGAAACCGCACATCCGCTTCGCTCAAGTACGTGAGCCCGGCGAATTCGGCCTGAAATGAGCGGTCCCGATAGGGCACCTGGATAGCTTCCGCCCATGGCAGATGCTGCGCCCCGAATTGAAGGGAAGTCAGTAGGACCGGTGGTGGAATTGCTGCCTTGTATAACTCCGGTATAAAGTGGGAGAGCCCCCGGCTGGTACCCACCCATATACTGCCATCCCGATCGGCGTAAAGAGCGCGGCTGGCGCAATCGTTCCAAAGCATACCCTGCGCCTGCCTGTAGTGTCGCCACGTGTGGCCATCGAATGCATTCATGCCGTCGGTGCCGCTGATCCACGTCCACCCCCGCGCATCCACCACTATGGAAGAGAGCTCATCGGATGTGATGCCATTGGCTTCGGAGAACTGTTGGACGTGCGGGCGGCCCCGGGCGAAATCCAGCCGTGTCGCTCCCAACGAATTGTTGTATCCCACCCAGAGTGCATCCGGGCCGATGGCCAGAAACTGGAGGTCATCGCTGCGCAGTCCGTCCTGGGTGGTGTACCGTTCCCAGCGGCCGTGGTCCAGCCCGAGAAGGCCCGACGAGGAGGCAATCCACCACCGGCCTTGTGCGTCCTCCGCCACCTGCCGGACCTCCTGCTCTAGCGGACCGATCCCGGGCACGAATGGCTCGAAACGCGGCGAGCGGCGCACGTCGGCGCTGCGGAAGGCGCCGCCGCGCGTGACCACCCAGAGACTATCACTAGCATCAACCTCTAACTGCAAGATCCAGTCCTGACCCGGCCGGGAACCAAGCGAGTAACGGTGCGTACTTCCGGAACGCGGGTCTAGCCGTGTCACTCCGCCTGGAGCGCTGCCGACCCACAGGGCGCCATCCGAACTGGACGCAATGGCCCGGACCTTCCTACCGGCAAGCCCCTGTTTCTCAGTCCAGTGCGCCCAACTCTTGCCATCCCGACTGCGGCGATGGAGTCCTTCTTCGGTGCCCACCCACAAAACCCCCGACCGGTCGCGATGAATGGCTTGCACATTGGTGCCGGGAAGGCCTTCACCGGTGGTCCAGGATTGCCACTCGTTGTACCCCACCCACCTGGCGAGACCCGCTCCGGCCAGGCCGATCCAGACCGAGCCTTCACGATCGGCGAGGACGCAGCAGGTCGGGTTCGTGGGCAGCCCCTGCGGGATCGCTATCCGCTCCCAGTCGTTGCCGCTGCGGCGCAGCAGTCCCGATTCAGTGGGCACGATCAGTCGTCCTTGCGCATCCTGATGCAAGGAAACGGAGGTCGCAGTCGCCGAGTTGATCGCGGTACTCAGACTCTCGACAAACATGGCGGAACCGCGCCACCGCACACGGACCTGCTGCGGACAGCGAATCCAGAGGTTGCCTTCGGGATCGGCCAGGATCGCATCCCAACGGCCGGGCAGCACGCCAGCCTCGCTGCCGAAGGCCGTGACTCCATCGGCGGTCAGCGAGCAAATGGCGGCGCCGCAGCCAAACCATAGGTCGCCCGCGGAGGTCAGGAACAATCCGTAGACGGAAGAACCGCCGGCTTCCAACGGATTGGCAATGAGGCGGAAACTGTAATCGCGCCCGGAGGGCTGGCCGATGAACAGGCCCAGACCGGTCGCCACGTAGAGCCGTCCCTGGGCGTCCGAAGTAAGACCCTGCTGGGTTGAGATCTCGGGTGAATCGGGTATCGGGATCGGCTGGAACCTCTCGCCTACTCGTCGCGCCAGGCCATTGTGAGTGCCCACCAATAAGTCGCCGCGGGGGGTCTCATGCAGCGACTCGATGATATTGTCCGGCAGGCCATCGGCTGTGGTGTAACCCTGGAAGTGCAAACCGTCATAACGGTAGAGGCCCGATGATGCGCCGATCCAAATGAATCCGGTTCGGTCCTGGAGCAGACTGTGCACTTCCATGCCACCTAGCCCGTCGGCGTGCGAGTAGTATTTGAAGTTGTACCGCTGCGCGCCCAACCAGGTGGGGAACGCGAGCGCCCACACTACGAGAGATAAGGAGAGGCGGAGATGGCGCATGGCGGCCCGTCATATTCACCATCGGCATTGTTCTCCTGACGCTTTAGAGGGCCGGGGGAATGCTGGTAAGAGCGCGGAGGGCCTTCGGGCGCGATCTTACCCGGCAGAACCCGCCGCCAACGAGCTTCGCGGGAATCGATTTAGGCGGAGACGATTCTGCGCGGTTCACTGCCGATCAGCGGGCCACGGTTTCGTATCGAGCGGCTTGCCGCTTATGCTTTGGGCGCTTTGGCGACTACTTTGAGCGCTTTGTCGTCCCAGTAGAGCACGCGGCCTTCACGATACGACTGTACCGACATCGAGATGGTAACCTGCGCGCGGAAAGCGGTGTCCACATCGAGCACCGGTTTCTGCCGGCTGCGCACGCAATCCAGAAAATTCTGCATGTGCGCCCATTCCGGTTTCTCGGTCACCGGGATGGTGATGTCACTGTCTCCCCACTTTGCTTTGTAGGCATCGTTGATGGTGCGCCGTTCGGGCTTCACGGTGATGTGGTCGGTTTCGCCCTCGAACTTGCCATGGTCCACCATGATGATGGTGCCTTCATGGCCGCGGATCAGGCCCGGGATGTGCTGCGAGTTGGCCATCGAGGAGCTCAGGATCAGCGAGTGTTTCTTCTCGAAGTCCGCCATCAAATTGAAGGTGTCGGGCACTTCGCGCTCGTCTTTGAAAACGTAAATACCACCCGACGCCATCACGCGGGATGGGAATTGCGGCTCCGGCCAGCAGATGTTGAGCGGGGCGACCACGTGGAAGAACAGGTCGGTGGCAATACCGCCAGAGTAGTCCCAGTACTTGCGGAACCGGAAGAAGCGGTCGGCGTTAAAGGGCCGCTTGGGCGCAGAACCGAGCCACATTTTCCAATCTATGTAATTTTCACCCTTTCCTTCCGGCCCGGCTTCGGCGTCGATGGGCCAGTTCCACTCGCCCTCGACTGAGTTGCGGTGATAGGAACCCTGGCTCATCAGCATCTGGCCGATCATACCGTCGGCGATGGCTTTCTTGGCCTTCCACCACTGTTCGGCCGAGGTGGTTTGCGAACCCACCTGGAAGACGCGCTTGGTTTCATGCACGGTCGACGCGAGCAGCTTGGCCTCTTCAATGGTGTGGCACATGGGCTTTTCGCAGTAGACATCCTTGCCCTGGTCCATGGCTTCGAGCGCGATCTTGGCGTGCCAGTGGTCGGGCGTGGCCACGACGATGGCGTCGATGTCGGGCCGGTTGATCACCTCGCGATAATCCAGGAAGCCGTCGCACTTGAGCTGCTCGGCGTTTGCCCGTTTGCGCTTCTCGTAGACGTCGCAGACCGCAACCACTTTGCAGTCGTTGGTGCGCTCGCCGATTCCTGCGAATGTGCGCGCCAGGTACGAGCCGCGGCCACCGACTCCGATCACACCGACTTGAATGCGATCGTTGGCGCCGACGACGCGGCCGGCCGATGTCTTGGCGGGACGCGCGGCGAATGTTTTGGCGGCTGCCCCGAGCGTTGCGCCGATACCTGCGGCCTGTTTCACGAAGTCTCTACGATTGACGGATGAATTGTTCTCAGACATGCTATGCCTTTCTCTCAGATGTGGCTGCCAGCGATGCAACCGGCTTGGCCGCGTTAGGGTAAAAACCGTCCAGGTGAAGGAATGTTAAGCTACATTCTACTCCCCCACAACACCGGTTGGAAGAAAGGCCACCAAATTGCTGCTTAGGCTAGTGGGAGGTCACACACCAAATGAATAAAACCTTAGGCATATCCCTGATTTTGACCGGGGCGCTGCTGGCCGGAGGTTGCGCAACCAAGAAGTACGTTCAGCAGACCGCGGCTCCCATCCAGAGCAAGGTCGATCAGGTTTCGGATCAGTCGAACAAGCAGGGCACTTCTATTGAAGAGGCCCGGAAAGACATCGAGCGGCATGAAACAGGTATAAACGCCGCTAAGGAGCGCGCCATTTCGGCGGAAAATCAGGCCAAAGAGGCCATGACGGCGGCCCAGAAGGCCGACCAGAACGCCATGACGGCACAGGGCGCGGCAGACAAGAACGGGCGTGAAATCAACTCTTTGCGTGATTCCGTCAACACCACCCTGGGGAACCTGGACGATTATAAGCTTCAGGCCGAAACTGTGGTGCCGTTCGGTTTCAACAAGGACGTGCTGTCCGACGAAGCCAAAGAGCAACTGGACCAGTTCGTAAAGGAACACGCGACAGCCAAGCGTTACTTCATTACGATCGAAGGCTTTACGGATAAGACCGGAAACAAGGCTTACAACGATGAGTTGAGCCGCCGCCGGGCCAGCCACGTAATGGCCTATTTGATCACGCAGCACGATATCCCGGTTTTCCGGGTGCAGGATGTTGGATTAGGTAACGAGAAGCCGGCCGATACTGGACGGAACCGCGCCGCGCGGGCGAAGAACCGCCGTGTGGAAATCCGCCTTTTCAGCGCCGACCAGTCCCTCACTCTGGCACAGAAGCAGTAAATCCCTCCGGGCACAGGGCGGGCAAAACCCGCCCTGAGCAGAAAATTTTCCCTGCAAATTTTATCTAATGTGAAAAAAGTGACGTTTCCAGACCGGTGCGTAATTCAGCACACCGGGCAAATCCCCTGCAGGTAATCTCCCTAACGGTCTTTCAGGCGGTTCTCGCCACGCAACGCGACTTCAGCGAGCGCGCTCCTTGCGATTCCCGCAATTCCAACCTAAACCATGGCAGTGCGAAAGTCGTTTAGCGCTTTGGTCAGGCTCTCCACCTGATCGTCCAGCGGCAAATATTCCATGGCTACGTAGCCGCTGTACCCAGTCTTTTGAATCGCCTTGTACACGTTGCGATAGTTGATCTCGCCGGTGCCGGGATCGTTGCGGCCGGGATTATCAGCCACGTGAAATACGGCGACGATATCAGCGGCCTCGGTGAGCGTGCGGATCACGTTCCCTTCCTGCACCTGCTCGTGATAGATGTCAAACAGCAGGCGCACGTGCGGATTGTCCACCTGGCGAATGAGCTTCGCGCCTTCCACGCAGGTCGTAAGGAAAAATCCCTTGTGATTGACGAGCGAGTTGAGCGGCTCGACGATAGCGGTGAGATTCGCGGCCGCGACGAGATCGCCTGCGCGCTTCGACCCCTCGAGCAGGCTCGCGTACTGCTCATCATGCGTGCGGCCCGGGATGGCATTGCCGCTCATTAGTAAGATCTGCGGGACCTCCAGCTTCTGCGCATAGGTGATGGCGTTGCGCACGTCAGCGAGAAAGTTATCGCGCTGGGCAGGATCGACCATCGAAACCGGCCGCTTAATCCAGTCGGGCGTGGCGATGAGCACATCCATGCCCAGCCGGAACGAGCGCGTGAGTTTCCTGATGCGCGCGATATCGGTGTCGGTCCAGTTGGCGTACTCACCCACCATCTCGACCGACTGCACGCCCGAGCGCGCCGCCACTTCGAGCTTCTCCTCGAACGATCCTTTGAGCGTCCACAGCATCACCGAGCTTGTGATTTTGGCTTTGGGCGGGAGTTGCTGCGGGGTTGATGGCACGGCGCCGGCGATCAGGGCTGCGCCGGTTTTCAAGAGCTCTCTTCGCTGCATAGGCTTCTATGGTAATCCGGCGTGAGAGTGAAGGAGCATCGGAGTCGAGCCGCGATCTGCCTGGTTAATTGGCGCGTGTCGGTGCGCAGGCACACGCGCTAAAGCGCGCCATCACCAACATGCGTCGGTTGCTCTACCCGGCCGTGCACATTTCTGAGCTGGTTTCCATTCGTGTTTACGAATTTCGATCTGGGTGCCGGCGATTCGATCGCCAACGGCTTGTGTGGAAGGCCCCCGCCACGGCAGCGACATGCGCGACACGGACCATAGATACCGTGTACGAGCTAGCTGACCTGGGCAGCGGGCATGCCGATCAGGTTCGGCGGACCCAAACGCCGCAGTTGATTTGCGCTAACGAAGCGGCCCCATTGGCGCAAGACTCACGCAGCCGCGGTTCAAGAGTATCCAGTCCAAGCTCGCCGGCAGTGACCACCCCAGCCTTCTCGAGCAGCGGCGCGAGGGTGCGCAGAGTGGCGACAAGGTAACTCGGAGCGAAACTGTCGGGACCGCAACCGACGAGCGGATGAATCTGGGTTTCTGGCCAACCGAAGCCGGCTTCATAGAAGTAGCGAGGCATCTGCGAAACCACCTGTAATTGCGCGCCGCCCAAACGGAAAGCCTCGCGCAGCCAGAAATAAACGCGAAAGGCCAAGTCGGACGAAGGGTCGCTGACGAATCGCAAATCGAGTTCCAGTTCGTGAAATGCGACCAAGCCCCCAGGACGGACGATAGCACGCACATTCCGAAGGGCGGCCACGATGTCCGGCTGATGAATGAGGACATAGCGGCCCACCACGGCATCGAACGGTTTCCGATCCGCTATCGGTGAGCCGAACTCGCTCTGCACAAAAAGCACGTTGAGGCGACCATCGGCCTCAGCGCGTTGTCGCGCCGTGGCGATGGCATCAGCGGAACGATCCATCCCGACGACGAAGCCGCCAGGACCGACAAGGTCGGCGGTGAGGAAAGTGGTATCGCCAACGCCGCAGCCAACATCGAGCACCCGCATGCCAGGCCCTATCCCCGCAGTCCGCCAGATCGATTCCGTAATGCCCCGCAGGTAACCGGCCTGCCGTTGCAGACGCTCTTGTTCAGCGGCGCCGTGACCAAGCGAATACTCGGGCATTTTAGAAACTCCAGCACATAGTTATTTCAAACCATGGCTTGAGAAGAATATACCGCGAAGAATCAACAGCGATCACGCTGGATCGCAGACCGGACAAAAGTTTTTGCTTTTGGCTTCCAGAATTGGACTGCCTAGACCGTTGTGTTCCTGCAGCCGCACGCCCCTACGTCTTCTTGCGCGCGGTGTGGACAGTCCTCTTGGCCGTGGCCGGTTCTTTCAGCAGCGTCTCAGCCAGCGCGCGGATGTTCTTGTCCTGATCCTTGAAGAAATCATCCGCGCCGGAGTACTGCGCGCGAATCATGCGATGGCGGTCGATGAATATCAGTTCTGGCACATAGCTGGGTTTGCCGGGAGGATGCTGGATGTACTCTTGCACCTGTTCGCGCGGGGAAAAGCCTACGGGAAAATTCACGCCGTAATTGCGGATGAAGTCCGGCACCAGTTGCGGCGCGTTGTCATTGAACGCCGCACCAATAACCTGCAAGCCCTGCGGCCCAAGGTCTCTTTGGATGCCGCTCAGAACCTGAGCGGTGTGCTGGCAGTGCGGTCAAGTGGTATAGAGAAAAGCGAGCAGGATGACCTTTCCGGAGTACTGGCTGAGCAGCACTTGGCCGCCGTTATTCATACCGATGACGAACTCACTCGCGGGGCGCGGCACCTGCTGGGCGAAGGCCAGTCCGGCCACAAGCGGGAACACAGCGAGCACTTGACGGAGTCGCATGATACCAGTGTAGCGCAGCAGGCGCGGCGGCTCTGAAGAGGCAGAATCTGCGCGAAACGGGGCGAACTATGGCGCCAATGCCGGAATCGTGGGCTGTGGGCCGGCATGCTTAGCCGCCGCCACCCGGTGCTATCCTAGTGAAATCCGTTCCGGCCGGTAGTCTCATGCGCACACTCCAGTATTCGACGCCACACGGCATTACAGTTACCCGCACCATGTCGAAGGCCAGCTATCGGAGAGGCCTGCGGCACCTCTTGCGGGAACTGGACACGACGCGCGGCATTTACCTGTCGTCGGGATACGAATTTCCGGGGCGGTATTCGCGCTGGGATTTGGCATCGACGCGGCCGCCGCTCGAGATCCTGGCGTTCGACCGGCGCGTGGAGTTCCGGCCGCTGAACACGCGCGGCGAAATGCTGAACCGGATGCTGGCCGCGGTCCTGCGCGACCATCCGCATTGGGATTCGTTCGGCCTGGAGAATGGCGGCGTCCTGGCCGGAATGCTGAAGCCGCTGCCAAAACTGTTTCCGGAAGAGGAGCGCAGCAAGCAGCCGTCCGTATTTTCTATTTTGCGGGCGCTCATCCAGGAATTCCACAACGAACAGGACGGACGGCTCGGACTCGTGGGGGCGTTCGGTTACGACCTGCTGTTCCAGTTCGATCCTATACAGAAACGCCTCGCGCGCAGCCGTCAAAAAGATTTGCACCTATTTCTTTGCGACGACATTTATTTCATGGACCGCAAGAAGGAGCAGATCGAGCGCTACCAATACGAGTTTGATTACGAGGGTATCTCGACGCTGGCGCTTCCGCGCGCGGCTGAGCCGGTTGCCGCGCCGGCCAAGCTGCCGCCCGGGCCGATTGAATCCGACCATACGCCCGAAGAATACATGGCCAGCGTGGACAGAGTGCGCGAGGGCATGCGGCGCGGCGACTATTACGAAGTCGTGCTGCACCAGACCTTCCGGACGCCCTACGCGGGCAAAGCTTCGCAATTGTTCGAGCGCATGCAGCGCGCCAATCCTAGCCCTTACGAATTCCTGCTGCAATTTGGCGAAGAGCAATTGGTGGGCGCATCGCCAGAAATGTTCGTGCGCGTGGAAGGCCAGCGAGTCGAGACATGTCCCATCGCGGGCACGGCGCGGCGCACCGGCGACCCGATCCGCGACGAAGTGAGCATCCGCGAGCTGCTGAACTCGACCAAGGAAGAGTCCGAGCTCACCATGTGCACCGACGTTGACCGCAACGACAAATCGCGCGTGTGCGAGCCGGGTACGGTGAAAGTGATCGGGCGGCGGGTGATTGAATCGTATGTCAGCCTGTTTCACACCGTGGACCACGTCGAGGGCTTCTTGAAAGAAGGCTTTGATTCGCTCGACGCGTTCCTGAGCCACATGTGGGCCGTGACGGTGATCGGCGCGCCCAAGAAGGCCGCGGCACAGGCCATCGAGGCGATCGAAAAAGAGCCGCGTGGGTGGTATGGCGGGGCGATCGGGATGCTGTCGCTGTCGGGCGACATCAATACCGGCATTCTGATCCGCACGACGTATCTCAGGAATGGCATGGCGACATATCCAGCGGGCGCGACTCTACTCTACGATTCCGTGCCGGAAATGGAAGAGCGTGAGACGCGCCTGAAGGCGACGGGTTTCTTCCGCATCCTGGGAGGCGAGCCTGAAAAGCCGCCGGCGGAAGTGCGCGATCACGAAGGCGAGGGCGTACGCATCTTGCTGGTGGACAACGACGATTGCTTTGTCCAAACGCTGGCCAATTACGCCCGGCAGACCGGCGCCGAAGTGGTAACGTACCGCGCTGGTTTTCCGTCGGAGATGATCCGCGAGATTGCGCCCAGCCTGATTCTGATTTCACCAGGCCCTGGCCGCCCGGCGGATTTTGGCGTGCCCGATCTGGTCAAGAACGCCGTGCGTCTGGGCGTGCCCGTGTTTGGCGTGTGCCTGGGACTGCAGGGCGTGGTGGAGGCGTTCGGCGGCGAACTGGGGGTTCTGGATTATCCGATGCACGGGAAACCGTCGTGGGTCACACATCGCGGCAAGGGTGTGTTCGAAGGGCTGCCGGACCGCTTTCAAGTGGGCCGCTATCATTCGCTGTTCGCGCGCCGCGAGACGTTCCCGAACTGCCTCGAGATCACCGCTGAATCGGAAGACGGCGTGATCATGGGCGTGCGTCATAAAGAATTGCCGATCGAGGCGGTGCAATTTCATCCGGAATCCATCTTGACGCTCGAGGGCGACTGCGGGCTGCGCATGATGGAGAACATAGTGAAGCTGTACGGGCGGCTATCGACGGGCGTGACAGCTTAGAAACGCGGCATTGCCTGAGTTAACAGCGATTTCACACTTCATAACGCACGGTTCCTTCGGTTTCCGATTCACAAGTATCAACAAATCTTCAAGGCAGGCGTGATGTCCCCTTTTGCACATCGTTAAATTCAATGCCGGTGCTATAAACCTGAAAGCGCGTACGCAACAAGATTCAGATTAGCGCAACGAAAACGAAAAGGAGTCTCTAACATGCACCTGAAGAACGCCCCCCTCATTCCGGCCCATGAAGCTGATCTTGCGTCTAAGTGGCGCAATGTCGTCAGACGGCGCTCGTTTCTGCAAGGCATCGGGATTGCCGGTGCCATGCTGCCAGGCGGTAAGCTGCTGGCAGAAGACAACGGCCGTAAGCTTCCCAAGGGTGATGTTGCGATCCTTCGATTTCTGGCTGCGGCCGAATTGATTGAGAGCGATTTTTGGCAGCAATACAACGAACTCGGCGGAGTGAACGGCGGAAATCCAGCCTATATACTCGCGCTTCAAAATCTTGATGGCGACATGCCGCAGTATATTTCGGATAACACTGACGATGAGATGAGCCATGCGGCATTTCTCAATGCCTACCTGATGTCGAAAGGTGAGCAACCTGTCAACCTGGATGCGTTTCGCACTTTACCCAGCAGCCAGGCGACCGGAGCCAAGCAAATAGGACGGCTCACAAACCTCATGAAGCTCAACGTGGATACCAGTTGGTACACGCGCTATCGCAGCACTCAAAATCCGGATTTCGGCGCGACCTTCCCACAGGCAGTGAACATCATGAACGAACCCGCCATTCCAGTGAACGATGCAGATACTCCGCCCTCGCAGCCACAACCGGTGCCTCCCGCCACGTCGCAGCAATCCCGAATGCAGGCAATAGCCAACACGGCCGGATTTCACTTTGCGACGTTCGATCAGGCGGGCTCGAGTCTCTACACAACTCTGAGCTTAAAAGTGACTGATCCGGAGGTTCTACGCATCGTTGTGAGCATTCTCGGAGTCGAGGTAAACCACTTTGCGGTGTGGCACGACAAAGCCGGGAACGCTGTGTCGCAGCCGCTAGCCGGTGTAAACGATCCGGAAACGGGTGTGACTTTTCCGGATCTCAACGCTGCGCCTTTCGGGGGCGAGGCCTTCCAAACCAACTTGATCTTCCCGGAGCCTTGTGAGTTCATTACCCCGAATCTGCCGGCTTGTGCTGTCATTCGACCTTCGCTCAAGGAAAACGCAGGCGCAGTGGCTACCGCCACGGCGGTCGCGAAGAGCCAGCTGTTTCTAGGCCAATCGCAGGCATTCTTTGACGCGGTGATAGGCCTTGCAATGGAGGCAGATGCGGCGCAACGCAAACACGGCGGAGAAGGTTGAACCAGCTCGATTGCGACTCGGCCGCTGACATTCGTAACCAGGCTATATGGAGGGGGAACTATAAATGACAGAGAAGTTATCTCGAAGATGGCTGCTTGTTGCTGCTACGTTACTATTGGCGGCGAGCACAATTCCGCTCGTACGGGAGGTGCGCGCGGACGATGACGGTCACGCTAATAACGACGGTAAGGATTCTGTTGGCGCCAACGCTCTCCAGAAGGTCGACCAGGGAAGAAATACCTTTCGATTCGATACTTTCGGTGATGAGGCATTTTGGGGAGGTACACTGATGCTCCATCAGGCCATAGAGGGCAGCAAGCTTGGCGGCACAGGCCCCGGAGTAAGTCCCAACAGCGCATTGATGTTAGGACTGAAAGTGGATGTCGACGCAATTCCCCAAAACGTGCAAGAGAAGTTGAAGCACGGAAAGATAAGACTTGACGATCCTGCCACGACACTGGCGCTACTGCAAATGAAGGCTGTCGTCGGCGTCACCGGGTTTTTCAACACCACCGGCACATTGAGCTCTATTGGCATCCAGTGTGCGCTATGCCATTCCACGGTGGACGACTCTTTCGCTCCAGGTATAGGCCACCGGCTTGATGGATGGGCCAATCGCGATCTGAATGTGGGTGCGATCATCGCTGCAGCGCCTGATTTGAGTGCGTTTGCTTCATTGCTAGGTGTCGATCAGCCGACGGTGAGAACGGTGCTGTTGAGTTGGGGGCCGGGCAAGTTTGACGCAGAGTTGGCGCTGGACGGCAAAGCCTTTCGACCTGACGGCAAACCGGCGGCTACCCTGATACCGCCGGCTTTTGGATTGGGGGGGATCAATCTGCACACTTGGACGGGTTGGGGATCGGTGCCTTACTGGAACGCCTTTGTAGCCGTTTTGGAGATGCATGGGATAGGGCGGTTCTTCGATCCACGATTGAACGATCCGGTGCAGTTCCCGATCGCAGCGAAGAATGGCTTCGGCAACGTGCAGATCGATCCGGATAGTGATCGGGTCACCTCTAAACTTTCGGCTCTCCAGGAGTACGAACTCTCCATTCCTTCTCCGCAACCACCGCCGGGCACGTTCGATCCGGACGCCGCCAAACGCGGCGACGCTCTTTTCAGTGGCAAGGCAAAATGCAACAACTGCCATTCAGAACCCCTCTGGACCGAACCAGGGTGGAACTTGCACACTCCAGCGGAGATCTGCGTGGATGACTTCCAGGCCAATCGCGCACCGGATCACCGTTACAGAACCGCGCCTCTGGGAGCGCTCTTTACACACCAGAAGGGCGGCTTTTACCACGATGGGCAATTTGCGACTCTGAGTGCTGTAGTGGACCACTACAACAACTGCATGAGCTTAGGGCTTGCAGAGTCGGAGAAAAGCGATCTGATTCAATATCTTTTGAGCCTTAGGTTCTAGCCAAAACATGCTTGAACTTTTGACCAAGTTGCGGGCGACGGACGGCTGTCCACGGCCGTGACGGCGCAGCACTTAGCTGGGCCGAAAGTAGCTGCCCTACCCGTGCGCGGTTCGATTTTTCGCGCTGGAGCGGTCGTCCCAAGGCGCCGGCGACGTGAAGAAAAAGCTGCCTCGACCATGCAGGCTCTCATGAGTGCGGTTTGCGGCTGGCAAGGACGAGCACGATCACACCGGCGCCAATAACAAGCGAGGTGACGGCCGGCGGGACAACAACAGTCTTTTGCCGGTTGGCAGTAATGTCGATTGACCCGGTATGAACGACCTTCTCTTTTACGTGGTAGGTGATTCGTGGAGAAGCAAACAGCGTCAGGCCCAGTAAAATCAGCAGAACGCCGATGATTTTCATCCACAGAGCTTCTGCTCGTTGCACGGCTCGCATGTTAGCAGAGCTAAATGCATCCGCCCGGCGGCCTCAAGGAGTTCACAAGGCCGGCTCCGCTGCCTGCGACAGCACCAGTCCCGACGGCAGCTCTTCGCCAAAGATGCGGCCGAGCGCGCGTTCATCTCGCTCTTCTTCGCCATCGAAAATTGCCAGCAATTGCGCAGAGCGGCGCTGCGCCGCCAGCTTCTGGCGTATGGCGTCGCGCGTGGCGGCGGACAGATCGCGCGTCGGATCGTCGGTGCGGCGTCCGAGCGATGCAAGCGTCTCGGCGGCGGCGGGTGAGGGCAAGAGCGCTTCCACCCATCGCGTGACCGTCGCGGGCGGCAGCACCTGGTTGATGGGCGCGTAGAACAGCTCGCGCGCGCCGATACGCGAAAGGCACCAAAGCTCGGATTCGCGCGCCGTGCCCGCCTTGACGCCGCGAACCAGCGCCTCGCCGAGTTCGGTGCGGGTCTGAATGGGTAAGATCTCGAGGCTGGCGGCGGTGCGCCACATTTCACGGAGCAGGCTGCTATTGATCCGCGGCGGTTTCTTGTTGCCGCGCGGCAGCAGGAACGGCGCGATGCGCTGGTAGATATCGGCCTGCTGGTTACGGTTGAGGCCGCCGGCGATGCGGCCCCAAAAGATCCACCAGTCGATTTCGCATTGCACCTGGTTGGCGTACTGCAAGCCGCCGGCGTAAATGCGGCGCGCCTGTTCCACGCGGAAATCATCGCCGGGAAATCCGAAACCGGGACGCAGGCAGAATCCGCAGAGATTGAGCCAGCGGGCTTCGAGGGCGGGACTCTTCTTGCGGCCGTTGGCGCATTCGAGAAACACGTCAGCGAGCTGGCGGATGGCGGTGAGCGGCCACGACGTGCGCCCCAGCGCCATGGTTTCATCGAGCTTCGCGGGCAGTTCCTCCGGCGCGACCTGAGACTTGGCGGTGGTCGAAAACACGTTACGCACGAGCTCGGCCGCCTGCTGCACCGTGGACTCGCTCACCACCGCGGCGGGCTTCGATTTCGCCGGTTCGCCCGCGTGCTTGCGCAGCTCGAATTGCAGGCGCCAGCGCTGATCGCTGATTTTTGATTCGCACCAGGTTTCGAGCGTACCGATTTCCGTGAGCCGCGCGCCCACCTTCACCGGAATCAGGCGCTCGCCGGATTTTCCGAAGCGGATCACGGCGTGGAGCGGCGCGTGCGTGTGCAGGCTTTCATCACCGGCGGCGAATTCCAAAACCTGGCCGGGCCGATCTTCGGTGCGAGTGAGCGAGCTGTAAAGGCGGAATGAAACCGGGCGGTTGGCGACGAGCTGCAGATCGTCGCGATCGATTTCGAGCGTCGCGCCTTCCTCAGCGCCACGCGGGACTAAGCACACAGCCGCGACTTTGTCCTCCGCCGGCTGGCCGATGCCCAGGTAGTAAGTGCGCGGCAAGCCGCCTCGCACCAGCACGCCGCTGCCGGTGGAACGCACGTAGGAGTAGTAGGCGGCGCCGGTGGCGACGGCGAGATCCAGATCGCGATTCTCCAGAATTTCCGGACGCTTGCCGTACCAGTGACCGACGGCATCGGCCACACGTTCGCGGCAGATTTCGGGAATGAAAAAACCGCCGTTGAATAAAATAGCATCGGGCTGCTGGCCGGCGCCTTCGAGAAACGCATTCAAATGTTTGGTGATGGCGGGATCGGTCACATAGGGCAGGCCCAGTTCGCGGAAGAGACTGCGCTTTTCTTCTTTTGGGGCATCGCCGCGCTCCGTGATGGGGAGAAAACCATCGAGCGCCAATTCGAGCGCCTCTTCGCGAAGGATTTCACTCTTGAGCGAGCCGCCGATGAGTGACGCACCCGCGCCCAGAACCGTGATCTCGACGCTCTTCAGGTGCGCATCGCCCAGCAGCCGCTCTTTCGCGGCTGTGCACTGCCGGCGCAGCCCGCTACGCTGGCGGATGGAAAGCGGCACGCCCAGTTTCGTCTCCACCAGCCAGGCCAGCGTGAGATCGAGATTATCGCCGCCCAGCAGCAGATGTTTGCCGACGGCGGTGCGCGTGAAATCGATGCGGTCGCCTTCTCGGCCGACGCGGATCAGGCTGAAGTCGCTGGTGCCGCCGCCGACGTCGCAGACCAGGACGATCTGGCCGTCGTAAAGCAGTTTGCGCGAGCGCTCGAAGTTGTTGGCGATCCACGAATAGAATGCGGCTACTGGCTCTTCGAGCAGCGTCAGCTTCGGCAGGCCGGCGTCCGCGGCGGCAGCGACCGTAAGTTCACGCGCTTCTTCGTCGAAGGAAGCGGGTACGGTGAGGACGATGTCCTCTTCGGCCAACGGCACGGCGTGCTTCTGAGCGTGCGCCTGATCCCAGGCCTCGCGGAATTTTCGTAGAAACTCCGCGGACACCTCGACCGGCGAGAGCACGCGCCCGGTTTCCTGCGAATCCCACGGCAGAATTTTTGCGGTGCGATCGACATCAGGATTCGACAACCACGATTTCACCGAATGCACCAAGCGGGTGGGCACGAGCGCGCCCTGCTCGCGGGCATATACGCCCACCGGACGCCCGTCTTCGAGAAACATGAACGAAGGGAGCGTACGGCGCGGCTCGATCTTCCCGGGGGCGACAAGCTGCGGCACTTCGAAAATGTGGATGGGCGGATAGTTGACGTCCTCGGCTTCGCGAGGATCTACCCAAGCGAGCGCGGAGTTTGTGGTGCCGAGATCGATGCCGATTTTCATTGCGCCACGCGTTCGCGAACGTTGAATTCGAGCTTCCAGCGGCGGCCGTCGCGCGCCACGCACCACAATTGCAGCACACCGGTTTCTGTCACAACGGTTTCAAACGAGACCGGCACGGTGCCGGTTCCGTCGGTCGAATTCAGATTCACTTCCATGGGCGAGAGCTCTTGCAGGTCGCCGCTGAGATCTTCGATCATGGCGCCCGGCGTGTCATTCTTGCGCACGCTCGACGAGAAGAAGCGGAACTCGGCGGGCTCGCCGACGACGAGGCCAAACTCGCGGCCGGGGATGCGGACCGACGTTCCCTCCTCCATGCCGAAAGGAGCGACGGTGAGCGCTTTGAGCGGCGAGGCCATGCCGGGAACCGCGGGCATAGCGGTTTCGATACCAACATAATACGCGCGCGGCACGCCACCGCGAATGCGCACGCCGCGGCCGTGGCGCGCCAGTCCATAATAGGCCGCGCCGCGCGAGACGGCGTGCATCAGGTCTTCACCTGCGAGGGGCTGGACGGGACCGAAGCCCTCGTCCGCAAGCCATGCGTCGAGCACTTCGATGAGACGGTCGCGGATCAGGCGCGCGTGCAGCACGCCTCCGTTAAATAGAACATGCGTCGGCGCGGCAAGGCCGGACGGGCCGCGGCGCACGCGCTCATGCTCGGCCGAAGATGCCTTCTGCCGCAGGAACTGCGCCATGTGTTTGGTGACGGCGGCGTCGGCTGCGTAGGGCAGGCCGATTTCCTGCAGACCCATGCGCCGCTGGCGTTGCGGCATTTCGGAACTCGATACGTGCGGGAAAAAACCGTCGCCAAGCACGCGGTCGATGTCTTCGCGGCGAAGCGTGGCCTTGATGGTGCCGCCCACCAGCCCTGTGCCTTTTCCCAGAATGGTGACGGGCTGTTCTTTGGCGCGCGCGCCGGGCGCCAGCAGCTTTTCTTTGGCAACGCGGCAGTTGTGCCAAAGCGCGTGGAGTTGCAAGGTATCGATGCGCGTGCCTTTTTCCGCAAGCTCGCCTGCGACCAGACGGGCCAGCGCGAGATCCATATTGTCGCCGCCAAGAAGGATGTGCTCGCCAACAGCCATGCGTTCGAGCGCCAGTTCGCCCTGCTGCTCCGTCACGGCGATGAGCGTGAAGTCCGTGGTGCCGCCGCCAATATCGAGAACCAGAATCAGGTCGCCGACCTTCACCTGCTCGCGCCAGTTCCTGTGCCGCTCGATCCACGCGTAGAACGCGGCTTGCGGCTCTTCGAGCAGCGTGACATCGCGGAAACTGGCGCGTTCGGCGGCCTGCAACGTCAGCTCGCGTGCCACGGCGTCGAACGACGCGGGAACTGTAACCAGCACCTGTTGCTCGGTGAAGGGCGCGTCAGGCATCCTGGCATCCCAGGCGCGGCGCAAGTGATCGAGATAGCGCGACGACGCGTCCACCGGCGAGAGTTTCGGCACGCCTTCCGGCCCATTCCAGGGAAGAATCGGCGCGGTTCGATCGACGCCGGCATGCGAAAGCCACGATTTGGCCGAAGCCACCAGGCGTCCGGCATTTTCGACGCCCCGCTTCTGCGCCAGGCGTCCGGTGACAAATTTCGGCTCCGCATCCCACGGGAGCACCAGCGAACCAGCCGGAAAATCAGTGGCGCCGGGAACGTAGAGCGACGACGGCAGCAGGGGCTCGTCGCGCACCTCGCCGGGATTGACGAGCTGCGGTATATCCATCAGCCGCACCTCAGGCGCGTCGAAAGGGCCGATGTCAGGCGTAATTTCTGCGTAAGCCAGGGCGGAGTTGGTCGTGCCCAGGTCGATTCCTATGACGTACTTCATTCCACTTCAATTTCAGCCGGAGCGAGGATGCTCGAATCCTGTTTAGGGTTGATTGGCGGAAGGTCGATCTTACCGGCGCGCCAGCCCTTATGGCGCAGCAGGCCGCCGGACGGCTTACCCGCGGGAACATTGCCCACGAATTTGACGGCAGCGGGATCGGAAGTCGCAGGCTTGGTGAAGGTGCCCTCGACGCCATCGATCACCGGCTCGAGCTTCACGTAGCGGGCCAGCGACTCGCGAGCCTGATCGTGCAAGCCGCGCACCGCCGCGCCTACCTGATCATCCGTATAGGCGGCGATGTCTTCCATGATGAAATCGACCAGGCGCGCATCGCGCTGCAGGATGGAAAGTATTTGCATGGCGCCATCGGACGGGCGCGGCACGGCCGGCACCGAGGCCGCCTGCGGTTTGGACGCTCCGCGGCGCGCGAGGCCGAGCTTGGCCAGCGCGTCCTCGGGAAGAGAGCCGCTGAACAGGATCGAGAAAAAGCTGCGTATGGCAAGCCAGATGCGTCCCAAAGATTGCTCCAGACTTCCAGGATACAATCAGGCGCGCATTTGAGCGAACTTGAGAGGGTTCGTAACCCGTTTTGACCTTACACCGGCTTCGTCGAATCGCGGTGCGTCACCTTCGCCCGGTACCCGGCGTCCGCCAGGTTCTTGCGGATCTGGTCGGCGATCATGACCGATCGATGGTGACCACCGGTGCAGCCAAAAGCGATGGTCAGGTAGCTTTTGCCCTCGCGGATATAGTGGGGCAGCAGATACACAAGCAGCTCGGAAATGCGATCGATGAATTCGATGGTCTGCGGAAATGAGCGGATGTAGCGGGCCACGCTGGGGTGAC
>Ga0070730_10001935_pt1 | contig 19299 bp, 19 predicted proteins | sample Coa_R1_3_FD_66447 | JGI IMG/M metagenome (GOLD analysis project Ga0070730, IMG submission 66447) | Surface soil microbial communities from Centralia Pennsylvania, which are recovering from an underground coalmine fire - Coalmine... | ecosystem: Environmental > Terrestrial > Soil > Unclassified ... | reverse complement strand
AATTGTCTGCCGTCGCGTCAGCTGCATGCGCTTTCCAAAGAAACCAAACAATTCGGAGAGTATACCGCAGAATCGGAATATACGAGACAGGCTAATTAGAGGGTGGGGCCAGGAAGCCGTACTTGGCCAACACGGCCTGTCCATCGCTGGACAGCACGTAGTCGACAAATTTCTGGGCCAGGGCCGCGTTGGGTGAGGCCTGAATGGAGGCGATGGGATATGAGGCGACGGTGTTTAGTGCATCGGGGATGTCCAGCCGGCCGACCTTGCCGGCAGCGTCGGCCGTGATGTCGGTGGTGTACACGATGCCGGCATCGGCTTCGCCCAGGGAGACTTTAGCGAGCACTTGTTTGACGTCCGTCTCATACGAGACGACGTTGGCCAGCACGGTGGGGCTATAGGTGGCTGTGAAGCCAGGGTCCTTCGAAGCCTTTGTCAGGAAGTCGAGCGCGTAGCCGCCGACCGGCACGCTCTTGTCGGCCAGCACGATCTTAGTGCCCGGTTTGGCCAGGTCTTGCAATTTGGTCAGCCCGGCCGGGTTGGCGGTGGGATAAATGACCACCAGGCGGTTGCGGGCGAAAGTCTTCTGTGTGCCGCTGACCACCTGGCCAGACTTGATTACAACCGCCATCTGGGCGTTGTTGGCCGAGGCAAAGACGTCGGCCGGCGCGCCCTGGCCGATCTGCTGGGCCAACTGCTGTGACCCGGCGAAGTTGAACGTGACGGTGGTGCCGGGATTGGCCGCTTGAAAAGCCTTGCCGATGTCGTTGAACGCGCCGGTAAGCGAAGCGGCGGCGAAGACCGTCAGGGTCTGGCCGGTCGGGGCAGCCGTGGGGGCCGTGGTGGCCGGGACAGGCGCGCTGGTGGCAGTGGGCACGGGCGTCGCCCCGCTGCACGCGGCCAATAAGGTCAGGCTGGTAACCATCAGAGCAGCCCAGAGTTTTCTAGCGAGCATGGCGTATCCTCCAAGAATGGCAGTGGCGGCCGGATGAAACTTGGTTTATCATCCGACCCTCGTTATTCAGAGTATACTCAATTAATGAATACACTCAAGTTAAGTAATTACAGGTTCGATTAGCGATGAGCCCACTTCTGCGCCAACCCCTGACGGTCGAGCACGCCCTGCTGGGCTTTTTGCACGAGCGGCCCATGCACGGCTATGAAATCCACCAACACCTGGCCGGGCTGGCCGGCTTGGGCCTGGTGTGGCAGGTTAAACAGAGCCATTTGTATGCCATGCTGGACAAACTGGAAGGCGACGGGTACATTGCCGGGCGCCAGCAGGCCCAAGATGCGCGCCCGCCGCGGCGCATCTTCCGGCTGACCGGCACCGGCCGCAAAGCCTTTCGCGATTGGTTGGGCCGGCCGGTGTCGCATGGCCGAGAAATACGGCTGGAGTTCATGGCCAAGCTCTTTTTCGCGCGTCGCGAAGGCCCCGAGTGGGTGGAGGGGCTCATAACGCGCCAGCGCGAGGAATGTGGCGATTGGCGCGCCAAGCTGTTGGCCCAGGCGGCCGCCAGCCCGGGGCGCGGCTCATTTGAGTGGCTGGTGTTTCAATTCCGGGTGCGCCAGGTAGAATCGATGCTGGATTGGCTGGACCTGTGCGCCGCGGCCAGTCCAGAAACTGGCGCCAAAGGCAGCCAGGATGCGCCTTGACAACGGGTCAGGCGCCGCCGGTGACCGACACCAGCCCAGCGATTGAGGCGCAGGCTGCCCAGCCAGACGGCCGGACCGCGGTCCGCGCCCGCTTCACGGCCCTAAAATTGCGGAGCGTTGGCGCTGTCGGACTGCTCAGCCTGCCCCTGTTCCTGTTCTTCGTCATCCCCATAGCCGCTCTGTTGCTGCGCACATCAGGCGCCGATGTGTTGGGCAGCCTGGCGCGGCCTGCCGCCTGGCAGGCCATTGATCTCAGTTTGCGCACCACCACCATTACGGTCACGCTGGCCGTCCTCCTGGGCACGCCACTGGCATATGTCCTTGCGCGCCGCCACTTTCCGGGCCGGCGGGCCGTGGATACCCTGGTGGAGCTGCCCACGGTCCTGCCACCGGCTGTGGCCGGCGTGGCCCTCTTGGTGGCTTTTGGCCGGCAGGGCCTGGTGGGCTCTTGGCTGGCCAGTGTGGGCCTGCCCCTGGCGTTTACCGGCGCGGCGGTGGTCTTGGCTCAACTCTTTGTGGCGGGTCCACTCTACGTCAAAACTATGGCCGTGGGCCTGGCGGCCATCGATCTGGATTTAGAGCAGGCCGCGGCGATTGACGGCGCCAGCCGCTGGCAGATCTTTCGCTACATTACCGGGCCGTTGGCGTATCCGGCGGCGCTCAGCGGCGCCGTGCTCACCTGGTCGCGGGCCCTGGGCGAGTTTGGCGCCACCATCTTGTTCGCCGGTAATTTCCCCGGCCGCACCCAAACCATGCCGCTGGCCATTTATATCGGCTTCGAAACGGACTTCAATGTGGCGCTGACCTTATCCGCGATCCTGATAGCGGTTTCGTTTTTGGTCCTGATCGTGGTCAAGTTGTTGTTGCAGAAAGAGCAAGCGGTCTAGTGGTTTGGCAAGCACGCCGCGAAGTCATGGTACGATTTGGCCCGCTGATTGGTGTGTGACGCGGAAGCTCCCAGTGGCCACTCAGGAGGCTCAGCAATGGCACTCAAGATTGCGATGATTGGCGCCGGGTCAATTGGCTTCACCCGGCGCCTGATGGGCGATGTGCTGGCGGTGCCCGAGTTTGCCGATAGCACCTTCGCGCTGACGGATATTTCCGAGCGCAACTTGGACATGGTGACGCAGCTGTGCCGGCGGGACATCGCCGCCAACAAGCTGCCAACCCAAATCCAGGCCACCACCGACCGGCGGGCGGCCATCGCCGAAAGTGACTATGTGGTGAGCATGATCCGCCAGGGTGGCCTGGAAGGCTTCCAGACCGATATCGATATCCCGCTGAAGTACGGGGTCGACCAATGTGTTGGCGACACGCTGTGCGCCGGTGGCCTGCTGTATGCCCAGCGCACCATCCCGGCGCTGCTAGACTTCTGCCGCGATATCCGCGAGCTGGCCAAGCCCGGCGCGCTATTCCTTAACTATTCCAACCCCATGGCCATGAACACCTGGGCCTGCAACAAATATGGCGGGGTTAACACCATTGGTCTATGTCACGGCGTGCAGGCCGCGCACTGGCAGATTGCGCGGGCGGTTGAACAATGGGCCCAACAAAATGGCCTGATTGCGCCCGACGCGCACGTGCATCGCCGCGAAGTGGACGTGATCTTCGCCGGCATTAACCACCAGACCTGGTGCATCCAGGCCGCCTGGCGCGGCATCGACCTAATCCCGCGCTTGCTTGCCTTGTTGTCGGCGGTCGACGAGTTCCGGCGCACCGAGAAAGTGCGCCTGGATGTGCTCCAGCGCTTTGGCTACTACAGCACCGAGTCCAACGGCCACCTGAGCGAATATTTGCCCTGGTATCGCAAGCGGACCGATGAGATCCAACAATGGATCGACACCTCCGACTGGATCCACGGCGAGACGGGCGGCTATCTGCGCGTGGTGACCGAAGGGCGCAACTGGTTCGAGGCCGATTTTCCCACCTGGTTGGCAGCCGAGCCACCCACCTTTGGACCCGCCAATCGAAGTGAGGAGCACGGCTCCTACATTATCGAGGCGTTGGAGACCGGGCGTCCCTACCGCGGGCATTTCAATATCGTCAACCAGGGGCACATTACCAACCTGCCCAACGGCTGCGTCATTGAGATACCAGGTTACGTCGACCGGACCGGCATCAATATGCCCATTGTGGGCGCGTTGCCGATGGCCTGCGCCGCCACCTGCGCGGCCAGCATCCGGGTGCAGGAGATGGGCATGGAGGCCGCGGTGCATGGCGACGTGACCCTGCTCAAACTGGCCCTGCTGCACGATCCGCTGGTGGCCGCCGTGTGCAACCCGGAAGAGGTGTGGCAGATGGCCGACGAAATGTTGGCGGCGCAGGCCGCCTGGCTGCCGCAGTATGGCACGCAGCCGGCCGCGGCCGCCCACCGCCTGTTGGAAGCCGAGCAAAATGGCACGCGCGTCAAACTGCGCGACACGCGCGGCGCAGTGCGGCTGCACACTCAGACCGTTGAGGAGATGGCGCGCGCCAGCGGCGCAGCCCGCGTGATTGCTTCGGCGTCCGACAAACGCAAGGCAGCCCAACCGGCAGCCGCGGCCGGCGAATAGCCGAGCGGGAATCAAACGTAATTAAGGAGATGACGGCGACATGTCAACCCGCGCGGCCAGCGAGGCGTATCGTCTACGCTTTGCTTATAGCACCATCAACTGGGGAACCAGGCCCGAACTGGCCGCGGCCTTTGGTGAAATCCGCGCCTGTGGCTGGCAGGCGGTCGAGCTCTTCGATCACCCGCTCGATTGGCTCGGCCCGCCCCAGTTTCTGACCGAGCAGTTGGGCGGCCTCCACGCGGCCACGTTTTTTGGCGGTCTGGAAGTGCCAGTCAGCGCCGAGCAATTGACCATCCACAAACGCCGGCTGGATTACGCTGCCCTCTTTGGGGCCGAAATGTATGGCCTGGTCGGCGGTGGGCGGCTGCGCACTCGCCCGCCTGCGGCCGCCGAGTACAAGAACCTGGCCGATGCCTGCGAAGAGCTGGCGAACTACGCCGCGCCCCTGGGGTTGGGCCTGGCCTATCACCCGCATGTCGGCTGCACCATTGAGACCGAAGTTGAAATCGATATCTTGCTCAATGAAACGCACAAGACCCTGCTCTGCCTGGACGCCTCGCACATTGGGCTGGTGGGCGAAGACCCCATCGCCCATATGCGCAAATACCGGCAGCGGACCGGTTACATCCACCTGAAGGATTGGACCGCCGGCAAATTTGTCGAAATGGGCCGGGGTACCATCGGCCTCGATTTTGGTGCGATCCTGGCCGAGCTGCGGGCGCAGCGCTTCGCTGGGTGGGTAGTGATCGAGCAAAGCCGCAGCGATGTTTCGCCGGCCGACAGCGCCGGCGCGAACGCGGCCTATCTGCGCGCCTTAGGCTACTCGCTCGAGCTGCCGGGAGCGAAATAGCTATGCCCATCACGCTGGCGCTTGTGGGGTGCGGCGGCATGGGCCGCCGGCATGTGTTGGGGATGGCGAAGCTTAAAGGTGCCGGGCGCCTGTCGTTCGACCTAAGCGCCGTCTGCGATGTGCTGCCGGACAATGCGCGCGCCGCCGCGGACCGCGCCGAGGAGGTGCTTGGCCGCCGGCCGCGGGCATTCACCGATTTTGAGTCCCTGGTTCTGTCGAGGTCGGTCGACGCGATCATCGTCACGACCACGCCGGAGACGCACGCCGAGATCGCCCTGCGCCTTCGCGGCCGGCATCGACGTCATGGTCGAAAAGCCCATCGCGCTGTCCGTGGCCGATGGATTGCGGCTGGTGGCTGGGGCGCGGGCCGCCGGGCGCAAACTGGCGGTGGCAGAGAACTACCGCCGCGACCCGATCAACCGGCTGGGCAAGGCCCTGGTGGATAGCGGCGCGATTGGCCGGCCCTTCATGGCCACCCAGGCCTCGTCCTCCAGCGGTGAGTTCGTCATCATTACCCCCTGGCGCCATCGCCGCGATCGCGGCGGCATCATCATCGATATGGGCGTGCACTACACCGACATCCTCGAATATTATCTGGGGCCGATCGATACAGTTTTTGGCATGAATGCCATTATCGATACCGAACGCGTCGACGCGCACGGTGCTGTGCACCCGGCCGATGCCGAAGACCTGTCGGTGGGCGTCATGCGCTTCCGCAGCGGAGCGATTGCCAATTGGTCGCTTTCCCTGGCCGGCCGCGGCGAGGCGTCTTTTACTCGCGCCATCTACGGCAAGGGGGGCTCGCTGTCGATCCCCTCGGATCGGTCAGGCAAGGCCCTGAGCGTCTTTCAACGGCGCGCCGGAGCCGACGTGGCTGTGCCCCAGGATGAGCTGCTGCGGCTGGCGCCAGACTTTGCGTTGGATACTGTCACGGCCGCGCTGTTCGGCGGCGAGCGGCTGACCACCTATGGCTTGCCCTGGACCGACATCGATGCCAACCTGCTGGCCGTCGAGCAGGCCGACTTTGCCGAGGCGATCACGCATGACCGCGAACCCGAGGTCAGCGGTGAGCAAGGGCTGCGCTCACTGGCGCTGGTGGTGGGCCTGTTGGAATCCGAACAATCGGGCCGCATGGTGACCCTGGCCGACATGCTGCGCCAGCCCGGCCCCGCGTCCGAAAAAGCAACGGAGGCGCTGGCGTGACGCATTGGTCCCATCTGATGGATTTTGGGGTGATCCACCCGCTGATCTACCTGGAATGCCGCGGCGGCGCAGGTCCGATTATGGAGACGCTGCCGGCCATCATCAACGATTCAGATTTTGGGGCAATCGAAATCGCGCCGATCAAAGACCCCGAAGTGCGCCAGAAAGCCAAGGCGCTCCTGGCGCAGTCGCAGCTTCAGGTGGTTTACCTGCCCGTTTTGCCCGTGCTGCTGGAAAAACTCGAGCCAGGCAGCGCCGATCCCGATCTGCGCCGGGCCGCCCTCAGCCGGCTGAAGACGCTTATCGACGAGGCGATTGATTTTGGCTGTGTCATGGCCATGGTGCAGGGGCCGCTGGACCCCGGACCAGACCAGCGCGCGGCCACCGCCGAGCGGCTGGCGGTTGACCTGCGCGAATTGTGCGATTACGCGACGGCGCGTTCGCGCCAGCGCCAGTTGTTTCTGACCTTCGAAAACTTTGACCGTGATATCGAAAAGAAACGCCTGATCGGGCCAACCGCGGAGGCCGTGGCGCTGGCGCGCGCCATCGACCGGCCCAACTTTGGTCTGACGATTGACCTGAGCCACCTGCCGCTGCTTCACGAAACCGCCGCGCAGGCGCTCACCACCGCCGCGCCCTATCTGATCCACGCCCACATCGGTAATTGCGTCATCGATCATCCGGGCACGCCGCTGTATGGCGATTTTCACCCGCGTTTCGGCCACCCGCTGGGCTGCAACGACCTGCCGCAAGTAGTCGATTATCTGCGCCAGCTCGACGCGGTGCAGTATTGGTCCCAGGCGCGCCGGCGGCTGGGTAGCACGCCAATCTTGTCGATGGAGCTGCGCACGATCCCGGGCGAAGAAAGCCCCGAGGCCGTGTTGGCCAACGGCAAGCGCACCTTTGTGCGCGCCTGGGCCCAGGTGCGGGCATGATCGATATTGCCGTCTGGGACAACATTGGAAATGTCATGTTGGGCGTCCGGCTGCGCGGCCAAAGCGACCATCCATGGCAAAGTCGTCTGACGGCGGACGACCCCGCGGCAGTGGAGGCCGCGCCATTGTTCGAGGAGCTGTTCGCGGATTACGAAGTCAACTTGCACGAGGTTAAAACCCTCGCCCAGTTGGAAGCGCTAATGCCCGATCTGGATTACCTGGTGTTGCACAAGGAGCGTTTGCCGGCAGAGGTGTTGGCGCGGGGCAAGAAGCTGCGTCTGGTTGAACACCTGGGCCTGGATTACCGCGGCGTGCCGATTGAGACGGCCCGCGCGATGGGCGTGCCGGTTTGCGCGACGCCGCTGATCAACTATGACGCCGTGGCGGAACACGCCTGGGCGCTACTGCTGACGCATTACAAGCAGATGCCGCGCCAGCGCCAGAACGTGGAACAGCGCCGCTACCTTCAGCACCCGTGGGGGGCCGCCGTGCCCAATGTCCGCCTGTTGCAAGACGACACGCTCGGCCTGTTGGGCTTCGGCGAAATTGCCCGGCCCATGGCGCGCGTGGCGCGCGCCTTTCAAATGAAGGTCCTCTATTGGGACAAGGTGCGCTTCCCCGAATTGGAGGAGCGCTACCAGGTCGAATACATCGCTTGGGACGATCTGTTCCGGCGCTCCGATGTGCTCAGCGTACACATCCCCATCCTGCCGGCCACGGAGGGCATCATCGGCGCTCGTGAAATTGGTCTGATGCAGCCGCATGCTTTCTTCATCAACACCGCCCGCGGCCAACTGGTGGACCAGGCCGCGCTGGTGGCAGCGCTGAATGCGCGCCGGCTGGGCGGCGCCGGGCTGGATGTTTTCGCCGTCGAGCCGCTGCCCGCGGACGACCCGCTGCACGCGCTGCATGAGGACTTGAGCGCCAACGTCACCCTCACCTCACACTCGGCCTGGCAAGGCCCGTGGACCTGGGTGCGCGACTCGCTGGCGATCTGGATGAACGTGCTGTATTCCTTGCGCGGCGAGCCGCTGCGCTATCGGGTCGCCTGACGGCGCTCCCCATGGCTGCTGTTCAATTTGGCTACTGCGTGCCAAACTTTGCCTGCCCGGGCGGCCGGCTGTTCCGCACGCCCAACCTGGCGGCGCTTGATGTCGACGCGGCCCTTCAGAACGCCAAACTGGCCGATGCGCTAGGCTTCGACTCGATCTGGGTGGCCGACCACTTAATGCTTGGTCAGGACCAGGCCGTTTTGGAGGGCTGGACGACGCTGGCCGCCATCGGCGGCGCCACGCGGCACGCCCGGCTGGGCATCATTCACCAGGCTCATTTCTTCCGCCACCCCGCCATTGCGGCCAAGATGATCGCCACCCTGGACCAGATCACGGGCGGCCGGGTGACCTTTTTTGCCGATACCGGCACGCGGGCGGGAGAACATCACGCCTATGGCCTGCACTATCCGGACGCGATGGACGCTCGGATGGACGATTTGTTAGAAGGTCTAGAGGTGATGCTCAAGCTCTGGAAATCCAGCGCGGACAATCCGCTGACCTATGACGGCCATTATTACCACCTGCGCGCCGCCGTTTGCGCGCCGCCACCGCTCACCCAGCCGCACCCGCCCATCTGGTTTGGCGAAGACCACCCACTCACCCTGGACGCCTGCGCGCGGCTGGGGCAGGGCTGGAACAGCACGCCGGTGGGCCTGGCCGAGCAGGCGCGCCGCCTGGCTGCTTTGCACGCGGCCTGCCAACGGGTCGGCCGGCCCATGAGTGAGCTGGAAATTAGCTGCGAAGCGCAAATCTTGATTGCGCCCAGCCGCGAGGGTGTGCGCGAAAGGTTGCGAACGATGTTGGCGCTGACGCCGGCCGGCGCGGAGACGATCCGCGAGGCCGATTTTCTGGCATTCATACATGGGGACAGCGATGCCTACCCGCGCGCCCTGACCGGCAGTGGGTTCGTCGGCACGGGCGCCGAAATTACGAGCCAACTACGGGCGCGCATCGATGCGGGTATGACCCATTTCTTACTCTGGTTCCTGGACGCGCCCCAGACGCAGGGCATGCGGCTATTCATGGATCAGGTGGCCCCGGCCTTGCGGGCGCGCCTATCGTAAGGAAAGAATTGTGACGACGATCAACGCTCAAACGCTTGGACAATTGTTCCGCGTGGATGGCAAAGTCGCGCTTGTGCCGGGCGGCTATGGCGGCATCGGCGAAGCGGTGTGCCGCGGGCTGGCCGCGGCCGGGGCGCAGGTGGCGGTCGCGGGGAGAAACGCCGAACGCACGCACGCCCTGGCGGCCACGTTGACGCAGGACGGCTATACCGCCTACGCTGCTCCATTCGATGCCGAGTCCGTCAGCGACATTCGCCGCATGGTCGATGAGGTGGCCATGCACTTCGGGCGCCTTGACATCCTGGTGAACTGTGTGGGCCTGAACCGCGAACAAAAGCTGCTGGAGGTCACCGAGGAAAAATTCGACACGGTGTACACCGGGAATCTCAAATCCGCGCTGTTTCTGTCACAAGCAGTGGCTCGTCACATGATTGGGCAGGGCGGGGGCGGCAAACACGTGCACCTCGGTTCCGTGCGCACCCTGCTGGGCTTGCGCGGACGAGGCTACACCGCTTATACCGCCGCCAAGGGCGGGCTGGGCACCATGTGCAAGCAGTTGGCCGCCGAGCTGGCCCCACACAAAATCAACGTCAATATGGTCGCGCCCACGTTCACGCGCACCGAGATGGTGGCCAACATGCTCGCGGACGAGGCATTCTATAATGCGCTGACCGCTCGCATTCCGCTGGGACGGGTGGCCGAGCCGGAGGAGATCATGCAGGCCGTACTGTTCTTTGTCGCGCCGGCCTCGGATTTCATCACCGGGCAGATTCTATATGTTGATGGAGGTCTGACGGCAACGCAGTAGAGCATCGCCCAAAAATTGAGGGGGGCCGCGTCCGTGCGCAGTATGGACGCGGCCCCCTCAATTTTTGGAAAGTGTCTGGACCCTTACTCGTAATTAACCTTCACCTTGCCAATCGGGCCAAAGTCAACATCCAATTGGTCGCCGGGCGAGGCGAAGAAATGCCCGGTGCAGGTGCCGGTACTGACGAATTCTCCGGCGTGCAAGCCCTGGCCGCGCTCACGCAGCCAGTTGGCCATCCAGGTCAACGACGTCAGTGGATTGCCCATGGCCGCCCGGCCATAGCCCGACTTGATGTAGTCCCCATTCAAGTACAGATCGATCTTGGCGTTGGGCAGGTCGAACGCCCGCCAGTCTGGTATGGGCGTCCCGTAAACAAATGCGGCCGCGCCGCCGTTGTCCATGGATGAGCCCTGGTAGCCGCTGGCGCCATACCAGTCTTCAAAGACGGTGTCCCCGATCTCCAGCGCCGGCATCAGCGCCTCCACGGCCTGGGCGGTTTCCGCTTCGGTGTAAGGCTCGGCCCGCGCGGGCAGGTCGGCCGCCAGGCGAAAGGCAAACTCGCACTCCGAACAGCGATAGCGGATGAACAGGTTTGACGGCAGGCGCGCCGGGCTGGCGTAGACGCCCTTGCGGCTGAGCCGGCCCGGGGCCGGCGCCGGCACGCCCTCGGCCCGCCGGATCTCCTCGGCCGCGGCGCCAATCTTCCAGCCGGCCGAGGGCCAGGCCAGCCGGTCATTGGTCAGCATCATCACCTGCATTATCGAGTCCCAGTTGCGCGTGCGCAGCCGCTCGGGCAAGAAGGCCATGCGGTGCTCGAGGCGAGCGCTGCTGATGATCTCGACCACCTCTTCCATTTCTGCCGCGGTGAGTGGCGTTTCGCGTTTGCAGCGGATGCCTTGGCCGGGGAGCGTGGGTCCATGAATGCGCCGCCCCCACAGCGTGATGCCTTCTGGGAGTGCCATCGTGCTCCTTTTGCATTACAGGTAATCGGCCAGCCGCAGGCCAACCAGCTCCGCCGCTAGCCGGACGTTTTGGGCCACGTCCGCAGACAAAACCATGGGTTCGTGTTGCGCGCGGCGTTGGCGCTCAAATTCGCGATCACCCGGCACCATAATGCGATCCACGCTAGCAATGGTGGGCGCAGCATGAATTTCGTCAATGAGCGCGTCGACGCGCGCCAGAAATTCTTCCCTTGGGCCGAGTATGCCCGGCTCGATGGCAATGAAGGCCGCGCCATGGTGAGTGGGTTGGTCGGGGGTGGTTGCCAGCCAGGAAGCGATTTCATAGGTCACCGCCGCGCCGCTGAGCAAGCCCGCCAGGCCCTCAACCAGCAGCGCCAGCCCAAAACCTTTATGGCCCCCGGCCGGCACCAGCGCCGCTTGCTCCGGGTAGAGCTCAGCCTTCGTCGTCGGCAGGCCGTCCAATCCGACGATCCAGTTGTCGGGGATGGGATGGCCGAGCATGCGGGCCTGATAGACCTTGCCCCCGGCCACCGTGCTGCTGGCCATATCTAGAAGGATGGGTGTATGCCTGCCGGCAGGAATGGCATATGAGAAGGGGTTGGTGCCCAGGACGGCTTGGCGCGCCCCGGGCGCAACGACCGACGGGGTGTCATTGGCGACGCTGATGCCCACCAGACCGGATTTGGCCGCCAGCAGCGAGTAGTAGCCGATCGCCGCGAAGTGACCACCATTTCGGACGCCAACATAGGCAATCCCCGCCGACTTGGCCTTGCCGATAGCGGTCTGCATGCCAAAGACCCCGATGAGCGGCCCCAGGGCCGAGTCGCCATCGACCAGGGCCCAGGCCGGACCCTCAAGGGTGACGTAGGGCTGGCCATGCACCCTGGCGCCACCCGCCCGCAGCCGGCCCAAATAGGCCGGCAGCAGTTTGACGCCGTGGGTTGAGACACCAAATTCATCAGCTGTCGCCAGTACGTCTGTGGCGGTTTCGGCCGCGGGGTGCGCCATACCCGCGGCCAGAAAAGCATCGCGGATAAAACGCCGCAACGCCGGCGCAGAGAGGGTCAAAGTCTCCTGGCTCATGACGGGCTGTGTCCTCGGGGGAAAGTATAAGCCAATTGAAAATACCGACCAAAGTCACTTGCCGCATCCTGATCCACGCCGAGTCGGCGCAGGGCATGTTCGGTATGGTCACGGCCATCATTGTGCAGGCCTAGCCGCCCGCGCGAGCGGCGGCGCCAGGTGTGACAAATTGCGACCCAATTCGTGATCAAAGTCACTATCAGCACTTGGTCAGTACTCCGATAATACCGACAAGCTCAATCATATTCACCTGGTCCTTAGCCGGCCAGGCCTGCCCAGGAGGCCAAAATGTCTAGCATCGTCACACGCAAGGGGGAAGTTGTTCAGGATCCGCCGTTTGTGCAGAAGTTTCTGAGTGACCCGCGCGCGGGCTGGCTGTTCCTGCCGCTGCGCATCTGGCTGGGCTACCAATGGGTCAGCGCTTCCCTGCATAAGATCACCAACCCCGATTGGGTGGTGACCGGCAACGCCTTGAAGGGCTTCTGGGCCGGCGCGGTGGCCATACCGGCCACCGGGCATCCGGCCATCACGTTCGACTGGTACCGCTCGTTCCTGCAATACTTGCTCGACATCCAGGCCTACACCTGGTTCGCCAAGCTGGTCGCCTACGGTGAGCTGCTGATCGGCATTGGCCTGATCCTGGGGGCCTTCACCGGCATTGCCGCCTTCTTTGGCGGGCTGATGAACTGGAACTTCATGATGGCCGGCTCGGCCAGCACCAACCCGCTGCTGTTCGTGCTGGCAGTGGCGATCATCCTGGGCTGGAAGGTAGCTGGGTCCATCGGCGCGGATTACTTCCTGCTGCGCTGGATCGGCACCCCCTGGCATGGCCAGCCCGTCGCGGAAGTCAAGGCGGTCAAAGCCCTACCGGTTGCGACGCACTAACCGCCCGCCCCCCTCCGGGCAACCACATATTGCAGTCTGCCGGGCGGCGAATCTCGCGGCCCGGCCTTCTTTTGTAAGGCCGCTGTCCGATCGGATAGCGAAGAGAGGCAAAAATGCAAGTGACACGGCAAGCAGATTATGCGGTGCGAGCGGTGCTTTACCTGGCACAGCTAAAACCTGGCGAACGGGTGTCCACCGCCGAAGTCAGCCGGAAGCAACACATCCCGCTGACCTTCCTGGCCAAGATCGTCGCTCAACTTGGGCCAGCCGGCGTGCTGCACACGACCCGCGGCGCACATGGCGGGATATGGTTGGCTCGGCCGGCCGCAACGTTGAGTTTGCTTGAGGTGGTAGAGGTGATTGACGGGCCGATCACGCTCAACGCCTGCGTCGTGAGCCCCGCAGCTTGCGAGCTGGCAGGCGATTGCCCTGTGCGCGCGGTATGGTGCGAGGCCCAGGCCGACCTGGCCCGGCGGCTGGCGCGGACCAATTTTGGGCAGCTGGCGCACCAGGCGCGACATGTTTCACAGCCGCCGCCAGCCGACCCACCGCTCTAAGCGTGTGAACCGGCTGTCGTGCGCGGCGGCTTCGGAACAGTCACGCGCACTTCGGTGCCGCCGCCCGGCGCGGGGCGCACGCTGAGCTGGCCGCCCAGTGTGTGGGCCCGGTCGCGCATGTTGATCAGGCCATGGCCCATACGCTGCTCAACCTGGCTCGGCTCGAAGCCGCGGCCATTGTCGGCCAGCGATAGCGCAATCGTCTCAGCCGCGTTGATGAGCTGGACCTCCATGCCCGAGGCCCGGCTGTGCTTGGCCGCGTTACTCAGCGCCTCTTGCGCGATGTGAAACAGGGCCAGGCGGGCCTCTTGGGATAGGTATTGGTCGGCCTGCGCATCCGCGCTAAACTTGACTGCGATCAAGGTGTTGGCCTTGAACTCTGACAGCAGTCGTTCCAAAGCGGTGATCAAGTTGTCGCCCTGGAAGCGGCGCGGGCGCAAATCGAGGATATAGGTCCGAATATCTCGAATCGTCGCGTTCAAGCTGTCAATAGCGCCTGCCAGACGGTCCTCCGCCTGGGCTACCTCTCCATCGGCCAATTGCGCCCGCACATATTCGAGCGTCAGGCCCACAGCATAAATTGATTGGATCACGCCATCATGTAAATCCATGCCAATGCGCTGGCGCTCTTCGATCACGCTGAGTTGCTGGACGCGCGTGTACAGCTGGGCATTCGCGATCGCAATGCCGGCGTGGGCGGCCAATTGTTCGGTGAGTTCCTGGTCGGCAGCCGAGAATTCATCGGCGCTGCGTTTGTCGGTCAGATAGAGATTCCCCAAGCGCTGGCCCTTGTTCTCGATCGGCACGCCCAGAAAGCTGGTCATGGGCGGGTGGTTGGGCGGAAACCCAACCGAGCGGGGGTGCTCGTGCAGGTTGGCCAGGCGCAGGCTCTGGCCCTCGCGCAGGATAATGCCCAAGATGCCGTGGCCTTGCGGCCGGTGACCAATGCGGGCCTCGGCTTCAGCGGACATCCCGGTCGTGATGAACTCAGCCAGGTACTCGCCCGACTCGTCGGGCACACCCAGGGCCGCATACTGCGCGTCCACCAGATCGGCGGCCGCCACCACAATGTGCTTGAGCGTCTCCGCCAGGGAAAGATTGGCTGAAATGGCCAGCGCTGCCTCGCGCAAGGCCAGCAGTTGGCGCGCGACCGCGGCGGAGGTGGGCGAAGGGGGGTCGTTAGCGGGCCGGCTAGCCATACGGTCGGCGATAGCTAAGCGAGCGCAAAGAAATTCTGTGCTTCGTCGTCATTGACCAGCGGCAGCCGTTGGCGCGACATGGAGGGATTGTACCCGGCAATTGAGGTCCGCGAAAGGTGATGGTTCGATCTTGGACGAAAGCTGCGACGCGCGGCCCGCGATTTCGAGGGTCAAGCTGCCGAATAGAGACAAGACCCCTCAGATCGAAACTGCTTTAGAATGGCCCCCGGGGTAACCAACTGATACTAGGAGAACGGAATGCCCAAAAGACGAAAGCCGAATATCCTGCTTATCGCCGTGGATTCGCTCCGGGCGGATCACATGAGCTGCTACAACTATTTCCGCCAGACGACCCCGCACCTCGACTGGTTCGCGCAACATGGCACGCTTTTTGAAAATACTTACAGCGCATTCATTCCAACCACCAGCGCCTATGCCTCCATGCTGACGGGGATGGATGTTTTCTCAACCCAGGTGGTGGCCCTGCGGCATAAAGGCCCGCTCCGCCCGGAGGTGAAGACCCTGGCGGAAGTATTGGGCGAAGCCGGCTACAACACCACCTGCGTGGGCTTCTCGGGCAACCCCAGCTCGCGCGGCTTCGATAAATACCTGGATTATGCCGGGTGGGGGAGTTGGAACGAAGGCCGCAGCCCAAAGGCCCAAAATCTAAACCAGGTGGCCATCCCCGAGCTAGAGCGCCTGGCGCGCCAAAAAAAACCCTTCTTTTTGTTCTTGCGCCACATGGACCCACACGCGCCTTACCTGCCGCCCGAACCATTCGAGCGCATGTTTTATCATGGCAACGAGAGTGATCCCCAGAACCCCTCCATGCGGCCGGTGATGGCTTTCAAGCCTTTCCGCGATTTCTTCGCCAGTTGGATGCCGCCTGGCATCACCGACAAGGACTACGTCATCGCGCAATACGACGGCGCTGTGGCTTACCTGGATGCCTGTATCCAGGCGATTTTTGCCGCCCTGGCCACCCATGGTCTCCTGGACGACACAATCGTCGTCTTTAACTCGGATCATGGCGAAACGCTGTACGACCATGATTGCTATTTCGATCATCACGGGTTGTACGAGCCCACCCTGCACGTGCCGCTTATCATCCGCTATCCGGCCAAAGTCTCTGCCGGAAAACGAGTGGCGGGTTTCAACCGGCAGCAAGACTTGATGCCCACCGTGTTGGATCTGGCGGGGGTCGAAACCGATATCGTCTTCGATGGCCGCAGCCTGAGGCCGATGATGGCCGGGGAGGTCGTCTCATTTGACAGCGAGATTTATATTACCGAGTGCACCTGGATGCGCAAGCATGGCTGGCGCACCCCAGAGTGGAAGCTGATCGTCGCACTGGAGCCGGATTTTCACTTCAAGCCCGCGGTCGAACTGTATAATTTGATCGAAGACCCACTGGAAAATAACAACCTGGCCAAAACGCGCCCCGAGGTGGTGGCGCTGCTGAAACGCCAGATGAAAGCCTGGATCGCCAAGCGTGAACTTGAAACCGGTCTTCCGAACCCGATCCTTCACCAGGGCGATTGGCACGGGCACGAAGGGATCGGCGCGTTCAAAACGTCCCAGCAGGCCTACGATACCCTGCACATCGGCGACCCGCAGCAGGCGGCCCAGTTACAATCCGAATCGAGAAAATAGGAGAGTCGACCATGACGTTGAATGTGGCCATCGTAGGTGTCGGCAATATCGGCACGCTGCATGCTGGGGTCTACCTGAAAAACCCGGCCTGCAAAATCGTGGCCGTGTGCGATGTGTTCAAAGAGCGGGCCGACAAAGCGGCCGCGCTGTGCAGCGCGCCGGCGTTTTATTCGGTGCCGGCAATGCTGGCCAGCGGCATCCAAATCGACGCGGCCAGCATGTGCACGGCCGGCGCCGAAAACGGCGGGGACCATCACAAGCCAACCATGGAGCTGCTCTCGGCCGGCATCCCCGTCCTGGGCGAAAAGCCCATCTCGAATGACATCGGCTGCGCGGAAGAGATGGTCGCCCTGGCCAGGGAGAAAAATCTGCGCTACGGCATCAACCTCAACCACCGTTTTACGCCGGCGGCGCAGCGCGCCCGGGATTGGGTGGCCGCTGGCCGCCTGGGAGAGATCAACCTCATCAACATGACGATGTGGATCAACAACCCCAACGAGACCTCGCCCTGGTTTCATATCCGCGCCTTACACCCGCACTCGTTGGATGTGATGCGCTATTTCGGCGGGGATGTGTCGAAAGTGCAAGCGTTCTTCAAGCGCGGCCCGCGCGCGGATGGTCCGGAGGGGCGCCGCGTGTGCTGGTCCAACGTGCAGGTGAACCTGTTGTTCCAGAACGGCATTCTCGGCCATCTCACGGGCAGCTACGATGCCGGGGGCAGCTATGGCCTCGAAACGCTGGAAGTCGTCGGTTCGGAAGCCCGTTTTGTGCTGCAGGATGCCTGCGAACACCTGCATTTCTACCCGCGCTTTTCACGTGAGACCGAGACCTTTGACTACCTGGGCGGGATGATGAATTTTGGCGAAACGTTCTCAAGCCGCATCGGCAAATGGGTCGAACAGAATGTCGACCGGGTGCCGCCGGGCCAAATCGACGCTTCCGGGGCCGATGCCCTTCACGTCCAGCGCATCATCGAGGCGATTATCAAATCCTGGGAAACGGACAGCGTGGTGAATTTGTGAAGGACGGGCGGCCCAACGGCTACAAACATGCCTGACAATCCAGCCCTCACGATTATTGGCCGCGGTCATTCCGGCACACGGGCTATTTCGCACACGCTGTCTGCCAGCGGCGTTTTTATGGGCGCTCCGCTCAATCCGATGGGCGATTTAGTGCCCGCGGAAGATATGTACACGGCTTGCTGCCTGCTCGCCTCCCACGTCAAATGGCTCGGGGGCCTGGAATGGGATTGGAGTGCGCTACATGCGATGGAAATCCCGGCTGACTTCGTCCACCTGGTTGAAAGCTACCTGGCCTCGGTCCTTAACAGCCCGGCCGCAAACAAAGGCTGGAAGCTCCCCGAAACCACCCTGGTTTATCCCTGGATCGTGCGGATGTTCCCGGACATGCGCTACATTTACTGGATCCGCGACCCGCGCGATTGCATATTAGGCGAGCATCTGACCGACGATCTGAATGACTTCGGCATCGCCTACCCACCGACCGAAAATCAACGCTTGCGGCGGGCAATCTCCTGGAAATACCAACACGACCTGGTGAAAGCCACGCCCCGGCCCAAGCATTGGTTGGAAATCCGCTTCGAGGATTTCATCCTCAAGCAGGCTGAGACCCTGGCCCGCCTGGAAGATTTTCTAGGCATCAAATTAGTCAAGATCCCGGTCAACCCTGAAGCGGTGGGCCGTTGGAAGCTAGACAACCAGGTTAACTATTTCGATTTCTTTGCGCCGGTGATGGCTCAGTACCAATATGACTTGCCCGTCCAGTCGCTGACGGGTCAGGCATAAGAACCAGGAGCGCGAGATGTTGCGTGTCTGTGTCATCGGCCTGGGGCCAATTGGAAACCGGCATGCCGACATGTATCGCGCTGACCCCCTGGCCCAACTCGTTGGCGTGTGCGACCTCCTGCAGGATCGGGCCGATGCGGCCAGCGGGCGGCTGGGCGTTCCAGCCTACACCGATGTCCAGAAAATGCTGGACGCCCTCCAGCCGGATGTGTGCAGCGTGGCCACCGGCGGGTACGAATATGGCAGCGATCACTATCTGCCAACCATGCAAGCCCTGCAGGCCGGCTGTCACGTCTTGGGCGAAAAACCGATCTCGAACGAAATTTCCCGCGCCGAAGAGATGGTGGCCGCAGCCCGCCAAAAAGGCCTGTGTTACGGCATCAACTTGAACCATCGTTTCACCCCCGCCGCCCGGCTGGCGAAAAAATGGCAAAATGAGGGCCGCCTGGGGCATCTGCTCTTTATCAATATGAGCATGTGGATCAAGAATCCCACCGAGGGCTCTCCCTATTTCCAGATTAAAGCGCTGCACCCGCACACGATAGATGTCATGCGCCATTTCTGCGGCGATGTGGAGGCGGTGCAATGTTTTGCGACCATCGCCCCCGGACGAAAAATCTGGACCACCGCCCATTTCAGCTTGCGCTTCAAGAACGGGGTAGTCGGCGGGCTGACCGGCTCCTACGATATCGAACGCGGCCATCCCATGGAGCGCTGCGAGGTGGCCGGCACCGAAGGCCGATTTGTCATCGACGATATGTATCGGGAGGCGACTCTGTACCCGGCTGGGGATCCGGAAAAGCGGGTCTATACCAACCCGCTCTTCGGCGGGTTCCGCGGTTTTGAGGATACCTTTCAAGACCGCATTCATTGTTTCCTGGAGCAAGTCAGCGCGGGCACACCGCCGGACGAAATCGATGGCTCGGGCGCCGACGGATTGGCGGCTCAAAAAGTGTTACAGGCCGCCATCGAATCGCTCGATCAAGGCACTGTGGTCACCCTAAAATGAATTGGGAGAATCGCCAATGAAGTTGG
>Ga0070730_10001934_pt1 | contig 19313 bp, 18 predicted proteins | sample Coa_R1_3_FD_66447 | JGI IMG/M metagenome (GOLD analysis project Ga0070730, IMG submission 66447) | Surface soil microbial communities from Centralia Pennsylvania, which are recovering from an underground coalmine fire - Coalmine... | ecosystem: Environmental > Terrestrial > Soil > Unclassified ... | reverse complement strand
GCCTTCGCGGGTGGCCTGAAGGCCGAGGACATCGGACGCCAGCACGACGAAATCGACGCGGTGAACCGTGCGGACCCGTCGTTCTCGGTGCTGAAGGGCATCGAAGCCGACATCCTCGAGGACGGCAAGCTCGACTACGACGCGGCGACGCTCGATCGCTTCGACTTCGTCATCGGATCGATCCACACCCGGTTCGGCATGAGCGAGCCGCAGATGACGGACCGCGTGCTGAAGGCGATGGATGACCCGCACCTGACCATTCTTGGGCACCCCACGGGACGGCTCCTCCTGTCCCGCGATCCCTTCCCCATCGATCTGGAGCTGGTGCTGCGGCGGGCCGCCGATCGCGGCATCGCCATCGAAGTGAACGCCGACCCGCACCGGCTCGACCTCGACTGGCGGCACGTGCGGGAGGCGCGCGACCTCGGCGTCACGGTGTCCATCGGCGCTGACGCGCACTCGGTCGCGGGAATGGCGAATGTCAGCGTGGGGGTCGGCATCGCGCGCAAAGGGTGGGTCGCCGCCGAGGACGTCCTCAACGCGCGGGAAGCCGACGGCTTCCGGACGTTCGCGAGGGCGCGCCGATGAAGCGCAAGGAATCCCAGGGCGAGAGCAAGCAGCGGACGCACAAGATCGTGGGCCGCCTTTCGCGCGAATTCCCCGACGCGCACTGCGCCCTCGACCACCGCAACGCGTTCGAGCTCGTCGCGGCCACCATTCTCTCGGCGCAATGCACCGACGCGCGGGTGAACCTGGTGACGCCGGTGCTGTTCAAGACGTTCCCGACTCCGGAAGCGCTCGCGGACGCCGATCAATCCGCGGTCGAGAACATCATCAAGAGCACGGGGTTCTTCCGGAACAAGGCGAAATCCCTGGTGGGGATGGCCCGGGCCGTGGTCGAGCGCCATGGCGGCCAGGTACCCGACACCATGGACGAGCTGGTCAAGCTCCCGGGCGTCGGGCGCAAGACCGCGAACGTCGTGCTGGGGAACGCCTTCGGGAAGAACGAAGGGATCGTCGTGGATACTCACGTCCAGCGCATTTCGGGACTGCTCAAGCTCACTCGCGAGAAGACGCCGGAGAAAATCGAGCTCGCGTTGATGCCCCTCGTGCCCCGGCCCAAGTGGACCGTATTCTCGCACCTGCTCATCCTTCATGGCCGGAAGACCTGCATCGCCCGGCGCCCGCTCTGCGGCGAATGCCGGATCTCCGATCTCTGCCCGAGCGCCGACCTGTGACCATCGCCCTGACCGGAATCGACCGCGACGCCCTCATCGCGACCCGGCGCGACCTCCACCAGCACCCCGAGCTGGGGAATCAGGAAACCCGGACCAGCACCTTGGTCGCCGAGCGGCTCACGGCGTCGGGCTATGCGGTGACGACGGGTGTCGGGAACACCGGAGTGGTCGGGGTGCGGGGATCAGGGGGCCGGTGCATCCTCCTGCGCGCGGACATGGATGCCCTGCCCGTGCAGGAGGCGAACGAAGTCCCCTACAAGTCGCGGCACGCCGGGAAAATGCACGCCTGCGGCCATGACGGGCACGTCGCCATCGGCCTCGAAGTCGCGCGCCGGCTGGGGGCCGCGTCGCTTCCCGGTACGGTGAAATTCGCGTTCCAGCCCGCCGAGGAAATCTCCGACGGCGCGCAGGCGATGATCCGGGCCGGCGTGCTCGACCGTCCCAAGGTCGACGCCGCGTTCGGCCTGCATCTCTGGAACGACCTTCCGGCGGGCACCATCGGGATCATGCCCGGGCCGGTGATGGCGTCCGTCGATGAGTTCGAAATCACCATCGTCGGACGTGGCGGCCACGCCGCGGCCCCGCATCAGACCATCGACCCCGTCCTCATCTCGGCCCACCTGATCACGGCCCTCCAAAGCCTGATCTCCCGCCGGCGAGATCCCTTCGAAGAGGGCGTGCTGTCGGTCACCCAGGTCTCGGCGGGTCACGCGTTCAACGTCATCCCCGGGACCGCGGAGTTGAGAGGCACGGTGCGGACCTTCGGCGGCCGTCTGTGGGACGAAGCGCCGAAGCTCGTCGAAGACACCGCGAAGGGCGTAGCTTCCGCCTTCGGTGGCACCGTCAGCGTGCGGTTCCGCCGTCACACCAGGCCGCTGATCAATGACGAGGCGATGTCCGGCCTGATGCGCGACGTGGCGACCGAGATCGTCGGCGCGAAGAACGTCCGCACGGGCGTACGGACCATGGGCGGCGAGGACATGTCATTCTTCCTCGCCAGTGTGCCGGGATGCTTCGCGTTCGTCGGCTCCGCCGCGCCGAACCGCCCGGCGTCGCCTCACCACAGCCCGACCTTCGACATCGACGAGTCATCCCTCGAGATCGGTGTCGAGCTTCTGTCCCGTACGGCCGTACGGTACCTCGGGGCGTAGTGCCGAATCTTCTCGGCGCCGAGGCGTCGGCGTACCTCAAGTCGGCGGCCCACCAACCGGTCTCGTGGGAGCCCTGGAGCGAGCGCGCGTTCGCGCGCGCGAAATCCGAGGACAAGCCCATTCTGCTCGACATCGGCGCCGTGTGGTGCCACTGGTGCCACGTGATGGACGGCGAATCGTACGAGGACCCCGCCGTCGCCGAGGTATTGAACCGCGAGTTCGTCTGCGTGAAGGTGGATCGGGATGAACGTCCCGACGTCGACGCCCGCTATCAACGCGCCGTGCAGGCGATCTCCGGACAGGGTGGCTGGCCCCTCACCGCATTCCTCGACGCCGACGGCCGGGTGTTTTACGGTGGCACCTACTTTCCACCCGATCAAAACCCTTATGGCCGTCCCGGATTCCGGACCACCCTGGTCGAAATCGCGCGACGGTATCGGGAGGAGCGCGAGAAGCTGCTGAACAACGCCACGGAATTGGCCCAGCGCCTCGGCGAGGCGCTGGATGAAACCGGCAAGGGCGAGGCCCGAGAGGGCGTGCTCGTGACCGGTGCCGATCAGATGGCCCGCATGTTCGACGTGCGGTATGGCGGGTTCGGCGGCGCGCCCAAGTTCCCGCACCCCGGCGCCTGCGAGTTTCTTCTCGCGCGCTGGTGGGATACACGGGACGACTGGCCCCGGGAAGTCGTGACCAGGACCCTGGAGGGCATGTCGCGGGGCGGCATCCGCGATCACCTCGCCGGCGGCTTCCACCGGTACGCGGTCGACGAGCGCTGGATCGTCCCGCACTTCGAGAAAATGGCGACCGACAACGCCGAGGTCCTGCGCGCGTACTGCTCCGCCTACTCCGCGTTCGGTACTCCCGCGTTCCGGGCCACGGCTTCAGGGATCGTGGACTGGATTCTGGCGACCCTCAGCGATCGCACCGGGCACGTGTTCTTCGCGTCACAGGACGCCGACACGACCTTCGGCGACGATGGCGACTACTGGACGTGGACCGTAGCGGAAGCGAAAGCCGCGCTGTCAGGTCCGGAGTTCGACATCGCCGCGAGGGTCTTCGACATCGGCGAGCGGGGTGAGATGCATGTGAACCCCGAGAAAAACGTCCTCTGGCAACGGATGCCGCCGTCGGACACCGAGCGGGCGACCCTGGAGACCGCGATACGGAACCTCAAGAGCGCACGCGACCGGCGGACCGCGCCCTTTGTGGACCGCACGCCGTACGTATCATGGAACGCGATGCTGGCTGGGGCACTCCTGCAAGCGGGCGCGGTGCTGGACCGTGCCGAGTGCAACGACTTGGCCCTGGGTTGCCTGGAAAGACTCTGGCGGGAGAGTTGGCACGAGAGGAGGGGCATGTCGCGCGTCATCGGACGCGCGACGCCGGCGGGAATGCTCGACGACCAGGTGCAACCGGCGTCCGCATTTCTCGATGCGTACGAAGCGACGGGGACGGACGTTTGGCTCGACCGGGCCATCACGGTGATGGAGCACGTCGAGCGCACTCATGGGGACAGCCAGGGCGGTTATTGGGATATTTCGGACGCGAGCGGCAGGGCGTACCTGGCCGTCCGCGGGAAGCCGGCGCAAGACGCGCCGTCCCCTTCGGGGAATGGTGTGGCAGCGCTCGTGCTCGCGCGACTCGCCGCCATCACGGATGACGCGCTGTGGCATGGCCGTCTCGACCGGCAAGTACGGACGTTCGCCGGTGCCGCGGGTCAACTCGGCCTCCATGGCGCCACGCTCCTGCGAGCCATCGACTGGGCCATCAATCCCGTCACGCGAATCGAGGTTGCCGGCCCCCTGGGGCCCGGTGAGGCGTGTGCCATGCATCTCGCCGCATTGCAGGCCTGGCGGCCGCGCCGCGTGGTGATCAGGCGCTCCGGCGACCGTCCACAGGCCACCGTCTGCGTCGGGACGACCTGTTCCCTGCCGGTCGCGACCAGGACCGCCCTTGCCGAGCTGCTCGCGTGAACAAGCGCATCTTGGGGCGCTCGGGATTCGCCGTTTCGGAGATCGGATTCGGGGCCTGGGCCATCGGCGGCAACACGTACGGCAACTCCTACGGCCCCACCGATGACGCGGAGTCTCAACGGGCGGTCCGCAGGGCGCTCGATCTGGGGTGCACCTTCTTCGATACCGCCGACGTGTACGGTCACGGACACAGCGAAGAAGTCCTCGGCGCGGCGCTCGGCGCCGATCGTTCGAAAGTGATCGTCGCGACGAAAGTGGGCGGCAACTTCTACAACCGCGGCGTTCACGCGCTCCTCCACGACCGCATCGGGCAGATGCTGGGGTCGCCCTACGACACCATCCCCGCCGACGCCCCGCTCCCCGTCACCCACGATTCCACGTTCACTCCGGAGTACGTCCGGTTCGCGTTGGAGCAGAGCCTGCGGCGACTGGGAACCGACTATGTGGACCTGCTGCAGCTTCACAACCCAGCCCTGAACCTCATCGCGGCGATGGACACGTACGGAGTACTCGAGGATCTCAAGCAGGAAGGCAAGATCCGGGCGTACGGAGTCTCGATTCATACGCCCGAGGAGGGATTGGCCGCCATTCAGGCGACCATGCCCGACACCATCCAGGTCGTGTACAACATCGCGCGGCGCGAGCCCGAGGACGCCCTGCTCGCCGCGGCCCGGGCGGCCAACGTCGGCATCATCGCCCGGGAGCCCCTGGCCAATGGATTTCTCGCGGGAAGGTACGGAGCGGATGCGACCTGGGAAGCGGGAGACATCAGGGCCCGCATGCCCCGGCCTTACGTAGCGAAAATGGCGGCGCTGGGGGCCCGGGTGTCGGAGCTCGCGACACAGTCGCGGGTCTCACCGGCTCAGCTGGCCCTGCGGTTCGTGCTGGACAACCCGGACGTGGGCGTCGTGATTGTAGGGACGAAAACCGTGAAGCAGGTCGACGACAACTTCGCACTGGAGCAGTGATGGCAGCCACGAAAGCCGTAATCGATACCGCCCAGGGTGTGATCGAGCTGGACCTCTTTTCCGACGAGGTGCCCGGCACGGTCGCGAACTTCGAAAAGCTGGCCAAGGAAGGGTTCTACGATGGGACCACGTTCCATCGGGTGATTCCCAACTTCATGATCCAGGGCGGCGATCCGTACTCCAAGACCGGCAAAGGACGCGTCGGCACCGGGGGGCCCGGCTACACCATCAAGTGTGAGACCCACCTCAACAAGCACCGGCATGTCGCCGGCACGCTCTCCATGGCGCACGCGGGCAAGGACACCGGCGGTTCTCAGTTCTTCATTTGTCATTCGCCGCAGGGTCACCTGGACGGCGTGCACACCGTGTTCGGGCAGGTCACCAAGGGGATGGACGTCGTCAACAAGATCAAGCAGAACGACAAGATCAACTCGATCAAGGTGTCGTGATGCGGACGCTCGCACTCGCCGCCGTGAGCCTGGCCGCGCTCCCCCTGTCCGCCCAGGACCGCGGCGCCTGGATCGCGCGCCTGGGCACCGACACGGTGGCACTCGAGACCTACCAGCGCACGGCCACGGGCATCCGTGGTGAGATCGTCACGCGGTCGCCCATTGCGCTGCACCGCATCTACACGGTGACGTATGGCGCGGGCGGGTGGACCTACGAGCTGGTGACGCACAACATCGGCGGCGCACCGAACGTGCCGGCCGAAACCAAGGCCAATGGCTCGGGCACGCCCTACCTCTTTCCAGCGGTCGGCCCCATCGAGGACGTCGTTCGGTCCCTGAGGGGCGATTCCGCCACCATTGAAGGCGTGCAGATGACGAACGGAAGGGCGATCGCACTGTCGGTAAAGCGAGTGACCAGGGATTCGGTCCGGATGTACCTGGGGCCCATCGTCGGACCATTCATCGGCGTGCTCGACAGTGCGGGCAATCTTGCGAGTATCTCCGGACAGCAGACGACCGAGAAGTACGACTGGGAGCGAGTGCAAGACTTAGACCTCGCCACGCTCGGTCCCAAGTTCGCGAGCCGTGCCGTCGCCATCCTGTCGCCGCGCGAGACGACTACGGTAGCGATGGGCGGTACCGGAATCACCATCACCTACGGCAGTCCCTCGGTCCGGGGGCGCGCCATCTTCGGCGCGCTCGTTCCCTGGGGTCAGGTATGGCGCGCGGGCGCGAACGCCGCGACCACGTTCAGGACCACCGGCCCCGTGAACGTCGCCGGCCACGTGATTCCGGCCGGCGCGTACACGCTGTGGATCCTGCCCGCGCCGACGGCGTGGACGCTGGTGATCAACCGGCAGACGCTGGCTCCCTGCGGTGCCACGTGTCCCGCTCAGCGGGCCCCCCTGTGGGGAACGGACTACTCGGCCGACTCGGATTTCGTCCGCGTCCCCATGCTGGTCCAGCAGGTCCCCGCGCTCATCGAGCACTTCGGGATCACCGCCACTCCCCAGCGCGGGATGACGGGCGACGCCGCCCTCGTCACGTTCGTCTGGGAGCACACCAGGGCGTCGGTCGAGCTCCGGAGGCCCAAGTGAACGTCGACTTCGCGGTGGTCTCCGACTACGCGCTGGTCGACCAGGCGGGCAAGATCTCGGTCCTCGGCATCTTCCAGCACATCTGGGTCCAGCAATTCCCGGCCATGCACCCGCGCCTGCATCTCGTCCTGCGGCTCAAAGGCAAGCGGACGGAGATCGGCGAGCACCCCGTCCACATCCGCCTCGTGGATGACCGGGACACGGAGATCCTGGGCGGGTCCGGCACCGTCAACTTCGCGGAGCCTCCGGCCGGGGTCACGGATATCGAAGCCGCCGCCATCCTGGTCTTCGACGTCCCATTTCCGCATCCCGGGACCTACCGTTTCGCCATTTCCGTTGACGGCGCGCCGGCGGCATCGGTCCCCATCACCGTGAGTCAGATGCCGGCACCACCCGGCGGAGCCAACCCGCTGCATTAGATTCACCGCGTGCCACGACCATTTTCACGGCTCCCCTGGCTCCTCCTGATCGCCGCGATCGCGCTCAGCTGGAGCCTCGGCGGGCATCGCCTCCTCGACCCTGACGAGGGACGGAACGCCGAAGTGGCGCGTGAGATGGCGCAATCGGGGGATTACGTGGTCCCCCACCTCGACGGCCTTCCGTACCTGGACAAGCCGGTCTTCTATTTCGCCGCCGCCGCGGCGTCGATGGAGGCACTCGGCCCGACCGAAGCGGCCGCCCGCCTCCCCGCGCTGTTCTTCACCCTCGCATCCGTCGCGTTGGTGGTCTGGTGGGCCCGCAAGCGCTGGGGTCCGGAGGCGGGGTGGCTCTCCGGCATCGCGCTCGCCACCATGCCGCTGGTCTTGGCCTTCGCGCGCGAGACCATCTTCGACAGCACGCTCGCATTCTTCCTCACCGCCGCCATCCTCGCCCTCGTCGAGGACCGTCCGGTGCTGGCCTGGGCCGCGATCGGACTCGGGGGGCTGACCAAGGGACCGGTGGCCATTCTCGTGCCGTTGCTCGCCATCGTGCCGTACGTGCTCCTCACCGGACGGTCCCTCGGGCGCGTATTCGCGTGGAGGGGGCTGGCGGTCTTTCTTCTCATCGCGCTGCCCTGGTTCCTGGTGGTGACGGCGCGTCATCACGAGTTCCCCGACTACGCGTTCGTGCGCGAGACCTTCCAGCGGGTCACCACCAAGGGGTTCCATCGGACCGCCCCGTTCTGGTACTACATCCCCATCGTTCTGGTCGGCGCGTTCCCGTGGATCGTTCCCGCCCTGGCGCAGATTGGCCGTCCGGGCCGCTGGCGCTGGCTCTGGGAAGCCCGTCAGGTGAACCAGACGGCGCAGGACGCGCTGCTGCTGTTGTGCTGGTTGATCGTGCCCATGGTGTTCTTCTCCCTCAACCAGTCGAAGCTGCCGCACTACGTGTTGCCACTGCTTCCTGCCATCGCGCTCGCGGCGGGATACGGACTCTCCCGGCAGGGGCTGGCGCTCGGCGCCAAGGCATTCATTCCGGTTGCGTGCCTCCTCGGACTCGGACTGATCACGCTGACGGTGTGGTTCCCCGCTCCGATCTCCCTGACGCCCGCCGAGAAGGCCGCGATGCCCACCGTCGCGCTCGCCCTCGGCCTGGTACTGGTGGCGTCCGGACTCACGGTCGCCCTGGCGATCCGGCGTGACACTCCATCGCTGGGCGCCGCCGCGTACGCCGCGATCGTCATCGCGATTCCGGTCTTCGGGGGAACCTTGCTCCGCGCGGTCGGCGAGGATCGCTCGTCCGCTCCCGTCGCCGACGCGGTCGCCGCGGCCCTGTCGCAGTCGGCTGCGGCCGGCGCGCCCGCGCAGGTCGTGGGCATCGGCGCCTTCATTCCCTCTCTGCCGTTCTATTTGCGGCGGACCATCCCCGTCGCGACTGCGACGGGCAAAGAGCTGACGAGCACCTACATCGCCGAGTACGCCGACCAGTTCCGCACCGTACCCGGATCGCCGCTCCTCACCGCCGACGCCTGGCGCGATCTTCTGGCGCGGTGTCCTCTGCCCACGATCTTCATCGCCCGCGCCGGCGATCGGGACGTGCGCGCCACCCTCCATGCCCGCCTTCCGCTCCTGGCCGAGGACGGCCGCTTTACCGCGTACGGTCCCTGTCGCGGCGGCCGTACCGGCGGCCGCTAGATGTGCGGCATCTTCGGAGTCGTTTCCCTCACGGAGCGTCCGCTTCGCCACCCCGAGTGCCTCGAGCAGATGGCGTCGTCCCTGGCGCACCGGGGGCCCGACGGGCAGCGGATCGTCGGGCACGAACGGGTGCGACTGGGCGCGCGCCGGCTCGCCATCATGGACCTCACCACCGGCGACCAGCCTTTTCAGAGTCCCGATGGCGCGATCTGGATGGTGTGCAACGGCGAGATCTACAACGCGCCTGAGCTGAGGCGTGAAGCCGCGGGCTGGGGATATCCGTTCCGGTCGACCGGTGACATCGAGACGATCGTCCCGCATTACGAGCACTCGGGGGCCGACGTCGTGCGTCGTCTCGACGGCATGTTCGGCCTCGCGATCTGGGACGATGCGCAGCGCCGCCTCATCCTGGCGCGCGACCGGGCCGGAGAGAAACCGCTCTTCTGGACCGTGGTGGACGACGAGCTCCGGTTCGCATCCGAGGTACAGGCACTCCTCGTGTTCCCCGACCAGGCTCGGCGCATCGACCGGAACGCCGCCGGGCTCTACACGGCGCTCGGCTACGTCCCCGCCCCGCACTCCATGGTCGCCGGTATCTCCAAGCTCCCGCCCGGTGGCTTGCTGGAAGCTTCCGCCGGTGGCGTAGCCGTGCGGCCCTACTGGACCGCGGCGGAAGCCGCTCACGGGCCTGACCGCCTGGAGTCCGCGCATCAGCTGCGCGATGCCCTGGTCGGCGCCGTTCACCGGGAGCTGATGTCGGATGTCCCGATCGGCGTGTTCACGAGCGGGGGACTCGATTCGTCCTTTCTCGCGGCGGCAGCCGCGCGCGCCATGCCCGGCCAGCGGATTCACACGTATGCCGCACGCTTCTCCGCCGAGGGCTACGACGAAAGTGATTTCGCGCAGGCCGTGACGCGCGACATCCATTCCATTCACCACCCGGTGACCGCGGACGACGTATCCCTGGCGCGGGCCTTCGAAGTGGTGACCTCCCGTCTCGCTGAGCCGGTCGGCGACCCCGCCATCCTGCCGACCTACCTGCTGGCCGAGGCCGCGCGGGCCGACGTGAAGGTGGTGCTGTCCGGCGAGGGAGCCGACGAGCTGTTCGGGGGTTATCCCACACATCTGGGGCACAAGGCCGCTGGGGTCTACAGGCACATCCCCGGCCCGTTCCGGAGTCTGCTGACCAAGGCTGTGGAGCGGTGGCCCACCTCTCCTGGAAAAGTCACCATCGAGTTCCTGCTCAAGCAGTTCGTAGGATCCGCGAGCCGGCCGTTATTGGAGCGACATGCTGCCTGGTTCGGCGCGCTGGGCCCCACGGAAGAGAGCGTGGACGCGTTCGCCCGGTTGTTGCGGGACTTCCCGGCGGCTCCCGAACTGGACCGCGTGCTCTGGCTCGACTTCCTCACCTACCTGCCGGACAACCTGCTGGTGAAGGTGGATCGAGGTACCATGCTCGCTTCGATCGAGGCGCGCGCGCCCTTCCTGGATCGCGAAGTCCTCGAGCTGGTCCTGCCGGTACCCGCGGCCCGCAAGGTGCGGGGGTGGGAGACCAAGGCGATATTGAAGGAAGCGGCGTGGGGGTTGGTGCCCGCGTACGTCATCGATCGCCGGAAGCGCGGCCTCTCGGTCCCCGTGGCTTCCTGGCTCAATGGGGCCCTGCGAGACCGGGCGGCGCGGTACTTCACGGCGCCGCGATTCGGCGGGGAGCGCGTGACGGCGCTGTGGGCGGAGCACCGCGAAGGAAAAGCCAATCACGCCCGCAAGCTCTGGCCGATGCTGATGGCCGAGATGTGGGCCGACCGCTGGAAAGTGACGCCATGACCCGCGAAGAAGCGCTTGCCCTGATGCAGGAGTACACCGCGTCCCCCTCGCTCCGGCAGCACATGCTGGCGGTCGAAGGGGCCATGCGTGCCTATGCGGTGAAATCGTCGGAAGATGTCGAGGCCTGGGGGCTCGCGGGCCTGCTCCACGACTTCGACTACGAGCGTTATCCGAACGACGCACACTCGGCCACCGAGGAGCATCCGAGCTGGGGGGTGCGCCTGCTCCGCCAGCGTGGCGTCGGGGAGCCCGTGTGTCAGGCCATTCTGGGGCACGCCGATTATACGGGTGTGCCCCGGGAGACCGCCCTCGCGAAGACACTCTTTGCGGTCGACGAGCTCTGCGGGTTCCTGGTCGCGTGTGCGCTGGTCCGTCCCTCGAAGAGCCTCACCGACCTCGAGGTCTCATCCGTCAAGAAGAAGCTGAAGGACAAGGCGTTCGCCCGCGGCGTGAACCGTGACGACGTCCGCCGGGGGGCCGAAGAGCTTGGTGTGCCCTTGGACGACCACATCGCCTTCGTGATCGGCGCCCTTCGCCCCATCGAACGCTCGCTCAGCCTGGGTCCGGCCTAGCTCCGTGTCTGGAGCCGGCGCCGGCATCTCACGAGCCCTCGACCGCGTGACCGGCACCCGGCCGATCCCGGGGAACGCGCTGGTGCTCCACACCGAATCCGCCCGGGCCTTGAATGCGATGCTCGCACTCATTCAGCAGGCCGAGCGGTGGATCCACTTCGAGAACTACATCATCCGGGATGACGCTACCGGACGGCGGTTCGCGAATGCGCTTTCGGAGCGCGCCCGCGAGGGCGTCAAAGTCCGTGTGCTGTATGACGCCCTCGGCAGCTGGGGCACTTCCGGTTCGTACTGGAATCGCCTGCGGAAGGCCGGCGCCGAAGTCCGCGCGTTCAACCCGTTCTTCCAAGGCCGCCCCTTTCATCTATTACGGCGTGACCACCGCAAGCTGCTCGTGGTAGATGGCGACCGTGCTACGGTGGGTGGACTGTGCATCGGTGACGAGTGGGCCGGAGACCCGGCGCGGGGACGCCAGCCGTGGCGCGACACGATGATCGCGCTCCGAGGGCCCGCGGCGGCTGGACTCGACGCGACCTTCGGACGGGTATGGCGCCGGGCGGGGGGTCCCCTCCCCGCTGACGAGTTCAACGGTGCTCCGGCGGAAGCGGGACCGACGGCGATTCGCGTCGTCGAAGGTGTGCCCGACGGTGCGCGGGCGTGGCGGGCGGTCGGACTCCTGCTCACGGCCGCCACGGAGCGGCTCTGGTTGACCGATGCCTACCTGGTGGCACCGGCCACTCTGTTCGCGGGATTGTTGGACGCGGCGCGGGACGGCGTCGACGTTCGGATCCTGGTCCCCGGGGCGACCGATATCGCGGCGGTCAGGGCCATGACCCGCATCGGTTATCGCGATCTCTTGCACGCGGGTGTCCGGTTGTTCGAGTGGCAAGGCCCCATGTTGCACGCCAAGACACTGGTGGCGGACCGGCAGTGGGTGCGCGTCGGCTCGAGCAACATCAACGTCTCGAGTCTGCTCACGAATTACGAGCTGGACGTCATCGTCGACGACGAAGCGCTCGCGACCGAGATGTGCGAACAGTTTCATCGCGACACGGCGGGGGCCAACGAGGTCGTGATGGTCGCGCGGAAGCGCTTGCCGCCGCGGCTCACCGACACCGCCGTCGCCGGACCCGCCGTGCCGCATCAGCCGTGGCCGTTCGAGCGGGCCCGTAAGAGGATGGTGACGTTGCGCCAGGTCGCAGGCGGACTCCGGCGCCGGTTGGGCTGGGCCGCGGCCGGCCTGGCAAGCGGAATGGGCGCGCTATTGCTGTGGTTCCCCCACGTGATGAGCGTCACGTTGGCCGTCCTGGCCTTTTGGCTGGCCTTCATATTCGCGTGGTATTCGCTGAGCCGCCGCGGAAAAACCCCGAGTAACGATGTCCCGTGATTCCCAACCCCTGCCCGGGGGTGCGCGTATAGATCCTCGGGAAGAGGCCGAACTCGTTACGCGCTCACTGGCTGGTGATCGGGCGGCGTTCGGCGCTCTGGTGGACAGGTACGCGGCGCAGGCCCGGCGGGTCGCGCGGGCGGTTTTGCGGGACCCCGACGATGCCGACGACGCCGCACAGGACGCCTTCCTTTCGGCGCTGGTCAAGCTGGAGCAGTACGATCCGCGCCGGCCGTTCGGTCCCTGGTTGATGCGGATCGTGGCCAATGCCGCCACGGATCGGCGCCGTCGGCGCTCGGTACGCAGTGCCGAGCCCCTCGACCCGGGCGTGGTCGGAGGGGGCCCTCGGCCCGATACCGCGGCGGAGCGCAGCGCGCTCTCGGAACGTCTGCGCCAGGCACTCGCCGAGCTGCCCGAGCGGCGGCGGCTGGCGGTCGTGCTGTTCGATGTCGAGGGGTATTCACACGCGGAGATCGCGGGGATGCTGAAAATCCCCGAAGGGACAGTGCGGTCCGAAGTGTTTCACGCGCGACGCAAGCTGCGCACGTTACTGGAAGACTGGAGGGAGCCGTCATGATGGAAGAGCTGCCGTTCGATCACGAGCAGGATGCCCGCCTGGGCGCCGCGCTCCGGGAGGCCCTCGCGCCTGCCGGTCACGAGGCCTTCGTCGCGCGGGTGATGGCGGGTGTCTCCACCACGAAGCCCGAGTCGTGGGACATTCTCGCCGGCTGGGCCGGCCGCGGCATCGCGGCCGCGCTCCTCGTCGCCCTCGGCGCCGGATTCGCCGCGGGGCGGGCGATGCAGCCGTCGAACCCCTCGATCGAGGAGGGGCTGGTCAGCGCTCCGGCAGACTCCGGCACTGCCGCGGCGGCCCTGGTCCGCGGGAACAATCCACCGGACGCGAGCATCGTGTTCGCGGTGCGGCCGTAACCCGATGTTCAACCGTTCGAAGGCACAGGCGCTCGCGCTGCTCACCGCGGTGTTCGTGGTGGGTGGCGCCGCGGGATGGGGGCTCGATGCCTGGGCCCACCGTCCCCGTCCCCACGGTCCCGAGGCGTTCGTGAACTACCTGACCGGAGAGCTGAAGCTCGACTCTCTGCAACGGGATTCGGTTCGGGCCGTATTGGTCCGGCACAAGCCGCAGATGGACAGCATCTGGAAGGACGTACACACGCGCGTGGATTCGCTCCGCCACGTCATGCGGGGGGAAATCTTCACCCACCTGACCGACGCCCAGCGAACGAAGTACTTGCAACTGGTCGCGGAGCAAGCGCATCAAAGGGGTGACTCCACCCGCGACACGACTCATGGAGGCAGGAACTAGAATGCGGTTGAGCATCTTGATCACCGGTTTGGTCGTCAGTGGCGGGCTCGCATCGGCGCAGACGCCGTCGCCAGCCCCGGACAGTGGGCCTCCGACCGTTACCCTCACCGACGCGGTTCAGCGCGCGCTCACGGTTCAGCCGGCGATGGTGTCGGCGATCGGCAATCAACGCAACGCCAGCGCGTCCAGGACCTCGGCGTTCGGCACCTTTCTCCCATCCGTCACCGCGGGCTGGTCCGCGTCGAAGAGCAGCCAGTCGCGATTCGACAACAATCGAAGCGTGTTGATCCCACCGACGTGGAACTACGGGTTCAATATCAACGCGTCGGTCGATCTGTTCGATGGCCTGCGCCGGATCTGGAACGTGAAGTCCGCCTCCGCCGTGCAGGAAGCCGCGGACGCCGGTTACATCAGCCAGCGCTTCGTCACCGAGCTGCAGACCAAACAGGCGTTCTTCGCGGCGCTCGCGGATCAGGAGCTGCTTCGAGTAGCGCAGGCGCAGCTTCAGCGGACGGAGCAGGAACTCAAGGCCGCGACCGACAAGCTCAGATTCGGGGCGGCTACTCGCGCGGACTCCCTGACGGCGGCCGTGGATCATGGGAATGCGGAAGTCGCGTTGCTGCAGGCCCAGGCCAACCTGGTCGGCGCGCAGGCGAACCTGGCCCGACAAATCGGCGTGAATGGGCTGGTTCAGCCGGTAGCCGATTCGACCCTGCCGCCCCTGCCCGACACCACGGGCTTCCTCCGGTCGGTGATCGAGAACGCGCCGCTCGTGCAGCAGGCTGATGCCCAAGCCACCGCGGCCCGTGCCAACGTCCTGTCCGCCCGCTCACAATACCTCCCCACGTTCAACGTCTCGTTCGGCGACAATCGGAGCGACACGACGTTCGGCGGCGGCTTCCTTCATGGTCACGTGACGCGGTGGACGTTCGGCGCCTCTTTCCCGCTGTTCAACGGCTTCGTCCGTGAGCAGAACCAGGTCTCGGCGAGCGTGAGCCGCGATATCGCCGTCGCGACGGCCGCCGACACCCGGCGGAACGTCGCGGCCCAGCTCGCGCAGCAGGTCGCCGCGTTGGTGGCGGCCTATCACCAGATCGAGTTCGCGCAATCGAACCGTGCCTCCGCCGCGGAGGCGCTTCGCGTTCAGCAGCAGCGCTATGCGGCGGGCGCGGGGCTCCTTCTGGACCTCCTGACCGCCGAGGCGAATCTGACTCAGGCGGAGGCGACGCTGATTCAGGCGCGGTTCACCTACCGGACTACGCGCGCCACCATCGAAAGCCTTGTGGGGAAGGAACTGTGATCGCCACCGCATCTCCGATGCAGGAATTCCGGACCGGAGATACGCCGCTCCCCGATGTCGTCATCCTGACGCACCGGCTGACGCGGGAGTACGTCATCGGCTCGGAGACCGTCCGTGCGCTGCGCGGGGTGGATCTCCAGATCCGGAAGAACGAGTTCGTGGCGATCATGGGGCCTTCGGGATCGGGCAAGTCGACGTTCATGAACATGATCGGCTGTCTCGATACGCCGACCGACGGCGAATATTGGCTGAACGGGCAGAAGGTCAGTGAGCTCCAGGACGACTCCCTGGCCCGCATCCGCAACAAGGAGATCGGGTTCGTCTTCCAGACCTTCAATCTCCTGCCGCGCGCCAACGCCCTCCACAACGTGGAGCTGCCGTTGATTTACGCGGGCGAGACGTCGAGGGCCCGCAAGGAAAGGGCCGCGGCGGCCCTCGCGAAAGTCGGGCTCGGCGACCGCATGGACCACCGTCCCAACGAGCTCTCGGGCGGGCAGCGCCAGCGCGTCGCCATCGCGCGCGCGCTGGTGAACGATCCCAGCATTCTCCTGGCGGACGAACCGACGGGCAACCTCGACTCGGCCACCGGCAACGACATCATGCGGTTGTTCGAAGAATTGTGGGAAGCGGGACAGACCATTGTGCTGGTGACGCACGAACCCGACATCGCGGCCCGCGCGCACCGGCAGATCCACCTGCTCGACGGCAAGATCGAGCGCGACGAGAGGACGGAATCGAAGTGAAGCGCATCGTTTTGGCGGGCGGCCTCGCCGCCCTGGGCTTGGCCGGCTGCAAGAAAGCCGCGCAGTCCCCCGTGTACATCGCGGTCCCGGTGGAACGGCGGAACATCGTCGTGGCCGCCGCCGCCGCGGGACCGATCCAGCCGATCCTGACCGTGAGCGTGAAGTCCCAGGCGTCCGGCGCCGTGACCGAAATGCACGTCCAGACCGGTGACGATGTGAAACCCGGCCAGCTGCTCGCGCTGATCGACCCCCGGCTCCCCAAGAGCGCGCTCGATCAGGCGCAGGCGACGGTCGACCAGGCCCAGGCGAGCTTCGATTACGCCAAGGCCCAGCTGGCAAGGGAAGACACACTCTACAAGGTGCAGGCAGTCACGCAGCAGGAGTACCAAAGCACCAAGGTGTCCTATGAGCAGGCCCGCGCCGCGCTCATCAACGCGGAGGCGAACCTGTCGGACGCCAAGATCGCGTACGACCAGACGCGGGTCACCGCCACCCTGGCCGGCACCATCATCCTGAAGGAAGTGGACATCGGGACGGTGATCTCAAGCCCGACCCACGACGTCACGGGCGGCACCGAGATGTTCCAGATGGCCAATCTGGACACGGTCCAGGTTCAGGCGATGGTCGACGAAACCGACGTGGGCAAGGTACAGGCTGGCCAGCCGGTGACCATCACCGTCGACGCGTACCCGAGCCGGCCCTTCCAGGGGAACGTGCTCAAGGTGGAACCGAAGGCCACAGTCAGCCAGAACGTCACGCAGTTTCCGGTCGACATCGACATTCTCAATCCGGGTCACTTGCTGAAGCCGGGTATGAACACGGAAGTCGAGATTCACGTGGGCCAGCGCGATTCGGTGCTGGCGATCCCGACCTCGGCGCTCCGGACGCAGAAGGACGTGGCCTCGGCGGCCTCGGTGCTCGGACTGGATCCCAACGTCGTGATGCAGCAGCTCGCGGCGGCGACCCCGAAGCCGGCGCCGAACACCAAGGGTGACACGGCGGCCTCGATGGGTAACAGCGCCGGTGGGGCCACGATGACACTTCCCAACGGTCAGACGATTCAGTTGCCGAAGGGCGTAACCGAGGCGCAGGTTCGGGCCATCGGCCAGAAGCGGCGTTCCGGGGAAGCTCTGAGCCCGGCCGAGCAGGCGATCATGAGGCAAGTCTTCAGCCAGTTTGGGGGAGGCGGCGGCCGCGGGAGCCGCGGCGGCCCGGGCGGGCCGGTCGGCGGACCGGTCGGGAACGGCACGCAGTCCAACAGCTACATCGTCTTCGCCCTGAGAAAGGGCCAGCCGACCGCGGTGCCGATCAAGACGGGACTCTCGGATCTGGACTACGTCGAGATCACGAGCGGCCTGACGGAAGGGGACACGGTCCTGCTGCTGCCCAGCGCGTCGCTGGTCCAGTCGCAGGCGCAGTTCAAGCAGCGGGTGCAGGGCATCACCGGTGGCGGCCTGCCGGGCGTCCGCCAGACACCGCAGGCGTCGGGAGCGCGGTAACCATGCTGCTCGGCGAGATCATCAAGGTCGCGCTGCAGGCGATCCGGGCGAACAAGCTCCGGGCACTGCTCACGATGCTCGGCATCATCATCGGCGTCGGAGCGGTGATCACGATGGTCGCCCTCGGGACCGGCGCCCAGAAATCCGTGCAGGACCGGATCCAGGCCCTGGGCCCGACGCTGCTCACGGTGTTCCCCGGCCAGAGTTTCCGGGGCGGCGTGGCCTTCAGCACGCGGGTCAGCCTCACGATGGATGACGACACCGCGCTGCTCAACAACCGGCACTACATCAGCGAAGTGGTGCCGGAGCTGCAGGGGAACCTCCAGGTCCAGTACGCCAATCAGAACATCAACACCACCGTCCTGGGCAGCACCGCGAACTACTACTCGGTTCACAACTACAACATGATCGCCGGGCGGATGTTCACGAACGGCGAAGATGACGCGCGCCAGCGGTACGCGGTGCTCGGCGGTCAGGTGCCGGAGGAACTCAACGCCAACCCGCAGGCGATGATCGGACAGCAACTGATGATCCGGGGCATTCCCTTCGAGATCATCGGCGTCCTGTCGAACAAGGGCTCCCAGGGATTCAACAACCCGGACGAACAGATTCTCATCCCGCTGCAGACCGCCCGCTACCGGATCTTCGGATCGAACCGGATCCGTGACCTTACGGTCGAAGTGGGCGATCTCGCGAACATGAATCTCGGGATGATCGAGATCGAGTCGATCCTGCGGCGCCAGCACAAGATCAGGCCCGGCATGGACAACGACTTCCAGATTCGGAACCAGACCGACATCCTCAGCACGTTCCAGGAGACGGCGCAAACGTTCGGTTTCTTGCTCGCTGGAATTGCGACTGTGAGTCTCATCGTGGGCGGCATCGGCATCATGAACATCATGCTGGTGTCGGTCACCGAGCGCACGCGGGAGATCGGCGTCCGGAAGGCGCTGGGCGCGACCCGGTTCAATATTCTCTTCCAGTTCCTGGTCGAGGCTCTCGTGCTCTGCATGGCCGGTGGCATCATCGGCATCATCCTGGGCTCAGGGGGAGCGATCGTCCTGGCGCAGTTTGCCCACTGGAATACGTCGATCTCCTTGTACGCGATCGTCCTGGCGTTCTTCTTCAGCGCCATCGTCGGTCTCCTCTTTGGCGTGTGGCCGGCCCGCCGCGCCGCCAGCCTCGACCCCATCGAAGCGTTGAGATACGAATAGCGCGGGACGAACAGGGGAAAACGCAGGACGGAAAGCGGGAAACGTGATTGGTCACGTTTCCCGTTTCTCGTTTCGCGTTTCCCGATTACTTTCCGGGCGTGCTATTCTCTCTCTTGCTCGCACTGCAGGGTGCCCAGACGCCGGATCCCCGCCCCGTGTTCGCGGGCCGGAGTGGCGCGCTCAACGTCGCGATCCCGCGCGTCGACGCGAAGGTCACCGTCGACGGCAACCTGGATGAGCCGGTGTGGAATCGGGCCGCGCTGCTCACGGGCTTCTCGCAGTACACACCCGTCGACGGCCTGCCGGCCGCGGACTCGACGCAGGTGCTCGTATGGTACGGATCGGACGCGATCTACTTCGGTATCCGGGCCTACGAGCCGCATGGCGATCTGGTCCGGGCGACGATGGCCGACCGCGACGCGATCGACGCGGACGACAACATCCAGATCCTCCTCGACAC
>Ga0070730_10001933_pt1 | contig 19321 bp, 12 predicted proteins | sample Coa_R1_3_FD_66447 | JGI IMG/M metagenome (GOLD analysis project Ga0070730, IMG submission 66447) | Surface soil microbial communities from Centralia Pennsylvania, which are recovering from an underground coalmine fire - Coalmine... | ecosystem: Environmental > Terrestrial > Soil > Unclassified ... | reverse complement strand
CGCCAACTTTCTCGCGTCATAGCGCCTCCGCACCTGCGGTCTCCACTGGATGAAATACGTGCGACTCATCTCCGCAGGTTCCACAAGGATGTTTCGCATCGGTTCCGCACGTGAGAGAGGCCTTGCACGGTCGTCCCGGCGAATCTCGCCTCGGGCTGTTCGCCCATGCGCGACAATCGCGGCACGGGCACCGCGCACGCGTTTTCTTCGTTCCAATCCAGACGTGGTGACATTCATGGCATAGGTAGATCGCCTTATGATGCCCCTCTAATGCACGGGACAGGTCACTCCAGTTGGTTATCGGTCTCAGCATCGCGGTTTTCTCTCATTGATCTTCGTTCCACTGTACTTGCTCGAATAGGGGTTCCTGCACTCCGACGACAGCTCGTCGATCACTTCTTCTAGTTCACACACAAGTGCAGATGGTGCCATTGTGGTCTGCAGAGTTTTAACTAGCGCATCGTAAAACCAGAGTTGATCTTCTTTAGGCGCATTAAACCTCTTCCACAATGCCTCCCCCATCTGGCAATAATCCGAGAGGACTGCTCTGGCGTTGTGCAGTTTGTCTGCGATCGCAACGATGAGTGTGTCCTTTCCCGCATGTTGCAGATGGTCCAGATATTTCTGCTTTCGATGTCGCCACGGGAGTTTCTTTTCTGGGTCACTCGCTGTACTGTCTGAGCAGGACTCGACGGCTTCGGCTACGCGATCTCCAAAAAGACGCCTGATCGTTACGAGCGTTGGGATTCCTCCCTGATCCTCAACAGCGTCATGCAGCAAGGCGGCGATTGCCTCATCTTCGTCACCGCCAAATTCAAGAACCAAGCCGCAAACAGCCAGTAGGTGAGCGATATATGGCACGCTCGTGCCTTTTCGCCGTTGGGCAGAGTGCAGCCCCGAAGCAACTTGTAGAGCAAGATCGAATCGTCGGGTCAGAAACGGACGGTATGGTTGCACTTTCTGATTGCAGCTTTCAAGGCTCTTAGATTCTCTGGTCGCACTTCTCAATTCGGGGAGCACTCTCCTCAATCCATCGACCAGAGTTCTCGCGGCTCTCCTTTTCTGCAGAATCTTAATAGTCTCCTCGTATACCCAAAGCTGGTCTTCTTTCGGCGCTTTGAACCTTCCCCATGACTTCTCGCCCATCTTCTGAGCATCGGAATGCATGGCGCGAGCGTCGTGAAGTTTATCGGCCGCAGCAACAAGCAATGCATCCCTATTTGCATTTCGCAAGTGCTCCAGATATTTCTTTTTCTTTCCACGCCAATCCTGTTTCTTCCTGCGATCAGTCGCAGTGCTGTTCGACCGGAATTGAAGAGCCTTTGCAACCCGCTGCCCGAAGAGCCGTTGGATTGTGTTCAATGTTGCCAATCCGCCGTGTTTTTCGACTGCCGAATGCAAGAGTGCCGCGACTGCCTGATCTTCGTCTCCGCCGGCCTCCAGAACCAACGCACAGACACTGATTAGGTGAGCAAGGTACGGCGTTCCAGTGCCCTTTCGTTCTTCTTCAAAGTGCAGCCCAGACGCAAACTGTAAAGCAAGGTCGAATCGCCGCGTCAAGAAAGGTGAGTAAGGCCTCGATTTGTGATCGTGTTCCCTGTCGGGTGTTTCAGTACATATTGCTTCCATGTCTGACTCCTCTAGTTGATGCTGGAATTGCAGGAGTTCTTGTCGCGGAACAGCCGGAAGGCTTTGGTGATCCTAAGGTGTTCCGCTAGGTCTTTCGCCAAGTCCCGCCACTGTTCCTCCGAGAGCACGGGATATAACCTCTCGGATTCTTGAATAGGCTTCGGGTTTGACGGAACGTTCGCGACATTACTTTGACGCTGTTGCGAATCCCACGCAACGTTTTCCACGTGAAGTGGCAATCGAAATGGTTCAATGAATATCGGCCCACGGGCACGACGTTCTCGCTTCGCCGCTAAATCTGCGACTACCTTGCGAACGCGGAGTACTCGGGGATTGTTAGGCTCGATCAGCGCCAAATCCAGCCAGTCCTTTACGCATTGGCATGCCTCGTAGTCCTGACGGATCGCTATCCGGCAAGCAATCGCTTTGATAACCGCTGGATGATCGGGGTTCTCGCGCGCGAACTTCTGAAACTTTCGCTCCAGTTCGGCCCGCTCGTGTTCGTAATCCATGTCGCCCACCCCGTGTCTTCCCGCCTGTCGTGGATCATTCAACAACAGCCCCACCCCGATTTCGGGCAATGCCGCAGACCGCGTGCGCCAGTGAGTACGCGTCGTTCTCCCCTTTTGCGCTGCGGTCGGGCAGGCCGTGCGGGTTATTGGCGGCGAAGTGCATCACTGTCCATTCTTGCTTCGCGCGATCTGGCACGAAATTAACCGTCAAGAACAAATGCTCTCTGGTGTAACCCTCGCTCAAGGCCTTGGCTTCTTGCTTTGAGTTCATGGTCTCTCCATTCTTTACGCCGCGCTCGGCCACTAGGCGCATTCCGTCACAGGCAGCATCGCTCTGGAACGCGCCGGAGAATGTCGCCAAGAAGTCGTCTTCCTTGCCGCGCGCCTCGGACTCGCATAACTTCTGAATCGCTGACGAGCAAGAGGCACTTGTGTTACTCGCATAATCGCTCGACCACCATTCGTCGTAAATTATCGTCGGTGGCAGCTTGGGCAGTTTTACGAGTTCCGCCTCTTCCTTGGCCTTGTATGCTGCGTCGTAATCGGCGATCTGAAGCAACTCGTTTTTGTCGCTGGTAATGAGCTTCCCTTGTGAACGATCATCACCGCAGATGAGATCGTAACCTCCAGCATCGTCCGACATGCGATCCGTAAAAGATTGGCACATGATTGCGTCCCCCACGCGGAGTTTGCATGGCACAGGATCGTTTGTCTTTGGCGCAGCTTTAATGTTGTTACAGCGAGCATGTAGCACTTTTCCATTATGAAGAAGTGCCACGTTTACCCACGGCTGAAACTGCAACAAGTCTGGTGTGCTCTGATTTCGCTCCAAGACTTTGTATACAGTCGTAGACTCCGAAGATTGCTGTCCGGCAGGCGTTGCCTGCGCTTGGAAGCGGCGACGATGTTGCCGAGCAATGGATGCGCCGAGCAGCAGCGTAAATCCCACAAGGATAGAAAGCACGACTTTCGCGTGACTCCTTTTGTGAAATGGGCCTCGGAGATGGCGTGTGTCCAAATCGTCTTGGCCAACCGCTAATGGGTTGCGTGATTCCAACGGTGCTGATTTCTGTTGTGCTATTTCTTGCGACGGCGAATGGTTTTGACTGCCGCTTGATGTCTTAGGTGCCTCCGGTGGCATTGATTGCGCTTGCGCGATTCTTCGCCCGCTGTCTCGGTGCAGTGCCCAGCCCCAAAGGTCCATCAGCATGTTGGAAGCCTTTGGCGTGGGGACTAGGTCGACCAGCTTCGTACCATACCGCTTCTTCAACTTGGTAGCGATGTCTACGAACTGGCCTCCGAGGGCGTTGTCCGTTACGTGGTCCTCGGGATCATCTGCAGCGGGACCGCTCAAGATAACTTGTTCGCCATATAGAACGAAGTATTTAGAGCCATCGTTAGAGTAATCGAACACCAACGTAAGTTCTTCGGCGTCAATGTCCGGAAGTTCAGGCCCATTGCGGAAGCTGCTGAACGCCGATGGACAGTCAGCAGGCGGTCGCGGGGTCTTTTGGGCGATGCCATCGGCAAATTCGTCTCGCAATGCCGTCACCCGTTGGATGTGGTTCGGTTTGTCGAAGCATTGCAACATCCTGTCCAGCACTTCATCCTGCTTTTCTTTGGGCAGCGAATCGAACTCCGAATTGGGTTCCAGCACTAATTTCGTTCCGTACTCAGTTTGTTCCCACGACGCCCCTGGCACTCCGGGAACTGGCCGGTTCGTTTTAGGTGCGTTCGAGTTAGGTTCGTTCGAGGCGTTCTCATCGCGCTCGTGCTCGTGAGACCGCTCCGACTGGGCGTCGAACTTGAGAGCCAGTTGCGGCTGAGAATCGTCGGGATTTATGTGCTGGTTGGCGACTTCCTGTACCCTCAGGCTACGAGTGAGTGATTCAGTCGCAGAGCGTGACTGCCATTGCTTCGCGAGGCTGACTCCGAAGCACTGGTGACGGAACCATTCAACGAAGTTCTTGCCCTCGCTCGCAGCACCGTATAACCAGTCTTCACTCCGCAGCGTCGGTACGAGGTCTTTGATTCGTCCACCATATTTCGCTTTCAGAACTTCGCAGACCTCCCCAAACCTCTTGAACTCTTCATATCGGGCAGGCTCAGAAAAGATGACGATGTCACCATGCTTGAGTACCGTTCGTGGGTCATCAGGCTTGCTGTTGTCGAAATCCCAAACAACTTCAAAACTGCTCTCGACGATGTCGGGAAGTTGCGCTGGCTCGCGCAGTTTCTGCGCCTCGAACTCGTCAAAGCCACGATCAATCTGTTCAACCCACTCTCGGACGCCCGGCTTGTCCATGTTTGCACGTAGTTCCGGCAGCGTGGGATAGAGGACGACGGCCAAGATTGGCGATTTGGACACAGCGCATGTGGGGCAGGCGCAGTCCATCTGATCCATATAGTGCTCGACCGACCCCTTCTCGAACAGTCCCTGCCAGTGGCAGCTGGGGCATTTCAGAACTACGTTCTTCCAGTCATCGAAATAGTTGAACCGTCTCATGATTCCTCCTTGTCCGGTTGGATTTCTAGAACTAGGTCGTTTTCTTGGGAGGGAACGGAGGTCGCAAAGGTGGGAGAAATATAAAGGCCCCCGTCGTCGGGAGCCACGTAGAAAAGATAGCTTGTCATTAATCAGGGTACGCCCAGGCGGACAATCAGTTCTGTGATTGCGGTCACCCGACAAGCGCCTGTGGGCGTGCCAGGCGTTCTGATGCAGGCTGGCCGCAGGCGGAATGCTCGTTGTTCCAGATACGGAACAAGCGTGCAAATCTGTTGCCTCTACGAGCAATCTGGTTTACAACAAGTGCTTCCCCCGTTCTCGATGGTCTCACGATAATTTGTTCCTAGTCGCAGCCGCGCGATGTTATTGCGACTAGATCAGGCATTGGTAACCCGGAAATGGCGCTCAAGAAATCCGATCTCTATTCGTCGCTCTGGGCCTCGTGCGATGAACTGCGCGGCGGCATGGATGCCAGCCAATACAAGGACTATGTCCTGTTCATGCTGTTCATCAAGTACATCTCCGACAAATACGGAGACTCGGACGATTTCGCCCCGACGGTCACGATTCCGAAGGGGGCCAGCTTCAAGGACATGGTCTCCCTCAAGGGCGACAGCGACATAGGCGACAAGATCAATACGCAGGTGATCCAGCCGCTCATCGATGCCAACTCTCGCCTCGCCCGCACCGACTTCCCGGACTTCAACGACCCGAACAAACTCGGCGAGGGGTCGGCCAAGGTGGAACGCCTTTCCAACCTCATCGCGATCTTCCAGAATCCGCAACTGGATTTCTCGAAGAACCGTGCCGAGCACGATGACATCCTCGGCGATGCTTATGAATACCTCATGAGGCACTTCGCCAGCCAGAGCGGCAAGAGTAAGGGGCAGTTCTACACACCCTCCGAGGTCAGCCGCATCATCGCTAAGGTCATCGGCATCTCCCCGGCAAACAGCGTAGCCGGCACTACCGCCTACGATCCGACCTGCGGCTCCGGCTCCCTGCTGTTGAAAGTCGCGGCACAGGCGGGGAAACACATTACGTTAGAAGGCCAGGAGAAGGACGTGACCACAGCCGGTCTGGCGCGCATGAACATGATCCTGCATGACTTCCCGACTGCCAAGATCCTCTCTGGAAACACGCTGTTCGATCCTAAGTTCAAGGATGGCGCGCAGCTTCGCACTTACGACTACGTCGTGGCTAATCCGCCCTTTTCCGACAAGACGTGGTCCACCGGCCTCACGCCCGCGAAGGACGGCTTCCAGCGCTTCACCTGGGGCGTACCACCCAAGAAGAAGGGCGATTACGCCTACCTCCTGCACATCATCCGCTCCATGAAGAGCGCAGGCAAAGCCCCCTGCATTCTCCCGCATGGCGTCCTCTTCCGGGGCCATGTCGAGGCCGTAATCCGCCAGCAGCTCGTCCGCTCGGGCTACCTCAAGGCCATCATCGGACTGCCTGCGAATCTCTTTTATGGAACAAGTATCCCGGCGTGCATCGTCGTGCTCGATAAGGCGAACGCTGCCGTCCGCAAAGGCATCTTCATGATCGATGCCTCCAAGGGCCGCATGAAGGACGGCCCGAAGAACCGCCTGCGCGAGCAGGACATCCACCGCATTGTGGATGTCTTTACTCGGCAGGATGAGAGTGATCCACGATACGCCCGTATGGTGCCGGTCGATGAAATTGCCGATGCAAAGAACAACTACGACCTCAACCTCCTGCGTTATATCGACAGCAGCGAGCCGGAGGACTTGCAGGACATCGACGGACATCTGCGCGGTGGCATCCCCGGGGGCGACATCGATGACCCCCTGAGGCTGAAGCCTTATTGGAAAATTCTTCCCAGCGTTCGCACCACTCTATTCAAGGAGGGCGACCGCCCCGGCTACTGCCAGTTGCGGGTTCCTATCGCCGAGGTCAAGTCCGCTATCTTCGGCCACGCCGAGTTCACCGCGTTCCACAATTCCGCAACGAAACTCTTCGCCAACTGGAAAAAAGCGAGCACTCCGCAGCTCAAGGACTTCGCGAAAGACGGCCAGACCAACAACCCCCAAAATCCAACAATCTAAGGTTCACACGCCATGGAAGAGCAATCGGCCGTTCCCTTGCCTCCTGGACCGACGTTCGAGCCGCATTACTCGGTCCAGCAGGTCGCCCGCATGTGGGGTCTGGGCGTGGATATCATCCGCCGGATCTTTGAATTGGAACCGGGGGTTCTCAGGATCCTTTCTCCCGAGCGCCTGCACAAGCGCCGCTATACCACCCTCCGCATCCCCGAAAGCACCCTCCGCCGGGTCCATTCCAGACTCTCTCATACCACCGGTAAACCCGTATGACAGGAAACTACCGTGACCGTGTTTCGGACCGCCAAGTCTGGCGGATCAGCAGGATCCAAAATCGGTGTGATTCTCCTCACAGCACTCAGGTCGGACGCCGATGCATGCTTCAAAGGCGAACTGCATGGATCTGGGTACGCTCAACACCTGCTCATCCCGTAAAAGGAAATGAGAATGTCAAATTGGACGTTCGATTTTGATTCGTTTTTTACGCCCGACGTTCTTAAAAGAGAGCAGGAGAAACATCGTATCGAGTGTCAGTCTCAGATTAGTAAGCCTCAGGAACTTCCCCCGACTGTTTTGCCCAAAATCAAAGTCCGTTTCCTTAGCAACAATCTGCTGCTGGCCAAGCCAGTCCTATCCCGGATGTTGTATGTCACGCGCCCGGCCCAAGCGAATCCTTTCCCGGTACGCGCGCCGTCTACGAATTATCTCGACGATTCGAACATACCGATTCCTTACGAGGTTTTTAATGCACGGGTAGAGAAACTCTTCAAATACCTTTTTGATTCAAAGGCGCAGCGTCCCTGGGTTGAACTCGATTTTTTGGATTGCAGTCTTCTCGAGTTGGCACTACGCGGATTGCCTGGTCTGGTAAAGCACAAGCGCTTGGATCCGCCGAGGGAGGATTATATTCCCGCCGCCAAGCGTCTGATGAGAGTTCTGGAGAATCTTCGGCGGCGAGCTCGGAGAGCTGCGATTGGCTCGCTCGGGAAGGAACGATACGAAAAGATCGCGCAACGGTGGCGCCAGTATGAACGTGATCTTCGCCGCACCTGCATCAATTCCGGACTGCATTACAGTGCTGTCTACTTTCGCGTCAGTCCTACTCCATCGCCACCCTCACTTCAGCGCCGCCAGGATCAGAAGCTGATCACTGAAGTCGTCAAGATCGCGGAAGCAGAGCTAAAGGAGGAAAAACTTCCCATTCCGGAGTCTACCCTGCTGAGGAAATGGGCACGTACGCTTGTTCGCAACGTACGCAGAGGTCGTGAGTTCGGCAATGATCCCCAATTTCTCATCACGACTGTTGTAGGTAAGAGCACCATCCGTTCTTATATGAGAACGAAAGTTCATAAGTTGATGTCGGCGAAAAAAGGTCGTCGAGAGTGGGAAGAAGAATACCAGCAGGTTTGGGAGAAGGAGGGTTCTCAAAAGTGGGAGGAAGAATACCCGCCGATGTGGACGAAACTACACCATGAGAAAAAACGAAAGCGAGATACAGACCAGCTTGCGTCGTTCACACAAGAGACAACAACGAACGCACGCCAACGCACAACCCCAGAAACACCGAAAGACTGGCAAAGATCCCGCCGTTCGTGATCTGCACGCGAAATCTGAAGCCGAAGATGCGATTTGTAAGCATCCGAGCTTCAAGAAGCTGCAAGAAGATTATGACTGTATCTCCACTTTAGAGCGAGCATCCCTAGAGAGAACTATATTGCTGGATCTGGGTAGCAAGGCAAGCAAACGTGCTCTGGGCCGACTGCTTGGGTTAGATGAAAGCGCGATCCGAGATCATCTTCGCAAGTTGGACCGGGTTGAGCGGGCGAATCGTCAGAAAGAAGAATGCGAACTGATCGAGGCGGCGGCCGCCGAGTCTGTGCCCAAGGAGAGCCCATTTCACCAAAGCGACGCATCTTCGGAGACGATAGCGCCACGAGAATTACCCACTTCCGCTGCTTCAGCGCCGCCTTTTAATGCAGAGCTGCCACTCGCGACTCCATCCGTTCAAGATCCGAGTAGCGAACGCACCGTCTACTCTGATGTCGAAAGGATATATCGCGAATTTGTTTACGCCGTACAGCTATACAAATCCGACCGTAAGGAGTTGGAATCATTGCTGGAGGATATAAAGGGCATTCTTGTTTTACCTTCCGAACTAGGAACTCGATTCACGTTCAGAAAACCGGCCGAACCATGCGCTAGACCATTATCAGAATGGCTGGTCGAATTAGCACCTGAGGAAATCGCGTCCAAGATCGTCGACACCATGTTGGACGTGCTGCCGGGCCTCAGGGACTGGAGCACCGGCCCGTCATCGCGGAATATTCGAAACAGGATGCAGCCTCCAGCCAACTCTGAAGATATAAAAACCGATATCTCCACAACGAAATTTATTGCTGAACTCAAAAACTATGCTCATAGCGCTGGAGCGGTGCAACACCATCTTAGCGTTCTCGAAAAGCGATTGTCGGAGGAAGCTGCGCCGGGAGAGGAAGCAACCAGCGGTTCGAACAACACAAACGGCATGAATTCTGCTCAGGTCACAACTGGCGATAGCGTCGATGACCAGATCTACAAGGCTCTCAAGAAGGTTGCGCCAACTGGAGCACTGGCTATGGCCGCCCTTCAAAAGGCGAAATATCATTTCTCGGTGATTGAGCCAACCTATTGCGCCCGCCCAACGGAGCAAGAACGGAAGCAGCAGGACCGGCGGCAAAGAGAGGAGCAAGAGAGACTTCGCATCCAGCACATGCTTATAAAGAGATTCCCCCACTTGGAGATTCCGAAAGCACAATAGAGACGTAGCGCAGACTCCGAACGCACCGCTGGGCCATACCTCTTGGGCGGCGACCAGGCACCCACACTGTGCAACCGAGTACGCTTAGAGCGCCTAACAAAATCCCTTTTTCAATTTCGACTGAGTTGAGTACACCGAAGTGCGTGAGCCCTCATGCAGCGCGAACTCACGCTCGGTTGAACGGTTATCGAGACCTCGCAGGTCTCGCGGTTGCTGTTGGTGTAGAAGTTCACGGCCTTGTTATCTCCCGTTGCCTTTGTATTGGTGAAGTGCGGATAGGGCTAAGGCGGCGCGTTATCCTCACGCCCTGCGCCGGATCTAAATCATGCTTGTCGCCTTACCGACAGTCAGTCGTCCGTTCCAGGCAAGGGGCTGGAACGGGAAGCTGGCCCTTTGCAAGAGGAACAAAGAGCTTCGTAGGCAGAAGGAGATCACTTGCGAACTGATTAGGTCTGGTTTCCGGATTGATTGTGGTCCATTCCGACTCTATTTGCTTTTTGGAACAGCCAAACGCGCTCTATCCACGATCTCTCATCCAATGACCAGTTCGTGACCGCCGGAAAAACGCCGCCTCGTCGATATGGAATTGCTTTTGTCACCCTCTCTGACAATCTCGATGTCTCCACGCCGTCCGGCAGGCTTATGTTTCAGATCATCGGAGCGATGGCAGAGTTTGAGCGGTCGTTGATTCAGAGAGAGTCAGGGCCGGACTTCGCAGCGTCAAGCTCAAAGGGAAGACTCTAGGGCGTCCGCCGCTGACGCTGGATCACGGCCGAATTGGGCGTCTTGGGCCTCTTGTGTATCTATCCGCAAAATTTCGGCGCAGCTGGGTGTGTCCGCCTCAACTGTGCATAGGACACTCCAACAGCGTACGTAAAACCCCTAGTCGCACTTCCTCGTTTAGTCATGGCAAAATGACTGATTTGTTGGCTGACGATTTTGCCGTGCGAGCGTTCGTTTAACTGATATTTCCCGTACGCCACGTAGTGGTGGATGGATGATTTTCGATCTGAATTTTCGGCCCCTCCTCAACTTCTGTGTAGCCCGTTATCCAGAATCCATCCCGAAGAACCCTCAACGGGCGAATGCTTCGATTATTCGAGCGTAATGGTATTGCGCTCTCTCGAGCTTTCGTCCTGCGACGTGCCTTGGTCTTGTTCGGTTGACGTTCCTGGAAACTGATACTCCGGCTTGAGCTCACAGCGATATACCTTGGTCTGGTCTCGTCCGACGGTAGCGTCGCAATTTGCCCAGCTCAGGAAAAGAGCCGGCCCGAGCGGGAAAATAACGGTCTCGCCTGCCACGTCAGCCTGGATGCATACGCCTTCCGCAGCAGCTGGTAGCGTGAAACTAAGTGCTCGCCCAAAGATCACAGGATGGGATTCGTGCACGATGTCGGTGACCATGGGGTGGAATACTTCTGCTTCCAACAAGAATGTTGCTGTGTCGGACCAAACCCGAACGGACGCGCTGATTTTTTCTCCGCCCCTGGAGAAATCGTCTCTCTCGATTTTCGTAAACGGGCAAGGTCCCGCGATGCATGACACTCTTGCATTCCGGAATTCGTTCCCAGTTCCTGCATCCAAAGATATGGAACCAATCGTAGCTTTCCAGAGACCATCAGGTGAGCACGGGTTTTTACCCTTACACGGCACATCCCCGGTGTTCTGCACTTCGTATGTCTTCACCGCACTACCTATGTTCACGGCCGTCGTAGCTTTTATCGAATACCTTACCCGCAGATTCGCGACTGTCGTCGTAGGCCGATTCGCCGGTCTGGGGCGACTTTCACCCAGCGGCACCATCTGGATAATATAGAGTTTGTCGGCGACGTAGTCCTGCAGGTCAAGAGGCTTATAGTCGGGATGATGAGCCTGAAAAGCGATTATCCGCCCTCGCCTGACAGATATAGGCAGCTGAAAGGAGAAATAACCGGAAGAATCAGACTTGGCTCTGACAATGTCAGCACCGCTGTTCACGGTGATGTCAACATTGGCAATGGGCACTCGTTTCCTGGGGTCTGCACTCCGAACAACAATCGCGCCTTTAATCCATAACGGTTTACGTCGGGAGAAATGCAAGGCGAGCATAGTAAGGATGGCCACCAATACGGCAAGCGAGCCGATCCAACAAACAACCTTTTCTTCCCGTGTCATTCCGGTCCAATCGCAATATCTTACGATGTCGACTCTATCCTGCGACAGTGTGTACGTGTCATCTTCAAAGGTTCTGCCCCTGACCCCTCGGGCTTGTCCCGGTCCCAACATCGGTTAACATAAGCAAAAGCATTCGGATGAAGAATAGTTGCAGCAGATTGCTGACGCGGCGAAGCGCGCTGTGGCGTCTCCTGGGAACGGGGGCAGCTCTTCCATTTGCAACCACCTTTCTGGGTTCCTCGCCTAAGCCGCAAGAACAGCATAAGCTCCCGGCACAACCCCCGAAGCGCACCTCTCTTTCATCCGAGGACGACCAGTTTCTCGACGAGCTGGAGAGGTTGACCTTCTGCTATTTCATGGAACAGACCAACCCTGAAACGGGCATCGTGAAGGACAGATGTCAGGTTCAGGGCGATGACCATGGCATTGTGGGCAGCATCGCGGCCACCGGTTTTGGATTAACTGCCTTGTGCATCGCCCACGAACGCGGATTTATAGCTCCGGCATTGGCGCGAGATCGAGTGCTCGCTACCTTGCAGTCTCTTTGGAGCAAGTTGCCGAACCATCGTGGATTCTTTTACCACTGGGCGAACATCGATACCGGCGAAAGGGTGTGGGACGCGGAGATCTCTTCCGTAGATACCTCGATCCTGCTCTGCGGTGTTCTCACCTGCCGGGAGCATTTCAATATTCCTGAGATCACCCGACTGGCATCTGATGTTTTCGACCGGGTGGAATGGACTTGGCTATCCGAAGACACTCCTTTACTGCCCCACGGATGGACCCCTGAAATCGGCTTCCTGCCCTACCGTTGGGATCTCTACAGTGAACTCATGATGATGTACTTGTTGGGCTTGGGTTCCTCGTCCCATCCGCTACCCGTCGAAACCTGGTCAGCCTGGAAGAGAATGCAGTTTGAATATGACGGTCTTCGCTACATCGGTTCATTCGCTCCACTATTCGTACATCAGTATTCCCAAGCCTGGTTCGATTTCCGAGGTAAGAGAGACAAGTACGCCGATTATTTTCAAAACTCTGCTATCGCCACTGATGTGCATCGTCGTTTTTGTCTGGAACTGGCAAAACAATTCCCCAGCTACAGTGATGATCTCTGGGGCATAACCGCTTCTGACTCCCCAAATGGCTATGTGATATGGGGAGGACCGCCCGCGACCGGCCCGATTGATGGCACAGTCGTGCCAAGCGCCCCCGGGGGCTCCTTGCCCTTCTTGCCTCAGCCCACTATGCGTGTTCTGCGCAACATTCAGAAGAACTATTCTGCAGCCTGGGGCAAGTACGGCTTCATCAATTCCTTCAATCCCTCAAACAAGTGGTACGACAACAGCTTCATTGGTATTGACACGGGAATCACAATGCTGATGGCAGAGAACGCCAGGACTGGATTTGTCTGGAATACGTTTATGAGGAGTCCCGAAGCACGCCGCGGAATGGAACGCGCCGGGTTCCGACCTCATTAGATTCAAAATATCTGTATACGGCTTCGGCAGTTAGTTTGACCGCACGCCAGCGACCTCTCCCAGACGTTTTTTCCTTCATTTGTGGAAATTATTCGTTCCTCAAAAAGGTTGCCTTGCATTCGGAGTCACTCCGCTCGACCAGCGACGCCAGCGGGGCACCTCAGGCCCGCCGCTAATGCGAACACCTTCAAGGAAATAGCCGACATCTCGATCGGTCACAACCGCCTCGGAAGATTTCACATCCGATAGCCATAGTCGCAACAAGAGTGGAACTCAACGTGAAAGGACAGAAGCATTTGCCTGTCCTTCGCCGAATCTGACCTTCTGCGCGGGAGCCGTCGCCTGCGAGAGGGCTCTTGGTTTCCAGGTGTCCTTTTGCTCCGCCGACGTCAGGCGTGAGCTCGGAATGGTATGACTCATATGCCGGAGCACGAGAGTTTGTGGAGCGGATGGAAGGAGCGCCTCTCTGCTCTACGACGGGTACCCCCTGTTCTCAAAATCGTGTGGCGATCGGGCCCGCTTGTCGTAACCCTGGGGCTCGTCTTCCGCCTTTTCGCTTCGCTGCTGCCCATTGCGCTTCTCTGGATTGCGAAGCTGATCATCGACAGCATCGTGCACGCCGTGGCGGGTCACCAATCCGTGGGACCCGGCTTTTGGTGGCTGGTCGCAGCAGAGTTCGGGCTTGCGGTGTGCGGCAGTTTTCTGGGACGCACCATCGACTACTTCGACGCTCTACTGGCTGACAGGTACACCCGCCACGTAAGCATTGAAGTTATGAAACACGCAGCCGCATTGGACCTGGCCACGTACGAAGATCCAGTGTTCTACGATCGTCTCGAACGGGCCCGCGTCCAAGCGACGGACCGGCTAGGCATGATCCAGTCCATCGGGAGGCTGGTACAGCAGGTCATTACTGTCGTTTCCCTGTCCATTTCCATCATCGTCTTCTCACCGTGGCTGCTGCTTCTGTTGATAGTAGGGGTGATTCCTGCGTTCTTGGGAGAAAGCCATTTCGCATTCCTGGGATATGCCACGAACTTCCGCCAGACCCCGATTCGGCGTCAACTCGATTATCTACGTGCATTGGGCGGAAGCCGAGAAGCTGCCAAGGAGCTCAAACTTTTTGGGCTTAAGGAATTCTTGATTGAACGATTCACTCGTCTCTCAGACCAGATTTATCGCGAGAATGTCGGGTTGGCGCGCCAGCGCCTGATCGGGGGGGCGCTCTTATCAATGGTTGGGACCGCTGGGTACTACTCCGCCTACGTCTTCATTGTGTGGCGGACAATCCATGGAGTACTTACGATCGGTGAATTGACCTTCCTGTCTGGCGCGATAGTGCAAGCGAGCGGCAATATCCAACAGATCTTCTCGACCCTCGCAAGCATTGCCGACCAAGCTCTTTTTCTGACTGATCTGCTGGCTTTCTTCGAAATGCGCCCGACCATCTTTTCGAAGCCCAACGCGCTGCCGGCGCCCAGGCCTATTATGCGCGGGTTCGAATTTCGCAACGTTTCGTTCCGCTACCCAGGCAGCTCCCGTCTCGTTCTTAACGGGCTGAACTTTCAGCTTAGGCCTGGCGAGCGAGTCGCCCTGGTTGGAGAAAACGGTCAGGGTAAAACGACGATCGTTAAGTTGATGACACGCCTTTACGATCCGCTGGAAGGCCAGATTCTGCTGGACGGAATCGATCTTCGCGAATACAGCCTGGAAGATCTTTACCGCGAGATCGGAGTCATTTTCCAGGACTTCATGCGCTACGAGATGACGGCCCGCGAAAACATAGCTGTCGGTCAGATCGAGACGCTCGCGCGTCTCGAGCCTCTCCAAGAGGCGGCGAGAAAGAGCATGGCTGCTCCGGTCATAGAAAGACTCCCCTTTAACTATGAACAAATGTTGGGAAGGCGCTTTGAAGGTGGTGTGGACCTCTCTGGTGGTGAGTGGCAGAAGGTTGCCTTGGCCCGTGCCTACCTCCGTAATGCCCAGATCCTGATTCTTGACGAACCGACTGCCGCCCTGGATGCGCGCAGCGAGTTTGAGGTGTTCCGGCGATTCGCCGAACTTACGACCGGCAAAACTGCACTTTTTATCTCACACCGGTTTTCAACCGTGCGCATGGCAGATCGCGTCGTCGTGCTTGAAAACGGCAAGATCACGGAAGACGGAAGTCACGAGGAACTCGCGAATCGGGGCGGGCAATATGCAGAGATGTTCGAATTGCAAGCCATCCATTATCGCTGATCAAGAAGTTTCGAATGCCCCAAAATACACATCTCGAGATCATTGGTAGTGACGCTCAACGTCTGCCGGAACTGGCCCGGGATAGATGGGATCTCGAAGCGCTGCGTGCGACGGCGCAACAGCTGGCGAGCCATCTTACCTGTCTCCCCGACGTGCATTCATCACGCACCATTGTCCGGCGATGCAAAACAGTCGCGGCCGAGTTCAAGCCTCTGCTCACCGCCTTGGACTCACTACCGACGGAGACACCAGCCTCAGATGATCTTCGTTGGCTTTATGAAAACATTCGACTGTTGCATACAGAACTCCAAATCACGGTGGGAGCGCTCAAGCCCCTCACCAGGCTGCCGCACGTCCGTACAGAAGGCAGGATTATTCCGCGGATATTGGCAATCGGGGAGGGGTTTCTTCAGGCAGCCTCTTGCCAATTCACCGAACAGAAGTTTGCGGTCTTTATCGAAGCGTTTCAGGAAAGCGCTGTTCTAGAGTTACGCGAGCTTTGGGCCCTTGCCTCGACCTTTAAACTGTTGCTGCTGGAACAGATCGCGGCCCGAGGATCTCACTTTGTTCGTGGCCTGCGCAGTGAGCCGCGAGGTATAGGAATCTGTATTCGCAGCTTGCGTGATATTGGACACACAACCTGGAAGGAGGTGGTGGAACCGCTAATTCTCTTTGATCGCGTGCTGCGTGAAGATCCTGCCGGTTTTTATGCCCAGATGGATTTTGAGACACGAGACCTGTACCGACACAAGTTGTCGAATATTGCAGAGCACTCCGACTTCACGGAAATGGAAGTTGGCAGAGCGGCACTCGACCTGGCGCGGGAAGCTACTCAGCGTTTGAGTGCCTGCTCGCGCGAGGCGGTACGCACGAGTCACATTGGCTATTACCTCGTCGACCAAGGAGTTGCTCTTCTTCACGCGAGAGTAGGGTTTAGGTGTCCGCTCAACCAAAGGATCCAGGCTAAGCTGCGCAAGTTCCCGGATGAATGGTTTCTGCTGGGCATAGGTATCCTGACATGTGCTATCGCGTCAGCGGTCATATTAGCCGTTCCGCTCTCCGGTGCTTCTTTCGGCCTCGCCTTGTTCTCGCTCTTGGCATTGCTAGCGGCCGCCTCGCAAAGTGCAGTGCAGTTAATGAATGACTTAACGACATCGCTGCTGCCGCCAGAAATTTTGCCAAAGCTTGATTTTGACGAGGGAATTCCGACCAATTGCCTCACCATGGTTGCGATCCCCAGCCTGCTTCTGAACCAAAAGCAAGTGCACGGACTGGTTGAAGATCTGGAGGTGCGCTTCCTTGGCAATCACGATCCCAACCTGCATTTTGCGCTCTTAACCGATCTGCCCGACTCCCACGATCCCGCCCGCGAAGACAGCCCCTTGGTTGATCTATGCGCAGAATTGATCCGCAAATTGAACGAGAAGTACGCCGGACAGGGGATGGGATCGTTCTTTCTTTTCCATCGCCACCGCGTTTACAACACGCGGGAAAGAGTATGGATGGGATGGGAGAGAAAACGTGGCAAGTTGATCGAGCTGAATAGATTGTTACGCAGCCAATCCGACAGCTTCCCAGTGAAGGTCGGCGATCTTCGCATCCTCCCGCGCGTTCGCTTCGTAATCACTCTCGATTCCGATACCGAGCTCCCACGTGGGTCAGCGCAGAGGATGGTCGGAACCTTGGCTCATCCTTTGAATGCGGCAATCATAGACCCCGATAAGAACATCGTCGTCGCGGGATACGGCATCCTTCAGCCGCGTGTGGGGGTGAGCGTACAGAGTACTGCGCGCTCGCGACTTGCAGCCATCTACGCCGGTGAGACTGGCCTCGATATTTACACCAGGGCAGTTTCCGATGCATATCAGGACCTCTACGGGGAGGGAATTTACACCGGTAAGGGAATCTATGAGGTCGAGATTGTCCAGCGGATTTTCGATCGGCGGTTCCCTAGCAACGCCCTACTCAGCCATGACCTGATCGAAGGCGCGTACGCACGGGCGGGGCTAGTAAGCGACATCGAGGTAATCGAAGATTATCCTTCGCATTACAGCGCCTACAACCGGCGCAAGCACCGCTGGCTACGAGGAGATTGGCAGATCGCCGAGTGGCTGCTTCCTCGCGTTCCGGAGGAATTCGGTGGTCGTGTGAAAAATCCGATTTCTGCGGTTTCACGTTGGAAGATCTTTGACAATCTACGCCGCAGTCTGGTGGAACCCGCTACTTTTCTGCTGTTCGTGTTTGGGTGGCTGATGTCGGGTCGCACAGCTGCTCGCTGGACTTTCGCCGCGGTGTGCATACTGCTCATTCCTGCGTGCTGCCATTTTGTTCTGAAACTGTTCCGCACTATGTGGGGACGCAATGTAATTAGTGCTCGTGAAGCCGTAGGAGCGCTTTACACCTCCAGCGTGAGTCTATTCTTCACTCTCACATTCCTTCCTCACCAGACGCTGTTATCGCTGGATGCCGTCATTCGCGCTTTAGTGCGCCGCTTGATAACACATCGCCGGCTATTAGAGTGGGAAACAGCGGCAGAAACAGAATTGGGTCAGAGGCGTCCGACTCCGATCGACATGTATCTGGACTGGATGCCGCTCTTAGCCGTCGGACTGGGTATTCTGATTTTCCTGGTGCAGCCTCGCGCACTGGCCTCGTCGTTGCCCCTGCTGCTCTTGTGGGGTTCGAGTAAACTTGTGTCCACATGGTTGAATCGCCCGTCCGTCGCAGCGCCCGAGTGTCCCGCTCCAAAGGATCTCCATTTCCTTCGCACTGCCGCTTTACGCACTTGGCGGTATTTCGCCGAGTTCAGCACGGAAGAGCACAACTGGTTGATTCCCGATAATGTGCAGGAACAGCCACCCAATATTGCGGCACGGATTTCTCCGACGAACCTCGGCTTTCTTCTGAATGCGAGGCAGGTTGCATGCGAATTCGGCTATCTCACTCTGCCCGAATTCGCCGACGTGACTCTCCGTACCCTGGCGACTGTGTCGGGGCTCAGGAAGTATCGCGGCCATCTTTTCAACTGGTACGACACACGCACCCTGCAGCCGCTGGCACCCTGGCTCGTCTCGTCTGTTGATAGCGGTAATTTGATGGCTTCGCTTTGGACTCTGCAGCAGGGATGTCGTGAGCGGCTCCGCAAACCCTTGCTCCAATCTTCGCTCTTCGAAGGCTTCGTAGATTGTGTTCGCGTCCTCGAGGATTGCGGATTGTTTTCCAGGAAGCAGCTCGGCTCATGTGGCTGGGAAGCAGCACCACATCGATGGCTGGAGTTGCTAATCGGTTTGCCGGAAACCGCCTTCGATGAGGCTCAGCGTGTTGCATCTGCTTCGAACGATGCTGACAGTGTGCGCTGGTTTGCGGAACAGGCTGCCTGTCGCATCGAAGCCATCCGGCAAACGCTGAATTGCTATGCGCCGTGGTGTTTACCGGAATTTGCCGACCTAAGAAATGAGCCTGCTATCAGTCTGGTATCGATTGACAAGATATCGTTGGAACTGCTGCCGCACTTCATTGAACAACTTGATGACGAACTTTCCCAAGTCGCACCGTCGCTTTCCTCGGAACAGCAACTTCTTTGTGAACGCCTGCGCAGCAGGCTTACTGAAGCGCGCTGGAATGTGAGCAGGCTGATTAAGGACATCCGAATTATTGCCACCGAAACCGGGAAACTCGCCGATGAAATGGACTTTGCCTTCTTGCTGAATCGTCGTCGCAAGCTTATGTCGGTCGGATTCGACGCAGGATCGCGGCAACTTCATCCCGCTTGTTACGACCTGCTCGGAACCGAGTCTCGTACGGCCGTGTTTGTTGCTGTCGCCAAGGGCGATATTCCTCAACAGAGCTGGTTCCTTTTGGGGCGTGCTCACACGCTCGAGCAGGGGCGGCCGGTAATGCTTTCTTGGACGGGAACCTTGTTTGAATACCTGATGC
>Ga0070730_10001931_pt1 | contig 19339 bp, 19 predicted proteins | sample Coa_R1_3_FD_66447 | JGI IMG/M metagenome (GOLD analysis project Ga0070730, IMG submission 66447) | Surface soil microbial communities from Centralia Pennsylvania, which are recovering from an underground coalmine fire - Coalmine... | ecosystem: Environmental > Terrestrial > Soil > Unclassified ... | reverse complement strand
CCGATGATTTCCGGGTCTCCATCACCAACGCTCCGGGAAAGGATTCATATCCCATCAGCAGCTTTACCTGGCTGTTGATTCCCGTGGAGTGGAACGACGCCACCAAGGAAAAAGCCATCGTCGATTTCCTGAACTGGATGGTAGACAAGGGGCAATCCATGACCGCCAGCCTCGACTACGCTCCGCTACCCAAAGCAGTCGCAACTAAAGTAAAAGCCAGAATCCACGAAATCCATGTGAAAGGCAAGGAATCAGCCAAAGAAGAGGCCAAGCCAAAAGAATCAACCAAAGCCAAGACAAAGACTACGGCCAAGGCCCAGAGATAGATTTAACGTCTTGAGATTTGAGATTCCGGCAATCAAGAAATTCTTGGTTGCCGGAATTTTATGTGTCGAAGCTCTTCAGGGCCCCGTCTTCGCAGCCAGCGCGGGACGTGACCAGTCAACGCACTCTACTTACCAGCCCAGCACGGCTGCCGTTTTCCCAAGAACGCGGAGATTCCTTCCTGGGCATCGACGGCCAGGGAATTCATGCTCATTACTTCTTTGGCGTAGGCATAGGCTTTGGGCTGGTCCAGGTCTATTTGTGCGTAGAAAGCCTCCTTGCCAAGCCCTACGGTCAACGAACTGGCCTCGGTGATGCGCGTCGCAAGTTTCCTGGTTGCGTCAGCGAGTTCTGCCGCTGGAACAACCATGTTGATCAGGCCCCAGTCAGCGGCCGTGACTGCATCCACCATTTCACCGGTGAGCAGCATCTGCAGCGCCCGCTTCCGGCCTACCGCACGGCTGAGCGCAACCATGGGCGTAGTGCAGAAGAGTCCGATTTTCACGCCTGGTGTGGCGAAGGCTGCCTGGTCGGAGGCCACCGCTAAATCGCAAGTGGCCACCAGTTGGCATCCGGCGGCCGTGGCAATCCCCTGGACTTGGGCAATGACAGGCTGGGGGATGGACTGGATCTTCTCCATTAACTTAGAGCACACGTCGAAAAGATGCCGGTACTCATTGATGTCGCGGCCTACCATCTCGCTTAGATCATGTCCTGAAGAAAACACCTTGCCGGCAGCGGCCAAAATGACCGCTCGCAAATCCCGGTCTCTTTCGATCTGTTCTAAACAGTCAATCAACTCCAGCATCAGTTCGAGGGAAAGAGCGTTGCGTCGATTTGGCCGGTTCAGGGTGATAATTCCAAGGTCTCCTTCAGCGGCGAAACACAGGCTTTCGTAGTTTTGCATAGTAGCTCTCAGCATTTACCGTCCTTTAAGTACATGATAGAGCATTGTCTCGACGACTGCTAAATGCGTTTTTCGCAAGCTCTTTGAGTCATGCCGAAAGAATCGCTGAATAAAGGGTTTTAAAAGTTCCTGCTGTTGCAGCACAGGTATTTAGATCGACCAGGAAAAACAATTCTTGGCGGCCAAAGCTACATTGTAAAGAATTCATCCCCAAATGTTGCACCATCCTAAAAATACTACTATAACCAGTCAAGAGACTTGCGATGAAACATCAAACTCAACCGATACCCGAACTGCCGTCTTCATCTCCTTCATCCCTGCTGGATGATGTCGCTGCCTTTATCGGTCGCTATCTGGCCTGCACTGACAACCAGCTTACCGTGCTTGCCCTGTGGACGCTTCATACTCATTGCTTGCCGGCCTCCGATGCTACCCCTTACCTCAATATCTTCTCCGCGGAAAGCCGATGCGGCAAGTCCATATGCCTTCAGTTGCTGCGCCTCTTGTGTGCTAACCCTTGGTGGGTTGCGGGCGTGCCCCCCTCGGTTGTAATTCGCAAGATAACCACCCAGCGTCCTACCCTTCTGCTGGATCAGCGCGAGACCCTCTTCGGTGCTTCCTACAGCAAAATCTGCGGACTGTTGACCAGCGGCGCACGGCGTGAAGGAACCTACAGCCTGTCCGCAGGCGCCAAGGGGCAAATCTGTGACCATGATGTCTTCTGCCCCAAGGCTTTTGCCGGCGACCTCCCTTTGCCCATATCACTCGACAGTCTCTGTATCCCTATTTTTCTCCAGCGGGTCTCTGGAGATGGCTTGCAGAAATTCCGTATGCATGCGGCCAGGGAAGCTGCTCAATCATTGGTTCAGAGGCTCCAGCAATGGGCTGCCTCGAATCTGGATGCGCTCCGGAGCACCTCTCCTCTTTCAGTGGATCAATTCCCGCAATATCTCCCGTCTAGCCATGAAGATTTCGCTGAGCCCCTCTTACAGATCGCCGATCTTCTGGGTGGTGAATGTCCCCTCCAAGCTCGCAATGCTCTTACCGAGGTCTTCGAGCTTCATCCCGAGCATGATCACAGCTACATGGCCCCGCTTCTGTCCGACATCTACGATCTTTTCAGTACGGGGAACGATAAGCGCATCCCCACTGGCCATCTCCTGAATTACTTGAACAGTCTGGAAACACGTCTTTGGAGATCATGGAACAAAGGTGGTCCCATGACTCCTCGCAACCTTGCCCGGTTGTTGGGCCATGTTGGCATTCACAGTCGTAATCAACGTTACTCGACCGGCGACCGGGGCAATGGCTATCAGTACGAGGATTTCTTTGTGCCCTGGAGAGGCTGGCTTCCGCACGTCGAAAAACAAGCACTCGAAGTGCTGGATGAAGAAGTGCTGGATGAAAATGACAGGTCTTAAGCTTGACAGCTTGACAACCCGCATTTTTATTGAGGTTTCATGCGTCAAGCTTGTCAAATGTGCGAAATTTGTCAAGCTTGTTAAGCCTGAATAGTGTTTTTCGAGACTCTGCATTGTCGTTCCGACTTTCATGCTCTCGGTGGCCATATCAGCCACACCGGCGTTTTGCTTTTAACACTCATTTAACAAACATCTGTTACGGTTCAACGCTATGCGCACCCTCCAAAAGGCCCCGGACGAGCCGGGCTTTGTCTCAGATCAAGCCGCGGCCAAGATTGCACTGGTGCCACCGGGCAGATCTGGCAGTCTAGGAACCGTATTTGCCGATGCGGTCTTTCGGTCCGCAGTCATTGCTTGTGCCCTTTCGGTAGTGGCAATTGTGGGCCTGATCGTCTTTGAACTGTTGACCGCATCCGGGCTTTCGCTGCACAAGTTTGGATTGAAGTTCCTGGTGCAATCCATCTGGGACCCGGTACGGGATGAGTTCGGCGCCCTCCCTGTCATTTATGGGACCGTGGTTTCTTCTCTTCTGGCCCTGCTCCTGGCCGTACCCCTCTCTCTGGGAACCGCGCTCTTTATCACCGAAATTTGCCCCAGGCAGGTGCGCACTCTGCTTTCGACCTGTGTTGAAATGCTGGCTGCCATTCCCAGCGTGATTTACGGATTGTGGGGCATCTTTGTTCTGGTGCCGTTCTTGCACGATCATATGGCCCCTTTACTCGCCAGATACCTGGGCTGGACGGGACTATTTGGAGGCGCAATGTACGGCTTTTCTATGCTGGCAGCCGGCGTGATCCTGGCCATCATGATCCTGCCGATTATCGCCTCAATTACAAGAGAGGTGATCATGGCTGTACCCCAGCAGCAGCGTGAAGCAGCGATGGCCCTGGGAGCTACCCGATGGGAGATGCTGCGTCTGGCGGTGCTCAGAAATGCTCGCACCGGAATTTTTGGGGCGGTGGTTCTGGGCCTGGGCCGGGCCATGGGCGAAACCATGGCCGTCACCATGGTGATCGGCAATACAGCGAAAATATCACATTCATTGTTTGCGCCTGGTGCTACTCTGGCCAGCGTGATCGCCAACGAATTCAACGAAGCCGTCGGCCCCATGCATACAAGCGCTTTAGTGGAATTGGGACTGGCGTTATTTGTCGTCAGTATGCTTGTGAACGCTATCGCACAGTTCTTTGTGTGGAGCGTCACCCGTGGCATGCCTGCGAGGAACATTGCCTAGAACCCCCAGTCAAAATGTCCATTGGCGCCGCCGCATGGTAAATGCCCTTGCGGTGGGTGCCGTTAGCTTGGCCACCCTGGTAGTACTGACCCCGCTGGTCATGATCCTCGGGACCGTGATTATTCATGGTATGGCGGGAGTCAACTGGAGTTTCTTCACGCAAATTCCTAAGCCAGTGGGCGAAGCTGGCGGCGGCATGGCAAACGCCATCGTGGGTTCAGCGATGATCCTGCTGGTGGCCAGTGCCATCGGGATACCCCTGGGCGTGGGCGCCGGCATCTTTCTGGCGGAGTACGGCAGAAACTTCTACGGGAACATCGTGCGTTTTACCTCCGATGTGCTCAACGGGATTCCCTCCATCGTGATCGGCATCACCGCGTATGCCTTGGTGGTGTTGAAGCAGGGACATTTCTCCCTGCTGGCGGGCGGGATCGCCCTGGGAATCATGATGGTTCCCACGGTCTGCCGCACGACAGAAGAAGTCCTTCTCATGGTGCCGCAATCCATTCGCGAGGCGGCCTTGGGCCTGGGTATTCCCCAATGGCGAACAACCCTATCGGTCGTGGTGCGCACGGCCACTGCCGGAATCGTGACCAGCATCATGCTGGCGTTCGCGCGGGTGGCCGGCGAGACTGCTCCCTTGCTATTTACCTCACTCAACAATTCGTTTTGGAACTGGAAGCTAAGCGAGCAAACTGCGTCGATGCCAATGCAGATTTTCGTCTATTCCATCTCTGCCTACGATGATTGGATCCAAAAGGCTTGGACGGGAGCGATGGTGTTGATCGCCATGATCATCTTCACAGTGATCCTGGTTCGATTTGTGACCAATCGCGGGATGCTGAAAGGGGCCCGCTAAATGGACATTGGTATTCATGTTAAAGACCTGAATGCCTGGTTTGGCAAGACCCAGGCACTTTATAACATCGCACTGGAAATCCCAGCCAAGCGCACCACCGCCATTATTGGCCCTTCCGGTTGCGGCAAGTCAACCTTCGTGCGCTGCCTGAACCGTATGCACGAAACCATACCCCAGGCGACAGTAAAGGGCGAGGTGAAAATTGCCGACCTGGACGTCTACGGAAAGGGCGTCTCGCCTGTCTGGATTCGCCGGCGGGTGGGAATGGTCTTCCAAAAAGCGAATCCATTTCCCACCATGAGCATCTACGATAATGTTGCCGCTGGGCTTAAACTCAATGGGTTCAGTAATCGCCGGCAGTTGGATGCCGTGGTCGAGCGGTCTCTGCGAAGCGCGGCCCTGTGGGATGAAGTAAAAGATATTGCTAAAAAGAAGTCGGGCGCCAGCCTTTCCGGAGGGCAGCAACAACGTTTGTGTCTTGCCCGCGCCTTGGCAGTGGAGCCCGAGGTGCTGCTCATGGACGAGCCCGCCTCTGCCCTGGACCCGATCTCCACGGCCAAAATTGAAGACCTGATTTTTGAATTGAAAGAGAAATATACGGTCGTGATTGTGACGCACAACATGCAACAGGCTGCGCGCGTGGCGGAGTACACTGCCTTCTTTCTCATGGGAAATCTGGTTGAGTTCGATAAAACTGAGAAAATGTTTACCAAACCGTCTGACAAACGGACGGAAGATTACATCACGGGCAGGTTCGGATGACACGTACAAGATTTCACCAAGGGCTTGACGACCTAAAACAAAAACTACTGGTCATGGGCGGCATGGCCGAGCAAGCGGTGGAGCGGGCCGTACGGGCCTACCAGACGCGCGACGTAGCTGTTTGTCAACTGATACTGCGCGACGAGCCTAAGATCAATTCCACCGAGCGCGAGGTGGATGAACTGGCGATTGACCTGCTAGCCATGCAGCAGCCTATGGCAGTCGACCTGCGCCTGATCATCGCCTGCATCAAGATCAACGCCGACTTGGAGCGCGTGGGAGACCAGGCCGTAAATATTGCCGAACGAGTCATCGACATCTCCAGCCACAGCAAGTCCGGGCTGACTGTGGACATTCCCCGCATGGGTTCCATCGCCATCACTATGGTTCACGACGCCCTGCAGGCATTTGTTACCGGCGACGCCGAACTGGCGCGCTCCGTGCTGGAAAGAGACGATCTGGTAGACAACATCAACAAGGAGATATTTGAAGCGGCCGACTTCGCTATGGTCCATTCCATCGAAGATCACCGCCAGGCGCTGGACACACTGCTCGTGGGCCGCAACCTTGAACGGGTCGCCGATCACGCTACCAACATCGCTGAAGATGTAATCTTTTGGGTGCAGGGCGCTGATGTGCGGCACCACGCACAGACCTAGGGTACAAGACACATCTAAGTTATAAGGTGGGAGAGGCAGATGCTTTCCCGCCGGCTTCCACCTTGGGCGGACCTTCTCAGCTTGCTACAAAACACGGGCTCCCAGGGGTATATTTGAACTTTCATTTCAAGATCTTCTCGATCAACCCTGAATAATCCTTCTTCTCAATTCCATAAACCTGTTTATTGAACTCATCCACCTTTTGGGAGTAGTTCATGGAGCAAAATTTTGGTCCGCACATGGAGCAGAACTTAGCTTCTTTGTAGTAATCGTCGGACAGAGTTTCATCGTGCATGGAGCGTGCGGTTTGCGGATCGAGGGAGAGTTCAAACTGCTTTTCCCAATCAAAAGTATATCGGGCGTAGCTCAGGGCATCGTCGCGGTCACGAGCGCCAGGACGGTGGCGGGCCACATCCGCGGCATGGGCTGCGATCTTGTAGGCGATGATGCCATCCTTCACATCTTTTTCGTTGGGCAGGCCGAGATGCTCTTTAGGCGTGACGTAGCACAGCATGGAAGCCCCGTGCCAGCCGATCATGGCAGCGCCGATGGCAGAGGTGATGTGATCGTATCCGGGAGCGATGTCGGTCACCAGCGGTCCGAGCGTGTAGAAGGGTGCTCCATAGCACCACTCAACTTCTTTATCCACCTGCTCTTTGATCTTGTCGAGCGGAACGTGTCCCGGTCCCTCGATCATCACCTGGACATCCATCTCCCATGCCTTACTCGTGAGTTCGCCGAGGGTTTTCAACTCTGCAAACTGGGCTTCGTCGCTGGCATCCGCAATGCACCCTGGACGCAGGCCATCACCGAGTGAATACGACACGTCATACTTCTTCAGGATCCTGGTGATGTCGTCAAAACATTCATACAGGAAATTTTGTTTATGGTGGTGGGCCATCCACTGCGCCAAAATCGCGCCGCCGCGGCTCACGATGCCGGTGATGCGCTTGGAAACCAGCGGCAGGTATTGCACGAGCACTCCGGCATGGATGGTCATGTAGTCCACGCCCTGCTGGGCCTGTTCTTCAATCACCTCCAGCATCAGGCTGGCGCTCAGGTCTTCAATGCGCTTCACACGCGAAACTGCTTCATAGATCGGCACTGTGCCAATCGGCACTGGAGAATGGCGCAGAATGGCTTCGCGAATCTCGCGGATTCCGCCGCCGGTGGAGAGGTCCATTACGGTGTCCGCGCCGAAATGCACTGCTGTATGCAGCTTGCGCAGCTCTTCCTCCACATCCGAGGTGATGGCGGAGTTGCCGATATTGGCGTTGATCTTGCATAGCGACGCGACGCCAATACACATGGGTTCAAGTTCGGGATGGTTGATGTTGGCGGGAATAATCATGCGCCCCACGGCCACTTCATCCCGCACGGTTTCCGGAGACAGCTTTTCCCGTTCGGCGATATACAGCATCTCTTCTGTAATCAGTCCCTTACGTGCATAATGCATCTGGGAAAAATTGTCGTCACCCGAAGCCGCTGCCTGGGCGCGACGCCGGGCAATCCACTCTTCCCGCACTTTAGGTCTGGAGCCATTTCCATTTCCATTGCCGTTGCTTGCAGTCATCACTTGTCACCTTTATCAGCGGAAACCCTCCATTATACGCGCCCATTCAAACTGAAATACTGGCTTCCCATTGCATTAAAAATATCTAATAACACTTGACCAAAAGTGCAGAGAGGGATAACCTTTGTGGGTCAAAACGGAGTAACATAAACCTATGAACCCTAAATACGCTCGTTTTGGAATAGCCATTGCCGTGGTTGTCCTTACATTAGGATATTTGGCCTACACCGGGGTCCAAGAGAGCAAAAGCTATTACTTTACAATCAAAGAATTGCGGTCGATGGGAAATGATGCCTACACCAAGCATGTGCGCGTAGGCGGGAATGTGCAGCCTGGCTCCATCCATCGTAGCGGCACCAGCGCGGATTTTGTGCTGAATGAAAACGGCCAACTTCTGAGCGTGAACTACAAGGGCTCTGAGCCACCACCGGACACCTTCAAAGATAATGCCCAGGCCCTGGTCGTGGGCGAGTTCGGAAGAGACGGCGTATTTCACGCCCACGAGATCCAGGCCAAGTGCGCTTCCAAGTACGCTTCGCAACAGCAGCAACAGGCCGGCGTAGCAGGCCCAGCCGGTCAGGCAGTTCCGGCAGCGCAGGCACAGCCTAAGGGATACTGAGGTCAAGCTGAAGCCCACGGCCCCGCCTGTTCAGGTTGTGAACGTCTCTAAGATCTACGGTCGCACAGCCGCTCTTCGAGATGTCTCTCTTGAATTGGAGAGTGGCCGCTTCTATGTTCTTCGCGGAGAGAATGGCGCCGGCAAATCCACTTTGCTGCGCATGGTTGCCGGACTCAGCGAGCCCACCCAGGGCGAGATACGCATTTTTGGACTAAAGACCAGCGAAGCCCGCTCTCACTTGGGCTACATGGCGCACGCTCCCCTGGTCTATGACGAATTTTCCGGCATGGAAAACCTGCGCTTCTTCGCCAGGCTCTATGGCATAAGCTCTGATGGACCGCTGGCGGAGGCGATGAGGCGCGTGGGACTCGATCCAGAACTCACGCGCAGGGTAGGACAATATTCTCAGGGAATGCGACAGCGCCTTTCCCTGGCCCGATCGATTTTTCATTCGCCTGATTTACTTTTACTGGACGAACCTTTTTCCAATGTTGATCCTGAATCCGCCGCCCAGATCTCCAGGCTATTGGCCACCATGCGAACATCAGGCGCCACCATTCTCCTCATCACCCATCAACTAGGCCTGCTGGCGGAAATAGCGGATGAATTCCTGTTTCTCTCCGCGGGCGAGCTTGTAAGCCGCGACGCCGCGGCCAGGGTGACTGTATGAGCAACGCGGCGAACTCGATTGCTGGATTGACCTGGGCCAACGTCGTCAAAGACGTGCGCCTGGAGTGGCGGTCCCGTGATGTCTTTAATTCCATGCTGTTTTTTGCGCTGCTGGTAGTGGTCATCTTCAGCTTTGCCTTTGACCCAACAGCAGAGGAGTCTCGCGAGATTGTAGGGGGCCTGATCTGGGTAGCATTTTTGTTCTCTACCGTGACCGCCCTCAACCAATCCTGGGCCCGAGAACTTCGCAATGGCGTGCTGGACGCCTACCGGGTGTCGCCCGCTCCTGCCGAGGCGTTGTTCTTCGGCAAGTGCATAGGTAATTTTATCTTCGTTACAGTGCTCGAATGCCTGATGGCCCCGCTCTTCGTCGTTTTCTACAATCTCACCTTTGCCGGACCAGCCTGGCAGATGGTGGTCATTCTTGTGCTAGGGACCTGGGCCTTAGTGATCAACGGAACCTTTTTTGCCGTCATGTCCATACGGACGCGGAACCGGGAGCTCATGCTGCCCCTGCTGCTGCTGCCGATCTCAATCCCGGCGATCATGAGCATGGTGCAATCCACTCGGGCGGTGCTGAATGGGACCACTCCAGGAGGGCATATAAAATTGCTGGCGGGTTATTGCGTGGTATTTACCACTGCGTGCTACCTGCTATTTGAAACGGTGCTAAACGCCGAATGAAGAGCATGTCTTTGGCAAGTTTTTAGCGATATACTGTTGGCTGTTTACGCCAGCTTATTTCTTGTTTGTTGATACGGTACCGAAATGAAAAACGCTTTCATCTTCTTCTCTGCAATTACGCTGGCGCTGCTGTGCTATGGCACCTACCAGGGGCTCGTAGTGGCCCCTCGGGAAGAAACCATGGGCGACGCGCAACGCATTTTTTACTACCATGTGCCCTCGGCCACGGCTGCGTATTCCTTATTCTTCGTCAACTTCGTGGCGTCCATTGTGTATCTGTGGAAACGCAGTGCGCGGGCTGATGCCTGGGCCATGGCGGCCGCTGAGGTCGGCATAGTCTTTGCCACGGCGACGCTGACATTAGGAATGATCTGGGCACGCTATGCCTGGGGACATTGGTGGGCCTGGGACATGCGGCTTACCACCTTCCTGATTCTGTGGCTGCTTTATGTCAGCTACCTGGTGCTGCGACGGTCGTCGGAGGCCGGATCGACATATGTCATGTCGGCTGCGCTGGCGGTTGTGGTGTTTCTCGATGTCCCGTTCAACTACATGGCAAACCGCTGGTTCCGGACCAATCATCCACAACCGGTGACTCTGGACGATCCGCGCATGAAGTTCGCGCTCATGACCACCATGATTGCCTTTCTGGCATTTGCCGCATTGATAGTGTGGTTCCGTTATGACATAGAGCGCGCCGTGCAAAAGGTTGCCGCGACTCATATCCGGAAGGCGACGCGTAGCGTGATGGCTTCCATTGCGGCGCCTGCCGTTTTGTTTTTTCAGCTACCTGAGCTGGAAATTCATCGCCAACGCACATTCATGTACGGCGGCTACATCGCCGCCTGGGTCATCTATCTCGGCTATTTGCTGCTTCTGATGATGAAACGGAGTAATCTGAAAAAAGAAGCGTCTGAACTCGCACGGTAACCGATTTCCTGCGCGGATCGGCCCGATCAAATTCCCTTTGGGGTAATTTTAATTTGCGTCATCATTGGCGATGTTCCAGTTCTTTTTTTGAAACCAAGGTCTTGGATCACTTCGTTAAGCGTGTAGGTTCGTTCTTCCCCATTGTCGATGCACTCTTTGACATGGTGGGCTAAATAAAAGTCTTCCATGTCGCTGATATGCTGCAAAACTGCTGCACGAATGTAGAAAGTCTTGGAGCGACCTGTCTTCTTGGCCAAGGCATCGAGGCGCATTTCAATGGATTTAGGTAGCCGGATTGCCAACATGGGTCCTTCCTACATCTGAAAGCCACTGGATCAGTGTACGCACATTATCAGCAAACAGTCTCAGACTCAGTTTACGCCCGCTTCAATTCCCGCTCCGATAATTTGGGTTCAGAGGCGATCATGGGCAAGCGGGCTGCCCCGATTAAGCCTGCGTCGCTGCCCAGCAACGCCCGGGTAATGATCGTATTGCGTCTTGCAGGCAATGAATCATCATGAACATGCGTGCCCGAAACTCCCTGGGCGCTGTCGGACGGCACTGTGGCCCGATAAACAAAGGAACGCTTGCGAACTTCTTCCAACATGGAGGGAGCAAAAGCCTCCCAGGCGCTGGCGACGCCACCGCCGATCGCGTACATGGGCAGATTGAAGATATTCACAAGACCGGCCACGACTATGCCGATGGCGCGGCCAACTACGTGGAAGATCTTCTGCGCCGGTTCATCGCCCTGTACGGACATCTGGTAGACGACCTTAGCACTGAATTCCGGATCTTCATTCATGGCCCGCCCTAACTCCGGCGCTTTGCCGTTGACCACGGCCTCAATCGCCATACGCTTCACCGCCGTGGCTGAGGCGTATTGTTCCAGGCAGCCGAAGCTCCCGCAACCACAAGGGACGCCATCGGGCTCCACGGTGATGTGTCCGAGTTCGTTGGCCATACCGGTCATCCCGTGCCAGATGCGTCCGTGGAGTACGATGCCGCCGCCAACTCCAGTGCCCAACGTGATCATGCACATGTCATCGACGTGGCTGGCCGCACCCAGCCATTTCTCCCCTAATGCCGCGGCATTGGCGTCGTTTTCCAGAATCACGTTTGCACCCAAACGGCGTTCGATCTCGTCCTTGACCGGATAATCGTGCCAGCCGGGAAGGTTGGGCGATTCGCGCAACATGCCGGTCTGCAACTCGATGATCCCCGGCACGCCAATTCCAATGCCCGCTATACTGCCGGCGGCCCGGAACTTCGTCGCCAAATCCTGAATGGCCGTACACATCTCCTGAATTACGTTGTCCCGTCCGCGTGTTACCTCAGTCCCGGTGGTAATTTTTTCCAGCACTTTTCCGTGCTGGTCAACTGCGGCAATGCGGAGGTTGGTGCCTCCGAGGTCAACGCCGATTGCAAATGTAGCCATGTCCGTTTTGACTCCGGTCCGTACAGAGATGATGCCTGCACATACTCAGATTAATACGACAGCCATCCGGAATGCGAGTTGCCGCATTTGAAAGACAGGACGGAAGCATTTATCTTCATCCGCATGCAAATTCAGGGCAAAGTTGTGGTTGTAACCGGCGGCTCCAACGGAATTGGCCGTGCTCTTTCGCGGGCGTTCGCCGCCCAAGGCGCGCGGGCTGTAGTGATCGCAGACAGGGACGAGAAAGGTGGTCAGCAAACGGCCCAGGAGATCGTTGCCCAGGGAACCACGGTCACTTTCCTGGCAACCGACGTCTCCAAAGAGGCAGATGTGCAGCGCCTGGTTGAAAACACGACCAAACAGTTTGGGCAGGTGGACATCTTCTGCTCCAACGCCGGCATAGGCGTGGACGGTGGTCCGAAGGCTTCCAACGCCGACTGGCAACGCATCTGGGAGATCAACGTGATGGCGCACGTCTATGCTGCACGCGCCGTTCTGCCCCAGATGCTGGCACGCAAAGAAGGCTATCTGGTGCAGACAGTCTCGGCCGCCGGACTGCTTTCCCAGGTGGGATCGGCGCCTTACTCAGTCACCAAACACGCCGCTCAGAGCTTTGCCGAATGGCTGGCCATTACCTATGGCGACCAGGGTATTCGTGTCTCCGCACTCTGCCCCCAGGGCGTGCGCACCAACATGCTGCTGCAGGCCGAGTTTGGGGGCGGAGCGTTCCTGATGGAAGGCGCACTGGAACCCGACCAGGTGGCAGCCGAGGTCATGAAGGCCATTGCGGAAGAGAAGTTCCTGATCCTGCCGCATCCCGAGGTGGCAAGGTATTTCCAGAACCGGGCCAATGACAACGAGCGCTGGCTGCGCGGCATGAGAAGGCTGCAAGCGAAAGTGGTAGCTGGTAAATAGCAATTAGCCAAAATCGTTTTTACTGCTTTACTGCAGAGAACGCAGAATTCGCAGAGAAAAGCCGCAGAGGAAACGGGATCGGCGCAAGATCTTAGGAATTTCTCTTGGCATTTGAAACGAATATACAATCAAGTAGTTCGAGGTAACCAAATCCGAGAGCAAATTTTCTATTCTTTCGTCCTTACAGTGTTGATCGCTTTATCTGCTCTAGCTTTACCTGCTCTCAAAGCATTTCTCTGCGGCTCTTCTCTGCGCACTCTGCGTCCTCTGCGGTGAGCCTGGCATTTCCGGTGGATGATCACTTCTGGCACTTTGGACAATAGTGCGTACCTCTTCCCGCCACTACGATCTTTTTGATAGGAGTTTTGCACACCAGGCATGGCTCTCCTCCTCGGCCATAAGCTCGGTGTTGAAGCTGAAAGAAACCTTCTTCGCCCTCGGCATCCACATAGTCGGAGATGGATGAGCCTCCTGCGGCTATAGCTTCCTTCAGCACTTCTTGAAGAGCGGCATGCAGCCTGGCTGATTCCTGCCGGGTCAAAGAACCGGCGCGCCTTCGTGGGCGGATGCTGGCGCGGAACAGGCTTTCATCGGCGTAGATGTTTCCTACACCGTGGAGCAACTTTTGGTTCAGCAGCGCCCCTTTGATGGGGGACTTGCGTCCTTTGAACAATTGAATGAATTCTTCCAGAGTGACCTGGAGCGGCTCGGTTCCGGGCCCGACAAAGCTGCTGCTCTGCACCTCCAGGCGGCCAAATCGCCGAGGATCGACAAACCTCAACTCTCTGCCGGACTTGAGCCGGGCGACCAGATGCGTGTGACTGGCCATCTCGGTTTCCGGGGTGGCTACCACCATGCGTCCGGTCATGCCCAGATGCACAATCCATGTGCTGCCAGCACCCTTGCGCGCGGAAAGATCAAAGACGATGTGCTTCCCTACACGCCGGACCTGGTCCACGCATGCGCCTTCTAACGTAGCAGCGATCTTCGTAGCGGGTGATTTCAATGGCTCTTTCTTGCTGCCAATCCAGACGGATTCAATGCGGTCTCCCGCAACGCGCTTGTGCAGACCACGGGCGATGGTTTCGACTTCTGGCAGTTCCGGCATTGTTGTTCTCTCTCACTCCCACAAATACGAATCTCCGTAACCAGAGATTAAACGGGCTTTAGGGATGGCGCAACATTTCGCACGAGTTTCCGGGTACTCTTGTCCGGTTGAGAATATTGGAAACCATGCTATTCTGGCCTTGGTCCTCCGCGCTCCAATGAAGTTTCTATACTCAGATCTCCCCGCTTTGCACGTGGGTGGACGAAAGTTGGTGGGCCGGGTTGTCTTCAGCCTGCTGTTGCTCTCTTCTGCCCTGGTGGGAACCCTGGCTGGGTTACTGATCGTCTATTCTACCGACCTGCCACAGATCAGCGAATTGGAGCATTACCGCCCCAGCACCATCACCGAGTTATATGACGACAAGGGCACAGTCATCGGCTCTTTTGCCCTGCAGCGGCGCGTTCTGGCTTCTTACGATGATTTTCCCAAGGTCCTGCGGGACGCGATTATTTCCATTGAGGACAAGAATTTTGAGCAGCACTGGGGCATCGATCTCTGGCGCGTGATGGGCGCCACCTACCGCGACGTGGCGTCAGGATCGCGCTCCCAAGGCGCGTCCACGCTTACCATGCAGCTTTCCCGCAACCTGTTCCTCTCGCCGGAACGCCATTTCAGTCGCAAAATCCAGGAGGCCATGCTGGCTATCCAGATCGAGCGCCACTTTACCAAGCCGCAGATCTTTACCATGTACTGCAACCAGATCGCGCTCGGTCATGGCGTCTATGGATTTGAAGCTGGAGCCGAATACTACTTCAACAAACATGCCAAGGACCTGAAGGTGGAAGAGGCTGCACTGCTGGCCGGACTGCCTAAATCTCCTACTCATTACTCTCCCGTGTTGAATCCTGAACGCGCGGTGCGACGGCGCAACCTGGTCATCAACAACATGCTGGAAGATGGGAAGATCACGGCCGATGAAGCCATCCGCGCCAAGGCTGCTCCGCTGGTCCTGAACATCCAGCCTACAGAGGGCTCACTGGCTCCCTATTTCGTTGAAGAGATTCGCAGATATCTGGAAAAGAAATACGGCACCAGCGAGGTCCACGAAGGCGGATTGCGGGTCTATACGTCTTTGGATTTGGGCCTGCAAAAGGTCGCCAATCAGGCGGTGCTCGATGGACTGGCGGCCTACGAGCGCCGCCACGGCTGGAAGGGCCACCTGAAAAATATAGTTCAGTTGGGCCTGTCTCTGGAAAAATACCAACATCCCGACTGGGACCAGCCGATCGCCGAAGGAACCTATATTCATGCATTGGTGACTGACTCTACTTCAGAGAGCGCCCAGGTGAGGTTTGGCCGCTATACAGCTACGCTTGGCTGGGGCGAGATTTCCTGGACCAAGCACAAATCTCCCGAGGAGATTCTTGTTCCGGGCGATCTGGCTTATGTGAAAATCATCGCTCTCCATCCAGACCAGACCGCGCGCGTGCTTCTCGACCAGGATTCAGGGGCACAGGGAGCATTGCTGGCAATCGACAACGCCACCGGCGACATCAAAGCCATGGTCGGTGGACGGGATTTTCAGGAGTCCAAGTTCAACCGGGCCATTCAGGCACAACGGCAAGTAGGGTCTTCTTTTAAGCCATTTGTCTATACCGCTGCGGTTGACCAGGGAGCCGAACCGGACGACCTTATTCTGGATGCGCCGACAACATTTCTCAGTGGCGGCGTGCCCTATACGCCCCATAACTTCGATTACAAATTTCAAGGCAACATCACCCTCAGGCATGCGCTGGCCGATTCTCGCAACATTCCCGCTTTGAAACTCGCTCAGAAAGCGGGAATGAACACGGTAGTTGAATATGCCCGACGTTTCGGCATCACCTCACCCATTCCTGCTTATCTGCCGGTGGCGTTGGGAGCCGCCGACCTGACCTTATACGAGCAAACGTCAGCTTATTCGGTCTTTCCCAATGACGGCGTGCGCATCGAGCCCCGCTATATCCGCAAGGTAACCGACTATGACGGGCACGTGCTTGAAGAAAATTTTCCCGATGCAAAAGATGCAGTCAGCCCGCATACCGCCCGGACGATGGTATCGCTCCTGCAAGGTGTGGTCCAGCACGGAACCGGAGTGGCCGCCGCCAAGCTGAAACATCCGCTGGCAGGCAAGACTGGCACCACCAACGACTTTACCGATGCCTGGTTTGTGGGTTTCTCTCCCTCAATAACTTGCGGCGTGTGGATCGGCTTTGACGAAAAAAAGACGCTGGGCAGCAAAGAGACGGGATCAGAAGCGGCCTTGCCCATCTGGATTGATTTTATGCGCATGGCCATCTCCAACCCTGCGCTCAAGGATGAATCATTTGCCCTCTTGCCGGATGACAAGCCGCCAACGGTAGTCAAGAAGGCGCAGGTAATTCCTCCGCGACATGCAGACGGCATGGAGGCGCGTTAACCGTGCGGCGACTGATTCGTTATTTTCTCCTGGGCCTGGCGCTGCTTCTGGTCTGTCTTGCCTCCGCATTGCTCTCCATGCGCTTTGCTATTCATGGACGAGAGGTCCGCGTTCCCCAATTGCTGGGCCTCACCCCGGCGGATGCCGACCGCATGGCAAACTCGCAAGGCTTGGTTCTCTTCCTGGAAAATAGGTTCTATAGTCCCGATGTACCCGAAGGGCACATCGTCTCCCAATCACCGCCGTCTGAGACCAAGGTACGGCGCGGCTGGAAAATTCGAGTGGCGGAAAGCCTGGGGCCGCAACGCTCCGGAGTTCCCAACGTTATCGGCCAGAGCGAGCGCGTAGCGGAAATCAACATCAGCCGCCGGGGACTGGAAATTGGAACCGTGGCCACGATTCGGATGCCGGGAGCATCTCCGCAAACCGTAGTGGCCCAAGACCCTCCACCAGATGCAAAGAATGCACTGTCTCCCAAGATCGCTCTCGTGGTAGCTTCGAATGATTCCAGCCAGACCTACGTGATGCCCAACTTTGTGGAGCGACCGGCGGCCGACGCCACAACGGCAGTCCAGCAAGCGGGATTCATCCTGGGCAAGGTTGAATTGGTGCAGGATATCACCGGCGTCTCCGGAACGGTGCTGCGTCAGTTTCCGCCAGCCGGGCAGAAGATCGCTGCCGGGGGAACGATCAGTTTTATTGTGAGGAAGTAACTCGAGATAAAGCAGTCGGCAGTCAGTCGGCTAAGAGGCATAGGATTCGTGGGCATGGTTTGGCGCCCGTCTACGGTACCTCTGAAAAACCCATTACAGAAAACCCAACACAACTTGACTCAGCCCAGCGGCGCTCCTATGCTCAGAGCTTGAACTGATGCCCAAGACCTCTCAACCAGCCGCTAAAACTTTGACTATTGCCGCTACCGGGGCCAGCGGAGCCATCTTCACTCGTGCTCTGCTGATGGCGGTGGAGCGCGACTCTCGCGTCGGGACCATCAACTTCGTAGTCTCGGACAACGCTTTGCGGGTCTTTGCCGAAGAGCTGCAAATCAAAGGACGCAACAATCTGGTCCAGCAACTGGTTGGATCGAAATCCAAAAAAATCCAGCAGCAGAACAGCAATGATATTGGAGCCAACATCGCCAGCGGCTCTTATCCCACCGATGCCATGATCATCCTGCCTTGCAGCATGGGCACCCTGGCGCAAATTGCCAACGGGCTGGCAAGCAGCCTGATATCCCGCGCCGCCGATGTCTGCCTGAAAGAAAAGCGGCCTCTGGTGCTGTGCATCCGCGAAACTCCGCTCAACCGCATCCATATTCGCAACATGGATCATGCAGCGGAGGCCGGAGCGACCATCTATCCGCTGATCCCCACGTTCTATAACCGTCCGGCCAGCCTGGATGAGATGGCGCACCAGTTCGCATGCCGCGTGCTGCAGTTCATCGGATTGTCGCAACCGGATGCATATCGATGGGGCGGGACGGATTGAGCCAAGACCATTTGGTAATTGGGTAATTTGGTAACTGGGTAATTTTGAGTGACCGTTGGGCCGTTTGACGGGGCACAATTACCCAATTACCAACTTACTCAATTACCCACTTCCCTCTACCCAATTCAAATTCCCCCAACTACCCAATGGTTTCGTTATGATCAATCCTATGGCTACCCAGGATGACTCCCGCCTCCGCCCGGTTTCCAGCCGGCATAACTCTCTGGTCAAAGAGCTGCGCCGGGCTTGCAGCCAATTTGAACCAACGAAGGAAGGCGGCATCGCCATTGAAGGCGCGCGTCTGATGGAAGAGGCCATCCGCAGCGGTCTGCGATTTCAGGCGGTCTTCTTCAGCGAAAGCGGGCGGGCCCATGCAGCGCGTCTGCTACCCCAGATTTCCTCCAATGTCGAATGCATATTCCTTCCCGATGATGTTTTCGCCAGCGCCGTAGCCACGGAAACACCACAAGGCGTGGCTGCGCTGGTGAAGGTAAAGCCGGTGCGGCTGGAAGAAATCCTGGATGACGCAACTGAGAGTTTCTTGATTGTGGCGGCCGCAGGAATACAGGACCCGGGAAACCTGGGTACCATCATCCGTTCCGCCGAGGCATTTTCTGCCGGTGCGGTGCTGCTGGGCGAAAAGACTGCCAGCCATTTCAATCCCAAGGTAATTCGCGCCTCCGCCGGTTCGGTCTTCCGTGAACCTGTGATCCGCTTCCCGCTCAATGACGCTATACGGCTGCTCAAGACCTACGACTTTTCCATCATTGCCAGTTCATCGCACAAAGGCAAGCCGCTGGAAGATGTAGATATGACCGGACGGGTGGCATTGGTGGTCGGCAACGAGGGTGCTGGATTGACCCCTGAAATCCTGTCCCAGGCCGATGAGCTAGTGGCCATCCCCCATTCATCGAAGGTAGAGTCTCTCAACGCCGGAATTGCCGCATCGATCCTGTTGTACGAAGCAGCAAGGCAAAGGACGGCGAAGCCGACAAAAACAAAGAAGTGATCAATGGGAGATTTGAAATGAGTACATCACCGAATTCAGCTCCGATCACCCGATCTCCCGATCACCAGATCACCCGATCCTCATGAGTCTCTTTCAAGCATTGCCGGACCAGCAAAACAAAGGCGCCCGTCCGCTCGCCGAACGTATGCGACCGCGCACGCTGGATGAATTTGTTGGACAGGAACAGATTCTGGCTCCAGGCAAGCCTTTGCGGTTGCAAATCGAGCGCGATGACCCCGGCTCCATCATTTTCTGGGGACCGCCCGGCGTGGGCAAGACCACTCTGGCCCAGATCATCGCCCACATCACCAAAGCCGAATTCATCGAATTCTCGGCTGTGCT
>Ga0070730_10001930_pt1 | contig 19339 bp, 25 predicted proteins | sample Coa_R1_3_FD_66447 | JGI IMG/M metagenome (GOLD analysis project Ga0070730, IMG submission 66447) | Surface soil microbial communities from Centralia Pennsylvania, which are recovering from an underground coalmine fire - Coalmine... | ecosystem: Environmental > Terrestrial > Soil > Unclassified ... | reverse complement strand
TCTCGGGTGTCGAATATCAGCAGGGCGAACTGGCCGGCTACGAAGTGCGCGCCTACCTGCTGGAGAAGTGGGGGCGGAAGTGCGCCTACGGCGGGGAGACCGGCGTGCCGTTGGAAGTTGAGCACACACCGCACCTGCGGTTCGGTGCAGGTGTCACGCCGAAGAGCCGGGGCGGCAGCGACCGGGTGAGCAACCTGACGCTGGCGAGTCATGCCGGCAATCAGGCGAAAGGTAACCGGACCGCCGCGGAGTTCCGCCATCCTGAAGTCCAGGCGCAAGCCCGGCAGCCGCTGAAGGATGCGGCCGCGATGAATGCCACCCGCTGGGTGCTCTACCGCCGGTTGCAGGCGACGGGCCTGCCGGTCGAGTGTGGCACGGGCGGGCGCACGGCGTTCAATCGCGCCCGGCTCCAGTTGCCCAAGGCGCACTGGATTGACGCGGCCTGCGTGGGGGAGTCCGGTTCGGCCGCACGGGTTGACCTAGCGCTCAAGCCGTTGCTGATCCGGGCTGTGGGGCGCGGGACCCGGAAAATGTGCCGGACGGACAAGTTCGGGTTGCCCGTTGCCCACCGGACCGCGCGCAAGCAGTTCCTGGGCTGGCGAACGGGCGACCTGGCACGGGCCGTCATCCCGAGCGGCAAGTATCAGGGAACGCACACCGGACGCGTGACCATTCGCAACCGGCCCTGCTTCCGGCTCAACGGGGTCGATGTTCATCCCAAATATCTGAAGCGATTGCAGAAAGGAGATGGCTATTCGTATGGGTGCTGATTCGGCGCTTCGCGCCGCCCGCCATTCCTCGCCACGCCCGAAGGCGGGCGCTCCCTGGCGGGGCAATTGGTGGACAGCCTGCCGCTGCCGCACTTCAAGTGGCTGGTTGACGCCGTGAAGTACGAGGTCGACCTGGGCCACAGGCCGGAGTTGCCCTGGGCCGCGGCCGCCGCGGCGGCGCCTAAAGGGCTGTCGGCCCTGGACGTGCTGCGCGGCTATGGTGATGAGCTGGGCTGGACGGACGCCACGCAATTTGGCGTGCTGGCCGATTTTGTGAATGAAGCCGGGCTGGCCCCCGCGCTGCAACAATACGCCGCCGAGCGCGCTCGGGCGGAGGCGGACGCGAGCGAGGTGGTGGTCTGATCTCGCCACTGCTGGGAGGAGGTGAGTGAGCATGCCGGCTCAAGCGTTATATCGCAAGTGGCGGCCGCAGCTGTGGGACGAAGTGATTGGGCAAGAGGCAGTGGTGCAGACCTTGCGCAACGCCATCAGCCACGATCATGTCGCGCATGCCTACCTGTTCTCAGGCCCGCGCGGCTGCGGTAAGACCACCAGCGCGCGGCTGGTGGCCAAGGCGCTGAACTGCCTGAACCCCGATCCGGCCCGGCGGCCGGACGGCACCTGCGACCACTGCACGGCGACCGCGGAAGGCCGGTTCCTGGACCTGATCGAGATCGACGGCGCATCGAACAATGGCGTCGAGGATATCCGTGAGTTGAGAGAACGCGTCGGTTTCGCCCCATCACTCGGCCGCTACAAAATCTATATCATCGACGAAGTTCACATGCTCTCAACGGGTGCCTTCAATGCGCTCCTGAAGACCCTGGAAGAGCCGCCGCCGCACACGGTGTTCATACTGGCCACCACCGAGTCGAACAAAATCCCGGCCACCATTACCTCGCGATGTCAACGGTTTGCGTTCCGGCGCATTCCGCTGGACGACATCATCAGGCAACTGAAGGCGATCTGCGGCCAGGAGGGTTTCCAGGCAGAGGATGCGGCGTTGGAGTTGGTGGCCCGTCAGGCGACGGGTGCCATGCGCGACGCTCTCAGCCTGCTGGACCAGCTGGCGGGGAATGAGCAGGTGATCACCCTGGCGGCCGTGCAAAACCTCCTGGGCTCGGGCGGCAGCGAGCATGTGCAGCAGCTGGTCGACGCGCTGATCCACCGTGACCTGGCTGGTGGACTAACGCTGGTGAACCGCGCGATCGACGCCGGCGCGGACCCGCGCCAGCTAGCCCGGCAGACCGTGGACTACTTCCGCAGCCTGCTGCTCGTGCGGGAGGGCAACGTGGCCCTGGTGGATGCCCCGGCCGGGGCCCGCACGGTGATGGCGGAGCAGGCCAAGGGGCTGTCCAAGGCGTTCATCCTGCAAGCCATTGACGCGATCAACGCGGCGGCCAATGACGCCCGCGGCGGCTGGCAGCCGCAGTTGCCGTTGGAGCTGGCCGTGGTGCGGTGCACGGATGAACCCGCCGCCGTTCCGGCACTGGCCCCGGCGGCTGTGGTGACCGCTTCGCCCGCTCTCACGATGGCGCCAATGTGGCCAGGCGTCACGGCCGCACCGGTAGCTGCGCCTCCCGTCGATCGAACGCCGGCTGCCAGACCAGCGTCGGCGCCGACAGCCGCTGCCCCGCAGCGCGCGGCGGCGACCAGTGCGGCACCTGCGCCGCGAGCGGCGCCGACACGTCCAGCCGCGTCAAGCCCGGCGGCACCGCCCGCGCGGCCGGCGCCCGTTCGGGCTGCACCAGTTGCGGCGGCCACTGTGCCACAGGCGGCTCCGGTTGCGGACAACGGGCCCGAGTTTTGGGCCGGCATCTGCCGTGAACTGGGCGCGGTGCTGGTGGGTTAGCCGAGCAGCAGGGGGAAAGTCGCATGGGAGCAAGGCTCGACCATCAATGGTCGGGCCTTGCGCATATTTTCTAAACACACAGAACACAGGAGGTTCTTATGCTGGCTGACACTTCAGCTCAAACGGTTTTGCGAACGGTCAAGCTTCACAATACCGAGCCGGGAAGCGACAAGGTCTACCTCATTCACCTGGTAGATGCCGGGAACGACACGGCTACAGTCCTTGTGGAATGGGGCCGCTGGCCCACTCCCAACCGGACTGGCACCAAAACGCCGGACCCGCTGCCGATGGCCGAGGCCCAGGCGGTGTATGACGTGTTGCTTAAAGAGCAAGTGGTGAAGAAGAAGTACAAGGTGGTCGACGGCGGGACCGAAGGGCCGGTGCTGATTCCAGGTGAAACGAAGGAAGACAGCGGCCTGCGTCCACAACTGTTGAACATCATTGAGGCAGTAACGACCGAGCTGTTGATGGCCGCGATCGAGCGGCTGGTCCGGGACCCCGCCTGGATTGAAGAGGAGAAGGAAAACGGCCGGCGCCATATGATCGATGTCGAGAGCGGCCGGGCGCGGGGCATCAATCGCAAGGGCGAGTACGTCGGCCTCGTCGGCGAAGTGGCGGCCGAGCTGATCGAGCGCCTCAAGGCCTACGGGCGCACCGTGCTGGATGGCGAGCAGGTCGGACCATTGTTCCGGGTCTTTGACGTGTTGTTCTGGAACGGCGAGGATGTGCGGGCGCTCCCGTATATCAAGCGCCTGGCCATCGCGGAAACGCTCGTCGAGGGGCTGGCGCACGTGCGCTTCGTCGACTATGCGACCAGCACCGAGGACAAGCGCCGGCTGCTGGAGCGCCTGCGCGTAGAAAACAACCTCGCCCATCGGCTGATTCATGAAGGGGTCGTGTTCAAGCGCGCCCATTCGTCTTACGAACCTGGTCGCCCGGCAACGGGTGGCGCGCAACTCAAATGGCCGTTCTTCGCCGAAGCGGATGTCATCATCACCGCGGGCCGGCCGGGCAAGCGCTCGGTGGGCATGGAGTTGCGGGACGGGACCAAGCGCGTGCCGGTCGGTAATGTGACCATCCCGTCCAACTGCGCGATCCCGTCGGTGGGCGTGGTCGCGAAAGTTCGCTACAAATGCGCCTTCGAAGGGGGTTCGCTGTTTCAGCCCATCTGGCAAAACGAAATCCGCACAGATAAGTCGCCGGATGAGTGCACGCTCGCGCAGTTATGGTACGCGCCCCCCAGCGTGGAGACGGACCCAGATAGCGACGCGTAGTCGCGCCGACGACCGGATGACGGCCGCGCGAGCATATGCTTGAGCGCAGGCAGTCGATCTTGACTGACCGAAGCGGCGCATTCTCGCTGGAGAGTGCGCCGCCCGGGTGGCGCAAGTTGGATGTTATCGGCGAGCCGCTGACCTTGCCCACGACTGTATAGGCGGGCAGGGGGCTCGCGCAGTCAAGGAGTGATATGACTGACACGGAGTATCGCATTCGTGATAAGCACTTTGGCGCAATCCGGCAGCCGTTCATCGTGGCGACGCCGCGGGCCTACGTGGCGGACCTGTCCAGGTCGGCGAGCGCAACCTATGTCCGCGCCAGCCTGCTGGCGGAGGTTGAGGCGCTGCGGACGGTTTTGGCGGCGCTTGGCATCGGCGAAGTTGAAGCTTACCAGCGCGGCTATAGCCTGAACGGCGCTACGATCAGCGAGCTCCGCTACCGCGCCGCGCAGGCCGGCCGGAACGATCTCACCAAAACGCTGGATGGGATCGGGCCTGGGCTGGATGACTGAGCGCGGCCGATGGGGGCCAACGAGCCGGAGGCCGACCAGTATGAGGTGGAGACTGACATGCTGGGGCGCATGGCGCGGCCATTCATCGTGGCCGCGCCGGCGAGTTACATCGTCGACCTGCAACATGCCAGCGACAGCCCGGATGCGGAGCGGTTGCGCCTGGTCAGCATGGTCGGCGAACTGCGAAGCTATCTGCGAGAACTGGGGATCGGGGAAGCCCAGGCCCAAGCGGCTGGTTATTCCCTGAATATGGTTACCTGGGACGGGCTGCAAGACTCGGCGATGCATCTGGGGGCGAGCAGCGACCTGTGGCGGCGGATGCGCGCCGGCACGTGGCAGCGGTAAGGAGGGAAGCTATGACGAAACGGACGACACATTGCGTGATCTTGCGGCCGGATGGCGGCCTGGCGGGGCTGGTCGTGGCCGGGCAGACGCTGGTCGGCTAACAGTGGCAGGCCCTGCTGGAGGCCGCGCAGGCCCGCTGCCTGCAGATTGACCAGATGGACGGGCGCGCCCGTGGGGCGGTCGGCCAGCAAGAGGTGGCCGCGGCGGAAGAGGGCGTGCCTTCGATAGTGGCGCGCATGCTCAATGTGGGCAGCATCGGCGCAAGCCAGATGGACTGTGTCACGTTCCAACTGGCAGATGGGGGCGCGACCCGAGGCAACCAGGTGAACTTGGTTGACAGTCTGGCCGACGCGCTGGAGACGGCTTACCAAGCTCTGGATGACGCCAGCGGGGTCGTGGACGCGGGGGAAGGCGAGGCCATCACCTATGAGGCCGAGCTGGGCACGGTGCTGAACGCGCTGGCGCCGGCGCGGCCCGGCCACTGGACGGCCGAGCGTGACGAGTTCCAGCGCGACCTGCAGGCCCGGCGCGACAAAGGCGCCGACAGCGAGCCGGCGGCTCCGGCCGCGATTGAAGTGGGTCGGCGCTACGTTTATCAGTGCGCTGGAGAGGATCAGGCCCAGTACAACGGGCAGATGGTTACCGTGACTCGGGCGATCACCGAACCGGACAGTCAACACCACGACGAAGTTCTCCCCATGTTTTCGGTGGAGACGGACGGCGGCGCGATGTTTGAAGCCTTCCCAGACGAATTGACATCCGGCGCTGGATAACAACTGGCGGGACGGGTCAAATCCGCCCCGGAAAGGACCGACGTGACGACTGTTGCCATCCGAGCGCTACGACTGATCGACCCGCGGCCGCAGGTGCTGCCCCCTGGCTGGGATCGAGAGATCCCCGCCCACTTTCTGATCTTCAACGCCCACCGGCCGCTGTTTGGGGCGCGGCGGGGCGAGGGCAGTTGGGGGCATGGCCGCCACTACGCCGCGGTTGACCCCGCTTCGCCAGACGCCAACTGGCAGGTGCAGGCCAACGTCCGGCTGGATGCGCGGCTGATCGAGTTCGTGCCGGACGCGGAACTGGCGGCGTTCGCTGAGGTAGTGGCGGCTGAGTACCAGGTGCCGCTGGCCGAACTGGATGAGGGGGCCACGCGGGTGAACTTCTTGACCGAGCATGGTCAGGCCGTCCGCATGTGGGACGGGACGCGACTGGTGACGGAGGCGCCGTATGCCGCTGGCTGAGGATCCCCGCAAACGGGCCGATGCCGAGCTGATTGCCGAGGCCTGGGGCCACGAGCCGGACGGCATGAGCGACATCGAGCTCTATGGCCTGTTGTATGAGCTGGGGTACGACTGGATCGCGGCGGAGGCGTCCTGGGTGCCGGGCGTCGTGGATGAGGGAACGGCGGTGCCGCGCGAGCCTCGGCCGCGCCGCCCGCCGCTGGAGAACCCGGCGCAGCCGCGTTTGTTTTGAGATTGGGTAGGGGGATGGGGCACCAGATGGTGCGTAGGAGGCTGTCGCAATGGTGGCTGAACTGGGCGTTCCAGTGCTGCATTTTGATGGGACGCGCGAGGCGCTCGTGCTGGCCGATGGCGTTATGCGGGCGGAATGGTGGCTGTTCAACGGACCGGCGCCGCTGGAAGGCGCGCTGTGCTGGGAGGGCGATGGGCCGGTCGGGCGGCATTTCGCCGCGGTCCGGGAAGAGTCTGCCGAGGCCGACGCTCAGGTGCGGGCCAAACTGGCGCGCGTCGCGTCGCTGGTGATCTGCCGGCCGCCCGCCGGGGCGCAGGCGCGGCCGCGGGCCGAGACCGCTGGCAGTGGCATGGGCTGCGGCTGCGCCCGGCGCTGACCGCGCGTGAGGCGGTGTTTCAGGTCGTCCTGCTCAGCGAGGTCGAGCTCAGCGCGGCCGACCGCTATTGCCTGGGCTGGTGGATCGCCGCCGAGCGGCGGTTGTACCTGGGCGGACACGGGCTGATTACCGCTTCGGGCGCGCCGGTGCCTCTGGCCGCGTTGCGGGTGGTGAGCGGCACCACGCCGATCGAGCCCGCGCCGGCGGATGTGCGCGGGCTCGAGCTGTTTCCGTTCTGAAGCTTGGATGGGAGGGTCGATGGCGGGTATACCCCCTGAAATGCGACACATGATGCGGCTGGCGCGATCCACGCCGGAGACGGAGCAGGCCAGGCGCGTGCTGGCCTGGCTGGACGCGAGGCTGCCGCAGTGGCTGGCCGCGCTGGGCCACCGCGAGGCGCTGGGGCGCTACCGGAAGGCGCGGCAGGTGCAGGGCACGCCGGCGCGGGGCGACGCGGAAATCCGCGGCGGCCCACGGATCCACGGCGTGAAGGCAGACGTCGTGGGCACGCCCGACGAGATGTATGGGCATCACCGCTTGCGAGCGATCGTGACCGAAGTGATGGTGCCGCTGGTCGAGGCCGGGCAGTTGGATCGCGGACTCGCAGGCGAGTTGCAAGAGCAGTTGCGCGGCGCTTTTGCCATGGCTTATCGCCAGCTGGAAAGGGCGCTGGCGCGCGCCCGGCGCGATGCGGGCGAATCTGAAAAGGGTGACGCGGGCAATTCGGCGGGTCGCTAGTCCCGCCCGGGAGACGCGCTGACAGCAGCGTGCCGCTGCCGTGCCGTGTTACTTAACCCTTAACTTTGCCGGGCTTGGAAGCATAACTTTGCCGCGGCATCGCCCTGATTAGGCTCAATTTGGAGTGACCGTCGCGGCTGTTTATGTCGGAGGGAACCATAACCTTGCCGCGAGTCAGGACGGGAAGCATATCTTTGCCGCGAGTCATAGCCACATCTGGCGACCTGGTGAACACAAGTGACCAGATGTGCGCCACATTCCCAGAAGTGCGCCGGAAGCATCTCTTTGCCGCGTCTATTTGGACGCATAACCTTGCCTCACGGCGGCAAAGTTATGGGTTAAGTAACAAAATGGCGCTCATAGCTCAGGGGCGGCGATGTGCGCCCATTTTTTGTTTAACTGGATGGACGCAGACTGCAACGGCTGGGCCCCTATCCAAGCACTGCACGGATCCCGCAGCGGCAGCCGGTTCTGGATGTGCACCCCGGATGCGGCAGGTCGGGAACCTGGTCTAGACGGTATCGCCGGCCTGTGAGCGCCCAACAGGCCTGGCAAACACCGGCGTCGTTGCAGTTTCCGACCTCCACCTCCTTGACGATGCGCTGGGCGCCGAGGTTCTTGACTTCGCGCCGATGCCAGGCGTAGTTCTGAACCACGTTGGGAAGCCAGTCGCGATCGATGGCCAGGCCGGTCGTGAAATCCTCCGGCAGCCAGGTGCCGATCCGTGTGTCCCAGAGCCACCGCATCGCGGCCGCTTCTCTCAGGATGTCTTGCTGGTTGGGCGGCAGGCGCGCGATCATGGGCGGGGCGCCGCTCCACATTTCCTGGAGCAGCGCCAGGTCGTCGGCGACATCCTTCGTGGCCCACCACTTTCGCAGGCGAGCCGGGCTCGCGCCCATCAATTCGTCGCGGGGAAATACCTGATCGGCCTCAAAGGTATAGACTGCCCGCGCTGCGTCCACAAAGCGGCGGTGCCGCAGAGCAGCTAGCGTGGCTTCCTCCGCCTGGCGGCGGCGCGCGGCCTCGGCTGCAGTGTATTGGTCCGCGATCGCCTGGCCACCGGGTGTGGCTTTCAAGAGATTGAAGCCTGCGACCGCCTGCCGGGCGGCGTCGGGGGCAGCGGCGATCAGGGTGTTGACGGCCGAATTATCTGGCGGCGATTTGTGGTACCTCGGCCGAACTAATTGGCGCCGTTTCCATCCATTGATTCAATCTGTCGAGTATCCAAACTACTCGGCTGGTAACATCGTATAACCGCACCGCCACTTCCGGCCGGCGCAGGTAGCCGATCAGGTCCTCGACCAGCCTCAGGGTAGCTTCGCTAAAAGGCTCGCGCGCCAGGTCAGCTTGGAGCGTCATGTTCAGCGCCTTGCGCTCCGGCCGCAGCCCCACATCGGCTCCCGCCTTCGGCTCGAAGCCCAACAGCAGCCGGAAGCTACGCAGTTGTGCCAGGTTGGCTTGCAATTCCTTGAAGCCGCCGACGTTGAAGTAGGCGCTGGCGACATCGAGCGAGCTATGCGCGTGCTCGGCCAGGATGCCGTTGAGGACGTCGGCAAGCTTGCTGGACTGGTTGTCAATGACGTAAGGGATACGCATCAGAGATGCCAGTTTCCATGGCTGACCAAGGTCGCACGGCCATACTCCACCCGTAGGTGAGTATCTTGATCTTTTGCTGCTTCTGAAAGTCTTCGGCAAAACCTGGCATGACCCCAGCGCCAACAAGGATGCCTTGGACTTTCTTACCCGGATGTTTGCTTCGCAGGTCGGTTATATAGTTGTGGACTTGGCGGAGTGCCTCGCGCCCGAGCCAGCCGTATTTGATTTCGACAACAGTTAAGTCGCCCTGGTCATCTTCAAAGAGGAGGTCCAGTCTGCCATTATCCAGACGGCGTTGCTGGTTTCGCAGTTTCAAACTCTTACCAATCAGCTCAGGATGCTCGGCAAGGTAGTCTTCGATATCCTTCTCAAGCGTTTCGGCGACTTCCTCAGTCGAACGCAGAACATTGCGACGGTCGCGCCCCCTATCCACCTCAATTGCCTTGAGTAAGAGGTCTTTATCGGTATCAGTAAGGCTCCGCCATTGGCGTGTGGCCGAGCTAAGGGCCTGCATCTCCGTTCTATTAGCAGGATATTTGACTCCCAGCGACAGCCTGTCGATCAACTCCCTTTCAAGGCTAAGCGGTGGATACAAGATGCGTGAAGTGATAGGATCACCGAACAGAATGGCATCTTGTTCACTTTCAGACCTGTTATGCCCCGCAGCGAATTCCAACAAATGTGGGTTCCGGTATTTTGTCCGGATTGCGGGGTCACTGCCAGCGGCAGTCGTGTCCAGCACGCGGTCAACCACGTAATACGCTGTGACGTATCTCTTTTGATGGCGACCAATGTGAAAGAAAACGTAGTCGCCTTTCTTGCAAGAGGATTTGAGTTGGCGTGCCCTGGCGCCGGAATCTCCGTACGTGAACTCATATAAAGCAGGATCGGGTTGCTGAAGCTGGACATATGGAATGAGCCAATGCATCTGCTTGCCTATCTTCTCAAAAGACGGTCAGCAATAACGCTGACAAGGCCCCGTGTGCCACGGCAACATTAACAATCTAGTTCCACGCATCAACCGAAGGGCTCGCTAATACAGTCCTAACTCTTGTCTCGAGGTCGGTCAGCCACACAGCCCCGTGGGGAAAATGCAGGTTCGAAGGATATCTGAAGACCAACATCCATAACCATGCCTCCAAACTTCGAGCCCGGACAAATAATGCGACCGTATCCAAGCGTATCAATGAAGCAATAGCTTGACTTCACAACTGCCACCACCCCTTCTATCCTTAGCCTTTGCTCAGGGTTCAGCGGATCAGCAGGCCGATATTCAATTCCGTTTAGCTCGTTACTCGAGAAATTATGCTTAGTCGATTCGGCGAAGATTTTCGACGCTTCGGTAAAATCGCCATCCATAAACAACATTCCACCAAGTGTCGAAATAAAGCGGGGGTCGCTCAGTCCATACAGGGTACTAAGTCTAAGAACCGCAATCGCTTCCTTGTAGGGCCTACCGATCTGGATTAGCGCGAGGGCGTACTCCATGAAAGCTCGGTATTCATCGTGATAATTGTTAACAATTGGGCGTATGATATCTACGGCTTTCTGTGGCTGATTCGTCCTTCTGTATACTCTGCCCAATAAATAGCGCGGCACGATGCTCCCTGGGCTCGACGCTACTGCCTTTTCAAGTGCATCAACACGTGATGGTTGATTACCAAGCCAATCTTCTATGTTGGCCGATTCAATCCAAAGTCCGTCACGAACTCGAACTTTTCTCATGCCTTCATTTATTATCTCCTCAGCCTTTGCCACATATTCTGCCTCTTCCTCTGGTGAGGTTGAGCGCTTCGCCCACCCGAGGTAGAGTTGGCTAAGCCCTTGATAACAATATTCATCCCTTTCATTCATGCTCAACCCTTGCCGAAATGCCTCCTCGCTTTGCGCCATTCTCCGTCGCGCGAGTTCTACACTTTCAAGGCTTAAGGCAAGCGCTTGAAGAATCATCCCCTTACTATGATAAAGCACCCGTAAGCCTGGCCCCAGCTTGAGCGCTGCTTCTATTTCATTTAGCGCCAATTCACCCTTTTCTTCACGGAGCAACATCCTGGCGTAGTGCTGCCTTACGTACGGACTATTTGGATCTTTGCGCACCGCTGTTTCAAAGAAACGCGTTTTCCCTTCCAATGTCCGGATAGAATTCACTATGCGATCAGAGCGGACAAAGTCATCAAACGCGTCCTTGTCAGCCTTGTAATTTAGGTTCAAAGATGTTAGCGCTGACTGCAAGAGTTGTTCGCGTTCGAACACTTCACCGCAACGCTCCCAAACAACCGCCGCAATGGTTCTGTGCCGTGCACGGGCAGCGTACATTTCCCGGGCCTCATCCAGGCAATCGAAGATTACTACTCCTTCAAGCGAAGGCTCCGCAACTTCATAAAGCTCAGGGACGGAAACACCCGACAACTGAGCCAATAATGAATCGCGCACATATGCCCCATGTTGGTAGAAACAACATACCGTTAGATATAGTCGCCGTGCGACGTCATGGACAATCCCTCGATATTCGTCCTCAAGTATGGCGTCGAAGCTTTTGCCCTCAGTTGCCTCGCGCATTACTATTAGCAATTCTTTGCGGTGCTTTTCTTTCACCACCGAGAATTGCATGTCTCGGCTTAAATGCTCCAGGGCATTAAGTTGCGAATGCGCGCCCAGATAATCAAGCAAGCGATTTATCTCGGGATCACTCAGTGGGTTAAGGTCAAACTCTTTTCCTGTGGGCTTGTTTCGTGCCTGCCGCCATTCATTGAGTCTCTCGCCCAATAAGAACATCGCAGCGTGATTAGTATCCCGTAGTCGCCCAATCGCAGAGCTAAGGTGGCCAACAAAATCAGCCGCATTATCGACAAAGAAATAAGGACGCGCACCCAAGGCACTTGAAGCAAACTCAATGTCACCCTCCAAAAACTGGCAGCCGGGCTTAAGCATGAACACTGGCCCTGCTCTTTCATTTACAAGTCGAGCAGCTAGACCCATCAACAGAGTCGATACACCATATCCAGCCGGTCCAAGGAGAATTTGAACCGCAGGCCTGGCAGAAGTTCCGGTAGCGAAATCAAGCAATTCTTCGTAAGCATCATCTTCAATGTCACGCTCAAAAAACAGCCTTGCTCCTACTAGGGCCCAATTTGGTCTATCTCCGCGAAGGTACTCAGCGAGATTGGGGTGTTCATGAAATGGCGCCTGGTTAACATATGTCCATGATGCAAGCAATCTCGCGACCGCGGCTGGGTTGTTGTCGAAAGCCGGAACTAAATCCGACGGAACCGCTCTGCGTATTTGTTGAAGACGATCATCGTCGCCCTTAGAGGGGGTGACCGCTAGCATTGCTGACTCTGCGAAATTCTCAAATGTCGCGTTTATGGTCTCAATATTTTTCGACGCCAGGATTTCAACGTCAAGAATATCAGTTGATGGTGCTACTCGATAAGAGTGAGGCATGGGCGTCGGATAAAATTCCGCCATTGCCTCGGTCAAAATCGTCTTCCACAGGAGCTTAGGAAACCCACTCCAAAATTGCCGAACACAGTTGTGCTGCCACCGGAAAAGCCAGATTTCAAAAAGGCCGGCACGCCTGGGGGCTCATGGAATCCCGTAAAATAAGGCAATTTACAGATCGGGCGTTCTGTGCCGTCGAGAGAAATCTTCCTGGATAGTTGCTCTCACAACTGTGTTCGGCAATAAATTCCATGTTTTCCTGACTTCCTGTTCCAGTTTGGATCCTGATTAGAGTATCCAATATAGAGGATAGTAGACGTCGCGAAGTCTTTTTTCAATAACTCAAACAACATTCGTCTATGTTCGCTAAACTTGGCGTAATCAGTCTCCGTAATAACAATCTGAGGTTTGGTGGAACCGAACAACGCTCCATGCAAGTGATAAATAGGAACTTCAAATCGGGCATCGTACGAGACCATCTCTGCCGTGGCAGTTATAGTTACTGGCCTTTGCACAGGGTTGGCTATTAATTCGTAGGCTCGTTGGATACCATAATCGAAATTGGTGGTAAAAATTGCTCGCCATCGTAGAGACAGCAACCATTGAAGGTTTGCATCAGGCTCTAAATTACCGAGTCTCTTGCGGAGGAAATTCTCTAGCTCAGCCCGACCTTTGCGGAGTTCTACGACGGCGGCAACCTTTGCCAAGTCGGTGGTATTTTGAGAGTCCAAAGAAAACTGTTTTGCTAGCTCTTGCGCCAAGCTGGAAGCAACAGGAGCTGGCGCGCCATTAGGATCAAGCAGGTGCCACCCTATGCCGGCGCCTAGGAAGAGGACGCATTCGCCAGTTTCTAATGAATGACGCAGCCCAAGCGGTATTTCAATCATCTGACTCCTTATCCGGTACTCGCGACTTCGCACTGGATATTGCGATGTTTTTTTGCTTTGAACACGATCACATTTCTCAATATAGCTATCAACTCGCGACTATGCCGCTAACGGCTAATTGCAAATCCATTTGGTAGCACGGTTAGTTGGCTAGGTTTTCCCCTCCACCACCGCAATCTCCTCCTCCGTCAGCCCATACAGCCGGTACACGATCTGATCAATGAGTTTGTCGGTGAATGCCAGGCGCTCCTTGATCGGCAATAACACCGCCAGGCTCTTCTCGTACTCGGCCTTAAGCCGGACTAAAAGCCGCGCGTCGTTCAGGCTTACGCCCAGTCGCGTGCGGTTGCGATGAAGGATGTCCATGAGTTCATCGAATGGCAAGGCTTCTTCTCACTTCTGGTAATTACCAAGGTAGTTGCGCAGCCGGCTCCTGTTGACGGCCGAATTATCTGGCAGCGATTTGTGGTACCTCGGCCGAACTATTTGGCGCTATTGCCATCCATTGATTCAAGCTGTCGAGTATCCAAACAACTCGGCCGGTAACATCAGGGCATCAATCAGGTCGGCCTTGCGCCCGGCGGGTCCAGTCCCGTGGGCCTTGAGCAGACCCTTGAGTCGGGCCACCGTAAATTTCCGGTCCAGATGCTCGCCTAGGTCGCAGGGCATCAGGGCGCCTTCCGCGAGCAGCTGCTGGATGGCGCTCGGTAGCGGCTCGCCGAGCACTTCAGCCCAGTGGGGGTTGCGGCTGTGGGCATCGGCGGAGGCCGGCCCACGGGCATAGTCGCTCAGCAGCAACAGGTGGGCACTGGACGTGCGCCAGTCGAAAGCAGGCCGGGAGCCGAACACAGATTTCAACCTAGGCGATCGTGCCTAACTGCTCTGCCCGGCCGACAGGTCTTCCGCGACCCGTTAACGCTGGTCTGACGTCCGCAGTAGGGCGCTCCAGTTCAGCTCGCTGCCTTCGCGCCATTCGCCTTCTTCGCCGCCAGGCGTTTGCGTTGCGAGTCCGAGATCTTCTTTTTGGTGGCCGCAGACATGGTGCGTTTTCCGGGTTTTGCGGCTGCCTGCTTGGCACTCGTGTTCTTGGTAGCGGCCTTTTGGCTGCCGGTTTTCCTGGCGCTGGCCTTCCTGGCGCCCGTTTTCTTGGCGGTTGAGGCTGGGGCGCTGTCGGGCAGAGGCCAGACCTGAAATTCCGTGTTGACCGGCAGTTGATTAGGCTCCATCGTGTGTTGGACGACTTGCACCTTGAGATGCTCGATCGGTCCGATTGTTATCGGGTACCCTTTTTTCCGCGCACCTGGAGCGTTTGTGTCAATAACGACGTAATGGTGTTGGGTCATAGCGCCTCACTAGGCCCCCTCAGGTAGGTCGGGGACATCGTTTCCAGCGCGTGAATTATCGTCTGTTTGCGCATATTTCAAAGTGGGGCTGTCGTGTGGTTCGGGGCGTGACCCCCGCTGATTTGCCGTCCCTGCGACTGAAAGTCTTCCCCTTTTTGTTTTAAGGCCTTGGCTCGCTGGCGGAGAGCGCGGTAGTCCGCGCTCTTCAGCCGGTTTCGGCAATGCCAGGTTTCCAGGGTTGACAATAAGAGTCCCGCTGGCAGCTCTGCTGCAGACAGGCGGGTAACAAGCCGCCAGGTGAATCGGGCAGCGTTTGGTTATTTGCAGCGAGCCACCGACACAATCCGGCCCAAAACTATCCCACTTAATAAGGAAGGCTGGTATGTGCGCCGAGCGGTAAGCTTTTCCCCCTGGTGGGCGACCGTTAGGCGTTGCCGCTGTCGTGACGCCGCTTCCAGGCCCGCCCGTGTTCCGGCCGTGACGCCGGTCGACCCGGGTCGGCCCGGCGGACTCGCCGGCGGACCGCCAGCCGGCGAAGAAGCGCACCGCCATCTGGCTCTCAACCTTGGCCAGGCTATCGGGTTTCCCGATATAGTTCCCGAAAACATAGTCATTGATGACGCTGACCAGATTTTCGAGTTTTTGTGTTCGTCAGAGCGAGTCTGACTGGGCGAACTACGGCGCCCTCTACCCCCGCGGCGTCAAACGCACAAGGGGCTTCTTTACGCAAGATATTGTAACTGCCATTCACGTCCGCCTGGATCCGCCGGCCGGCCGCCGACACGAACAGCCCGCGATGCACCCGCCGGCCAGCATAGACATCGTGCTTTTCGATCGGCTCCAGGTCCAAAAACGAACACTTGGATGTGTAGGCTTCTTCCCGCACGACGACCCGGATCCCGACCAACTCCGCCTTGTACGTGAGCAGGTCCACGAAGCGCGCATGTGGGATCGACACGAAGTTCTGGTTGGTGCGCCGGCCCAACCGAATATCTTGTTTCCATTCCGGGTTCTTGCCGATGACGAGCGTGCCGATGCCCGCACGCGCCAGGTGGTCGATGATCCGGCGCGAAGCCAGGTGCAACTCGGCTTGGATCCGGCGGTTGCGGCGGTCGGTCAGCCGGTCCAGACGCTTGGACGAGCCCCCCACGGGCAAACGGGCTTGCAGTTCGGCGCGGCGCTGGTTGTAGAACTGGTTGGTCGCCTTCAGCGGTCTGCCATTGACCAGAAAGGGCACAAAGCCCGGCTGGTTGGAAGTTACAGCCGCCAGATTGTCCAAGCCCAGGTCCACTCCCGCATACCAGGCCGGGTTGAGATTGGGCGCTACGGAAGGTTCTTGGTCATAAACCACCTCCACGGCGTAATGGGTTGTGTGCGGCACAATCCGCACCTGCCGCACGCGCGGCTGCCGCGTTTGGATTGCGATGGGAAGTCCGGACAGACGCACATCGCCCCGGCGCAACGCAGGCGTGCTGATCGCCTGAATGGTGTAAGTGAGCAAGTTGCGGCCAGCGGTCTTGTGCTTGTATTTCGGCAGGCGCGGCCGGCCCCGGAACGCCGCCGGGCTCAGTTGATAGGCTTTCTGCGCGGCGAAGAAAGCTTGCCAATCGTGGTCGAGTTGCTTGAGGACCTGCTGCGAGACCTTGCGGGGCAGCGCGCAGTAGTCGGGCGAGGCTTTCATTTGTTTGGCGAGCGTGGCATAGCCTGGCCGCTTGCCGGTCTTGAAAAATGCCTGGCGCAAGAGGTAGTTGGCGGCGTTGTAGAGGTTTTTGGAGGCAAAAGCCGCCTGGTCAAGGGCATTCCAGCGGGGGTCGCCACAGCGGATCACATGCTGCTCAACCAAAAGCATAGTCCAAATTTAGCACGTGTGTTCTGTTTCTGTCAACCTCCAAGTAATCGCCATGGGTGACAACCAATGTCTACACCTGGCAATGAAATGAATAATCAAATTCGATACATTCGGTCAATCTCGCCCGCGATCAACTCGCGCCGCGGTCCGCGGTTCAGATGGATGCTGGCCATCACGCCACGGCCGTCCGCGGCCTGGCCGGAAATGCTGATAATCTTGCCGTCCCGGCTGAAGCTGCCCGGGGACAGCAGGACCTGGGAGTCAACGTCATCCAGCGGCGTCTCATACAGGCTGTGGTGGTTCGGGTGCATGAGCTGGAAAACCACGGTCTGGTCGGCGTGCGGGGCCGGAGCGTGGTAGTCCGGCCCAAACAGGGGACCGCCAGTCAGGTCTTCGCAGAGCCCGCCCAGATCCGCCCGCAGCTTGTCGCGCTTCCACACGTAAGGCGGCGGCGGGTCCAAAATGATGACGATGTCGAAGTGCGGCAAGTGCGGCGCCTTGGCCCTGCGCTTGATCACCTTGGTCGGGTTGTTAGGCATCGTGCCTCCTCATCAGACCGGACGGAAATGGATTGGCCCGGCGATACAGGTGCCGTCCAAACCGCCACCGGCACAAGCCCGGTCGTGACATGGCACCGCCCGGGTCTCTCGATGACTAAGGGCATCATGGGAACACCAGCGGCGCGTTGCCCAGATGGAAAGCCGCCGAGGTCTGCTGGAGCTGTGGCAGCCCGCTAAATGTCTGCCGCGCAAACAACGCGCTGCCGCTGTCGGCGAAGACGCTGACCCAGCCCGGCTTGAGCCGCAGCAGGTTGAACGTGGCCGAGCCCGATTTGACCAGAGCCAGATCGGCCTGCCCGGGCGCCAGGATGGCGTCCCAATTCCCCTGGCCATAGATGAAGTCGAGCGCCGTCTGATAGGCCGCCGGGCTGTACGTCGTCTCACGACGGCCGTCGATGGACACTTTGACCCGCGGGCCCAGATGCCAGATGAGGTATTCGCCCCAATTGAACTCCGTGGCCAGGTTCGCGCTGACGCGGCTGGTGTCCAGGATTTGGACCGCCGCAGCCGGATAGTTCATGCGCGGGTCGGGGGGGATTTGCGACAGGCTGATGAAGGAGGTTGCGACCAGGACGATCGCGCCCAGCGCGGCGGTGAGCGTGAGGACCGTGTCAGACGCCTTCAAGACCGGCTTACCGGATCGCGCGCGGTCCCAGGCGTCTAGGACATGAGGCCCGGCCAGGAAGATGGCGCCGAATGCCAGGAACGGCGTGTGCCGCACAGCCAGCAGTGGCATGATGGCCAGCGCGGCCAGAAGCAGCATATCGGGGACATGCCGGCGCCGGCGGCTGAAGACAACCCCGAGCAGGCTAACGGCCAAAAGGCCCAAATAGGTTGCCCCTTCCACGGAGGCCAGCGCCAGCGGTTGCCACTCTGTGACCTCCGGCCGGGACACCGTCGCGGTTCGCAGGAGAAAGGCCAGCAGCGTCGGGCCATAAGGGTTCACGCATGTCGCCAGCAGGCTGGCCAGGAAGGGCGGAGCCAGGCGTCGCCAGGCGGCGGGCCTGGTCGCCAGGTGGCCGAGGCCCCATATCCCAAAAATGGTCAGCCCCGCCAGAAACCCGCCATGCAGGTTAGCCCACACAAGGAACATGGGCGGCAGCAGCCAGAGGGCCTGATAGCGGCCTTGGTCGGCAGCCAGAACGCAGCGCAAGAGCACGACGGTAGCCAGCATGGTGAACATCTGTGGCCGGATAGTGGCCAATTCAGGCGCGAGCAGGATGATGGCGGGCGCGAGCAAGGTGGCGGCCCGCAGCGGCTCACACGTATGCCTGAGAAGATACCCCAGCGCGATAACGACGACGACCATCGCCACCGCGAGCTTGAGAACGGTCAGGCCCAGGATGCCGCCGACGCTCCAGGCCAGCGCGAAGATCACTTCGGACAGCCATTCGTGATTGATCCAGGTCTGGCCGGCGGTCAGGAAGGAGTAGGGGTCGGCGCGGGCCACGGTCAGCGTGCGCAGCGCGTCCATACCAAATCGGAGGTGGCCCCAGAGGTCGGGATCGCCGGTTGTGCGCGCCAGCACCGCGGCCGCGCCGGCCAGCGTCAGCGCGAGGAGGGCGACGCGGGCCAGCAGGGGCCGGTCAAGGTACTTGCGGCCAGCCGGCAGCCGGAGGGTCTGGGCAATCCAGAACATGCTTGTCGCCCGTTTCTCGGCAGGTGGCTCAGAACTGAAACACCTTGTTGCCGCGCGCGCGCACGCGCTTGCAGCCGTAGCGATTGAGGTGAGCGCGAAAGGCGCGCTCCAGCTGGGCCCAGCGGGGAGAGACCAGCGCGTCGTCAACGACCTGCTCGTCGGCGGCAAGTTCGAGCTGGTATTGGGGGCACTGCCCGTAAGCCGTGGCCCAGGCGCCGGCCAGCGTCAACCCGAGCGACTGGCAGCCCGGCAGGAACACGTTGGACAGATAGTGGTCGTACGAGTCAGCGTCGCCGGCCTGGATGTCATAGCTCAGCAGCAGTTTGTACTGGACAGTCGTCTTGGTAGTCATCGATATACCTCGCTTTCTCACAACTCGGGCGCCGAACCGCCCTGCGCATCCTGAATGTTTTGGCCGGCTCGCCAGCCCTTAGCGTCCACAAAGACCACCACTTGGACGCGGGCCGCGATGTCGTCCAACCGGGCGACCTGGGCCGGCGCGGGCAACGGAACGCGGCAGGGGGCAGTTGTCAGCGGAACGCCTGGCCGCTCGCCTCCCGGCCGGTCCACAAGCTGTCGGCCAGGAGGCGAGCGGTATCTGGTACTGCGTTCGGCTGATCGCTCTTCACAACTGCAACTGCTCCGTTCTACAGGCCTCGTTCCAGGCTTTATGCCTATCGT
>Ga0070730_10001929_pt1 | contig 19344 bp, 9 predicted proteins | sample Coa_R1_3_FD_66447 | JGI IMG/M metagenome (GOLD analysis project Ga0070730, IMG submission 66447) | Surface soil microbial communities from Centralia Pennsylvania, which are recovering from an underground coalmine fire - Coalmine... | ecosystem: Environmental > Terrestrial > Soil > Unclassified ... | reverse complement strand
CTGCCCGCTGGCCGCGTCCCAGACCCGCGCTGTGTTATCCTCGCTGGCGGTGACCAGGCGCTTGCCGTCCGGGCTCCACGCCGCGCTGGTCACCCCAGCGGTGTGGCCGGTGAGGGTGAGGCGCAGCTGCCCGCTGGCCGCGTCCCAGACCCGCGCTGTGTTATCCTCGCTGGCGGTGACCAGGCGCTTGCCATCCGGGCTCCACGTCGCGCTGGTCACCGCATCGGTGTGGCCGGTGAGGGTGAGGAGGGGGTGCCCGCTGGCCGCGTCCCAGACCCGCGCCGTCCTATCGTAGCTGGCGGTGACCAGGCTCTTGCTGTCGGGGCTCCACGCCGCGCTGCGCACCACATTGATGTGGCCGGTGAGAGTGTGGAGGAGTTGCCCGCTGGCCGCGTCCCAGACCTGCGCCGTCCGATCGCTGGCGGTGACCAGGCTCTTGCCGTCCGGGCTCCACGCCGCGCTGAGCACCCAGTTGGTGTAGTCGGTGAGGGTGAGGAGGGGGTGCCCGCTGGCGGCGTCCCAGACCCGCGCCGTCTTATCCTGGCTGGCGGTGACCAGGTTCTTGCCGTCCGGGCTCCACGCCGCGCTGATCACCAGGCTGGTGTGGCCGGTGAGGGTAACGCGTAACTGCCCGCCGGCCAGGTCCCAGATCCGCGCCGTCTTATCCTCGCTGGCGGTGACCAGGCTCTTGCCGTCTGGGCTCCACGCCGCGCTGAGCACATGGTCGGTGTGACCGGTGAGGGTGAGGAGCAGCTGCCCGCTGGTCGCGTCCCAGACCCGCGCCGTCTTATCCCAGCTGGCGGTGACGATCTGGCGGCCGTCCGGGCTCCAAGCCGCGCTGGATAGCGGCCAGGAGTTGGCGGTGAGGGTAACGCGCAGCTGCCCGCTGGCTGCGTCCCAGACCCGCGCCGTCCCATCGGCGCTGGCGGTGAGGATCTGGCGGCCGTCCGGGCTCCACGCCGCCATGTAGACATAAGAGATGTGGCCGGTGAGGGTGTGGAGGGGGTGCCCGTTGGCTGCGTCCCAGACCCGCGCCGTCCCATCGGCGCTGGCGGTGACGATCTGGCGGCCGTCGGGGCTCCACGCCGCGCTGAGCACTTGGGCGGTGTGGCCGGTGAGGGTGAGGCGCAGTTGCCTGCTGGCCACGTCCCAGACCCGCGCGGGCCCACCGCCGCTGGCGGTGACCAGGCTCTTGCCGTCCGGGCTCCACGCCGCGCTGAATAGCGCCCCGGTGTGGTCGTCGAAGGTAGCGCGCAGCTGGCCGCTGGCGGCGTCCCAGACCCGCGCCGTCCCACCGCCGCTGGCGGTGACCAGGCTCTTGCCGTCGGGGCTCCACGCCGCGCTGAGCACCGCGTCCGTGTGGCCGGTGAGGGTGAGGCGCAGTTGCCCACTGGCCGCGTCCCAGACCCGCGCTGTGTTATCCTCGCTGGCGGTGACTAGGCTCTTGCCGTCGGGGCTCCACGCCGCGCTGCGCACCACATTGGTGTGGCCGATGAGAGTGTGGAGGAGTTGCCGGCTGGCCGCGTCCCAGACCCGCGCCGTCCCATCGTCGCTGGCGGTGACCAGGCTCTTGCCGTCCGGGCTCCAAGCCGCGCTGGTCACCCGGCCGGTGTGGCCACGGAGGGCGGCCGGTTCCGGCCAGCCGGCCAGGAGATCATACAGGGCGGTCGCGGCTTCAGGCACCACGAACGGGGTCGGCAGCCGCCGGGTGGTGGAGACTGCTTCCATGGCCAGCAACACGCTCAGATCGGAGTCCGACGCTTGCACAGCCCGGGCCTGCAAAGCGCGGGCGCGCGCCAGGGAGACATAGCTCCCGGTCTCGGCCGTCGCCTCGGCGTGGAGTTCGGCTTCGGCGGTGGTCTGAGCATGCACGGCGGCCTCCCGATCCAGGACAGCCGTCGCTCTGGCGTTGTCGGCGGCTACCTGGTTGGCTGTGGCTACCTGGCTCTGGTTGAAGGCCAGCCACCCGCCGGCGAGGGCAGCCAGGGCCATGAGGATGGCCACGGCCAGCGCCACCCTCAGGCGGACGGCGCGCTGGCGTAGCTGCCGGTTGGCCCGGGCCTGCTCATCCGCCCGCTGCCGCTCGACCTCCGCCACCCGTTCCTGCTCCGCCGCCAGCGCCTGGGCCGTTTCCGCCCGCTGCGCCTGTTCGGCGGCCAGCGCCTGGGCCTGGACCAGTTCCCGCTGCCGCGCCGCTTCCGCCGCCTGCTCCGCCGCCGCCTGCTGTGCCTGGCTGGCCGCGAGGTACTCCTGCTCGTCCGCGCTCAGGTCGGCGCCCCGCGTCCGTTGCCACTCCAGCGCCGTCGCCAGCAGCGCCCCGCGCAGCAAGGCGTCCGCGTCCCGCCCGCTCGCCGTCCAGTCCCGCAGGGCGCCGCGCAGCCGCTCCTGCCAGGTGCGGAACTCGCGGTCCGCCGCCAGCCAGGCGTGTAGCGGCGCCCAGTGGCTGATCAGCGCCTCGTGGACCAGCTCGACCGTCTCGGCCTGGCCGGCGTCGGCGCCCGTCACGGCCAGGCGCGCGCTCGCCAGGTCCGGCACCAGCGCCCGGTCCCCCGGCGCCAGCTCGCTCAAGCGCGCCACGCGTCGCGTGTCTGCCGTGCCCGCCCCCGGCTGCACCAGCTGCACAAAGACCCGCCGCAGCGCCGCCTGCGTCGCCGCCGGGTAGGCTGCGTAGACCGCGTCGGCGTGGGCGGCCAGGGCCTGGCCCACCCCGCCCAGCGCCATGTAGGCCGCGTGGGTCAGCCGCCCGCCGTGCTGGCGCGCCCACAACTGGTCGAGCGTGAACTCCAGCAGTGGCAACTCGCCGGGCGCCGCGGCCACCGCCTCCAGCAGGCGGGCGGTCAGCCCCTCGCCCAGCCCCACCCCGCGCGCTAGGGCCGGCTGCTCGATGGCCGCCTGTAGTTCGGCGGCGGTCATCGGCCCCAGGTTGACGACCCGGCCCTGCAAAGCGTCGGCCAGCGGGCGGTAGGCCAGGGCCGCGCCGTAGAAGTCGCCACGCAGGGTCAGCACGGCGGTCAGTGGCGGGGGCCGGCCGGGGGGCGGGGCGGGCAGCGCGGCCAGCAGCCGATCGACAAAGATCTGCTGCTCGGGCGGGTCGGCGCCGAGGGTGTAGAGCTCCTCGAACTGGTCGAGGACGAGCAGCAGGCGGCGGGCGGGCGGGTGCTTGGCCAGGATGCGCCCAACCACATCGCGCAGCAGAGCCGGCTCCTGGCGCAACTGGGCCTCCAGGGCGGAGAGGTCGTGCAGGCGGGCGGTTTCGCTCAGGCCGGGGTCGAGCAGGGGCAGCAGGGTGGCGGCCAGGGCGCGCAGCGGCTGGGCGCCGGGGCGCAGACTATAGCCCTCGCCGGGGGCGACCAGCCAGGTGGGGTCGGGGCGCAGGGCGGGCACCAGCCCGGCAAAGACCGCCGAGGACTTGCCGGTGCCGGAGGCGCCGACGACGGCGACCAGCGGCTGGGTGGCCGCGGCGGCGCGCAGCTGGGCGACAAAGGCGTCGCGGCCGAAAAAGAGGGGCGCATCGGCCTCGCGGAAGGCGAAGAGGCCGCGGTAGGGGCTGGGCGGCAGGGTGGCCGGCGGGACAAAGCCGCCGGCGGCGCGGACGGCCTGGAGGGCGGGGTTGGTGGGGTTCGCGGCGGTGGCGGCGGCCAGCAGCTCGTCAAGCCGCCCCGCAGCGCGCGCCCAGCGCAGCAAGTCGAAGACCTGGCTGCCGAGGCTGGGGGCGACGGTCAGAGCGGCCAGGTTCTCGTCCAGGTGGAACTGCACCATCTGGGCGAGGGCCTCGACGGTCGGGAAGGCGTCCAGCAACGCCAGCTGCACTTGCTGGTCGAACGAGGGATAGCGGTCGGGCATCGGGTCCCCTGGGCGGGTCCGGCATGGTCGCGCCGGGTCTGGGCCTATTATACGCGCCGGGCGCCGCGGGTGCAACGGCCCCTGCTGACCGGCTAACCAATCGGGCACCGCTGTCTTTGGCGCTATGCTCCCTGCGTTGATGATGTATTTTGTTAGCAGAAAGCATAAGATCTGTCATTCTGAGCGCCGCGAAGAATCCGCTGGAGCGCGCACCTATGGCCCTATACACATCAACCTAAGCGAGCAGGGCGGTCCTGGGGCAGGGATCGGGTGGGCGGCGGGCGACGTGCGGCCCTCACCCTACCCTCTCCCGTGCGCGGGCGAGGGTTCTTGCGCCATCGCGGGGCGCGGTCGCCCGACCGGCCGCGCCCAGTGGTCGGGCGGTTGATGCGTATAGGGCGTGTACCTATGGCCCCAGCGGCGCGATCGGGGCGGCCACCCCGGGCGTCAGGGCCACGCGGCGAGTCGCGGGGTTAGCGGCCCGCCGGCTCCGACCCGATCCGCGGGGCAACGGATTCTTCGCTGCGCTCAGAATGACAAATTCTATGCTATCTTTGCTAACATTTATGCTCGAACCCGATCGCCGGCAGCGCAAGCCACGGCGACGCTGGTCACGCCCGTCTACGCCGGCTACCGGTGGGCTGGGGCCTGGGGCGGTATCGATCCGCTGCTCACGGGCTCTTATTCGCCGTTACCAGCCAGTCGCTTGGCTGATTGGTGTCGTAGCCGATTGCCTGGCGGGAGAAGGCCTGGTTGGTGCCGGGATTGGGGGGCGGGATGCCCGCCGGCCAGAGCATGGACTGAAAGGTGCCAGCATTGGCCCAGGTGGCGCTGGGCGCGCCCCAGTTCAGGCAATCGACCGGCCGGCCCTGGTCGTCCTTGAGCCCCAGCATATCCCGCGCGCCATCCAGCCCGGCCGCGGGCCAGCCGGGCAACGCGCTGGCCTGGAATTTGGCGAGGCTAAAGGCTGGGATCGTGGTGGTCGGGAGGGCCACACAGGTCGCACGGGGACAAATCTGCCACCCCGCCAACGTCAGATCACTGTGCGTCATATTGTAGAGCTGGAACCACTCGTCGGCCGGGTTCACGGCGTTGTAGACATCCGTGATCTCCACCGTGGTAGCGGCGCCCGGCACGGGGGAACTACTCGCCAGTCCGCCGCGGTTGAGGAGAACTGGACCGTACACCAGCCAGACATATGCCGCGCTGGCGCCGAAGAGGAGCAGCACCAGCAGCACGCTAATCCGCCGGCCGGCCTGGTAGCGCGCGTAGATCCGCTCGAGTCGGGCGAGGCGGGCTTCGTGCGCCCGCAATTGCGCTTCTACCGTTGCGCCGGGGCTCCCCGGCTCGGCGCCGGCGCGCGGTTCAGACGGGAACAGCCCCATACCGGCACCTCCTGCGGGTTTTGGATTGCGGATTTTGGATTAGGGATGATCTGATCCTCGACCCTCGACCCCGGTGGCCGGGGCGCAGGTCCCCGGCCCGGTGAGGGCGAGATAGACAATCTTGGCGATCTGGCCGCGGGTCGCGTCCGCGGCCTGGCGGAAGTACGGGCGGTTGCCGCTGTCGCACGGCTCGCCGGCGCCGCCACAGGCATAGCCGCTGATCACGCCACGGCAGTACGCGGTTTGGACGAAGCTGTAAAACGCCGTGCCCGGCAGCACATCCGTGAACGTGCCGGGGCCGGGTGGATTGATCACGGTCCAACCGGCGGCGACCACGGTGATCTTGGCCAGCTGGCCGCGCGTGACGTTGGCATACGGGCGGAAGTAGGGCCGGTTCGCGCTGTCACAGGGCTCGCCCGGGCCGCCGCAGGTGTAGCCCGAGACGACGTTCGCCGCGGCGGCGGTCTCGACCACGGCGAAGAAAGGGTGGGTCGGCGGGACATCGGCGAAGGTATAAGTGCCGCCGGCCGGGGTGCTGATCGGCTTGGCGAAGCCGAGCACGACGATTTTGACCATCTGGCTGCGCGTGGTGTTGTTGTAGGGCCGGAAGCTGACCGTCCCGTCGCCGTTATTGTAGCCCGAGATCACCCCTCGGCAGGCCAGGTAGCGCACCGGCGTGTAGAAGTAATCCGTCGGCTGCACATCGGTGAAGTGGATGGGGCACGCGGTGGGCGAGGGCGGGACCAGCGTCGGCGTGACGGTCCGGCTGGGTGGCGGACTCGCCGTCCGGGTCGCGGTGGCGCTTGGCGTGGCGCTGCCCGGCGGTGTCGCCGTCGTGGTGGGTGTGGCCGGGAGAGCACAGGAGATGTACCGGAGCACCAGGGGCTGCTCGGGGGCCCCGACCGCGGCTTGCTGCGCGCCGACGGCCCAGACCTCGCCGTTCGGGTAGTAGGCCACGCCGGCCAGGCGGGCCGCCGCGCCTGGGCTGGGGGCGGCCGCCAGCCCCCATTGGCTGCCATCCCAGCGCAGGGCCAGGGTTTGGGTGACGGCGCCCGTATAGGAGCCGACGGCCCACACCTGATTGGCGGCTCCCGCGGCCACCCCACTCAACGCATTTTGGCCGCTGCCGACATTGGGGCTGACCACCACGGTCCAGACGGTGCCGTCCCACTGCAGGGTCAACGTGTGGATCACGCCGTTGATAAAGGTGTAGCCCACCGCCCAGACATTATTGCTGGCCAGGGCGGTGACGCCGGTCAGGGCATCATCATATTGGCCGCCGGGGCTGGGGCTGGGCACCCGGGTCCAGGCGCTGCCATCCCAATGCAGGGTCAGGGTGTCGGGGTAGCCGAAGCTATCGATCGTGCCCACCGCCCAGACATCGTTTGCCGCGACCGCGCTGACGGCCAGCAGGTCACTCCCGGTATAGGTGCCCGCCGGCCCGGGCACGACACTCCAACTGCTGCCGGTTCCATGGAGCAGCAAGGGGCCATGCGCGCTGCCCGACGTGGTCGTGCCCACGGCCCACAGGTCATTGGCGGCGACCGCCGTCACGGCATACAGGGAGTTCGTGGTGCCGGGATTGGGGCTGGCGATCGCCGTCCAGGCGCTGCCGTCCCAATGCAGAATCAATGTCTGCTGGCCCGCCGTTCCGGCGTAGTCGCCCACGGCCCAGACGTCGTTGGCGGCCAGGGCGGTGACCCCGTACAGCCGGTTGGCGACCCCGGTGCCCCCGTTGGGGCTCGCCACGACCGTCCAGGCGCTGCCGTCCCAATGCAGAATCAGCGTCTGCTCCACAGTATTTGCGTCATGCCAGGAGCCCACCGCCCATTGGTCGGTGGGCGACACGCCGGCGACCGCGCGGAGCGGGTTATCGCCCGTCCCGCTGTTGGGGCTGACCACGACACTCCACGCGGGGATGCAGGCCGGCGGGGTCGGCGTCGGGGTGCCGGTGGGCGGCGGGCCGCTGGCCGTCGGCGACGGGGTGCTGCAGGGATCGGCGTACTGCAGCACAAGGGGGGCGGTGACGTTGTAGTCAGGCCCTTGCTGCCCCTCGGCCCAGGCCGCCCCCGCCCCCGGGGCGACCACGCCATACAGGCGATCATCATGGGAGCCCGGATAGGGCGCGGGGCTGGCACTCCAGGCGCTGCCGTCCCAGTGGGCGATCAGGGGATGATACTCCCCGCTGCCGCCGTTATCGAGTTCGACGCCCACCGCCCAGGCATCATCGGCCGCGCGGGCCACGACGGCATAAAAGTCGTTGTCGCCGGCCAGATTGCCATTGGGGCTCGGCAGGATACTCCAGGCTTGCCCGTTCCAGTGCTCGATCAGGGTCTGGCTCCAGCTATTGTTGCGGTAGGCGCCGACCGCCCAGACGTCGCCCGGCGCCCGGCCGCTGACTCCGTAGAAGGCGTAGGGGCTGTAGTCCGCCAGGGGCGTATTAGGATTCTCGATCACGGCCCAGCTGACGCCATCCCAGTGCAGGCTCAGGGTGCGCTCGCGGCTGCCCCAGGAGCCGATGCCGCCCACCGCCCAGACGTCATTCGCGGCGACCGCCGTCACGGCGTAGAGTTCGTTCGCGACCGTGCCCACGTTGGGGCTGGGCACCAGGCTCCACGTGCTGCCATCCCAGTGGAGGATCAGGGTCCGGCTGTCCCCCGTGGTCGTCCCGTAATAGCCGACCGCCCAGATATCATTCGCGGCCAGGGCGGTCACGCCGTAGAGCCAATTCGTACTTTGCGCGATGCTCGGACTGGGGACCACCGTCCAGGCCAGCCCGGTCCAGTGGATCGTCAGAGTCTGGGTGCCATCCTGGCCCACCGCCCAGATATTGTCCGGGGCGAGGGCGACGATGCCCAGCAAGATGGTATGGCCGGAGGATCCATTGGGGCTGGGCACCAGGCTCCATGTGCTGCCATCCCAGTGCTCGACCAGGGTCTGGGCGGGCCCCACCAGGCCACCGCTGTACCCGGCGGCCCAGAGATTGTCGCTGGCGAGCGCGGCCAGGCCGCGCAGGGTGTGCTGGGTGCCCGCCGGGCTTGGGCTGGTGACGACCCGCCAGGCCGGGCCGCACGCGGGCGGCGGGGTGGACGTGGCGGCCGGAGCCGCCCAGGGGGCGTTGGCGTCCGTCATCGGCGTGAGTTGGGCGACCGCGCCCAGGGCCAACAGTAGCAGTAAGACAAGCACGGACCAGTAACGCTGTAGCATGGGGCGGACTCCTGTACTATGATCGGGATAAAAAACGCTGGGAAGCGTCCCGCCTGTAGTCAGACGGTTGCCGCTGCCGCGGGCGACAGACACAATCGACTCGTCCACGCCGCATAGACGATCTTGGCGATCTGGCCGCGGGTCGCGGGCCCCGCCGGGCGGAAATAGGGGCGCTGCTGGCTATCGCAGGGCTCGCCCGGCCCGCCGCAGCTGTAGCCCGCGATCACGCCATGGGCGGCCGCGGCGGCGATGTAGGGGGCGAACGGGGCGGACGGCGGCACGTCGGCAAAGGGCGGGCCGGCCGGGGTGCCGATCGCCCAGCCGGCCGCTATGACGACCAGCTTGGCCACCTGGCCGCGGGTGACCGGCGCCGCGGGCCGGAAGTAGGGCCGCTGCTGGCGGTCGCACGGCTCACCCGGCCCGCCACACGGGTAGCCACTGGCCAGCCCGGCGTGCGCGGCGGCCTCGACCACGGCGAAGAAGGGGTGGCTCGGCGGCACGTCGGCGAAAGTGGCGCCCCCCGCGGCAGGGGTGACCACCGGCAGCGCGAACTGAAGCACGAGGATCTTGACCAGCTGGCTGCGCGTCGTCAGGTTGTAGGGGCGGAACGTGCCGTCGGCGTAGCCGCCGAGCACCTGCCGGCAGGCGAAGTACTGCACGGCCGGGTAGAAGTAGTCCCCCGGCTGCACGTCAACGAAGGGCACGCGGCAGGGGGTGGTGCTGGGCACGGGGCTTGGCGTGGCGGCCGGTCCGGCGGTCAGGGTCGGCGGCGGCGTGCTCGTGGGCGGCTCGCCCGTGGGGGCGGTCGGGGCGGCCGTCGGCGGCGGGGGCGTCGCGCTCGGCGGCGGCGGGGTGGGCGTCGCGGCCCCACAGCCGCCGGCTACCGTGACCTGCACGCTCGTCGTGGGCTCCTCGACGTTGCCGGCCGCATCTGTGGCCCGCGAGGTGAGGGTGTAGACGCCGTCGCGGGGCACGGTCCAGTGGAAGCCCCAAGTGTCTGTGCCCCCGGCCGGCTGCCACGCGCCGGCCGGGTCCGTGCGGACCTCGACGCGCGCCACGCCGCTCCAGTAGTCATGGGCGGTGCCCAGGACCGTGTAGGTGCAGGTGGTGATCGTCTGGCCGGGCACCGGGTCGGCGATCGTGGAGGTGGGCGGGTAAGGGTCCAGGGCCGGATCGGTGTCCAGGGCGTCGACGACCAGGCCGAAGAACATGTCGCTCGAATAGACACAGGTGCGGGTCTTGCCCTGCAAAGTGCAAGGTAGGAAGTCGACGCCCCAGACGTCGCCGAAGTCGCCCGTGGGCGCCTGGAGCAGCCGGTGGCTGAGCCGCGGCGTGATGCGGGGCGGCGTGGCCGTCGTGTCGACGTCGAAGCCGCGCGTGCCGGCCTCGTACCAGCCGTCGAAGAGCAGGTCGTGCCCGGGGCTCACGTTGAGGATCTTCAGGTTATGAGCGCGGTTGGTGGCCGCGACGTCTTCCCCGACCAGTCCGGTCTCGTAGAAGGGGGCGGCCAGGTTGGCGATGTTGTAGAGCTGGATCTTCTCCAGGCCGGCGTTGTTCTGGTACTCGTCCTCGATAAAGACATGGTTGCCGTCCGTGGTCGGCCAGGCGTGATGCACGTTGAAGCCGGCCGGGCGGATGCTGTCGAGCGGGTTGAGCGGGGCCGGATTAGTCGTGTGGGCCAGGGTTTCCTTGTCGTGGATAATCAGGCCGCCGCCCCAGAAGGCGACGAACACGCGCTGGCCGATGACCGTCACGTCGTGGGCGAAGATGCCGCCGTTGCTGTCGGGGCGCTCATAGCGGCCGGTCTCGGGCATCGCCGGCAGGGCGCGCAGGTCGAGCACGACGATCTTATAGCCGGAGCCCGCTTCGGCGGACATGGTCAGCCAGGCGTAATCGGCATCGCCGTTGGCGTCGGTCGAGACAAAGTGCTCATGCACCGTACACCAGTCGCTGCCCTGCTGGCGGCCGACGAAGCCGGGGTTCGCCGGGTCGGTCACGTTATAGACGAAAAAGCCGCAGCCGGTGCCGGTGCCGCGCAGGGTGACCGAGAGATAGGGCGTGCTGCCCTGGTGGAAGCTGAAGATCGAGGTGCTGGTCGTGGCGCCGTCCGGGAAGCCCTGGTTGACCAGCAGGACGGGGGTATAGGGATCGTCGACGTTGAAGATATAAAAGGCGCGCTGGGCAAAGCCCGCAATGCCGGCATAGCTATGGCCGCCAGCCTGCCAGACCGTGAGATCGCCGTAGCCGGCCTGGTAGGCGTCGGTGGTACACATGCCCGGCACCCAGGTGATGCTCAACGGCGAGAGGCCGCTGAAGGGCGGCTCGGGGATGATGCCGCTGCAGGGGTGCGGGGGCAGGGGCGCGTGGCCGATCACCCCGGCCGGCGCGCCCGCCGCGGCCGGCCGGGTGACCAGCAGGCCGGCGGCCAGCACGAGCAGAAGGCCCGAGATCAGCCAGTAACGCAGGGACATCGTCGTGATCCTTTCCAGTGTCTGGCGCGCCCGCCGGGGGGTGCGGCGCATCGTGGTAACGATCAATATTACCACCTATGGTATACTGCCTGCAATCCCGCACACGCCGTCGCGCCGTCTGGAGGGTCGGGCTATGTTCAACAACCGCCGCGAAGTATGGTGGGGCCTGGCCGGGGTGGCCGGGGCTTTGGCGATCTTCTTCTTCTTTGCCTGGCTGGGGTGGCCGGGCGCCCCGGATTCCTGCACGCGCGACCACCCGAATACGTGCTGGTGCGAGGATTTCCTGCGCGCTGGGGCGTGGATCAAGCAGCCGATCAATACCTGGGGCAACCTGGGCTTCTTCGCCATCGGACTGGCGGTGCTGTGGCAGGTGGGCAGCGACCGGCGGCACCCGCCGGCGCGGCGCAACCCGATGACGACGGCCTCGCCCTTTGCTCTCGTCTACGGAGGGGCGGTGCTGTTTCTGGGCGCCGGGAGCATGTTCTTCCATGCGTCGATGACGCAGTGGGGCGGCTGGATCGATACGTACTCGCTGATCGTGTTCGGCAGCTTCGGCTTGCTCTACGCCGGCACGCGCATCTTCGCCTGGCCGGTCTCCGGCTTTCTGGCCGCCCATGTCGTGCTGCACGGCACGCTGGGGCTGGTGTCGTGGTTCGTGGTCGGCACGGGGACGCCGTTTTTCGCCGGCCTGGTGGTGCTGTGGGTGGGCACCGAGGTGGTGATCCTCTGGCGGGCGCCGGGCGGGGTGCGGCGGGCCTGGCCCTGGTTCGCCGCCGCCCTCGGGACGTTCGCCGGCGCCCTGGTGATTTGGGCGCTGTCACAGACCGGGCGGCCACTGTGCGATCCAGTGAGCGCGTTCCAGGGGCACGCCGTCTGGCACCTGCTGTCGGCGGTCGTCGCGGGGTGCGTCTTCCTTTATTTGCGCACGGAGCAGGCCGCCCGCTGAGTAACCCCCTGCTGGATGCCGCCCTGGGCTTTACGGGCTAGACCCGGCTGAACTCAGCTGGTCCGGCCGTCCAGGGCCACCTGGAATTGGGTGTCTAGCCGGGCGAAAGGCAAGTGGGTCGCCACGTGCGGGTCACCTGTCACGCCGGGGGCTTCTTGACCGTCTCCGACAGGTTGATCCGGCTCATCACGTTGCGGCTCATCACGCCGAGCGAATGCACCCGCCGCAACGCGCTGGCCAGGGTCGCCGGATCGTCCGCTAAGCCGGGCGTGGCTACGCCCGTGATGATCTCTTCGAGGATCTGGGAGGCGGCGATCTGGGCTTCGATCAGGAAGCCCTCGTGCATCCAGCGCCGGATGCCGGCGTCCAGGTGCTGGGCCAGGATCGACACATTCCGCTCGCTCAGGCTGGTGAGCACCCAGTCCACGACGAGGCTGCTGCGCCGGCGGATCTCGACCGGCGGCAGGCTGGTAAAGACCGGGACCTCGGCCTGGAGCCGGCGGGCATGTTCGGCGATGATCTTATCGCGGTGCGCCTGAAGCACCACGTTCAGGCGATCGGGCGGTTCTTGCGGTGGCATGGGCGGGTTCCTCCCTCCGCATTATACCAGAACCCGGGGCGGCGCCGTGGATTGCGGGCCCCTGCTGCTACGGGACGAGATCGAGCGCGATCCAGGCAACCTCGACCGGGCTGGGCTGGTCGGCCGGCTCCAGGCGCAGCCCGGCCACCCGGACGCCCAGGTCGGTACTGGGCAGGAAGGTCCAGTAGACGTGGGATGCGCCGTCGGGCGCGATCGCGAAGGATCGACTATGCGTGGGGGGCCAGTTGTCTTCCGCACCGGTCCAGGCCCAGCGCGCGGCGGGCGGGTTGGATCGCGTACCAGCTGGATAGCGCATGGCCGTCCGCAGCCGCAAAAAACGCGCCCCGCCCGCGGCCGGCTGCAGGGCCAGGGCCGGCCCGCGGAGCAGGGGCGGCGTGCTGCTGGCCGGCAGGATGAGTCCGCGGCCCGGCAGACAGGGTGCCGGGCCGCTCGGCGTGGCCCAGCTTGGCACCGCATCGGCCGCACAGGCACGGAAATCCCACACCTGGAAGCTGCTGCTGGCCGGCGGGGGATCCGGCGGCGGGCCGTCCGCCGTGACGCCCGCGGCGTAGTCGACCTGATAGTCAGTGATATGTGGGCTGTAATTGAAGCGCAGCGCGAACCCGTCCGGTCCGGTCGCCGTGATTGGGGCGGTGGCGGCATGGCTGACATAGGTTATCAGCGGGCCGTCGCCGGTGCGCAGGGCGCGGGCCGCGTCCAGGCCGAGCCGAAACAGATAGGCCCCCTGGTAATTGTCGGGGGGATTCTCGACATACCAGGTCATGCCGCTGGGACGGGGCTGCGGCGGGATCAGACGGTCGATCTCCTGGAGCAGGGCCGTGGCCTGGGCGCTGGCCCCCCGCCAGGGACCTAACTGGACGGTGGTCACCACGGCGCTCCCCGCCAGGAGCAGGGCGATGAGTAGGCTGCCCACCCAGGGCGCGCGCCGGCTGGTGAGAAGGGCGGCGTATAAAAGCACGGCGGCCCCGACGCAGTAGCCGGCGGATGCCAGGTAGTAGAATCGGCTGTCGAGCAGCTCGGCTGGGCCGACGGGCAGGTTCAGCACGGGGAGGAGCCCCAGGAGCACCCAGGTGCCGGCCAGGAGCAGCAGGCGCCCCTGCCGGCGCCCGTAGCCGACCAGCCCCAGCAGCCAACCCAGGCCCACCCCCGCGCCCACCACCTGCGGCAGCACCGGCCCAAAGAAGGCGGCGTTGATCGGCGCGAGCAGCACGCGGCCGTAATCCAGCAGCCGGTCCCAGAAGAACGCCCCATAATCGGTGCGCAGGCCGTGGTAGCCCCCCAGGGTGCCCCAGCTGAGGAGGCGGAGCGCGACATTCAGCCCCAGCACGGCGGCGAACGGCAGCAAGGCCAGGGCCAGGCGGCGCCCGGCCGGCCCCCGCAAGCCGGGCGTCACCACCCAGGCCGCCAGGGCATAGATCGGCAGGAACGCGAGCAGACTCTCTTTGCTGAACAGCCCCAGGCCATAGCCCGCCCACGCCAGCAAGTAGCGGCCCCACCCCTGGCCCCCGGGCCGCCACCAGGCCGTGAACAGCCATAGGCTGAACATGGCGCAACAGGTGGCGAGTGGATCATAGGCGGCGCCCACCCAGGCGACGGCTTCGAGGTGCAACGGGAAGACGGCGAAGAGGGCGCCGGCCAGGGCGCCGAGCCCGCGGCGGCCGCTCGCCTCGGCCAGCCAGAGGCCGAGCCCCAGCGCGGTGCCCGTGTGCAGGGCCAGGCTCAGCAGGTGGTAGGGCAGCGGGTGGAACCCCCAGACCAGCCAGCCCAACTGGAAGATCAGCAACACCCCGACCGGCCGGTAAAAGGTCGGGTCGGGCCCCGGCAACAGCCCGTGCAGATCGATCCCACTGGCCCGCGCGCGGGCCAGCAGCGGGAAATCATCGGCCAGAAAGCCGACGCCGAGCACCGTGATCGAGGTGGCTACGGCCAGCAGCCCGACCAGCGCCCAGATCGTGCCCGGCCTCGCGACCCAGGGCGCCCGCATCCGCGGCGCGTCCGCCGGGGCGGCTTCGGCGCGGGGGGGACGGCCGGCCAGAGTCTCGGCCGGGGGAGGCATGCTCATCGGCAGCAGCGTACCACGCGCCTGGCCCGCTGTCAAGAATAACCGGCGCCGCGCGCCGCGCCCGCCTTGCAAAATTCGCACCCGTCTGCTATGGTATAGTGGCCCCATAATGGGGGAGCGGCCGCCCCCGCGGCCGGGCCACCCGCGATTATCGCGAAAGGAACCACCGACTGTGATCCGCATACTCGCCACGAACCGCCGGCTGCGGGCCGTGGCCCTGACCTGCTATTACCTGGCCATCCTGGCCGGGCTGCTCCTGCTGTATGGGCGCGGCGATTTCTCCACCCCCGGCTTTATCTACCAGGGCTTCTAAAGGACGCACGATGGACCTGCTGGGCCGGATCGACGGCTGGGGCGCCCGCTTTCCTGATCGGCCGGCGCATATCAGTGGCGCCCGCACGCTGACCTACGGCGCACTGTGCCGGCGCGCGGATGCCCTGGCCGCCCACCTGGCGCGGGTCCTGCCGGACGACGGCACGCCCGTGGCGGTCTGCGGCCATAAAGAGCCCGAGATGCTGATCGCGTTCCTGGGCGCGGTCAAAGCCGGCCACCCCTATATCCCGCTGGACACCAGCCTGCCCCCCGCCCGGATCGCGCAGATTGTCGCGGCGGCCGGCGCCCGGCTGACGCTGACCCCCGCCAGTGTCGCGGCCCTGCCGGCGGCACTCGCGGCCCCGCCGGCCCGCCGGATCGGCCCTGCCGATCCGTATTACATTATCTTCACCTCGGGCAGCACGGGCGAGCCCAAGGGCGTGGTCATCACGCTGGAGTGCCTCACGACCTTTGTGGACTGGATGCTGGCCGACCAGGCCTTTGCCGCGCCGGAAACGTTCTTGAACCAGGCGCCCTTTTCGTTCGATCTCTCGGTCATGGACCTCTACCTGAGCCTGGCGACCGGCGGCACGCTCTGCAGCATCACCGCCGAGGAGATCGCCAACCCGAAGCAGCTGTATGCGGCCCTGGCCGCCTCCGGCGTGACCACCTGGGTCTCGACGCCATCCTTCGCCCAGTTGTGCCTGGCCGAGCGGCGCTTCGCCGCCGCGATGCTGCCCGGCGTGCGGCGGTTCCTCTTCTGCGGCGAAACCCTGGTGCCCGATGTCGCCGCCCAGCTGCTGGCGCGGTTTCCGCAGGCCACGGTCTGGAACATGTACGGCCCGACCGAGGCCACGGTGGCCACGACGGCGATCCGCGTCGACGCGGCCGTGCTCGCCCGCTACGCGCCGCTGCCGGTTGGCTATGCGCTGCCGGCGGGCCGGGTGCTGATCCAGGACGCGGCGGGGCAGCCGGCGGCGGCGGGCGCGCGGGGCGAGATCGTGATCGCCGGGCCCAATGTCAGCCCGGGCTACCTGGGCCGCCCCGACCTGACCGCCCAGGCCTTCTTCGCGCTCGACGGCCAGCGCGCCTATCGCACCGGCGATGCCGGCCGGCTGGTGGATGGCCTGCTCTTCTTTGACGGCCGGCTGGACAACCAGGTGAAGCTGCATGGCTACCGCATCGAGCTCGGCGACGTCGAGGCCCATCTGCACGCGCTGCCCGGCATCCGCGAGGCGGTGGTGATCCCGGTCGTCAAAGGCGGCCAGGTCGACTCGCTGGCCGCCTTCGTCATCCTCGATCCACGGCCGGCCGGCTCCGATTTCGCCCTGGCCCAGGCGCTGCGGGCTCAGCTGGCCGCGCGCCTGCCGGCCTATATGGTGCCCCGCAAATTCCGCTTCCTGGACGCCTTGCCCCTGACCGCGAACGGCAAAGCGGACCGGCGCCGGCTGGCCGAGTCCCTGGCATGATCCCGTACGGCAATTTTCTCTATTTTGGGCTCCTGGCCTACCCTGTCCTGCCGGCCCTGCTGCTGGGTTGGCTGGGCCGGCTCTCGCGCCGCTGGATCCTGCTGGCCATTCTGGCGGTGCTCCTGGTGCAATATGGGAGCAGCCTCCGGGTCTGGCACCACACCGATCTGCCGGCGATCGCGATCGTCGGCGGCTACGCCCTGTTCGAGTGGGCGATCACCCGCGGCTTCCTCCAGGTGCGGCGGCGCGGGCGGCACCGGGCCCCCTTCTGGGCGGCCCTGGGCCTGGGCCTGCTGCCGCTGGTGCTGGCCAAGGGCCTGCCCCTCGCCGTGCCGGGCACCCTGCTGGGCTTCCTGGGCATCTCGTATGTGACCTTCCGCAGCCTGGACGTGCTCTTCGGCATCCAGGATGGCCTGATCACGGAGCTGCCTGCGGGGCAATATCTGGCCTATCTCTTTTTCTTCCCGACCATCTCCGCCGGCCCGATCGACCGCTACCGGCGCTTCGCCGGCGACTGGCAGCGGGTGCGCAACCGCGCCGCGTTTCTGGCCGACCTGAACGGCGCCGTGCAGCGCATCTTTACGGGGCTGCTCTACAAGTTTATCCTGGCGTATCTGGTGCAGCGCTACTGGCTAGAGCCGGCCGCCGGCCAACCCGGGCTGCTGGGCACGCTGTCCTATATGTATGCCTATAGCTTCTATCTCTTTTTCGACTTTGCCGGCTACAGCGCCTTCGCGATCGGGGTCAGCTACCTGTTCGGGATTCATACGCCCGAGAATTTCGACCGGCCCTTCCTGGCCCGCAATATCCGGGACTTCTGGAACCGCTGGCATATCAGCCTCTCGACCTGGTTCCGTGACCATGTCTACATGCGCTTTCTGCTGGCGGCCACCAAGGGTCGCTGGTTCCGCAACCGGCATCTCGGCTCGTACCTCGGGTTTTTCCTCTCGTTCGGCCTGATGGGGCTCTGGCACGGCACTGAAGCGCAATATCTGCTCTATGGCCTCTATCACGCGAGCCTGCTGGTCGGCTTCGATCTGCTCAGCCGCTGGAATAAGGAGCGCCGCATCTGGGGCGACGGGCCGGGGTGGCACGTGGCGGCCGTGCTGATCACCTTCCATGTGGTTTGCTTCGGATTCCTGATCTTCTCGGGTCACCTGGGCCAGGCGCCCCCGCCGGCGGCCCCCGCGACCGCGGAAGGGGTGCAGGAAACGACCAGTTGCGACACGATTGCCGGCTGGGCCTGGGACCGCCGCCAGCCCGCGACGCCGGTCTCGGTCGCGATCTATGACGGGTCGCTGCTGCTCGCCACCGTGCGCGCCGACCAGTTCCGGGCCGATCTGCGCGCCGCGGGCAAAGGCGATGGCGCGCATGTCTTCCTCTACACCCCGCCGTCGAGCCTGAGCGACGGGCAGCCCCACCCGATCCACGTGCGCTTTGCCGGCACCGCGACCGATTTGCAGAACGCCCCACAGACGCTCACCTGCAACGCGCTCGTCACCACGATGGCCGGCCTGGACGGCGCCCAGGACCCGCCGACCTGCGCGGCCGTCAGCGGCTGGGCCTGGGACATCCACCAGCCGGATGCGCCGGTGCCGGTCGCCGTGTATGACGGGGCGACGCTGCTGGGCACGCTGCTGGCCGACCAGCCCCGCCCGGGCCTGCGCGAAGCGGGCATCGGCAACGGCAATCACGGTTTCCGCTACTTATTGCCCGCGCGTCTGCACGATGGGCAGCCCCACGCGCTCCGGGTGCGCATGGCCGGGAGCGCTGTCGACCTGCGCAATACGCTCCAGCCCGTGACCTGCCCGGCGCCGTAGGGCGCCCACCTCAGGCGCGCGGGGTGACGCGCATCGGCAGGCCATCCACCAGGAAGGTCGCCAGCACGCCCCCTTGCACCGGGGGCTGGGCGGAGACCGGTTCCAGGTGGTAATGGCGCAGGACGTGGGCGGCCAGCACTTTCACCTCGATATTGGCGAAGTTGATGCCGATGCAGACCCGCGGGCCGCCGCCGAAGGTGACCAGGGAATAGGGGGTGCGCTTGTCCTCCTCGCGGGGCGGGGCGAAGCGGTCGGGATCGAAGCGGTCGGGATCGGCGAAGACGGTGGGCAGGCGCTGGCCTGCCGCGAGCGCGAGCCGCACCTGCGTGCCGGCGGGTAGGATGTAGCCGGCAAACTCCACGTCCTCGACCACCCCGCGCGGCACGCAGAATACCGGCGGGTGGAGCCGGCCGGTCTCGCGGATAAAGTTGTCGAGCACCTTCATGCCCCGTACCGTCTCCACCGTGATCGGCGCCTCGCCGTTGCCGAGCAGCGCATCCAGCTCGGCTTCGACCCGTCGCCGCTGCTCGGGTAGGGTGGCCAGCAGGTAGAGCACCCAGGCGCCGAGCATGGTCGTCGTCTCGTGGCCGGCCACCAGCAGGATGTTCAGGTGGCCCAGCACCTGGGCGTCGCTCAACGTGGCGCCGTTCTCGTCGCGGGCACGGACGATCAGGCCCAGCACATCGCGTGGCGGCTGGTCCGCTGGCTCCGCCCGCCGCTCGGTGGTCACGGCCAGCAGGATCTGCATCAGTTCGTCTCGGGCCTGCATGGCCTTCTGGTAATAGGCCGCGTAGCTCTCCTCCCGGTTCACCCCGGCGCCGAACAGCAGGGTATAAAACAGCTTCTGGAGCCGCTCCACCTGGCCGCTCGGCGCCACGCCGGCCAGCGCCGTCGCCGCGGCGTCAAACGTGATGCTGCGGGCTTCGTCGGCGATGTCGACCGTGCCCTGGGCGACCCAGCGGCCCGTATGCGCGGCGATCACCCGGGCCAGCAAGGGGATGTAGGTCTCCATGTAGGCGTTGGTGAACGCCGGGTTCCAAAGCTTGCGATGGTGGTCATGTTCGGGGTTGTCCATGTTCAGCAGGCCCTTGCCCATCAGCTCGCCGATCACCGGGGTCCAACCGCGATCGTGGCTGAAAGCATCGCGCCGGGTATGCAGGACCAGCCGGTTGGCCTCCGGGCCGACCATGAACACGCTTTCCATGCCGGCCATCCCCCCGCTTTGGAT
>Ga0070730_10001928_pt1 | contig 19350 bp, 14 predicted proteins | sample Coa_R1_3_FD_66447 | JGI IMG/M metagenome (GOLD analysis project Ga0070730, IMG submission 66447) | Surface soil microbial communities from Centralia Pennsylvania, which are recovering from an underground coalmine fire - Coalmine... | ecosystem: Environmental > Terrestrial > Soil > Unclassified ... | reverse complement strand
ATCTGCTGCGAGAGTGCAAACGGTTCCGTCAATCCATGCACAGAGGCAGGCCCATGGGAGAGTCGTTCGATCATCGCCCGGCGGGTTGGATCAGACAGAGCCGCAAATGTTGTATCTAACCTATCCACAACCATATGGTAGTGGATTATCCGTCGATGTCAAGTGTGGATTTTGGAGTTCCCGATTTGTGTTTCCTGATCTCTGAACCCTGACACCTGCGCTGATTTTTGCTTCCCCATGCGCCGCGTATCGCAGCTGGGTGCATGGTTTAACAGATAGGCTTCCTTGAGCAATTACTCATAAAATCGTCAATCCACTCATCGAGGAGGAACTCGGCTAGCATTTACCGATTCCTGTCAGATTACGGGCCAACCGAAGGTTATTCCGGGTTAATGGTTGCTTTCTGAAGCGTATTGACCACTTCTAAGGCCGCCTGTAGCTGGTTATCTACGCCTGCCGCTAGTGATTCTGGAGAGTTTTCAATCGGCACATCGGCTTCGACTCCCTTACCTTCTATGCACTCCCCATTCCAGGTGTACCAGCCCGCGACGGGCACCCGGAGCACATATCCACCGGGCAGATTAAAATTTGCACCATCGAGTACGTCATGGCTGTTCTTGTGGCGACCGGCCAAAACGATGATGAACGACCACGGTGAAAACTGAGGGGCCGGGAACAACGATCCAGTTAGTTGAATTGAAAACGTGCACCGCAAAGGAAGTGTCTCAAATCGAGACACCGTGTATTAAAACGATTGAACATGAGATAAACAGAGAAAGGGGGGACAGTGGGAAAGGGCCAAGGACGTCTCTTAATACCCTCCTAAGTATATGACTCAACGAGACCTACCAGCGATCCTTGAGGACGTACTTTTTCCACCGAGTATGGCTTTCCATGTGCAATTACATGGCTGGCGTTAACTCCGCCGGACAATCCGGCTTCAAGGATATGATCGTGAAACATTGCAAGCGAATACTCGCAGTGTGTCTGCTCGCCCTATTCGCCGTAGCGAGCGTAATCACCGTTTCCCTCAAAGCGCAAATTGGAGACGTAGTGGAAACGAGGCGCAAGGTCAAAGTGTTGGTTAAGCCTCAGTATCCGGAACTTGCCAAGAGATTGAGCCTTTCGGGAGTAGTGAAAGTTGAAGTAACCATCGGGGCGGACGGCAAGGTGAAGAGAACACATATCGTTGGCGGCCATCCTGTCCTGGCTTCCGAAGCAGAAAGAGCGGCCATGCAGTGCGAATTCGAACCCGGACCGAAGGAAACCACGGAAGTAGTCGAATTCAAGTTCAACCCATAGCAATACGCGACAACGGTTCGTGTTTGACCGATCGGTTGAATGGACATGGAGAAACTGCTTCCTGAACTTTTGGCAAGGCAGCAGAGGCCAAGTAAAACAGTCCGCTCAAAGAAATTCAGCGGATTCCTAGGAATGGGCGGATGTCCTGGCGAAGGACAACCGCCCGTTTCCGTTTTGAGCGAGGCTACTGCGCCTGGACTGTTGAGGGTTCCGCCGGAACAGCAGAATCCTGAATCGTCAGCATGTCGGTGCGCACCTTATCCCATTCAAGCAGGTTAAGGCCGTAAGAAGTGAACAAACGCCTGATGTGTGCGGAGTCCCAGTCAAGAACTTTTTCGACGACCGGGACGAGAACGCTCATGGCATTGTCGCTGAGGACCGTCCGCTTCGCGATGCGAGAGATAAATTTGGCTTCGGAGACGGCGATGGTGAGGCCGTCATGCTGATTTACGTGCATCATCACGGGAAGATCGGAACTGCCGTCACCCATGTAGATGATGTGGTCGTGGCTGATGCTCAGTTCGGCGCGGCGTTCCTCGAGAATGGTGATCTTTCCCCAGCCGGCGGAGGCGCGAATGATGGATTCGACTTCACCCGAGGATTCGTTGTAGCGGAAACGCGTGCCGAAAATGTTTTGCGGTGGCACGATTCCTTCGAGCGCGGACTGAATAATCTCTTGAGGAGCCGCGGAGATAACGTTGAAATGGAATTTGTAACCGTCTGACAGGTTTTCAAGCGCACGGGCGAATAGTGCAACGTTGTGCTTCAGACGGATGCGTTTGCCGGTTTCGACGAGGTGCTCGCGACGAACGCAGCGGAATTCCGGGTCATGAAGAATCAAGTAGCTGAGTTCAGCGCCCTGCTGAACCAGGTTCATCTCCGCAAGGCCCTTGACCTTGTCGTGGAACCCGTGAAAGCCGATAAGCTCGGACAAAACCACGCCCGAGTCATTGAAACTGAGTGTCTGGTCAAAGTCGCTTGCCAGAAGATACTGCCTGAGCATGTTCTAGTACTCCTTCTTTCTTTTCCTCGCTGGACGCGAGGCCGGATCGCTCTGGGTGCAGCCCCAGTAACACCCTACACTTTAACGATAGCTTGATTCCCCTCAGGGGCTTCCACGAATTATTTCGATGGGTGCTATGCATGAAAAACATCAACGCTACATTCTACCTTGCTTAGATGCGCTATTTCTGTAAAAGATACAAAGGAAAGGAGATGGAGGCCTCGCGAAGCAGCGCAAACGGGTAAATGTTGTGTCTGCAATGAGATCACTTTGGCGAATAAATAGCGAACGTAATTCTCAGGCACAGCAAGGAGGCGGTCTTACAGCCCGAGCGCGTTCATTTTGGCTTCCTCGTAGATGCCATCTTCGCCAGGGTAGCGGAGCCGGGATTTGAAGCGCCCAGTTTCGGCGGCCAAGGCCCAAACGAGGCTTTCCCCGGCGGGGAGAGTTTTTGGGAGGCTGCGGAAAACTTCGTCCTGAAAGGCCAGCGAAGCGTCGATCCATTGCCAGCCCGCGGTTTCAAACGCAGCCATCACATCCGGCAGGACAAGAGCGTTGAGGGCATTGTAATGGATGAGGAGCGTGTGGCGGATGTCGCGGCCGAGGACGTCCAGCGCGAGTTGGCGATAAAAAGAGGCGCGATCCAGCAGGTGGGCGATGAGATAGTCGCGATAGGGCTGAACGGCGGTCTTCGGTTCTTTTGCAAGGCGATCGGCGAGACGTTGGTTGACGTACCAATCGGACGCGTCAATGGTGACATGGCCGACTCGATAGCCGCCCTCTTTCAGCAGGGCGCGAAAGCGGTCGCGCTTGTCGGCGGTATCGCCTTCCTTAAGGAAGGGGTAACGAAAGAACAGAGACTTGTTTTGATAGGGCGCGATGATTTTTTCATTCTTGAGGAAATCGACAGCGAAGTCCGCGTAGCTGGTGGGGCCGCAGTAATTCAGATGGGAATAGGAATGATTGCAGATCATGTGGCCAGCCTGATCCCAAGCTGAGAGCAATTTGCCGCCATCATATTCATCAACGCGCATGCCACATACGAAAAGAGCGGCACGGATGCTGCGAGCGTCCAGAGCCTTCAAGATGCGCGAATTGGCTTCCTGCCATCTGAGATTGGTGTCGAGTTTCAAGCGAGGGTCGTCCATGGTGATGGCGAGCTGGGGGCGCGAGGCGTTCGAACGGTTTGAAGCCGCCGGGCTCTGAGACGGCGCGGGAGCGCGAAAAGCATCAGTAAACAGTGGAGCGCATGAGACGGCCGAAGCGGTTTTCAAGGCGGAATGCAGAAATTTGCGACGATTCATAGTCATGACCTCAATAGAGAGAATTCAACCAGGCGCGAGCGCGATCGAAGAAAGACGTGGCAGCTGCATAGTGGGTTGAGGATATAAGCGAGGTAGAGGATGTTGAGCGTGGACGTTCGACAAGATCGTCTGCGACGGAGTAAAACTCGCCATTTCCCGAGTGAAGATAGAGGCGCTGCATTTCCGCGCGATTGAGAGGGCGAGCACCACGACGACCGAAAACGGCGAGCTGGTTGCCGGATTCGTCGACGGCGCGGTCTCGGTCAATGCCCTTGGAGATGGCGAGAGCAGGGCCGCGCGTGAGAGCCGTGGCGATGAGTTTGGGAACAGGACGAGGGCTGAATCCGGAAAAATGGGCGGGATCATCCCAAGGAGAAACAATCTGGAGGACGCGAAGACCATTTCTGCCGTCGGCTAGGAAGGCGAAGGCACTGCCGGCAACCATGCCGATCTTGACGTCATTGGTGTCGTCAATGGCCCCGTTGGCGCTGTATTGCTGTTCGTAGCGAGGCTGCTCCGGATTTTCGACATCAACGATGGAAAGTCCAAATCTGCCGTCGGCCACATAAGCGTAGGTTCGCGCGACATAAATATTGCGAGGATCTCCCAGAGCAACTTTGCCGTTGGCGACCAGCTTCGGATGCGCCAGGTCGGTCACGTCGAGAGTTTTCAGGCCGTAGCGATCCACGACAAATGCATAGCGGAATTGGACGGCGATGCCGCGAGGGTTGTCGAGTTCGGGCGCGCCGATGATGGAGGTGACGCGAGGGGCGAGAGGATTGTCCAGATCTACAACGACGAGAGACTTGTCGGTGAGGATGTAGGCATACTTACCGGCAATGGTGATACGGTGGGCTCCGGTTAGAATGCCGCCGGGATTGAAAGCCAGAGTGCGCTTGAGAAAATTGTTGGCGGGATTGCCGTCAATCAGGGTGCCGACGCCGGGGCTGGGGGATTTCAGATTTGGATTGCCGATGACGACGAGCCCTTCTTCCCTGTCGGCGACGTAAAGAAAACCGTAGAGGAGATGAATGGGCTGCTCTTCGTTTACGGGGAGCGCCTGGCGGAGAGGATCGACGCCGAGGGTGGTGGGCGAAGCAACGGCGACAGCGTTCTTGGTTGGAACGAAAAGACGCTGCCCGAGCGGCGAGACCGGAGCGGTCGTGATGCGCTCGGAGAAGCTTTTATTATCGATGTTGGCGACGTCGTAGATGCGGAGCCCGCCGGGACCGGTGGCGGCGTAGGCATATTCGCCGCGAGCCTGAACGTCGAGGACATTACCAGCGTGCCGGTATGAGGTAGCGAGTTGGCGATTGCGCGCCAGAAACTTTTTATAGTCGTCGGGATACGCGACGCGCTGCAGATCGCTGCCATAAATGGCTTCCGGCTCGTCGTGCTCAGCGACGGCGATTGCTTCGAGCCCTTTGTTGCCGGTGGCGACATAAATGTAACCGCCCATGAAATTCATAAAGTTCGTGCCTTGCAGAAGGAGCTGCGCCATCCAGGCGTTGTTGTCGTTCGAGGCGGAGACATGGCAATCGCTGCATTGTTTCGTTTCCCGGGCGCGGACGGTGTGAGGAACAAAGGTGCTGAAAGCCTGGCCCGAGAAGCCCGGGGCTGAAATGGTTTGCTGGGTGTAATAGAGCCAGTCGCGGTTTGCGTTTTGAGAACTGACGAGGATGGCGCAGGAAGACCGCGCGGGGGCGATGCGATGGCCGGTAACTGTGCCGTCGACACCGAGCATGTATATGTCGTCGCGAAGGACCTGAAAGTTGTAGCTGGTGTAATTTCGCGTGGTGATGCCTTCGTTGTGGAGCATGGGTTTGCGGGCATTGGCGGTCATTTGCAAATGGCAGCCAAAGCAAGTAGGCGTCCAGGAGGTGTGGCAGGAGTAACAGGTCATCGAAGAATTGGCGTGAGCCAGATTCGAATCATCGGGCGACGATTGAGATTTAACTGTGCCGTCTTTAGACATCAATTTTGCGCGAAATGATTTCATGTTGAAGTGCGCGTTCCCGGGAGTGATGGAATCCAGGGTCTGGACAATCTCCCATTGTAGATTCGGCTCGGACATGGAGCGCTGAATCAACGCGCCGTCGTCGCGCCACTCGAATCGCCGAAGTCCCGAGGGTGTGCGAAGCAAGTCGAGACGGCGGCCGCCAGCGGGAGCGGCGGGGCCGGACGTGCGAAGAGTGGCCTTGCTTCGAATGGTGCCGTGACAATCAATGCAGTCGATTTCGACGGCCGCCCGAGGCTCGCCGTAGATTTTCCCGTTCCCATGATTGTCCTGCTCGAAATGGCAATCGTTGCATTGCATGCCCTTTTCGAGATGGATATCCGCGAGGTGGACGGCTTTGGAAAACCGCTGAGGGTCGTCAAACGGAATGATCTTGCCGTCGTTGTCGAGCCAATTACCTTTGCGGTCGTGATTGAAGACGGAACGGAAGACCCATCCATGGCCATGAAAGTCCGCGAACTGCGTGGACTTCAGCGTGGCATTGAATTCGGGAGAACCGAGATTTTCGAGGAATTTCTGGTCGCTCCAAAGGCCGCGGGCGGCGGCGGCTTCGGGGTTGCGCAAGAAGGACTGGTAGCGCTGCTCGTCGGTCGGGTTGCGTTGTTGCGATGGATACATTTTGTCGCCGTCGATTTCATTGTCCCACCAGGTGAGGCCGAAATACGTGGTGAGCATGTTCGTGCCGGGGTGGATGTGGCAGACCATGCACTGGCTCGAAGGAATGGAGCGCGTGAAAACGTGCTTGATCGGATGGCCGGACTCCTTCTTCGGAATCATGGGATCGGATGACGCGCTGAAACCGGAGTGGCCGAACTGCGCGTAAGCGCCCGAATGGGCCGGGTCGCGATCGTTCGCGTAAACGACGTGGCAAGAGGAACAGCCGCTGGAGCGATAGTCACCGGGATGATCATCCGTGCCGGGCAAGGACATGACAGGATCGACGAGCCTCGTTTTCTGCAAACCGAGAAACACTGGATCGGTGCGGAGCTCCGTGCCGAAACCGCGGTCGCTTAATTTGTCATCGGGTTTGCCGGGATCTTCTTCGCGATCAGGATTGCCGAGCTCGGCTTTTTTCTCGCCGCCGCGTTCAAAGACTCGCAAGACATTTCCCGGCTGGGAAATCTCCCAACGAAGGAGCGGTTCGAGCTCGGGGAGCACGCCCTTTGTACGGGTTTCCTCCCGCGTCGGAGGTGGAATCGTCTTGATGCTTTGCGGCTTGCCATTGCGATCATAACTCTCACCGAAATGGGTGTCCTTCTCCGGAAATCCGCCGTTGTTATAGAGCGCCGCGCCCCAAAGCAAACCGGTATGAGTCATCATGCTCGTCGAAGAGGCGCGGACTTCCCGGGGATGGCAACCGGCAGCGCCGCAGGTCTCGGGCGCGACGCGCAAATCGCCGGGATTCCTGAACTTTACGTATTCGTAGGATTCTTTCAGCCAAGCTGTGTAAGTGTCCTCGGGCAACGCAGAACGGACTTTGAAAATCGGAGAGCGCGGCTGGACGTGGGCTTTTTCCTTGGTAGCGTTGAATTCGGCGGAGTTTGGGGCAATTCCGCTGGCTACGGAAACGGAGGCGTCTCCGCCGTGGCAATCCGAACAACCCAGAAAAACTGTCTTTGTGGGATGCATGGAAGGTTCATCGGTCGAGGAGTGGCAGGAAACGCAGCCTGACGACTTGCGAGCGGCTTCCTGCTGGGACTGGCCGCGGACCGTAGAGGAGTCCTGTGAGGCGCGGACCGGAAGGACGCTATCAACGCCCAAGGCGAAGACAAATGACAACGCACAGACGGAGACGGTGCTGAGGTTCCGCGGAGTGAAGCTCTTGAGTTGAATGAGAGGGCTCATAGGCTCGTTCTCTCAGAAGGTAAACTTCGCGGAACCGAATAGCGAGAAGAGTGTGCGGCTCGTGTAGATATCTTTAAACCCCGGACCGGGCTGCAGAGCGGAAGCGCCGCCCGTGAGGACGATATTCTCCGATAGCGGAGGCCGGTACGTCAGGCCGAGGCCGAAGTCCTCGCCGATGCCGTGGCGAATGGGAGATTCGAACAACAGAAATTCGAGCGACTCTGGATGCTCGAACCGCAGGTAGTTGAAATTCGCAAAGGCCTTCAACTTAGGCGTGAGATCAAAATCCGCGCCGGCGTTTGCGAGGAAAATTCCGGGATTAACGAAGTTGGCCTGGCCTTCCTCCTTGGTGGAACGAAGCGAAGGAAGCAAGCTGCCGTCCGTGGTCAGCTGCACACCCGAGCCGAGGAGGCGAATTCCTTCGCGATTCCAGAAGCTGAAAAGTCCACCGGCGAAATTCGGAAGATCGTCAATGGAATCGAAGCCGCGAGCGCGACCGTCGCGCGGATTGGCATCGCCCGAGGAATAGAAAACGGAAACGCGGTAGCGAATCCAATCGTGGTCGTAGGAAAGCTCGGCGGCAGCCATCTGGGCATTTACGGTCACCGGACGCCCGGCGATGGGATTGAAAGTGTCCTCACCGACAGCCTGATAGAACGCATGGGTGAGGTTTATGCGGCGAATGTGTCCACTGCCCAGCCAGCCGAAATAGCCGACTCGGATGGCGTGAATGATCGGGCCGCCGCCGGGGCCCAGATTGATGATGTTACCGACGGGCGCCGGCCGCACCAGAAAACCGTTGTCATCGTAATGAATCCCAGAATCGTCTTTGTTCCAGGCGGCCAGGAATTCTGCCGTGTAACCGTGAAAGAAGAAATCCTGTAAATAAACGTTTCCAAGGAGCACTTGCTGGTGGCGAAGATTGAAAGTATTGAGACCGCTGTTGGTATTTTTTTCGAGGAATTGAAAATAGGCGGCGTTGTACTCGATACGGTTGCTTTGGAAGTCGCCAAAAATGCGCAGGCCGGGCTGTTCATCGACAAAAAGAAAACCGCGAAAATCAGCGTTGAATTGCTGAATGCCGGCGCGAAGAGAGATGAAATCGTAGGCGTCGCTGAGATCGTGGAGTTTGACTTCGACAAAACCTTCCTGAAGACCCAAATGAGTGTCGAAGCGGTTTGTACCCGCGCGGACATTCGGGCTGACAATGCCCAACTCCCGCACATCCAAATCGTTGAGGCTTAACTCAGGCGTGATGCACACGCGCCAGTCGACAGGCTTGAAGGAAGCGTCCCCATGAAACATATCGAGACTGAAGCGCAAGGTCTGATCCAAAAAGGCCTGCTCACCGCGGCCAAAGAAACCGGCGCTGCCGGGTTGTGCGGCGCTGACGCCGCTGGGTGAAGGGACACGGCGGCCATCGAAAAAAGTTTCTGAAGAGGCGGTGAGGTTCAAGAAAACCTGTTGTCCAAAAACGTCGGGCCAGATGGGCTCGTCACCTTTGAGGCGGTTTCGATTGAAAGGGTCATACCAGCGCGACTTCGTATATTGGTATTCGCCCTTTTTGGGATAGCGGCGATAGTCCGGTTGATTGAGCGCCCAACGATTCGGGACGGAATTGAAAACGTCGGCAACAGGAGGCAGATACTCCGGAGCGAGTTCGGAAATGTAGGCAGGGTCCGAGTCGAGACGATGGCGTAGCTCGCGATAGCTTCTAGGAGCCGACGCTGCAGCAGGCGGCAGGGGAGGACCTAGTTCGGGAAGCCTCGGAAGACGCGAGCCCAAAGTGACGTTGTGCAAAGATACGAGGGAGATCTCCAGGGTGGTGACCTCGTTGGCATTGAGCGCAAGATCGGGGATCTGAAAAGCCTCGTAGCCATTCGCTTCGACGCGGAATTCGTAGTGCCCTGGCGGAATCAGAAGAAGGCGAAAAATGCCTTCGGCGGTTGACGTGGCGAGAAAACTATTGCCGGACTGCAAATTTCGGAGCGTCAACTGAGCGGCAGCCACGGGCCACGATTCGCCGGGAGAGATGACCTCTTTCAGAACGCCATCGAGAGCCGCCGTAGTCAAAGCCTGTTGGCGTGGAATGCGCTGAGCGGGCGCTAAAGAGCCGGATCCGCGAACCGTGCTCTGCGTGGCTGGTTCGGGCGCTTTTTGCTCGATGTCTTGTCCGCGGGCCGGCCCTCTTTCCGCGAGAGCAGTACCGAGAAGCAGAATGAGCGCAGCGCGTGCGGCGCGAACGCCGCCGGGAGAGGTCCGCCTAGCGAATGAGAGCATGCCTTCAGCCTGAAAGAGTTTGCGCAAGTGAAAGGGATCAAGATCTAGCTAACAACATCGGCTAGGAACGGACAACCCAAATCCGGAGGAGGTGAACACTGTGAATAACATTTCGAATTGGGCACAAACAGGTTCACCAATAGGAACCGCGCATGGCACGGGCAATTGAGAGCCGCGGCGCGGCGTGTTACTAAGGGAGATACTCTTCCATGCCAACGGAACACACCATTCGCCGACCGGTCGCGGCGCAGGACGCGTTGCAGCGGCGTCGGAGGACGCTGGCACTCGCGATGTGGCTCGCGTTGGGGATTGCCGCGGTGCTGGCAGTGCTGCTGGCCGGATGCGGCGGCAGCCGTACTCCTGTCTCTCCTCCGGTCATTCCTGCCGTACAGCCACTGCAAATTGCTGATGTGCAACAGATCACCCAGGCGGCGGTAAATTCGGCGGCTGTGGATATGGTGGTGGCCGTGGTGGACCGGGCGGGATTTGTGCTGGCAGTGTTCCGCACGCAAAATGCACCGGTCACGACGCTCGGCAACTTCGGGCAATCCCAGGACGCGAACGACGTGGCTGTGGCTCTGGCGCGGACGGGCGCGTTTTTCAGCAATGATCAGGCGCCACTTTCTTCGCGCACCGTCCGCTTCATCAGCGGCGTTCATTTTCCGCCGGGAGTGATAAACCAACCTCCGGGAGCGCTTTATGGCATCGAAAATACCAATCGGGGCTGCACGCTGATCAGCAGCGCGGCTTTTGAGAGCCAGATCCCGCCCTCGCTTGCGCTGGGCGGAGGGTTCGGGCCGGGAATTCTGACGGGCAAAGCGGATGCGATGGACTCGAATCCTCTGGCCGTGAATCCCGGTGGGGTGCCTATTTTTTATCAGAATGTGGTCGTCGGTGGAATCGGAGTTGTGACGAGTTCAAGTGATCTCGACGTTGCGGAATACGCCGCGTTCATTGGATCAACGACACAAAGGCCCAGTGCGGCCGATTCCTTTGGTCCGACGCCCGCGGCTCCTGGAGCTGTTTCCATCGGAGGCGTCACGCTTCCTTTTGTGATGGCGAGTTCGCGCCCCGCAAGCGTATCGGCAGGGCCGGCCGCGGGAAGTGGTGCGTATCTGGTTGCTCCAGCCAACAGCGCGGGACAGCCTCCGGAGGGCGATTTGATCGCGCCCGCGGCGGGGCCGGTGGGCGGTTTGAGCGCGTCGGAGGTAACAACTATTCTGGATAACGCCGAGGCTACTTCGAATCAAACGCGCGCCGCGATCCGGCTGCCGATCGGCGCGCGGGCACGGATGGTGATAGCCGTCGCTGATTTGGATGGCACGATCATCGGATTGCGGCGCATGCAGGATTCGACGGTCTTCAGCATTGACGTGGCCGCGAGCAAGGCTCGAAACATGGTCTACTTCAACAGCTCCGCGCGCGCGGCGGCCGATCTGAACGGCGTGCCGATGGGCACGGCCGTGACGAACCGGACCATCGGCTTTGGGGCGCAACCATTTTTCCCGCCGGGAATTGACGGCTCCGGTACCGGACCTTTCTTCAGCATTTTCCTGCAGGACCTGGCCAACCCTTGCACGCAAGGCATGCAAGCCGGCCCTCCGAATGCCAATAAGAGCGGAATCGTTTTCTTTCCCGGAAGCGCGGGGCTCTATCGCAACGGCGTGTTGGTTGGCGGGCTGGGGGTGAGCGGGGATGGCGTGGATCAAGACGATTATGTGACGAACGGAGGGACAAGCGGATTCGAAGCTCCGGCCAGCTTGCGCGCCGACCAGGTTTCCATTAGCGGGGTGCGCTTGCCCTACTTCAAATTTCCGAGAAATCCCACCGATTAGCCGGTTGCGTCAACGCTTCCGCGGGGTTGATTTGCCGGAAGCCATGCGCGCAAGCGCACGCGTGTATGCACGCACTACCGCGGGCGCGGTCTGGCTGTATACAAACTGGCCTTCCCTCCTGCACTCGATGAGTCCCGCATCATTCAGGATTTTCAAATGATGCGATACGGTCGCGGGAGTAACTCCTTGCAGCGACACGATTTCTCCGCAATTCATCTGTTCCTTGCGGGAAATCGCCTCGAAAATCATGAGCCGAGTCTCGTCAGCCAAGGCTTTGGAAATCTTTTCAATCTGAGCGCGGTCCATGTAGTTCGCTTTAGTTTAGCGAACTTCATGGCTCTTCATCCATAGACGGATCGGACTCTGTGGCGGCTCCCGAAAAAAGGGTGCAACCAAACGTTTAGACAATCATCTAAGTATCGAAATTCGGCGAGAAGCAATACGGCCTGGCCCGGTTTGAGTTTCTGGAAGGGAAACGGTCAAAAGGAGGACATCATGAAAAGGCTCGAAGGAAAAGTAGCGGTAGTGACGGGAGGAAACAGCGGCATCGGCCTGGCTACGGCCAAGCGTTTGCAGGAGGAGGGGGCCCACGTGGTTATCGCGGGCCGTAACCAGAAAACGTTGGATGAAGCTGCCAAGGCACTGGGCAACGGCGTACTAGCCATCCGCGCGGATGTCTCCAAGCTCGAGGACATCGACAAAATTTACGCGGCAGTCGAAAAAAAGTACGGCAAGATCGACGTGCTCTTCGTAAATGCCGGCGTGGCCAAGTTTGCTCCGTTTTCCGGAACCACTGAAGCCATTTACGATGATAATTTTTCAACCAACGTCAAAGGCGCTTACTTCACCATCCAGAAGGCGCTTCCCCTCCTCAATGACGGCGCCTCCATCATCTTGAATACCAGCGTCGCCGGCATCAAGGGCACCGAAGGCGCGAGCGCCTATTCAGCCACCAAAGCGGCGTTGCGTTCCCTGGCTCGCACGAGCGCGGCGGAACTGGTAGGCCGCGGCATCCGCGTCAACGCTGTTGCGCCTGGACCAATCGAGACTCCCATATTCGGCCGCACGGGCCTCCCGCAAGAGGCGATTGACGAATTCGCGAAGAATATTTCCTCAAAAGTGCCCATGAAGCGCTTCGGGCAGCCCGACGAAGTGGCCGGCGCCGTGGCTTTCCTGGCCTCTTCGGATTCGTCCTATATAACCGGTGAAGAATTGCACGTCGATGGTGGCATGGGTCAGATCTGAGCCAACTACAACTGAAAACTAATAAAGAGGGCGGCAAAAGGCCGCCCTTTTTTGCTGGCTATCTTCCATTGGATGGATCAGGGGAAGAGGCGGAATTCACGTCAAGAAACCAGGCATGGGCCGCGTCGCCCGGCGCGTAGCAATTGCCGTCGGCGTGATAACCCGGCGGGCAATGTGCGGTGAATTGTTTTCTGCGCGGCGATTGCGCAAATTGCCAAATCGAAGCGTAGGCAATGCCGCCCATTGCCGGAGCCGGCGGATTGGCGGAAAAAGTGCAGCCGGGCGAGGGCGGACAAGCGTCGTTGTAAATAAAAAATGCGAGGTCTTGCGAGGGTGCGTGAGCACGAATGTCGTCGGCAGTAGTGATCGTGGCTCCGGGTTCTTCTTTCACAACCATTCCCGAGCAATACGCACCTGCGCGGTAGCCGGCAGCGGCGAGATCGCTGGCCCAGGCGCGCAAGTAGGAATGGTATCCCGCAGATAGACGGCCACCTTCTTCTATGTCGAGAAAAATGATGGCGTGCGCAGGGAAGCCTTCGCTTTTTGCGGCCGCGGCGGCCTTGTGCGCGTCGAGAGTTCCCTTCTGCCTCGCGGCAGCTTCGTTCTTGAGTTCACGACTCAGTGGGCCGCGGTACAGAAGCAAGAATCCAAATCCCCGGGCGCGTAGCGCCTCGCGTTGTCCGTTTCCGAGCCACGTGTTGTTCTTTTCGCCGGGAGGCGCGCTGAGCCAGTAGCCGGCGAATGCGAAAGTCTTGCGCAAAACCGGAAGCGCTTCATTGCCTGGGAAAATATTCAGGTCGAATCCAAGATAGGCCCGTTGCGCTGGCAGTTCGGGTGGCGCGGGCTGCGCGCTGGGCTGAGTTCCTGCTTGACAAGAGAGTAGGATCAGCGCGGCGGCGATCGAAGAAACCGACAGAAATGAAAGCCCCGTCTTCATTTTGCTCACGACATTGAGAATGCCAGAAGATGCTTGTTATCGCTAGCCTTCGCGGAGTTTGTGGCCCGCGAGATTCCCGAGTCCGTCGTAGGCCGCGTATTTGTACATTTCACTGAGCGTCGGATAGTTAAAGACTTGCTGGATGAACTCGTCGATGGACTTGCCCATGTCCAGAATCATCAGGCCGATGTGGATGAGTTCCGTGGCGCTCTCGCCGATCAGGCTGACGCCGAGCAGCTTGCGGTCAGCACGCGCGAAGATGAGCTTGAGCATTCCCGCGGTGTCGCCCATGATGTGGCCACGTGCGTTGTTATCGTAATGCGCGCGTCCCACGCAATAGTCGATCCGTTTTTCCTTGCAGGATTCTTCGGTTTCTCCCGCGGCGGAAATTTCCGGAATGGTGTAAATGCCCATGGGAAGCATGGAGGCGACGCGCTGTTTGTATTGGAAGCCGAAGGCATGACAAACGGCGACGCGGCCCTGCTCCATGGAAGTGGAAGCCAAAGCGGGAAAGCCGATGACGTCGCCGGCAGCGTAGATGCCTGCGACGCTTGTCCGAAAATTTTCGTCAACGGGGATATATCCGCGATCGTTGATGGAGAGACCGGCTCGTTCGAGAGCGAGGCCATCCACGGACGCGCGGCGGCCAGCGGCAAAAAGCGCTGCGTCCGTCTCGAGCGTCTTGCCGCTCTTCATCGAAAGGCGCACGCCGGCAGTTGAGTTTTCCACTCTTACCGGACGCTCGTTGAACAAGAAACGCATGCCAAGTGCGGTGAATCGATCGCGCAGACGATCGGAGATTTCTCCATCGAGGAACGGCAACAGACGGTCCCGCCCATCCACAAGAGTGACCTCGACTCCCAGAGCCATAAAGATGGAAGCGTACTCGCAACCGATAACGCCTCCGCCCATGACGGCGAGGCTTTTGGGAATGCGGTCCATCTGAAGAAACGTGTCTGAATCAAAAGTGTGGATGTCGTCGAACGCGATCTCGGCTGGGCGATGCGGCTTCGAGCCCGTGGCAATCAGAATGACCTCACCGCGAAGCCGACGGGTTCCGTTTGCGCCGCTCACGGCAATCGTCCGTGCGTCCTCGAAGGCGGCCTGCCCCTGAACTAGCTCGATGTGATGTAATTCGAGATTCTTGAGAATGCGACGGCGTTCCAATTCGACGACGGCGCGTTCGTGGTGCATGAAGTCCTGAACGGTTAGGTTTTCCTTCAGCGAATAATCGATGCCATAGAGGCCGCGCTGTTTGAGCCCTGAAAAATAGAGCGCGGATTCACGAAGCGTTTTGCTCGGGACCGTGCCGGTGTTGATGCAGCTCCCGCCGACGACAGGTGCGCGTTCAATAATGGCGACACGCTTGCCGAAATAAGCGGCCTGCGCGCCGGCTTTTTCTCCAGCAGGCCCGCAGCCGATCACGATGAGATCAAAGTTTTCGCCAGCAGCCACGCTGACCTCCCGCCACACCTCGCCGAAGCCTACTCCAGCAGAACTTGATCTAGCACGGCCAATTAAGAAAAACGAATTGAACCAAAAAGAGTGTAGATGAAGAACGACGGAGGAACGCAAAATCGTGGCCGGGCTGTGCCGAAAGGAGTCTGGCGACCAAGTCCCTCCAGGGCCTGTCAAATAAATCCGCCTACGTCACCTGCACTTGGCTGGCCACAGAAATTCTCTCGCGGGCAGAAGAGCTATTCTGTACGATGACTACCTCCCTCGCGCGCTCGCAGGGTTGGAGGGAAATCCACATGGCTCTCGACGATGTCCCCGTAAACTACAGAATCCGGTTTGAGAAAGATCACAGCAGTGTGAAGGTCACTTTCGACCTGAGCGTTCCGACTGGCGGGCCGGCGCTCATCGCGGACTTCCAGGCAAGCGTCGATGGGGCGGATTTGATCGGCGGGTTCCTCCCAGGACAAACGGCGTTCAGAGGCGCGAAGTTTCACACGCTTTCGAATCCCGCTAAAGACGCGAATGTTTCCTTCTCCATCTCCAGCAGCCAGGGCTGGAGCGCAAGCGACGAGGATGTCTTGCGAGGCGATAAGGATTTTGACGACGCGGAGTTTGCCAACTAGCGATCTGGAGAAAGCTAGAGGAACAATGAGTTAGGAGCCGTGGGCCAGCGGGAAAAGACTCTGCCGCGCCAAGGGCGCGCCGGAGATCGAAAAAAACCTTTTCTACCTTAATAACAATGGTGCCCGGGGTGGGAGTCGAAACCTTCAGGGGATTGATGCGACGTAAATTATTGATTCTACGAAATAGCAAAATGGAGAAAAACCATAAAAACGCCGCAGTGAGGTACAGCGCAGGTACACGGAATGGTCGTAAAGACCTGTCAAGCAGTGCCATCTTTCTGTCCAAATGGAGTTGCAGAAGATGGTTCCGAGTAAACTGATTCTGGATTGGTCGCCGGAACAGATTTCTGGATGGCTGAAGATCCAGTATCCCGATGACGAGAGCATGCGCGTGTTTGTAAAAGCGTATTCGATTGTGGTAGGCTCCCGCTCAACAAAGCAAGAAAAGAGACTCACACCCTAAATGCGCCTCGTGCCTCCACGGGGCGCTGTTTTTTAGCTCGCTAGAAAGAGCGCGTTTTTGTATTTCTTCGAGATCCACCCACCAGTAGTGGTTTGGTAAAAAAGGTTGTCTGACAAATTGAAAATTCGTGCTGGCCGAAGAGTTGACTTTGTATTTTGGGGCCTTGGGGGTTGTGTGGCTGCGGTTGTCTTGCTCATGAGCCGGTCGAGGAGAGCACCACAGGATAAAAACGAACGTGTGCTTCTCCCAGAGCCAATCTCATGGCTCCACGATGCGGTGGATCTGGTCGGTGGGTAGGTCTTTCAACACTTGGCGCGCGCCGCTTGGCCAGCGAATTTCGAGCTGTTTAACGATCTTGTTCGAGCCCAGACCGAAGTGCGCGCGCGGATCGCGCGACGCCGCGTACCCTGCGCTCGTCGAGACAATGTCGTATTGACTGGCTCCGTCCTCGGCGGTCACTTTCAATTGCGCTCCGATTCCCATGCGGTTGCTCTTGGTGCCGACCAACTGAAACGTCACCCAATGATTGGAGTTCGCCGTCACATTCCGCAGAATTTTGGCCTTGCCATTCAATACGGTAACCACGATGTCCATCCGTCCGTCATTGAACAGGTCGCCGATGGCCGCGCCGCGATATGGCTCGGCGACCTGCATATCCGCACCAGCCTGAGCGGTTACATCCGCAAACGTCATTTTGCCCATGTTGCGAAAGATTGAGTTAGGCTCGGAGTACTGCCGCGTGGAAAACTCGGTGATGTTGTCGAGAACGTTCCCTCGCGCCACGAACAGGTCTTTCAGCCCATCGTTGTCAAAGTCCGCCACGCCATTGGACCAGCCCGACATTTCCAGCGTCGGCCGCGCCAGTCCGCTGCGGCCTGTAACATCAATAAAGACGCGATCTCCGCGATTGCGGAACAGCGGGAATGTCTCCAATTCGACTGCCGTGTGCCAAATGTCCGGCAGGCCGTCATTGTCGAGATCGCGAAACTCAGTGCCCATGCCCGACACGGCCTTGCCATTTTCCGAGTACGCCACACCGACGTCCATCGCCACGTCTTCAAACGCTTTACCTTTAAGGTTATGGAAGAGGGCATTCGGCATATTGTCGTTAGCCACGAAAATATCCAGGAACCCGTCGCCGTCGTAGTCGTTGAATCCCACTCCCATCCCTTTTCCGAGTTTCTTCGAGATTCCCGTTTCCTCCGAAACATCCGCAAAGGTGCCATCGCCGTTGTTGCGATACAACGTGGAAGGGAGCGGCTCGTAAAACTTGGGGTGGCAGTACGCGCGCAATCGCCCGCCGCTTAAACACACCGGGTCCTTGTTCACTTCCCAGCGGCAGTAGTTCGAGACAAACAAATCCAGCTTGCCATCGTTGTTGTAATCGAACCAGCCGGCTGCTGCGCTCCACATTTTCTGGCCCTTATACATCGGTGAGCCGACTCCGGCCTTATCGGTTACGTCTGTGAAAGTCCCATCGCCATTGTTTCTATACAAATGATTCTTGGTGACGCTCGCGACGTAAATGTCCGGCCAGCCGTCGTTATCGAAGTCGCCGATGGCGACTCCCATGTCGTAACCGTCGCCCGCCAAGCCGGCTTTTTCCGTTACGTCCGTGAAGGTTCCGTCACGATTGTTGTGGAACAGGCGATTGTAGTACTTCGGGGAATCTTTCTTCAGCGATGGAATCGCGGCGCCATTAATCAGGAAAATGTCCAGATATCCGTCGTTGTCGTAATCGATCAATCCCACGCCGGAGGTCATCGTTTCCGGCTGATTCTTGTTGGGAGTCGGACTGCTGTTCTCAATGAAGTTCATCCCGGATCGCGCTGTAACATCTTCGAACCGGATAGTGCTGGCCCGCTCTGCGGTAACACAGAGTGCGATGGTGAAGGTAAGCGCTGCGAGCGCCGCTAGGGAAACAGTGAGCCGAAACATTGCCGAATGGGAGTTTAACACGCCGCACCCGTTAGCGAATTCGCCGGTTGCCGGCTAGTGATCCGCGGCGTCCACCAACGCCTTCAGACGCTCGAATTCTGCGCGCTCGTGAGCGGCGTCTTTCTCCAATCCTGCCTCGGACAAAGCTCGAGAAAGCGCGAAGTGTGCGTCTGGGCTGCCAGGCGCTAACTTAACGCCCAGTCGAAGTTCCTGCAGCGCGCGGTCGGTTTTCCCGAGCGCCAGCCATAGCCTGCCGCAGGCCACGTGCGCGGCGAAGTTTTGCGGGGCCAGCGCCTTGGCCTCTCGCGCATATTTCAATCCCTGGTCATAGTCGGCCGTGCGCAAGAGCTCGAACGCCAACTGGATCCTCGCCGCATTCTGCGACGGCGAGATCTCGATCTCGCGCTTGAATTCGTCAACCGCCCGCGCCGGATCCTCTTTCAGCAGAAACACCCCAAACATGTAGTGCACGCCGGGCTCCGATGGGTACAGCGCCACGAGTTGTTGAAACTCGATTTTAGCCGTGACGAGATCCTGCAAGGCGATATATGCCTGAGCTCGGCCGGCCCGGCGAACCAGGGTTATTTTCGCTGCAGGAAGGTCCGCGGGATTCTTGGCCAGGTGCAGCGCGGCAATTCCGAACGCTTCGAGTAAATCCGTATCCGCGAACACCGCATCTTTGGGAGCCTCCGGATGCGCGGCGGCAATCTCGTTGGCGGCCAGGGTCAAACGCTTGAGCGCGATTTCGAACTTGCAAAATGACGAGTTCAGGGCGCCATCCTGGATCAGCACACTGCGGTTGAATGCTGGATCGGGCCCCAGGCCCAGCCTAATGCCGCGCTCCAGTGCGGCGAGTGCTTTTGGGTAGTCCTTCAATTGAAGTTCGCACAAGCCGAGCATCCCGAATCCGGGACCAGGCTGTTTTTTTTCGGTAGTTACGAAATGCGCGAAAGCATCGCGGGCCTCCCGAAAGCGCGAAGCGTCGAACAACAACGTTCCGAGATGCCACCAGCCCTCCGGCCAATCCGGTCGAAGCGCGGTGGCGCGTCCGTACAGACGGATGGCCTCCGGTACGCGATCGGCATCCATCGCGGCGCGCG
>Ga0070730_10001927_pt1 | contig 19357 bp, 18 predicted proteins | sample Coa_R1_3_FD_66447 | JGI IMG/M metagenome (GOLD analysis project Ga0070730, IMG submission 66447) | Surface soil microbial communities from Centralia Pennsylvania, which are recovering from an underground coalmine fire - Coalmine... | ecosystem: Environmental > Terrestrial > Soil > Unclassified ... | reverse complement strand
ACCTTGATCTGCAAATTTGGAATGAGATAGTCCACAGAGTCCCCGAGAATGTCTTTGGTGAGGTGGAGCTGTTCGTAATTCTCGGTATTCATGAAGTAGTAGTTATCGCCATCCTGATACAGGAATTCCATGGCGATTTCATCCACATTGATCTTCTCGATCGCGTCCCCGGAGCGGAAGCGGTGCTCGAACATGGCCCCGGTGCGGACATTGCGCAGCTTAGCCTGAATAAAGGCCCGCAGGTTGCCGGGAGTGCGGTGCTCTACACTGAAGACCGAATGAAGGTCATTGTTGTGTTTAATGATCATCCCCGGACGCATCTGGGTTGCTGGAATTGCCATGAGCTGAAATCTTCTCCTTGAAGAAAACCGACCTTATCGGCGAGTTTTGCCTGCTTCTTGCAGGAATCGGCGAAATAGGAATGGGACAAACATAAAATTTTACCTCATTCCTGGTTCACTATGCAGCCTCTGAGGTCGATAAAACATTTTTTAGCATCTCTGCTATCGGGACAACATCCCATGGCGCAGGCTTTTCTAAGTATCAGGCGGCTTTCTTTTATCTTTTTATTATCTTTCGCCGGGCACTGACGCACCTAATTAATCAAACGATCCAGAAGCAGTTGATTGAGTCCAAAATCCAAGAACGCAAAGATCCAAAAATTTTCCAGAGGGGGCAATTTATGAATGAATACGAACGTTATGGGGATTACAGCCAGCAGGCGCGCGAGACACAGACCGGAACGGGTACCGGCAAGGCGATTACCTTCCTGCTGATAGGCGTAGGGATTGGCGCAGCCGCGGCGCTGCTGTTCACTCCAGTCAGCGGAAGCGAATTGCGCGGCAGCATCAGCCGTGGATGTCGCAGCACGCTGGACGGCATCAGTCAAGGAACCCAACGTTTGCGAGAGGGCGGTTCGAAACTGCTGGGATTCAATCGCTGGCGAAATAATCGCGGAGAAAAATACAAGCAAGGGTGAATCAGTCGAGTCTGTCGTGGCCCTTCACAATGAAAATCCTGGAGGGCCATTGACCCGGATGCAATTCCGCTGCTGGAACCGTTCTAATTATGTTTGGAGGGAACGACTATGTTTGCTATTTTCCTCATTCTTCTCCTGATGTGGTTTTTTGGAATGATCAATAATTACACCTTCGGCGGAGCGGTCCACCTGCTGCTGGTGTTTGCGCTGATTGCGCTGGTCATCCGGCTGGTTCAGGGAAGGCGAGTGGCTTAAGACCAGTTGATCGGAAGCCTCTGATCGCACAGATCCAAAAAGACGATCCAAAGACCGGCAAGCTCAAGGGCCGGCATCTGCGGGAATGAATTTTGGGAGTACATAATTGTATTTACCGTTTTCCGCCACCTTGAGGGCTTCTCCCTGGTCAACAAAACGCTTCAGGATTTCCGGCTGGGCCATGAGATCGTTCACGCTGACGTCTTCAAAAGCCAGCAGTTTGTAAGTACCCGGTGGAACACCTCTCAATACAAATTTTCCGTTGGCATCAGAGCGGCTTTGTAGAACCTGATCAGGGTCGGCCACCGCTGCATCCGGGGCCAGCATGACATAGCTGCTCCTTACCGGCTGGTTCTTGAAATCCAGCACTGTACCCTCAACGTGGCCATCTGAGGCACTCACGACCAGCTCGATTTGGCTGTATTTGCCGCCGACAACCACATCATTCTTGGGCATTTCCCGCCCCGCAACCACAACAGATTTCAGATAGTAGTCGTCCGGCAGATTGACGGCATTCACGCGGTAATGGGTTTCAAGATGGAGCTTGCCTTGAAGAAGAAACTTTGGACCGCTGGCTCCTACCCTGAAAATGTTGAAAGGCCGGCTTCCCATGGTCATAAATTCAACTGAGACTTGCCGTATGGCGGGCGGCTGTGTGCCCTCAATACGAACGCTCCCATTCATTTCAAAATCCGGCATTGCAGCGATTTCAGTCTCGGCCAGACCCGCGCTTCCGACCTCCACTTGATCTTCTCCTGAATAGTTTTCACCTTGATCTTGAAAGCTGGCTTGCAATATGTAAGAACCCGGGGACACACCCCAAATTTCAAAATTCCCGCTTGCATCAGCTTGACCGTTAATGGGATCAATTCCTGGCGGAAAGTTGGTCCATGAGGCTGTGACTACTGCTTTCGAGGCCGGATTACCTGAAACTCCATTGATCACGCGCCCACGAATGAAAACCGCCGGGCGCGGGGAAAAGGAAAAATCCTCAAATATCTCGTCTCCGGGTTTCAGAGTGAGTTGTTGGGCCTCACGAAAATCATTGGTTCCCGGAAAAAACTGGGGCAGATAAGCGATATCGGGAGGCTTGGTCTTAGCCAGGTCGCCCATAGAGCGTATCCACTCCTTCTTGAAGTCATAATTGGCCAGCAGAAAATAGCTGCCCGGACGCACGCCGGCGATGCGATATTGGCCCCGATCGTCAGTGACGGCACCGCCTTTGCTGGCCAGCAATCGGCGCCCGCGAACGTATTCCCAGGCATAGAGCCGCATCTCAACCTGCTGCAAGGGGTCGTTATTGTCATCCACGATTCTGCCCGCAATCACGGCAAAAGGAAGCAAACGAACCAGCACGTTGTTGATGTGCGCGCCCACAGAGACATCTACAAATGTCTGGGTGGCATTCTTGCGGTTTTCTGTGAAGAAGCCCGGCCTGTCTCCCGACAAGCGATATGTTCCAGGGGCTACGTTCTTGAAGAGAAAGTGACCAGTGTCGTCAGCCCGCGTCCAGATCGCGTTGTTGCCTTGCTGAACGCTGCGCAGCAGAACGCCCGCCCTGGGAATCTGCCGTGCATTGATCGTGTTAACCACTGTGCCTTCAACGGTCGCTTGTCTTGAAGCTGACGATGGTTGAGCAAAGGTAGTGCTGGCTGCCGACAACACCAGCATCGCGATCAGTGGCATATATCTCATGCTGTATCTCTTGCTAACTCAAACCAGCAAAATACTAAGCCCTGCTGTAGCGGTTTTTCTTTTTTTCCTGGTAACGCTCTAAACCTAGTTGGACCAATCGGTCAATCAACTCAGGGTATTCAATTCCAGAGGCTGCCCACAGCTTGGGATACATGCTGATGGAGGTGAAGCCCGGCATAGTGTTGATCTCATTCAGATAAATCTTGCCGTTCTTGGGGTCCATCAAGAAATCCACCCGCGCCAACCCGGAGCAGTCCACTGCTTGGAACGCAGCGATGGCCATTTCTTGCAGCTCCTTCATCTGCTTTTTGCCGATCTTGGCTGGGATGATGAGCTGTGAACCCTCCTCCAGGTACTTCGCCTTGTAGTCATAGAACTCAGCCGAGGGCACGATCTCGCCGGCAATCGAGGCCAGAGGCTCGTCATTGCCCAACACGGAACACTCCAATTCCCGTGCCTTATGCTTATTTCCTCCTACCCCTTGCTCTACCACGATTTTGCGATCATAGCCGGCGGCAACTTCAATCGCAGAGGCCAACTCCTTGCGATCACGGGCCTTGGAAATGCCGACGGAAGAGCCGAGGTTGGCGGGCTTCACAAACACGGGGTATTTCAGCTTCTTTTCCACTTCACGTGTGACCTTCTTAGGATCTTTTTCCCACTGGCTGCGCAGCAGAGCTACATGTTTGACAATGGGGAGACCGGCGGCGGCAAAAAGGCTCTTCATGATGTCCTTATCCATACCGGCCGCCGATCCCAATACTCCTGCACCGACATAAGCAATGTCGGCCAATTCAAGCAGGCCCTGCATAGTGCCATCCTCGCCGAAGGTGCCGTGCAGCACGGGAAAAATGATGTCCACGTGGATGCCGTGGTCTGTGGTCCCCGCCTGACTTTCAAATGGCATCAACGAGCCCGAGCCGGGAATGGGAGGGACAATTACCGACTCACCTTTCGCCAGCACAGCCGCGCCGGAAGTGTTGGCGGGATCGCCGGCACGCAAATTCCGGCTCAGCTCTTGCGGAAGTTGCTCCCCTTTTAAGAGCCGTTCAGCGAACGCCTGGCTGACCCACCGGCCCTCTTTGGTGATGCCAATAGGCACTACCTCATATTTGTCTTTATCGAGCGCCTGAAGGACGGAAGCAGCAGACAGCAGCGAGATTTCATGCTCGCCGCTACGGCCTCCAAAGAGGATTCCAACCCTGAGTTTCTTCATCAGCATTCAATTATCAAGAAAGCCCATTGATTGGGCAATCGCGGAGGCTAACCCCCTTGGTTAACCACTGATTTTCACTGATGAACACTGATCTGCATTGCGGGCGAAAAGATCGGGTTTGTGAGACAAGAAGCAGATTTGCTTAAGCTTCACTGAAATTATATCAGCATTTCATTTTGTGCAGCCCGTCTTACTGGCATCGCGAACAAAATCAGCCAATTGGCCTTGCTTTTGTTTTTGCAGAAGATCGTCAAGACTCCTGGATTTTGCCTTGGGCTCGCTCTTCAGGATGGAATTGTAGGCATTGAGCGCGCCTTGTACGCCAGCCAGATACTGAGCGGTTGGATCACTCGCTTTTTCGGGATGCTCGATCAGGAATGCTCCCATAGAAAACGTGTACTGGCCAAAGATCTCCGGCTCATATTTGTATTTCTCACCATCACGGAGTCCCAGCGGGGCCAAGCATACATTCACGTTCACATCGGGGACATCCGTTAGCCATAGGAGGGCCCATTCTCTGTCTTTTTTCAAGTTCTTATCCAACGGCGCTTGTTCGAGCTTGTGAACGATCGTGATGAACCGCTCGCGCTCTGCCGGCGTCGATGGGCCACGCTTCCCGCTGCCCTGGGCTGCGGCCATTAAACCCAGGAAAAGCAACATGAACCATACTGGAATTGTCTTCTTCATTTTTGCTCCGCAATTCGTTAATCGATATAAATCCATACTAAAAAGTCCGAAGCGCCTATAAGTTCCTTCCGAACGTGGCTTTTACGCGCTGAGAACTATGGAAATATAAGCCCCATAGGAACAGGTAAATTGCATTCCTTATGAACCATGAGAGATGTGTACCAGCAATGATTTCGATTGGGACTCCAACTGCAAAAAACCTGACCATAGTTGCTATCATGATCGACATCACGATTAAAAAATAGGCTTTGAGCAGAATAAGTGCCGCTAGACGCTCAATCCAAAGAGCTATACCCACTACCACCCCGAATACCACGCGAGTCAGGTTGCAAAAATCTAGGATTCCGAGGTCGGAAGCTCGGGCCGAGATCCGGATAAACCATAGAAAGGGTGTGAAAAAGACCAAGCTGATACAGAAGAACAACAGCCATCCAGCCACGCCCTTGGGCTCCGGATCGAGCAGCCCTTCCCGGGCCGCCAAATAGCAAGATGGGCAGAGGCCAGATGAGCCCGGGATTCCGCCACCACATTTGGAACAAGGCATGGTAAAAAGACTGTACAGCCGGCAGTGGCTACTCCTCCACCTGCTCTTAAAGAATCTTCTTTCCCAGAGCCGAGAGCGCCAACTCTACGGCTAGGTCAGCGGTGCGATTGTGTTCATCAATGACCGGATTGACCTCGACGATTTCAAAGCTGGTCATGCGGCCGTGGTCGGCGATGATCTCCATGGCTAGGTGCGCTTCGCGATAGCTGGCGCCGCCTCGCACCGGCGTTCCCACTCCGGGAGCATCTTCGGGATCGATCCAGTCCATATCGAGAGAGATGTGGTAGCCCGATGTGCCCCGGCCAGCCACGCGCAAAGCTTCTTCGATCACGACCCTCATGCCACGCTCATCGATGTCACGCATGGTGTAGACCTCGATGCCGGTTTCGCGGATATTTTCTCTCTCTCGCGCGTCGATATCGCGCACCCCTACCAGGACACAGTTTTCGGGCTGCACTTTGGGCGAGAAATTGAAGATGTTGACCAGTTCCGCCGGGCCCAGTCCCAGGAGAGCGGCCAGCGGCATGCCGTGTACGTTGCCGCTCGGAGATGTCTCAGGGGTGTTGATGTCGGCATGGGCATCGATCCAGATCAGTCCGGTCTTTTGGTTCTGGCGGCGGTAATACTCCGCCACGCCCGCCACGGTCCCCGCAGCCACGGAATGATCGCCGCCCAGCACCAGTGGAAATTTTCCAGCCTCCAGGGTCTTCAGGACCATGTCAGCATGCTTGGTACAGGTGGCGGTGATCTCCTTCAAATATTTGGCGCGTGGATCGCCTTCTTTTTTCTGCTCGGCAATGGCCACCGAGACATTTCCGCCGTCTTCCACTACATGCCCCAGCGCTTCCAGCCGCGCTTCCAAGCCGGCGACGCGGACGGCAGAAGGCCCCATATCCACCCCGCGCCGGGTTTGCCCTAAATCCAGGGGAATGCCCAGAATCCTGATCTTCTTGGGAACAATATTGTCGGCCAGAATGGGCTTGTTAAGTGGTTCGCCCTTGGTTGGCCCTAAAGCTGAAGCTGTCGTTTCCGGTGTCATAAGTCTCGTTCTATTTGGCTTGTTTTATGGATAGATTCGGGTGAGGGTCCGCGCAAAGGGAATGGTTTCGCGCACATGCTCGAGGCCACAGATCCATGCAACGGCGCGCTCAATGCCCATGCCAAATCCCGAATGAGGGACTCCGCCATATTTACGCAAATCCAGATACCATTTGAAAGCTTCCTCCGGAAGGCCATGATCACGGATGCGCTTTAGAAGCAATTGGTAATCGCCGATGCGTTGCGATCCGCCGATGATCTCACCGTACCCTTCCGGGGCGAGCACGTCCGTACACAAGGCTAACTCCGGACGCTGGGGATCAGGCTCCATGTAAAACGCCTTCACCTTCGCAGGATAACGATGGATCATGACGGGCTTGTCAAACTGGGAAGAGATAAAGGTTTCGTCCGGCGAGCCAAAATCGCCGCCCCACTCAAATCTGGCTTCCACCTGCCCTTTGCTATGGCCTTCCTGCAACAGCTTGACCGCGTCGTCATAGCTGATTCGCGGAAACGGGGCTTTGATGTTCTCCAGTTTCGCGATGTCCCGTTCAATGATCTTGAGGTCTTCCCGCCGATTAGCCACAACGGTCTGCACGATGTGGCTGATCAAGTTCTCCGCGAGTTCCATCATGTCGTCCAACTGGGCGTAAGCGACTTCGGGTTCCACCATCCAGAACTCTGTCAGGTGGCGGCGGGTCTTGGATTTCTCGGCGCGGAAGGTAGGGCCGAAGGAGTACACCTTGCCCAAGGCCATAGCCATGGCTTCAATGTAAAGCTGCCCGGACTGCGTGAGGTAAGCCTGCTCCTCAAAATAATCCACTGGGAAGAGCGTGGTAGTTCCCTCGCAGGCTGCCGGCGTAAGAATGGGAGGATCGGTCAGGACAAATCCCTGATGGTCAAAAAAGTTTCGCGCCGCGCTGATAATCGCTGCCCGGATCCGCAGGATGGCGCACTGCCGTGGAGTGCGCACCCACAGGTGCCGGTGCTCCATTAGAAAATCAGGGCCATGTTCTTTACGTGAGATCGGGAATGGGTCGTCATCCGGTACACGCTGGACTACGCGAATATCGGTAACGTCCATCTCAAAGCCGCCGGGAGCGCGCTTATCTGCGCGCACTTTGCCGGTCACCACCACGCTCGATTCGTCAGTGAGGTTCTTGACCGTGTCAAAGACTTCGGGCGAAACCTGGTTCTTCGCAACCACCCCCTGGATGACGCCGGTGCCGTCGCGGAATATAGGAAAGAGCAGCTTCCCGCTCTCACGCTTGTTATAAAGCCAGCCACGCAGGGTTACGCTCTGGCCATCATGCTGGCCGATCGTCGAAATCGTGGAAATCGCGCTGACCGGCGTTTGGGTTGTAGGTTCCATTGTTAGCCTTTAGTCCTTAGTTTTTAGCCTTTAGCCTTTTCTTGGCTTGTCTGAATTTGCCACGCTCATTCCGAGATCATCTGTTTAGCGTGTTACTAGTCCGACGAAAGGCATGTCTTTCGCGATCAAAACCTATTCGACCGGCGCGGCTACGCTCTCCAACTTCTTGAACGCGCCCACCATCTTGCTGCCGATATCCTGGCCCACTTGTCCTTCAATTTCCATGAGAAGCGCGGGGTTGTGGGGAGCGGAGCGCAGCAGTTGCATCGTTTGTTCCCAATCTACCGTGCCGTCGCCGGGCCACAGATGCGAATCGCGGTTGCTGTCGTTGTCATGGACGTGCGTGGAGCGGATGCGGCCCTCCAAAACTCCAAAAGCCTGATGAACCGTGCTCATCATGTGAGCATGACCAGTATCAAAGCAGACGCCCAGATCGTCATAGCGCAAGGTGCGCAACAGCTCCATCAACCGCTCCGGAGAAGAGATTTCATTGGGAATGTTCTCCACCAGCAAAGTGACTCCAAGCGGCCGGGCAAAAGCGCGCAGGTGCTCGATGGAGCTGAGAGCTGCTTCAAACTTGCGCGTGTCATCTGATTCGTTGCTGTTGCCGATGTGCTGGACCAGGAACCGAAACGGCAGATGCTCCGCCACTTCCAGCGCTCGCTTGATTTCATCCATGGCCTCGATGCGCCGGCGTTTTTCTGTATCTACGATGTTCAGCGGGGGATCGGCAGCCCGCGCGAAATCGTTCGTCGTAAAGATCGGGGAATGCATGGAGTGGAACTCTACCTGGCCGGACTTAAACCAATTTGCCAGCTCGCGCACGTGGGCCCGGTCGGTATAGTCAAAATGGCCACGAGCGGCGAATAGCTCGATGGCTTGCGCGCCACCACTGGCCATCCGGTCGAGCAGGCCCGGGTGCAATCGCTCTTTGATAAACACATAACTGGACATGGCCCGCAACATCAGAAACCTACCGCCTTTCCGCCGTTGCGCCCATCCGGCGCGCCGAGCCGCTCCCCCGTTTGTGGATCAATCTCGATGCACTCGCCATCACTCCAGTAGCCATTCAACTGGATCTTATGGCCGCGAGCTTCCAGAAGCTTGATTGTGTCCGGTGAAATGCCTGTTTTTTCGATGTAGATCTGGTCCGGCTCCCACTGATGATGGAAGCGGGGAGCATTCACTGCCTGCTGGATATCCAGCCCGTAATCCACAACGCCCATCAGGATATTGGCTACTGTGGTGATGATGCGCGGCCCGCCCGGAGAGCCAAGCACTAGGAAGAGCTTGCCATCTTTCAGAACAATCGTCGGAGCCATCGCGCTGAGCGGGCGTTTGCCGGGCCCAATCGCATTTGCCTCGCCCTGAATCAATCCGTAGCCGTTGGGAACGCCAGGCTTGGAGGTGAAGTCATCCATCTCATCGTTCAAGATGAACCCCAGCTTACTCGCGGTCACCCGCGATCCAAAACTATCGTTTAAGGTAGTGGTAACTGCTACAGCATTGCCTTGCGGATCAACTACGGAATAGTGCGTGGTATTTTCCGGCTCAGGGCCCGCATACGGTGGATGCAAAGCAGCTTCGCGGTCCAACTGCCCGAATCCTGAAGGGCGGCGCAATTCCTTGCTGGCGCTGGAGCGCATGATTTCCAGAGACGAGCGCCAGGCTTCCGCATACCTCTTGTCAATCAATTGCGGCACTGGAAGTTGGCTGAAGTCAGGGTCGCCCAAAAACTCGGCGCGATCATAAAACGCGCGCCGCATGGCTTCGGACGTAAGGTGAATAGAGTCGGCGGAGCGATTGCCCAACTTGGCCAGATTGTAGCCCTCAAGAATATTGAGCGTCTCCACCAGGGTCACGCCGCCAGAACTGGGGGGAGGCGCACTGATGATCTGATACCCGCGATACGTCCCGCGCACTACCGGCCGCTCTTTGACCTCATATTCAGCTAGGTCTTGGGCCGTGATCAATCCGCCACCTTGCTGAATACTGGACGCCAGTTCACCAGCCATTGCGCCTTTGTAAAAGTCATTGGGGTTGGCGGCAATCCGCTCCAGAGTCCGAGCCAGGGCCGGCTGACGAAAAATCTCTCCCGGCTGATAGAACTTGCCGTTGCGCTGGAAAATTCGCTTGGAATCCTGAAAGTCGGCAAGATGGCCCTCATGCATGGACTGCGCTTCTTCATAGGTAAGCCGCACGCCCTGGCGAGCCAGGCGGATGGCTGGTTGCATGACTACACGCAACGGCAATTTGCCCCAGTGCTTTTGTGCATAGACCATGCCCGCTACCGATCCTGGCACGCCAATGGCCTTGTAACCAACCAGGCTGGCGTTTGGGACCACATTTCCGTTAGCGTCCAGGTACATGTCGCGGGTGGCGGTTTTGGGCGCTTTCTCGCGGTAATCCAGGAAGTGAGTATCGCCATTGGCCAGGCGCAGCAGCATAAATCCGCCGCCGCCGATGTTTCCGGCAGCAGGATGCACCACGGCCAGAGCGAAGCCGGTGGCGACTGCGGCGTCAACGGCGTTGCCACCACGCTGCATGATGGCTGCACCGGCTTTGGATGCTTCCTGGTGAACACTTACCACCATGGCACGTTTTGCGTGAACCGGGCGCAGCCCGTCGGCGGCCGCAGGTTGAGCCAGCGGGATTATTGCCAAAGCCAGGATAACCAGCTTAAAAATCAGAGATTTATGTAGAACTTTCATGCGAATAGCGGCTCCAGACGCCGGGCAGGCAAATATAAGGCCAGCGTGGCAATCCCCCTGATTACCACCCCAAAGGCGGGGCCACCAGCAGGAGATGGAAGCTGGTAGACCAGCTATTGAGGCTAGCCTATGCCCCAAGGGACAGTCAAATCAACGCAGGAAGTAAGGGTGTAATTAAAAGTGCAAGTCAAACGGCCTATCGCTGTGATTTGAGTGCGGGCCTGAAACACGCGCGCTTGCCCTGAACGCTTGCCTCGCATTTTCATTACACTCTCAAGGCCCAAGGAAAAAATTTCTGACTTTTTCGGCGTTCGGTCGGCACAAACGTCGAAAACATTGGAGTTCCTTTTGTAAATGTTTGTTTGTAAATGTTTGTAAATGTGACGACTTGACCCTCAAGGGGTCAGGTCGTCACCCAGGGAGTGAGGTCGGCACAGGTCGGCACACTTTTCCGAGGGGAACTCCAATGTTTTCAACGCAGCCAATCCAACGGCCTTGTAACGTCGAAAGTCAGATATTTTTCTTGGGTCTTGCGAGTGAGTAAAAGTGCAAGTCAAGCGCGCGTGCTTGCAGGACCACACTCGAATCACAGTTGTAGGCCGTTTGACTCGCATTTTTTAATTGCACCCAACGCCAAGGTAGTGGGTCATCTTGCCTGAAGACATGTAACAGGGCACAGCTTGTCCTTGAGGTGAGCTCGTGAGCCGAAGGAAGTTCACTCGTGCCGAAAGCATTGAAAATATTTGGGCTTTACAGGCTGCTGAAAAAAGACGTTTTTTATAAAAACGCGATTGTAAGTTGTTGAATTTCCGTAGCCCAAAATGCGGAAATCCAAAAAAAAGCCTTTTTCAGCAGTCTGTTTAGCCCCTGTGCCCTGTGCCTTTGGATGTGAACACTGTGGAAATTCAAAATGACCCACTACCAACGCCAATTGCGAATTGGCATTTGCCAACGGAAAGAAATATTCTTAACGGGATTTCGGTATCCATTTTTTTCGGAGGATCAATGTTCTCAAGCAGAGTCTCGCGGACGCTCCCGAAGGCATCCGCCATCTTCGCATTATTGGTTGCGTCTATCGCTGTTTCTGCCATGGCCCAGTCGGCGCCGGCAGCTCATGCCAGCAAGGCAGCCACCGTCGCGGAGGCTGAAGCTTTCATGAAGCGGGCGGAGACTGAGCTTCAGGATTTAGGTGTGAGGGCGCAGCGCGCCTCCTGGGTACAGGAAAACTTTATTACCGATGATACCGAGTTGCTCTCCGCTCAGGCCCAGGAGAAGTTGACCGCCATTACCACCCAGCTTGCTCTCGATGCCCGTCGCTTCGATCGCCTGAAGATGCCGGCAGAGTTGGCGCGCAAGTTCAAACTGCTGAAATTGTCTTTGATCGCTCCCGCCCCCAATAATGACAAGGAGCGCAGCGAGTTGACCCGCATTGCCGCCTCTTTGGACGCGGACTATGGCAAAGGCAAGTACTGCAAGACGCAGGCAGATGGCAAGGAGAAATGCCTTTCCCTCAATGACCTGAGCCGCATCCTGGCCAGCAGCACCAACCCTGAAGATCTGCTCGATGCCTGGGTCGGCTGGCACAAGATCTCTGTACCCATGCGCCAGCGTTATGGCCGCTTCGTCGAGCTCTCCAATAAAGGAGCGCGTGAGCTTGGATTCAAAGACACTGGATCGATGTGGCGCTCGAATTACGATATGTCGCCCGAAGAATTCAGCGCCGAGCTGGAGCGGCTCTGGCAGCAGGTGAAGCCGTTATATGTAGTGCTGCACGCCTATGTCCGCAAGGATCTCATCCGGAAGTACGGAAAAATTGCCGACCGCCCCGACGGCCTGATTCCCGCGCATCTGCTGGGCAACATGTGGGCCCAGGAGTGGGGGAATGTCTATCCGCTGGTGGCTCCTGCCGGTGGAGGCCAGGGCTATGATCTCACTGAACTGTTGAAGGAGCACAAGGTCAATGAACTGGGCATGGTCCACTATGCCGAGGGCTTTTTTACCTCGCTGGGCTTTGCTCCCTTACCCAAGACCTTCTGGGAGCGTTCATTGTTCCTGAAGCCTGCGGACCGCGACGTGGTCTGCCATGCCAGCGCCTGGGACATTGACAATCAAAACGATGTTCGCCTGAAGATGTGCATTGAAGTCAAAGATGAAGACTTTGTGACCGTCCATCATGAGCTGGGTCATAATTTCTACCAGCGGGCTTATAGCGGCGAGTCTACCTTCTTTCAGGACAGCGCCAATGACGGCTTCCATGAGGCTGTGGGCGATACCATCGCGCTCTCTGTGACCCCGGAATACCTGAAATCAGTTGGCTTGCTGCAAACCGTTCCCCCAGAGAGCGCGGACACCGGCTACCTGCTGAAGATGGCCCTGGATAAGATCGCCTTTCTGCCCTTTGGATTGCTCATAGACCAATGGCGCTGGAAGGTCTTTTCCGGTGAGATTACCCCGGAAAACTACAACAAAGCCTGGTGGGAATTGAAGGCCAAGTATCAGGGTGTGGCCCCTCCGGTAGAGCGCAGTGAAGCGGACTTTGACCCCGGCGCGAAATATCATGTGGCCTCTAATACTCCCTATACGCGTTATTTCCTGGCGCGCATCCTTCAGTTCCAGTTCCATCGTGCCCTCTGCCAGGCCGCCGGCATTCAGGGTCCCCTGCACCGGTGCTCCATCTATAAAAACCAGGCCGCCGGGGAGCGCCTGAGCAAGATGCTCAGCATGGGCAAGAGCCGTCCTTGGCCGGACGCCCTGGAGGCCATCAGCGGGCAACGAAAAATGGATGCCACCGCCATTCTTGATTACTTTGCTCCTTTGAAGAAATGGCTGGAGGAGCAGGTCCAAGGCGAGAAACTGGGATGGCAGGGTATGGATAGCGCTGCAGGGGCCGCAGACGCACCTCCACGGCATACCAGCCGGTAAGATGCATTGAGTTCGCCCATACCAAAGTACAGGGGGAAAGGTATTAAAGTAGGGTTTCTCACCTAGCACCATTTGTGCGGCAGTCCGTTGGCGGTTTTTGTCCAGTATTTAGGACCTCCGTAACGTATTGATTGGCAGGTGGTTTTGCGAGAATAGCGGCTTGAGGAATGCATCATGATCCGCTATGAACCGGCACGCTACGAAACAGTTCGCCACGAAACGATCCGCCAGGAACAGTACGAAGTCTGGGTGCAGAGAGATGAGAAAAAGTGGGAAATGCTTTGCTCCTTTCAAGACCTGGGCGTAGCTTCTGCCATCGCCAAGAACCGCCCACGCCGTACCCGGCTGATCTGCATAACCTACGAATACGGCAAAATGATCTCTCAAAACCTAATTGAGGAACTAGGCATAACCCTTGGGAACGCCTGAGAGCATCTTCCTCTTTTCCCTGCACTCTCTGCGGTCGCAAAATTTGATCCGCCGAACCCAATCAGATTTTTCTCTGCGCCCCTCTGCGTTTCTCAGCGATCTCTGCGGTTGTGATTTTTGTTCTGACTTTCCTTTGCGCCCGGAGTTTAGCCTGAGCGGAGCGAATGGGCGGTGAACAGCGTTTTGGTTGGCTTGGCTGCGCTGTGAGAAACTTGAAGGATGGCCCGTTGGGAGCAATATGAAATCTGGGTACAGAATGGCGAGAGATGGGAGATGCTCGCATCTTTTCTGGATTTTGAAGTGGCCTCCGCCGTAGCCCGGAACCGCTCCAGCAAGATGAAGCTCATGCTCGCAACCTATGAGGACAGCACAGTTGTGACCAAAGACGTGATCGCAGAGCTGGGAGCTACGCGTACCGAACCAACAGGATGAGCCCTCGTTTATGACAAATCGTCATCCCGTCAGTAAAATCGCTCTGGTGATCGAAGGTCTATGCAATTCAGTCCTCCGGGAAAGCAAGTTCAGGCGGAAGCAATAGGCCCTGTCGGGCACCAGCCTGAAGTGGTTCGCGCCTGCTTGATCCCGCTGGATTCTCTCCGATGGACGTGCCTGGCCCGGCGGATTGGCTGTCATTTCACCCCGAACCCGGTCAGACGTCACGCGAGTTTCTCCGGTCACATCCAAATTTCCCTGATGAAGTGCGCCGCACCCTCTATCTCCAGCCCTTGGAAGAGTTCCGCCCTGATTGGCCTTCCCTCGCCCAGCTAAAGACTTTCACGGAAGCATTTTTCTCTATGCCCGTGCAGGTCTTGCCGGTTATCCACCACTTGGGGAAAATTGCTAGTCGCGTGAACCTTACCACTGGCAAGCCTCAGCTCTTGACCTCCGATATTCGCAAGCTGCTGAAATTACGGCTTCCCCGCGACGCTTATTGCCTGCTGGGTGTCACGCTTCGTGATCTGTATCCCGTTCCGGAATGGAACTATGTTTTCGGCGAAGCCTCCATAAAAGACCGGGTAGGAATTTATAGCTTCGCTCGATACGATCCTCATTTTTTCGGAGAGGATTCTCCAGACTGTGCCAGCTTGATCCTCCGCCGTAGCTGCAAAGTCCTGGCTCACGAAACCAGCCACATGTTTGGAATTGCCCATTGCATATACTTCCGTTGTGTAATGAACGGCGTCAACCATCTCGGCGAGTTGGATGCTCATCCCCTGCACTTGTGCCCGGTCGATTTGAGGAAGCTATACGACAGTATTCAATTCGATCCGATGGCTCGATATGCGCATCTTCGTGACTTCTACCATGGAGCCGGGCTCACAGCGGAGGCCGCCTGGAGCGAGAAGCAACTGGCAAGGCTCGCGGATAGTCCAAACCATAAATGAGTACCTTTTTCCAGGCAGGTTGCGAACTGATATTCTGTATGCCGTGTCGTCACGGGACCTGTTGTTACCAGAAAATCTAAACCCTCTGCTACGGAATACTATTTTCTCGGGCCATGTCCACCATTGGTTTGAAGTGGAATCTACCAACCTGCTCGCCGGTAAAGTAGTTTCGGCAACCCGCGACTCTAAAGACCATCCTGAAGGAGAAGTTTTTTTGGCGGAGGAGCAAACAGCCGGTCGGGGCCGGGGCGCTCACTCCTGGTACTCGGAGCGCGGCGCCGGCATCTATTGTTCGATCGCCGTGCGCCCTGAGATCACTCCGGCGGATGCTCTCTGGCTTTCTCTGATCGCCGGGGTAGCTGTGCAGGACGCCGTGCGAGAGGTTACCGGACTCAACGCCGACATCCGCTGGCCTAATGACCTGCTGATCAACGAAAAGAAATTCTGCGGCATCCTGGCCGAGCTGAACACCGAAGCCAACCGCGTGAACCATGCCATTGTGGGCATCGGAATCAATGTGAATCACGGCGTGTTTCCTCAAGAGCTGCGCAGCCTTGCCACCTCGCTGCGCCTGGAGAGCGGCAGGGATTGGTCCAGGGTGGAACTAACCGCGGCTCTGCTAAAATCTTTCGACCGCGAGTATCGTGGTCTGCTGAGGGCTGTGCATAATCCCATCAAGATTCCGTCAATCCAGTTCGGCCCCATCCTCAAGAAAGTTGAGGCCCGCTGTTCTTACGCACATGGCAAGCTCGTGCATGTCAATGAAGATGGCGGTTACAGCGGCACCACCGATGGTCTTGATCACCGCGGCTTTCTTCGCGTTCGCACAAATCAAGGATTGCGCATCGTGATTTCTGGCAGCGTTCGTCCGCTGCGAGGGAGGCAAGATGTTGCTGGTTGTTGATGTAGGCAATACCAACACCGTGCTGGGCGTGTATGAAATGGCTTCTGTAGGATTCGTGAAACCGCCGAAGCCGGGGCCGCGCATGATTGCCCATTGGCGGGTCGCTACCATCAAGAACCACACTGTAGATGAATACGGTGTGCTCTTCCGCAATCTTTTTGCGGTCGACAAAATCGATGCCGGAGACGTGCGCGGAATCATCATCTCCTCGGTAGTCCCGCCCATGGATTCCACCCTGCGTGAAGTCTGTGAGCGCTATTTCCATCTCGATCCGCTGTTCGTAGAGCCGGGAATCAAGACCGGGATGCCAGTACACTATGACAATCCTGCGGAAGTGGGAGCGGACCGCATCGTAAACGGCGTTGCCGCCTTTGAAAAATATGGCGGCCCTTGCATCGTCGTGGACTTCGGTACGGCCACGACTTTTGACGCTGTTTCCAAGAAAGGTGAATATCTGGGAGGCGTAATTGCCCCCGGCATCGGCATCTCCGCCCAGGCACTTTTTGTTAATACGGCGCGTCTTCCGCTGGTTGATATCCGCCAGCCGGCCAAGATCATTGGCACCAACACGGTGGCCAGCATTCAGTCGGGCTTGTTCTTCGGCTATCTTGGCCTGGTGGATGGAATCCTTGACCGCCTGTTGGCCCAGATGGGCTCAGACACCAAAGTAGTGGCTACCGGGGGCCAGGCCAAACTGATCGGTGATCACTCCAAGTACATCAAGACCGTGGACGATCTGCTGACCCTGGATGGCCTGCGCATCATCTGGGAACGCAACATTGAACGTAACCCAGTCAGTCAAAAACAGAAAAGCTCTTCCTGAGCCTGTCGTGGAGAACTATTTCAACTACTTCACGGAGGTTGAGGAACATTACCAGCGCCGCCGCGGAACCGGGCTGTTGCTCTCCACCTTGGACTGGGCGCTCATTGAAACCTGGAAGCAGGCAAATATTCCGTTGGAGGCGGTGTTGAGGGGCATTGATGCCGCGTTTGATTCCTACGAGCGTCGTCCTTCAAAAACCAAGAAGATTAACAGCCTGGCCTATTGTTCCCAGGCGGTACTGACTGCCGCCGAAGACATGAAAGAGGCAGCCGTCGGCGCCAGTCGCCAGGAACCATCGTCGGTGCCCGGTCTGGAGGCAGAGGAGATTGCCAAGTTCTTCCTGGGGAATGCGGAGAAGCTGCGACAGGCCCAGGTTGCCATCCAGATGAAGCCGATTGCAGAGGAGTGTGCCGCATCTCTGGGTGCTTTGTCTGAAAGTCTGAAGCAAGTGTCCGCCGTTCGCTTGGAAGATATGGAGCGGCATCTCACGATTCTGGAAGAGAAGCTTCTGGCGGCCCTGACTATGACGACCGCTGAAACTACCCTTTTGGCCGTGCGGACCGAGGCAGACCGGGAGATTACTCCCTATCGCGCTAAAATGCCTGCTGCGCAGATCGATCAACTGGTGAAGCAGTTTGTTCATAAACGGCTGTTTGAGCAAGCCAGGATTCCGCGCCTCAGCCTCTTTTACATGTGAACCTGACCATTGAAAAAATGATCTACGGCGGAGACGGCCTGGCTCGCGGCCCCGAGGGCAAGGCTGTCTTTGTTCCCTTTGTCCTTCCCGGCGAGGAGGTCAGCGTGACCGTCCTTAATGAAAAAACAGGCTATGCGCGGGCCACGCTCAATCAACTCTTGCAGCCTTCGGAGGTAAGAACCGAAGCCCCTTGCCCTTATTTTGGGCAGTGTGGCGGCTGCCACTACCAGCACACCGGATATCCCATTCAGTTGGAAATGAAACGCGCAATCTTGCGGGAAACTCTGCAGCGAATCGGTAAATTTGATTGGCAGAATGAAATTGCGGTCCACTCGGCGGAGCCCTGGAACTACCGCAACCGCACGCGCATGAAGGTTAGGGGTGGTGAACACTTCGCCTTGGGATACCATCGTAACTCCTCCCATAATCTCCTATCGGTGAAGCAATGCCCTATCAGCTCACCGGCCATCAATCGGGTGGTGCAGCATCTTTGGCAGCTTGGAGAAGCGTCGCGGGTTCCGCTGGGCATCACCGAAATCGAGTTCTTTGCCGACCATGTCGATTCCGGATTGCTCCTGGAAATCTATGTGCTTCCCGGTACACCGGAAATGCAAGAGTTTGTCAGGGACCTCCAGATACGGATTCCTGAGATCAAAGGGATTACATTTTTTACCCAGCAGTCGGGCCACACGGCTGGCTCTCTATTTGCTGAACCAAAGCAGTCCATTGGTGTGCCCTATCTGACCTATCAAGTAGGTGACAAGGCTTTCCGCGTAAGCGCTGGATCATTTTTCCAGACCAATCGTTATTTGGTTCGTGATCTTGTCCATGCCGTGACTGCCGAGGGCTCAGGGCGGACGGCCTTGGATCTGTACGCTGGAGTAGGCTTGTTCGCCGCTCATCTGGCCAAGCGCTTCGATCAGGTCTTTGCTGTGGAGTCGTCACCGTCGTCAGCGGCCGATCTGGAAGCCAATGTTCCCAGGAATGTAACTGCTGTCCGCACCACGGCGGAGCAATTCCTGCCCAAATGCCATAACCTCCGTCCCGATCTGGTGGTCGTGGACCCGCCAAGGGCAGGGCTGGGAGACAAAGCTGCCAAAATGCTGGCCTCTTTGCGGGTACCTAGAGTTACTTACCTCTCCTGCGATCCAACAACATTGGCGCGGGATTTGCGCCTCTTTCTGGAAGGCGGCTACCGGATCGAAGATGTCCGGCTGATTGATCTGTTTCCCCAGACTTTTCACATTGAGAGCATGGTCCGGCTCGTACGCTGAACACTGTTGCATTCTTCAACGTGAGGAGCAGGAATTGTCCAACTTGGTCCATTTTGTTACATCCACCGGCTGGCCTTGCATGCATGTGGTTGGACCGTTGTGCCTTTTGCCCTCGAAGTGAATGGTGCTACCTAGCAGGGGCTTCTTGCCGGTAAAAAACAAGTTGTACAGTGTGTGTGTCTTTGTATCTGTAAGCAGGATACAACGCTCCTCCACTCCCGGTCCTACACACCCCACGCCTGTAATGGCCTTGGCTGCAGCAGATGAAGAGCCCTTCCGTTTGGTTTGACTTTGGGCCATGCTTGCCGGCAGCACTGCCAGCAACAGAGCCATGATCGTGAAACTCTTAATCTTGCGCTTGAGATTGTGAATCATTTGAGTATCTTCTTTTTCTGGTTTTTCTGGACGTTGATCGTTCAACTCTAC
>Ga0070730_10001926_pt1 | contig 19358 bp, 31 predicted proteins | sample Coa_R1_3_FD_66447 | JGI IMG/M metagenome (GOLD analysis project Ga0070730, IMG submission 66447) | Surface soil microbial communities from Centralia Pennsylvania, which are recovering from an underground coalmine fire - Coalmine... | ecosystem: Environmental > Terrestrial > Soil > Unclassified ... | reverse complement strand
ACTAGATCGGCCCGGATGGCGATACCGATTTTGATGAACTGTTCCGACATGAGAATAGCTAAGTCAGAGATTCGCATTTCAATCTTCCGTTCCCTCGTATTTATCGGCAATTGCACGCTCGATTCGTTTTTCTCCACGGTCCATCGTGGCGCAATACTTCCGCCGTCGAAAGGCTTGTTTCCCGCGTCTCCATCCCAAAAATTTAATGGCACAATCGGATGAACAAACCGGAAGTGGAGGGCTTGAACCCATTGTGATAACAAGGGCCGCCGTAAACATCTTTTCAAATGGAGCCCCGCAAATTTTGCAAGTCATTAGAAAAACTCCGGCCAAAAATTAGGTTTAAGAGTCCATGAAGTAAGGATATTTTCAATCCTGATTTCACGGGGGCTCATTGGCTTCGGTGGGACGGGAGACGGCCGGAAGGACGGGGAAAGAATAGCATCAGGGTCAACCACCTTGAAATTTTCCATGATGATTTTCACGGGCCCGGTGCTTTCGCTTGGCCGGGGAACCCAGTAATCATCCCAGGACGTGGCCCCTAGGGGATTTTTTCTATTTCGTTGAATCATGATTTTCCTTTCGGGGAATGAATAAGGGGCTCAAAGACGGCCGGGCAAGGGATGCCGGACGCGAATAACGGCTGTGTGGAGAATAGATCGGTAATATCTATCCTATCTTCCGGCCGGACGAACGAACGCGGCATCCGGGCCCTGCGATGCGCTTTCCACCCATTGATATATTTACCACCGATGAGCTTTGCTTTTCTTTTTCCCATTGAACTGGATACCTCTTAAGACAAACAAGGCAAGTGTAATGCCCGAAAATTGGGCGAGTGATTGGCCGGTGGAAGGTTTTGCACCACCATAAAAAGAACTTATTGAGCATACACGTCAAGCACTATTTCTGAAAAGTGGTTTCGAGCCCGTTAGCGCGGGTGAATTCGGAAACGCGTTTTTCCTCCCGAACGCGCTTGTTGTGTTTTTCTATTTGTTCCTGAACCGAACCGAGATTTAATTTTTTCGCTTCGTCCGCCGTCAAAAACATTTTGTTTTGTTTTTCCATGCCCTAATTATGGGCCCAAAAGGGCCGCCCCGTCAAGGGAAATCGGCCCTTTGTTATCAACAACATGCGAAATTGTTTAATTCATCCTGAAAGAGCCGCTTCGCGGCTGGATTAATGGGTATTTACCTCCGTGTGAATTGTGGCGTGCCATTTCGCCCAAACATCGTATGGGACGGCGAGCGAGCCAATTAAATAGACGGCCGAACTAGGATTATCCCCCACATTGTTCGCTAAATTGCTCTGGGGCCCTTTGTAGGCGCTCGCGGCCGCGTCTTTCATGGTTTTGTAAAGGAGCCCGGCATTTTGGGTACCCGGCAAACCGGGAATCACCACTTGTTCTTTGGGCGGGCTCGCGGCACCCCCGGCTTGATTAACGATGGACGGGGCCGCCACAAATCCCCCCAGGGTGGATGCCACGGCATGAGCTACTTCCGGCGTGGCATATTCGGTTTGATTCTGAACCGTGGTGTTCGCTCTGGTTGATGGATTATAGAGCTTAGGAATGGACTCGGCCGGTAAGTATGGTGCCGGTTGTCCGGCACCACCAAAACCGAGATAGCCCGCGTCCGTTGGGCTGCCGAAAGCGGCGTTAATTAGGCGCTGTAGCCATGTAGGCAATTTACACGCTCCCTTGCAACGTGGTAAGAGCGGACGCCTGCGAAGACATGAATGCTTTAAGCGATGCAATGGCGGCCGTTGCAGCCGCCGCGAGTGTAGCGGCTGTATTGCTCACTATGGCGTTACCGTTTTGATCGTAGGTTGTCCACGTTACAACATTCGTTGCGAGATTTACTGATACGGTGAATTTCATGGTTTTTCTCCCTAGTTGATATTAAAGAACGTCATTGAAACCGCTTCAGACAAACTTGCCAATCCGGCCGAAAATTCTACCGTCATTGCGGTGTTTGCCGTGCCCACAAGATTTAAGCCGCAAATGGAGTGCGGCACTACGTTTTGGCCCGTGGCGGCCGTGATAGCAACGGTATAAGTCCATATGATCGTTCCCGCGCCGGTAGCACCATCACGCGCATTTATCGTTAATGCTGTGAGGGCGGGCGCGACAACGGAGGACGCGGAAAAGGAAACACAATCTAGAACGTGTGAAACAGCGGCGGCCGCCGCAACGGACGCGGTTGCTTGGCTTCCAGCAGCCGGGTTACTCACCACAACGCCACGTGATCCCTTTTCTTGCAATTGCGCGCCGATGGAATTTCGGCCGGTTAAGGTGGTGGAAACCGGCATCGAGTTTACGCCCGCCGAACGTTGGCGGTTCCATTGTGTGGCCCCATCGTAAAGGAATGGAGAAATAGTTAGCAAATTTGCTACCCCGGAATTTCCAAGATTTGAAAGGTTACCATTTGGCACAGCATCGGCCCCGGTGAATCCCTGATTCGTTACGTGAACATCACCCAAAGTATCAGTTAAAATTCTACGAACGAGTGTTCCATCGAAGCCCCCAATTTGAACCGGGTTTTGAGTAGGTGCAACGCCGGGGGCATCTGGGCCGATAGCTTTTACTGTGGTGGCGGCCGCTCCGGTGCTTGCAAGGGTGTTTGATGCCGGGCCGACATAGCTATTTCCCACGAGAGTATAATTCACAACACCCGTTCCCGTGGCCGTAGTGAGATTCACACGAACCCAGGGAAAGTAACCGCTAATTGTCATTGTTCCAAACGTGGTTGCGGTTAACGGGTTTGTTCCAATGGCGATATTGGCGGATGGAATAATTGTGAATGCACCCGGAACCCCGGCGTTATCAGGAGCCGATTCAATCTGAATTGAGACGCCAGAAAAACCCTCCGAGAAATAACTGAAAGTCCACGCCACACACTTAGCAGACGTGGCGTTAAAATTCGTAGTCTGTCCGTTTTGTGTTACCGTTCCGGCCGCCGTCATAATAAAATTTTGCTGATTGCAGTTCGGAGCATTCTGGGAGAACGCAGCCCCCAGAAACACACCCAGAAAAATGGACAGGCAAAAAACTAATCTCAAAACAACGCTTTGCGTTTTCGTCATACCGTGGCTGTTCTCCTTATTTTTCTTTTCGTGAATGCGTGTGTTCCGTCGAACTTGAACGCCGGAACCGGGTTACAATTTTCGATGATTTTTCCGCGAGCGATTTGCAGAATTTCTTCACCCGTGAGCCGTGCTCCCTTGTGTGCTTTTTTAACGCACGCCCCCGTTTCATCAAAGATAGCGTAAAGTTTCTTCCCACAGATTGCAGCCATGCTTCCAGTGGTTTCGAGCTTCCAAGCACCAAGTTCCGTATCAGAAATTTTAACAGATGAAAGCCCACCACATATAATGCTGTCAGTATCGCAGTATAACGGTGAATCGGCCGCACGTAAGCCCCTTAATAGGACAGCACGGGCCGCCCCGGTGATACTCGCCCCCGTAGCAATATTATAATAGAAACTTCGCTGTATGGGGCGTTTCCAAATGATGTACTCTCTATTCATAAAAGACGGGCTCCAGAGTAAGGGGCATGGGAGCGTGCAAGATTTTTCGCAGGTATGCCATTCATTGAACAGTTCGCCGATAGGGGCGATTCTCCAATCGAAATAGTTTTCTGGGTTTTGGGCGAATTTTCCGTAAGCGGAATTGAGGACGAATTTATAAAAGAGCGTGCGAATTTTGTCTTCATCTTTTTTAGCCTTAGCCCGTGCATCGTAAAAGTGGGAAACGAACTCATTGAAAGTTTCAAGACGTAAGAAGCCCATCGTTTTGATGATACGATTTGGCCGGAAACTTCCAGTCTCAAGGGCCGCATTGAACTCGTGAATCGTAGCGTGAAAAGTGCCATAGGGTTTGGTAAAGTCTAGCGAGCCATCTTCCGCGCGTACTGGGAATGCCCCATCGTTACGGCCGTTCACGACAACGAAAGCAGTATTTGCTCGAACCACAGAATCGGTAATGATGCCCGTTCCAATTGGGTGAAGACAATCACGCATGACAGAAGCGTACATTGAGTTAACATCATAGACCCGGATGGGCCGTTTAATGATACCTGATTTGAAGACTTGGTTACGGCCGCCGAAATAGAAATCATTACGAAATTTGGCGTCATAGATTGCGTTACCACTAGAAAACTTGTGAAACTTTTTCAGTTGACGAAGAGACGCGGAGCCGATTGTTAGAGCATCCCCGAATTCCGAAGAAAAGCTAGTACAGAGCGTGTGTAAGTCCACACAATCATCTCTAAGATAGGAAATGATTTCATCACGATGTTTTTCCCGAACTCCCGGCCGGAAGGTTTCATAATCAATGGGCGTCTTGTGGTACTGTTCAAGAGGGAACGGCATGATAGCGTAGGAATCCCGAAGTTCATGGGCTCCCAGGTTCGCACGCACAATTCGATTATTGATAATTTGTAAGTCACCCGAAAGATACTTGAGGAAATAGAAGAAATCAAAACGTCCGCCGTTGTGAGCGTAGACAATAAGCGGAAATTCGATTCCTTTGAGAAAATCCACAATCTGTCCGACGCAATCTCCAGACCACCACGAGGCGAAACGCTCTCCATCGTAGAATCCTCCGCAAAAAGGTTGAATCATTTTCCCGTATTCAAACGGGTCTGTTTCAAGGTCGATTACGGCGATTTGTCGCATTGTGTTTTAGACGGTAGACTTTCAGGCGGCCCCGGCCCGGCCGGTATCCTATATACTCAATCACCCCGGACGCCCACATACGAGCAAGTTGCTCGCGGGCCGTTGTCATTTTCAGCTTGTACCGGGCCGCATATTCAAAAGTAGTGAAGCCCTCGGCTATGGTGGCCCCAAACATTTCGCGCTGTTTGTCAACTAAATCCCAGTTCACCGAATTGTTACCTCCCATTTTCCATCGGGTTCTAGGATGGCCCGGCCCATCATTACATCGAAGGGAGTCATGGCGGAAACTTCGGCGTAAGAATTCCAGTAACCCTGAAAACTGGAAGACATTACACCCATGAGCTTCTGTAGCTTGATTCTATCCCCGGCCCGTTGTTGGCGATAGTCCGGGAGAATCATCGCTTTGTGGAGATGGCCCATAAAATACAGGTGCGAATCTCCCTGATTCATGAATCGGTGAAGTGTTTGAGCCTGAGCCCCGCGCGTTTGAGCACTCCCGCCACCATGCCACAGGGAAATCTTGAACGGCTTATGATCTCCAAAATAAATATTGAATAGCTGAACACCCCTAGAATACGGAACACCAAGATTTTTGGCAATGGTGCGGCCGCAATCCCCGAAAGTTTTGATGGTTCGGCGTTCATGATTTCCCCCAACGTAACCCAGGATGCGAGCCCGCAAAGGTTCAAGCAATTCGGTGGCTTCGTCCACTTGGTCTATCGGTTCGCTCGTGTTGTCATATGGAGATGCCACACTTAGAATTGTGGCCGCGTCCACAACGTCACCACCCAAAAGTACAAAACGATTTGGACTCGCCAAAAGCCACGAACGATATTCAAGAAAACGGCCACGCAAAAAGGTTTTGCTACCAATCTGCAAATCGGTTATATGAATAATTTCGATTCGCCCATGTTCGGCCGGACGGAAAGTGTAACGTACTAATTTTTCTTCTTTTCCCTCGCGTTGTCCAATTGACATATCGAGGGCCCGCCAATCTTTTTCTTGCATCGAAAATCAAGCCTCCGTCCTAATTTTGGTGTTTCCAGAAAGAACCAATCATCCCATTCATTTTCTGTTTCGCCCATTTTTCCTCCACCGTTTTTTCGCGTCTTTTCGGTATTGGGCTCGTTCCGCTTTTGTCATACGGGCCCGAAAACGTCTCATTCGTTCGGCGGCCGCATCTCGATACTCCGCTTGAATGTACTTGGGTTTTTTCTTGAGCCGGGCCCGGAACTTCGCTTGTTGCTTGCGTGAATATTCCTTAGATTGTTTATGATGACGTTCCGAAGGAGTGATCCATTTTCCCATTGCAGAACGATTGAGACGCAAAATTTCAAGGTTTTTGTAGACATTGGCTCCCTTGCCGTGGGTGAGAGCGTGTTCAAAAGAAGAATATTGTCGAATGAAATCAATGAAAAGTCCGATACTACCAAAAAACTCGGAACCATTGTTGCCAAAGTATCGAAACCCGAATGATTCTGTACCAGACTTAAGGGCATTGATTTGTCTACTATTACGCTTAACATCATTTGCCCATTGTTCAAGATTATGAAACGGAACGGGGATTTGAATTCTTTCGATACCAGATTTGTGCTTAATAATGATGGCTTCTGTTTTCGGATCATAATATGCCGTTTCGTCAAGCCCGTGCGGTTCGATAACTTTCCCTTTTGTTGTCTCGCGTCCGGCCGCTTGATATTTGCGAAGAACTTTCGCAGGTACCTGAACAGCACTTGCTTTTCCCTCAACGATAGGATCAAATTTTTCAACGAGGGAACCGAGGGTTTTTCCGTTTCGTTTCCACGATGGATATGCGGAGCGAGCATCAACATTTTCGACTAACCCTTGTCTCTTCAGGACGGCGAGAGCCCGCCTGAAATCCTTTAAGAATGCCAAGATTCCCCAGTAAAAGACGGTCTTAAATTATAAAGCCCCGGAGCGATGGGAAGACCGTCTTGAACGCTCCGGGGGCTGGCAGTCTCCGCTTGATAAGGTCAAGGTACTCTGATACCTTGTGTCTGTCAATGCCCTACCCCGCAACGATTGATTCGGTTAACCTTCCGCCCCTTTCGAACTCCACCGGCTGGAATCAGGGGCCCTTTATCAATGGGACAAACCTTTATGTAATTACCGCGAGCGGAATTGTAGGCAATAAATTAACGGCCTATAAAAGCACGGACAACGGAAACACTTGGGCTGTGGTGAATCTTGCCGGGAGCCCCAATTTCAACGTGGGTGGTTTTCTCTCGTGTGTTCTAGTGGGAACAAAAATTTTCACGGCCGTGGTTTCCGTGGCGAATGCAAAACTAGCGTTTCTGGATATGTCCACTGATTTATGGACTACTGTAACAACGGCCGGGGCGTATGGTTTTCCAAACGCAACCGGGGCAATCTTGACTTACAACGAAACCACGGCCCGTGGCTGTAATTTGGTGTCACGTTCTGATGGTTCGTTTGTCGTGCCATATATTGGAACGGAGGTAGTCGGTGGGCCAACTTTTTGCCGTACTCGTTTTGATGTTTGGACTGGGGCCGCTTGGTCCGTTGCTGATTCAATCTGTGGGGAATCTGGACTTGCCAATAACGATTTTTGTGTTGGTGTTGTGGGCGGTTCGGGAGATCGTACCCATGTGTTTTACGTTGAGTATGCCACTAAGACGGTTCGTTTACGAACGATCAAATCAGACAACAGCGTTACGGCGGCCGCTCAAGTTATCGCTACGATTTTTGACCCAGGTGGAGCAAACACGCAATCACTTGCGGAGAGTGTTGGCCGTCCGGCGTTCAATCCGGCAACAGGGGAAATAGCCCTACCTTATAAGGATGCGGCCGGGCATCTCAACGTGGCCACGGCCACAAGTGGGGATGCACCTATTTGGGCCCTTACGCTTGTTGACAACACAAAGATAGTGATGGAAGGGGCAGCCGGAAATGCCGGGGCTCAGGTTAGCGTGGCTTTTTATACCTCCGTGGGGTTGAACATTCTTTTTATTGATTCAACTTTCGTGAATTTTTTCGTTGTGAGCCGAACAGGGGCCGTCTGGGGTGCTCCAAAACTTCTCACCACAAATACGGCTGTGGGATTTTTTCAGTTCCAAACTATCGGCACTAATGATACGGCTGATAACACCACGCGATTTTTGATGGTAGAAGTTACTGGAGGTTCGGCCGCATATTTTCAAGCGGCCGGAAGTTCGCCCGCCCTCGGCCCGGCCAACATTCTAGCCCTCGATCAACAGTCTATCGGTGGGGGTGGAGTAATTGCGCTCCCGTATGTTCGTTCGTGTTGTAAATTGTGTGAGCAACCACAACGGACTGGATTACCGCATCCGATTCAAGCATCGAAAGGATTGACGTATGCCCGTAGCTAACACGCTCGCAATACAAGGGGATCAATTGACTAACCTAGCCCTCGACAACCAACAAATTCCCGATGAGGGATCAAAGGCCGTTCGTGTGTTGTTGGATTTTTCGTTGGCCAATCAATATACGTTGGATTTGACGAACGTAATGCAGCGGGGCTTTTTGTCCATGATTCAAACCATGTTCGTGGATATGAGCACCACGGACGTTAACATGGATGTTGCATTCAACGGCTCGTTACAAACGGTTCGAACGAAAGGGAGAACCCAGGGATATTATCCCGTTATGTCTCCCTCGCCCTGTAAAGTGACGTTCACATGCCCCGGTGGGCCGGGAGTGGACCCAACAACCGGCCGCTTTGGAATCACAGTGTATTTTTTCAATATTCCGATTCCCGGCGTAGTGTGGGCCACGGTCTAAAATTTAACGGAGGTTTCAAATGGAAACAGTAATCGCAATGCTCTTGAAAGGGCTTGGGGTAGAACTCACACCAGAACAGTTGGCGCAATTGCAAGTCCTAGTCCCCCAGTTGCCCGCAAAAGTGAACGAAATTATTCAGATGGTGAATATCTGGGATGCTCGTTTGAAAAACATCGAAAGGATGCTAGAACAGCAACGGGGGAATCATGGAGAATGATGGAGCCCCAGAACTTCGTGAGACTTTTGGCGGGCCCGGCCCCACGGACGCGGAAATCGTTGCAAAGCAATTGAAAGAAGAAACGGAGAGAGTATGTCAACGCTTGGAAAAATTATCAGTGGAGATGAAGACGGCGAGCGAAACACAGACGGCAGCTTTAACGGCGGAAGTAATAGCGTTGAAAGCGGAGCTAACGGCGTTGAAGACAGCACTAAAGAGCGAATCAGCGAGCCTGAAAGACTTGGTGGATTCGAAGCTATCAAACCCATCGAATTCGGAACCGGCCCCACTGAACCCGCCAAGCGGAAACGAGGGCGGCCCCCCGGAAGCGGAGCCAAAACCGGAGACGCCCCCAGAAGTACCCCCATCGCTAGCGCCACCTTCAACAAACAAACGCCGTCGAATTTGAGCGATTTGGACGGGCTCATTTTATCAGCCCATCTCATGGTGGCGAAAATGCTATCGGTTCCAGAAATGGAACTAACAGAAAAGGAATCCGAAAAACTGGCGGATTCAGTTCGTAACGTGGCGAAATATTACACCACGGTTTTTGATCCAAAGAAAATCGCCATCTTTGAATTGTGTTGCGCGGCCGGTTCGATCTATGGGCCGCGAGCCGTAAGTATATACAAAAGGACAGGGGCCGCGCCCAGACCGCAACTTGTGAAGCGTGAAACCCCGGCCGCCGAACCGGAGCCCAAACCCCGGCCGCTCTCGGAATTGAGCCCATCGGAATTATGGGGTGAGGGCGGGTAATGCGGTTTCCAAACGATACACAACGCCACGCGATTGTAGGGGCCACTGGTAGCGGAAAGACTCAGGCGGCCCTATGGCATTTATCCGGCCGCTCTTACGATATACAGCCGTGGATTGTGTACGATTTCAAGTACGATGAACTTATCAATGAAATTCCGGGGGCCGTGGAACTTGACGTAAACGCACGCATCCCGGAACGGCCGGGGATTTATATAGTTCATCCGCACCCGGCTCAATCGGTGGAAGTGGATTCACAATTCTGGCAGATTTGGGAACAAGAAAATACCGGCGTTTTTATTGATGAGGGATATATGATCGGGAGAGACAGCCCGGCGTTCCGTGCTCTCTTAACTCAGGGGCGTTCGAAACACATTCCCATTATTACGCTCTCGCAACGGCCCACGTGGATTGATCGTTTCATTTTGAGTGAATCGGAATTCCATCAGGTTTTTCGTTTGCAGCACGCGAAAGACCGTGAAGCCGTGCAATCGTTCATTCCCCACAAGATGAAGGACCGGCTACCGGAGTATCATTCTTATTACTATGACGTGGGAGCCGATAAGATGAACACCCTTTACCCGTGTCCTCCGAAAGAAAAAATCCTACAAACCTTTGCCCGCCGTATGCCTACGCAACAAAACATTTGACACCACCCCGGCGTGGTGTTACCTTGTGCTCGATAGGAGTTTTGCTTTAAATGGCACAAGAGACAATCATCTCGTGGAACCCGGCGAACTGGATTACGGTAGTTCTTATGGTGGCTGTTGGTTTCGCCATCCTAGGGGCGGCCGCTCGCATTATCCAGCAACGGAAGGGGCAGGGAGCGTAAACCGTGGAAGTCGTAAACTTCGAAATCCTGAAACACCCGATCAATTGGATTACGGTTTTGCTCATGGTTCTTATCGCTGGAATCGCCGTTCACCTGGGGTTGCGAATGTGGCAAAACAGCTAATCCCTAAAGGAACCCTGATTAAGGAGAAAAGCAACACAATGGCAACCGATCAACAGAACGTAGCCCAGTTGAACGCAGTGGCACGGGCCGCCATCAAAGCCCGTGCGGTAAAATTCACTCAATCAATTTTCGCCAACACTTTCACGGCCCCGGCGAATCAGAACATTTCGAACTCACAGCCGGTTGTTAACGTGGTTCCGCGAAACGTGGGGCTCATTAAGGGCTTCTGGGTTAAAGTGGTGGCCACGGTTACGAACGGTTCCGCCGTTCAAATCAACCTGACAGACCTTGGTCCATCAAACGTGCTCTCGCAAATCCAGTTCAACGATTTGCAGAACAATACCCGGATTCAGACCACTGGATGGCACGTTCACCTGATTAATACTATCAAGGGGCGTCAACCTTTCGGTGCGTCCCTTGTGCGAACCACGGGTTTTGATTCGCCGATTAATTACGGTTCGAATTGGAACGGCGAAATTTCGGCGCCCTCGTCTATCGCGGCGGCCGGTACCGGAACCGTAACCATGTGGTATCACGTTCCGCTCGCGTATTCTGAGGACGATTTGCGTGGAGCCGTTTACGCCAACGTGGTGAACGCCACGATGCAGTTGAATTTGACTTTCAATCCCATTCCCGTGGTAGCGAATGGCACGGATTCAACCTCCGCAATTTACGTTGCAAATGCGGCCGGTTCTGTTGCGCTCGCGGTTATTTCGGCGGCCACTGTCACGGTGTACCAGATTTATATGGATCAATTGCCCGTGGCGAATGGCGCGGTTTTGCTTCCGATTCTGGACTTGGCCACGATTTACGAACTCAAAAACACCGTGGTTACGGCCATCGTCCCAAATCAGGAGTTTCCAATTCAGTATGCCAATTTTCGAGACTTCCTTTCGACCATCGGCGTATTTGTGAACACTCAGGCAACCGGGGCCCGTGGTGTTGGGGCGGACGTGAATTATTGGGCTCTCCAATCGGCCAACTTTACCAACATCTGGAAAAAGGAACCCGCCTTAATTGCACTCGAACAGGAACGAAACGCGATTCAGGCCGATTTTCCTCCCGGCTGTTATTACTTCGGTTCACGTGAAAAGCCGATTTCTACGGTTCAGTATGGAAACATGCAATTGATTTTGAACGCTCTCACGGCGGGAGCCGGGGCTTACGTCCTTCTGGGTTATGAAGACTTTGCCCTCGTGCAAACCCTGAGCATGGCCGGTTCGTTGGCCGCGTCCTAGGGCGCTAACGATTGGATAGGGCCGGGATTTCCTCCGGTTCCGGCCCGGTCCTACAAGGTGAAACATGACAAACGATTCTGGCGATAACGGATTGATCCCAAATGTAATTGGGTGGTTCGCTCATCCATTTCAAACTCAGGGTAGCGCGTTAAATTGGGTGCTCTTTGTCGGGCTCCTGATTATCGCCGCTTGGTTCTGGAATCGCGTTTTGAATGCCGTGGATTGAATGAAATTTGTGTTACTCGGAATTGCAAGCGGGGCTCTCTTCTGTGTCGGGGAATCGGCATATGAGAATGGGGGCAAAGTGGTAAAGAAAATTTCTCATGCAGTTCATTGCAAGTTTCATGACTGCAAAAAGGACGTGAAGAAATGAGCTTCGATAAATCGCATTTGATCTCTTTGGCCGTGGGCGCGTTGATCGTTTTCGCGTACTACAAATTCATGAAAGGGGTGTAGCTTGCAAGTTCACTGGGGCCATTTCATTTGGATTCTTGCTCTCGGTTACGTGCTCGGTTATTGGATGCCCAGTTTGGGGGATAAAGTTGGACTCGGAAAACTCTACGCTCGCGGGTGAGCGGCCCTCTGGGGATGCGGTTCGTAAACCCTCAATCAAGCCAGAAGAAGATGGCTTCTATCAGCTTGGTTATCGTCAAGCTATAAGCGATGTTTTGTACTATCTCTCATTGCTTGTGCTTGGAAAAATTCTTTTCGATTTGGTGACACGTGAATCAGACTAGTGTTATTGCGGCCGCTTTGATCGTTGGTTTTATCGTCTTCATTACCGTGAAGGGCGAATTACCGGCGTATCTGGCAACGGTGGGTGTATGAGTTTCGCTCTCATTATCATCGGAGCCGTTATGTTAATTGCGGCCGTAAAAAATACACAAGGGAATTTGTCTGCCCTTGTGAAGGGCGATTTTACAGGACAAAACAATTTCATTTACTGGATTGCAGCCATCATGATTATAGGGGCGCTTGGATACGTTCCGAAAGTGAAGCCGTTTTCTGTGGCTCTCTTGGGGCTCGTGATTCTCGTTCTGTTTCTTACGAAGGGAAACCCGGCCGGGGTGGGTGGTGGATTTTTTGCACAGCTTACAAAAGGGCTCGCCACCACACAGACGCCACAGCCGAATGCGTCATCAACCCCGCTCGGAAATACTGGGGCTTTGAACCTTCCCGGCTTTGCCGGTGTTGCATCACAACTTATTCACTAAAGGAGAAAACGCGATGTTGAACAGATTTGAACGAGTAATGACGGTAACGGCTTTTCTTGCCATCGCCGCTCTCTTTGTCTTCGGACAGAACCCGGCTCCACTTGGCCCGTATGCCAATCTTGGATGGCAGATTACAACGCTTGCCACACAGACGCCCACGCTAACCGCTAATCAGATGATTGGTGAAGTTATCACCACGTTTGCCGGGGCCACTACGATGACAACGGACACGGCCGCGAATATTTGCGCCTTGTTTCCTCAGGTGGGTGGGTCTAACCAGAATTCGGCGGCCGGTTTCGCTTATGACTGGTACGTAAAAAGTGCGGCCGGAAACACGAACGTCATTCCCACGGCCGGGGCCGGTGTAACGATTGTGGGGCTTGGTACGAATGCCGCTTCCACGGTTCGCCATTGGAAAGTGGTTTTGAACACGTGTCCGGTTCCGGGTACGATTCTACCAACGGCGGCCGTCACCATGCACAGCTTGGAAACGAGTACATTCTAGCGCATGGGAGATAAGGCAATCACTTCCGTTATCGTGGTTTTGACGGCCATAATCGGCGTGGCCATCGTTGCGGTAGTCGTGTCAAAAAATTCAGATACGGCCAACGTCCTAGGGGCGGCCGGAAAATCTTTTTCGAGCATCATAGGTGCGGCCGTTGCACCTGTTACGGGTGGTACAATGGGAGCGGGAACGCTTCCATCACTTGGAAATTTTGGGGGTTTTTGAATGTCCGAATCTTTAATCACTTCGGTTGTAACCGTTCTCACGGCCATCGTTGGCGTTGCAATCATCGCCGTACTCGTATCGAAAAATGCGAACACGGCCGGGGTGATTGGCGCGGGTGGAAATGCTTTCAGTGGAGCCCTCGGTGTGGCTCTCTCACCAGTCACGGGTGCGGGTGGTGGCTTTGGTTCGTTCTCAGGTGGGGGCGGACAGTTCTATTAAATGCGGCGAATCGAGTATATGCTTGTGGGCGTCTTAATTGGGCTCACGTGGCTTTATGCTCGAAATCGCCGCTCGATTTGTGTCTATCCTTTAACTGAGCGGAGCCCGCTTTCGACACAATACGGCAAGGGTGCAACACCCCAAGCAATGGGGCCCCACCCAAAGCCGAGTTATTTGGTGAATAGTTGAAAATGAAACGCAAAACAACCTCCACGGGAGGTTTGCTGGCATGAGAACATTCCCTTCACTTCGGCCGCGCGTTGCATCAGAGCCCGTTAATGGTGCTCTCGTGAATCAATCACCCACCCCAGGTATCCCACAAAAATCTGTGGTGGCCGGTGGTTTCGGTTCGGCTTTGTTTTCGGCGTTGTTCGGTGTGGGTTTCAACTCTGAAACCGGACCCGACAAAACGCCCCCAGTTCAAAATCCGGGGCTCTATCATTTTCATCAGGGTGATTTATTCGTTCCCGGAACCGGGAACTATGTTTATGATCCCGCTTTCGAATTGCCGATGAAAACTCCGTGGAGCGGAAGCACAAATCAGGGTTTTCTGTATCGGGCAAATCCATGGAAAGTTTTACAGCCCCCGCAAATTTTCTCACAGCCTACCGTGAAGACTTCCGGTATTGGCGGGTTACAAGCTGGCATGATGGTTTTACAGCCGTTGGAATCTGAGGAAGGAACCTAGTAATGGACTGGATTCATCGCCACCCGTATTTAACTGGCGTGCTTGTGCTCGCGGCGATTGTCCTGTTTTTTATCTTCCGGGGCCGTTCATCTTCATCTAGTGTAAGTGCGGGAGCCCCGGCCGGACCCTCGGATGCTTTGCAAGCGGCCCAATTACAGGCCGGTGTTCAGACCCAACAGATCCAAGCGGCTCAATCGGCCCAAGCCTATCAGATTTCGGCGGCCATCGCTGCGAAGCAATTGGATGCGGCCACAGCAACGGCGCTCGCTAAAATTCAAAGCGATACGGCTTTGCAAGCCCTTACGATCAATGGGAGAAATGCAACGGATGTTGCGACACTCAACGCTCAGGGTGCAACGGCGGCCGCACAATATCAGTTTCAAACGGCTCAGGCGCAAGTGGGTGGACAAGTTCAGGTTGAAAGTATCGCGGCCGGGGCCGGTGTGGACATTGCCGGAATTCAAGCACAAATTGAGGCGATGAAATCGGCCGATGCTTTAGCCGCTTCAAAGGATTTGAACGCTACTCAATTGAGCATATCCAAAATCGCGGCGGATGTAACGAACACGCAGACGGCGGCCGGTGTAACCGTGGCCGATATTAATGCGAAAACTGCATATGCTATCAATTCGACAAACAACCAAACTACTCGGATTGTGAGCAACAATCAAACCACGGTACAAAAACTCGCCATCACTACGGCGGGAAGTGTGGCGAAAGCAAATACGGCCGCACAATTAGCAGCGGTAAACGCCCAGACTTCGGCTAGTGAGGCTACTCAATCGGGTGTTCTCGATCTTTTGAAAGCCGGAAAACTTGGAAACACAAATCGGGCGGCCGTGGCTTCTTTGCTTTTAAATCCGTCTGGGACGGGTGCGAGTGCTATTGAGGGCGGACAGGCGGCCACGTCTGGGGCAAGGTATAACTTTTTCGGAAATTTAGTTAAAGCCGCATTCGGCAGTGGGGCCGGGGCGTATATTCCATGATTAAAAAACACTGGGGAGTCATCGCTGTTATCGGTGGGGCTGTGTTTGCATTGTGGCTCTATCTTCGTAAAGGGACCGCATCCGTAACTACGTCGTTCCAACCGTCTACGTCTTCATCTGGTTTACCGAACTATTCTCCACAAACCCAGACAGTGGCGAATGCTTTGCCGAACACGGTTTCGCCGTCTCCAACCGTTTCAACGCAATCCTCAAGCACCTTAAATCCGCAACCGGCTTTAGATAATGTGCGTGCTTCACAGCCCGCCTTGTTTGGTAACGATTCTCAGGGACAGCATTATTTAAATTACAATGTTCCCCCAAGCCGGAATTTATCGACGGTGAAACCGTCTCAAGCAATGTCTACGGCCGGGGCTCCCGCATCTTCGTGTGGCTGTGGCGATTCGGCTTGTAAACCCTCATGCCATGACAATAACGCCCATTTCACGGATGGACAAGGGCAAGGGTGCATGGCGATTGATCGAAAAAAATTGATCGACAATCTTGAAAAGAATTATCCCGGCGTGTGGGATAAGTTCACTGAACAGGTGATGAATTCCGGCTTTGACAGTTCGGACGTTGCTGTTTTATCGCACGCGGCCGGACGTTCTCTCAATGGTAGTGGCTTGCCGTTTGACAACATTCATGTTGCCCCGGCCGCCCCAGGACAATGGATACATCCAATGATTTACAAACTACCGAAATATCAGAGCTAATTGTGAATCTGGAAATCTATCGTGCTAAAATTTTGTGTTCGGTGTGGCGCAAGGGTGAAATGCTGTGCTCGTTTTCCGTGTCTGTTTCGGCGCTTGAAAAATATCCTGAGCTTACGTTGAGCGTGAGTCGAAAGGTTCGAATTTAATGGGCGGGTTCAGTCTCCTAGGATTGTCGGATTTGTATGCCACGGGATTCATGAACGCTAATACCGTCGATCTCACTACGTTTAGTCCTTCATCGGCCGGGCCCCAGAATCAAAACGTGATTGATTACAGTGGAGCCGTGGCCGCTTCCGGTGTGGGTGGTTCTGGCGGGCCCACGAATCCCCCAAAGTGTTCAGGTGTTGGATGCCCGGCCGGTTCGCCTACGGGCTCTGCCGCTCCATATGACCCCGTGGCGGCTGCCTATGCTGCCATGACGGGAATAGGGCTTCCGCCTACCCCAGAACAAGCGGCTCTAAAGGCACAGCCCCAAACGGGCGTGTTAGGCAATGCCGGGCCGCTCGCGGGTGGCTTATCATTCGGCCGTGCGGCCGCATTCATCGGCGGATTGATTTTCATTGCCGGTGGAATTTACATGATGAAAAGCGGGGAAATAAATCTTGCAGTTTCAAAAGCGGCTCTCGCGGCCGCATAGGAGGTTTTCATGTTACAAACGCCGGTTCATGTTTCATTGCTTCAGAAATTATTGGGATACTTTCAGATTGCGGCCGAAATTGGAATGGTAATTCCGATACCCCACGAACAAGCCATTGCAACATTGATTGATGGTTTGATTGTCGAACTTAGGAATCCAGCCACCATCACAACCGGACAAACGAATCAACCGGCCGGGTTCGCCGCTCCAATTCCGCCCACGGAAATAAAAAAGCCGGAAGCGCAATCCGCGCCCCCGGCTGTAAATGAAACGGTAGGAATTCCGCCTACTTCTTAGAAGCCCGCAATTTTTCACGGGCCGCCTTAAGCTTATCGGCAAGTTCCGCCACTTCTTTTCTGGCGTTCAACTTATTGATTCGCTCTTGAAGTTTTGCGGCTTGGCTCTCTTTGGACATGGGCGTCTCCTTACTTCTTTGCGCTCTTGGCTTGTGCGGCGGGCCCGGCTGTGGCTTCGATTTGCTTCGGCGGGTTCGCTTCGGCAAGGGCTTTGCGGAAGTCTGAAAGTTCGTCTACGGCTTCAATCGGCATCAGGTTTTTGGCAACGTAGCTGTAACCGATGGGATTGTTGGCCGCGATGGAACGAATTTCCAAACCAAAACGAACGGCCGGGCCGCCCTCTGCAAGCTGTTTTACTGCGCTCTCCACCGTTTCATGAATCCCGGCCGGGAGATACAGCTTACCGCTTCGAAATTCCGCTCCGGTTTTCAAGTTAATCCCCAAAAAATTGCCGGTGAGAGCACAAGAAACGCGGCCGTCCGGTTCCTCCTTTTGCTTCAGGCCGGTTGCCATACCCAAAATCTGGCATAGTGGAACGGCCGGTTTTCCTTCCTCCGCTTCCTTCGGCTTGCAACCGAGGGCTTTAACGCTCATCTTTGTAAGAAACAACACTTCCGCTTTATCAGACATTCTCTTTTCTCTCCTGTTTTAAACTACTTGTGTTGAATACGGAGACATGGTATCATGATTTTGGAGGAAAAATCAACAATGTTTGTGTATTGTCAAAAATCTGGTGAGTTTTGGAGAGTGAATGGACTTGGAGAGACGGCGGGAGATGCAATATCGGATACCGGGATGTACGGTACACTACTTGGAAAAGGTTATTCCGGCCGCAACGAGGGCCGAAACAATCCAGAGCTTCAAGCTGTCCACAATGTGGGCCCGCTTCCGCGCGGCCCTTACACAATTGGCCCGGCCGAATTGCACCCTGTTCTGGGCCCCGTAGCAATGCCGCTCACACCGGAAGACGGAAACCAAATGTTCGGTCGTGGTGACTTCTGGATTCACGGAGACAATGCCACGCATGACGCGAGCCACGGGTGTATCGTGATTGATCGGGATGTACGCCAACACGTGGCCGGGAATGTGGCAGACCTTAACAACCACCTTCTGGTTATGGAGTGAAATATGGATTGCTTCGTTTGTAAGGCACCCGGAATATGTGTTTGTCCACAACAAATACTCTCAGTCAATACGCCGGAAATTTCTCTTGCCCTCGGTGATGTGGAATTAGAAGCACGCCGGGCAATGTCTCTTTGGCCGATAATGGCAAATGCCCATCACGGTTACGCCGTCATTTTGGAAGAGCTTGACGAACTAAAAGAACACGTGTGGACGAACCAAAATAAACGCGACATTCCGGCAATGAGAAAAGAAGCCGTTCAATTGGCTGCAATGTGCGTGCGGTTCATCGTGGATATTTGCAATGAGGAAAGGGGCCGGTAATGTTTCATGATGCAGACACCTTCAACATTTTTAAAGACGCCATTCTGTCTCTCGCTTGCTCGACTCTGGTGTATGGCTTGCTTCTTTGTGCGTTCCTGGGGTTTTCTCAGGCCAAGTTTAAGCGGCCGATACCGGACATTGCTTTCACGGATTTTGGCTGCAAGTGTGAAAAAACCAAGTTCATCAAGGGATTTGCCCAAGTCTGGAAGCTAACGGTTTGGGCAACGAATGAAGACACTACCCCCACGCAGAAATGGGAGCGTGTCTATTCTCAGTATCCAGTGGAGCGGCCGGATGCTATCAAAAAGGCTTTGGAGGATTGCCGTAATTGGATGGCTTTTATCGAACATCACTTCAACAAATCACAAAACGGAGATCAAAAACAACATGACGAAAAACGGACTATTGACGGCAATGTTTCTGGTGTTATTTACCGGCTTGATCGTTCGATTGACGGCCCAAACACCCACGCCTATCTATTCATTTCCACCGTCCACGCAGCCGGTGTGCTCCGCTTCATGGGACGTGACGAACAAGTTGCTAGTAACATCTTGTACGGTTAACGGGGCCGCCATGCCCGCCATTAGCTACAATCCTCGCGTGCTTGAGGGAAACAACGCCGGGGGCTTTACGCTCTCGTTTGGTGGAATCACAATCATTTACAAGCATAATCTTGCAACTGACCCGCTTACTTACTCGGTGGGGAATGCAACTACTGTGCTTGTGTCTGGAAGCTCGCCGGTTCCGTTCTAGACTAACTTCAATCTGGGCGGATCTCTTCCGCCCAGTTCTCTTCACCAAAACCCAACA